>Ga0070699_100000919_pt1 | contig 27459 bp, 16 predicted proteins | sample KBSK1503metaG_FD_65473 | JGI IMG/M metagenome (GOLD analysis project Ga0070699, IMG submission 65473) | Corn, switchgrass and miscanthus rhizosphere microbial communities from Kellogg Biological Station, Michigan, USA - KBS K1-50-3 metaG | ecosystem: Host-associated > Plants > Roots >...
GGCAGACCCGGATCCCCTTCGCCAGATCTCCCCCATAGGTGTAGTGGCGCACCTGATCTCCGGTGCCGAAGATGTGCAGCGGATCCTGGCCTTTGACGATCTTCTGTACCAGGTCTGGCACCACGTGGCTCATCGCGAGCTTGACGTTGCCGCTCATGATCTCGCGGTCGCTCTTGGCGCGCCGCTCCCCGATGCCGACGCAGTTGAACGGCCGGACGATGGTGTACGGGAGCTGATACTGCTCATGCGCCCCCTTGGCGAAGTACTCGCAGGACAGCTTCTGGAAGCCGTAGGTGGAGGAGGGCGGAGGGCACCGCCGTTGCTCGTCCTCCGGGGTGGGGAACACCGTCGCATTCTCGTAGACCATCGAGCTGGAAAGGACGGTGATCTTGCGCAGGGGCTTCTTCTGCCGGTAGGCCCAGATCGCTGCGTCGAAGGTCGAGGCGATGATCCGCTCGTTCTCCGCGAGCAGCTCGTAGGCGAACTCGTGGAAATAGCTGATCCCGCCGATCATCGCTGCCCCGGCGATCAGGTGGTCGCAATCGGCCACCAGCTCCCTGAGCAGATTGACATCCTTGGCATCGCCCTCGCGCATGAAGAAGCGGGGATGCTTCGAATAGCTCTTCTCCAACTTGCCGTACTTGGAGAAGTTGTCGAGCCCCACGACTTCGTAACCGCGCTCGAGGAGCTCCTCGACGACGTATCCGGCGATGAACCCCGCCGCACCGGTGACCAGCACTTTCAAATCTGCGATCCCTTTCCGAGGTGATTCCAGATGTCCACCACGCTCTTGTTGCGATAGTCGAGTGACTTGTACCGCGCGTGTGGAGCTCCGATCACGAACAGATCGGACCGCCGAAGCACCTCGGCTTCAGGGAGCAGCAGGGGGTCCTTGACGTAGGGGTCGCAGGTAAGCACCGACCCCGCATGAAGCGAGAGCAGCTTCTTCATCTTGTAGGAGAGCGACTCGCGGGTGTCGTCGCTCTCCGCCTTGAAGGCCATTCCCAGAAGCCCGACTGTCTTCTCCGCCAGGTCCGGCCAGCGCTGCTTCATTCGACCGACGACGAACTGGGGCAGCCCCTCGTTCACCAGCATCGCGGCGTGGCCGAGGAAGAAGCGATTGTTGTTGAAGGATGACATCTGCATCGTGTCCTTGAACAGGCAGGGGCCGGCGGTCAGGCCCGGGCTCGGCATCGCCGCCGCGCGCGGATAATTGTGTTTCATCGCCTGGAGGATTCGAAAGAAGTCTGCATTTGCCTCGGAAGCCAGCATGAAGAACTGGTTGGCGACCGAGAAGTTGATGTAGCGATAGACGTTGGTGAAGAGCTTAGCCAATTCCGCCTCCAGCGGACTGACCTCGACCATCTCCACCCCCAGCGGCTCGAACAGCGTCCGCGCCGCGGCCACTGCCTGGGGCGAAAAACCGGAGATGATCTGCGGCAGGGTCCGGATCTCCTTGAGCGCCTGCCCCTCGGCGACCCGCTCCGGACAGAAGGCAACTTCCAGGGGCAGCCCTTTCTTCTTGAGGTAGTTGAGAACCCTTTCGCTGGTGCCCGGATAGAGCGTGGAGCGGAGGATCAGCGTCTGCCCCTTCCGGAAGACCTCCTCGAGCTGACCCAACACCTGATCGATCCCGGTGAAGCTGGGATTCAAGTGCTCATCGACCGGGGTTCCGACCACCACCACGATGTAATCGCAATCCGGAAGGTCTTCCGGGGACGCCTTTACTTGAAGCCCATGCCCCAGCGCCCGGGCCAGCGCCTCTTCGAGACCGTCGTCGCGAAAAGGCACCTGTCCGCGCTGAACTCGTGCGACCGTCTTGCCGTCGGTATCGTAGACAAACACGCGGTGGTAAGGGGCGAGGGCCACCGCCAGCGGAAGCCCCACGTGCCCGCATCCGCCCACGACGCCGACTTTTTTCTGCACTCCACGTTCCTTCTGCATTCGAGTCCCTCGACGCGGCCTTGAGCTCGACCGTACGTGAGCCTACCGGATGGGTCAACAGAGTCGCCGCCCGCTCGGTGGCCGTGGATCGCCCTCGGCGATTTCTCGCTCAGAGTCCAATTTGGGATTGACAGGTCAGAGGCGCTGGTCGGCTCATCCGTCGGGCCGCACCGCGGCCGCGGCGCCCTCAGTGGGGGTCCGCCGCGCTCGCGCCATTGGTGGTCGCGCTGAGCTTGGTCACCCGGCTGGCGCTCTTCTGCTGCGTGTCCCGAAGGAGGAAGTCGACGTCGGGCGTGCTCTCCGCGCGCACGTAGATCTGATAGGAGAAGAGCGTCCTGCTCACCCGGATCAGCGCGAGATTGACCGCGATCGCCGCCTTGCCGAGGACCCCATTCCCCAGGATCTTCGGGAAGGGCGCGGGTACTCCCCGGACCTCCTGAATTCGAAAACCGCTGTCGCGAAGGAGGTGCCGCATGGTCCGGAAGGTGAACAGCCGGGTGTGCGTCCGGTCGAGGATGCCTGCCTTCCCGTAGTTGAACTGACCGAGCTGCAGCATCAGGCGCGGCACGATGAAGGCGACGTTCGGAGTGGTCAGGATCAGCGTCTTCTTGCGGTGGTCGAATCCGCTCCTCAGCTGTTCGAAGAACCGCTCGGGGCTCTTGAGGTGCTCGACGATGTCCAGCATCAGCAGATGGTCGTAGCCGTTCAAGTCGAACTCGGGCGGCTGATCGAGGTCCTGGAGGTGCACCCGGATCTTCGGGTCGAGGTGCTGCGGAGGAAGGCGGTCGACGATGGTTACCTGGCAGCCCTTCTGCTTCAGCTTGAGGGCCAGGCCTCCGGGGCCGGATCCGATGTCCAGAACGCGTGCGCCGACTGGGACGGCCTCGATCGCGTAGGTGTGGCTGCTCGGGTAGCCGAGCTTCAGCTGGTAGTGCGTGTTTTCCTCGGGCGACGGGTCGAAGCGGCGCTGATAGAGCAGCCCCGCCCGATGGGCGGCGTTTCGCAGCGTGGCCATCATCACGTCGCGGGCGTACTTCATACCGTTCACCCGGCAGATTTCGTTTCCGTAATAAGTCGGGATCGGCAGCTCGAGAATTCGCAACTTGGCGTTGAGCAGCTGAATGATGATCTCGGTATCGAAGTGAAAATCGTTGGTGTTGAGCTTGAACGGAATCCGTTTCAGGCTCTCGACGGAGTACACCCGATAGCCGCTGTGGAATTCCGACAGGTTGGTTCCCAGCATCGCGTTCTGGAGCCGGGTCAGGATCTTGTTGCCGACGTACTTGTAGAGCGGCATTCCGCCCTTGAGCGCGCCGAACTGCTCCAACATCCGGCTGCCGAAGACCGCATCCGCGCGGCCCTCGCGCAGGGGCGCGACCAGATGGGGCAGCTCCTCCGGCGCATACTGCCCATCGCCGTGGAGGAGGGCGACGAAATCGAAGCCGCGGGCGATCGCGTAGGCGTAGCCGATCTTCTGGTTGCCGCCGTACCCCTGGTTGTATTGGTTGCGCAGGACGGTGATCTCTATCTCGCGATGGCTCTGCTTGTACTCGTGGCCGATCTCGAAGGTCCGATCCTCCGAGCCGTCATCCACGACCAGGACCTCGCAATCGTATTCCTCGAAGAGATCGCCGGGGATTCGCTCGAGCACCCGGCGCAACGTGGACTCGGCGTAGTACGCCACGATGAAGATGAGCAGCTTCGCCTTTCGCGCAGGCTCTACCAATTTCGGCGCCTCCAGGACCGTCCGTGCCTCAATAGCCTTAGACCCAACGTCCCTACACTATCATCCCTTGCTCGCGAGCCGGCCAGCTTGACTTGCGATCGCGGACTCCCTATGAGAATCGCATCTCTCGGCGCGGCGACTTGCGAGGGCCGCGGTTCCGCGCTTCGGCGAGGAGCACACGGTTGAGCAAGAGTCCACCGCCATCGGGAAAGCTTGTCCAATTCAGAGCGAAGCCAAGCGCGATAGACGCTGAAGCAGGCTCGGGCGGGCAGTCCGAGTGCCCTCAATGCGCCTCCCTTCGGGCACAGTGCAACGAGCTTCGGACCCGGGCGGATGAGGCGCTCAAGGCGCTGGCGGAAGAGCGGGAGATCTCCAACGCCCTGCGGCTGGGTCACTCCGCGCCGTACCACTACGTCGGCGCCCACGCCCGGCACCGAAGGGGCGAATCCCCCTTGCGGTATGAGGTGGCCGACGCCGCGAATCAGATTTTGAAGACATACTTCGGACTTCTGCACACCGCGGCTCGCGACGCGGCGGACAGGGTATTGCGGCTGGCCAAGCGGCTTGGGCGAAATATTGAACCGTAAGGCAGACATCGTGATTCCGGTGTTTGCGGATGTATCGACCACGCGCGCGTGCATCGAATCGGTTTTCGCTTGCTCCGGAGATGCGCTGGGGCAGCTGATTGTCGTCAACGACTGCTCGCCCGACCCGCAGATGATGCCCGTGCTCAATGCCTTGCGGGAGCTGCACCCCGAGATGGTTTTGATCAGCAACGAGACCAATCTCGGTTTCGTCCGCAGCGCCAACCGCGGGATCGGTTTGCGGCTTCGGGACGTCGTTCTCCTGAACAGCGACACCCGGGTCACCCCGGGCTGGCTCCCGGAGATGCTGGAGGTCGCCGACGTTCACGACCGCGTCGCCGCGGTGGTGCCGCTGTCGAACAATGGCGCGATCTGTTCCGTGCCGTCGTATTGCCAGGCTACCGAGATGCGCGAGCTGGTCGATCGCGAGCTCAAGCTGGAGAGCCTTCCGCAGTACACCACCGTGCCGACCGGCGTCGGCTTCTGCCTACTCCTCAAGAACATCGTCCTCAACATGATCGGCGGCTTCGATCCCGCGTATGGCCGCGGGTACAACGAAGAGAATGATTGGGCGATGCGGGCGCAGACGATGGGCTTTGTCGTCCTCCGCGCCAATCGAGCGCTGGTCTTTCACCTGGGCACGATCTCCTTCGACCGCGCGGAGCGCGAGAAGCTGGACTTCACCAACACCAACCTGCTCCTCAAGCGCTATCCCTATTTTCTGGAGGAGGTGAAGACCTTCTCTGATAGCGCCGAGGCCCGAATCGCCTCCAGCTACGTTCGCCGGCGGATGGGAACCACCTCGGTATGCATCAGCTTCCGGCATCTGGATGGCTTCGAGTCGGAGCTCGCCGACCGGTACCCGCTGGAGCTCGCCCAGAGTCTAAAAGAGGATGCCGGCCTTGAGATTTTCGGCCTGGTGAAGACGCCGGCGCAGGAGCGCGCTCTCGCCGAGAGCGGGATCGCCAGCGCGATTGGCGGGCACCCGGAGCGGGAGCAGATATTCCATTCCTCCGGTCGGCTCTCCGACCCGGAGGACCTGCGCCTTCTTCTCTCTGCTCCCGGTCACGCGGTGATTACCTCCGACGATCTGATCGCGTGGCGAACGCCTTCCGCCCACCGCTCGATCGACGAATTCGAGCGATACCGGACGCGGCTCTTTGCCGCGCTGCATTCGGCCCAGGCGGTGATTGCCCAATCCAATCACCACCGGGATGAGCTGCTTCGCGATTTTCATCTACCTCCCGGGCGGGTGCATACCGTCTATCCCGGGGTCGATGTGGCGGCCTTCGAGCGGCGCGACGAAAGCCTCAACCGCTCTCGCCTCGAGGCTCTTGCCGTCTCCAGGCCCTACTTCCTCTACCTCGGCACGGACTACGCTCACAAGAATCTGAAGCTCCTCCTCAACGCCTACGCGCTGTTCCGCTATCGGTTCCCCGGCGGGGTGGAAGCGGCTCCCGGATTGATTTTCGCCGGCGTACCGTCCTATTCGCTGGGCTCGATCTACGATCGGGATGAACCGTGGCCGGCCGGGGTTCGCTACCTGGGCCGCATCGACGCGGACGATGCCCGCGTCTTGCATCAAGAAGCGCTCGCCTGTGTCTTTCCTTCCGCCTACGAAGCGTTCGGGTGGCAGGTGCTGGAGGCCTTCGCCGCAGGGGCGCCGGTCATCTGCTCGAGCCTGACCTCGTTGCCCGAAGTCGCCGGCGACGCGGCGTTGTACATCAGGGATTTCTCACCGGAGGAGATCGCGAAGCTGATGCTCCAGCTGTCGACTTCGCCGGACCAACGTCGTTCATTGATCGGTGCCGGCCGGCGCCGCGCGAAGAAGCTCACCTGGCGCGAGACTTCCCGGAAGACCGCCGAGCTGTACGAAGACATCATCGCGCATCCGGTAGAGGTCTCGTTGTTTCAGAGGAGCGTGTTCTGGGGCTTCCTGCGCGGCATCGGAGCGCGGGAGCTGAAATCTCCGATCGGCGCTTCTCCGGTGTGATGCGACGTCCTATCGTTGCGTCGAAAACGCCGATCACCTATAGCAGGCAGCGCTGGCAGGAAGGTGGGCATACTTGAATCGGAATTCACCGGGTTCGAAGAGACAGCCACGTTCTCGAGCGCCGAAGCACTCCGATCCAGGGGCGTCCGTGAACGGGGCGCCGAGCTCACCGCCGCCGGATCAGACCCCAAACGAAGTCGATCCTGGCCGGAGCGCGGGGCGCGAAGAACCGAAACCGCCCTGTCCGGAGTGCGCCGCCCTCGAGGCAGAGCTCGAAGAGGTCCGGATCTCGCGAGACGACGCCTTGCTCGCCCTGGCAAAGGAACGCGAGCTGCTCGAGGCCCTGCGGATGAAGCACTCCAGGGCCGAAAGCCAGCTCGGTCGTGAACAGCCCCTGCGGCAGGTGATCGTCGATCAGCTCAACGACGTCATCAAAAACAGGTTCCAGTTCCTTCACCTGGTCGCCAGAAAGCTGATCGCGCCGCTCCTTCGCTCGGCGCAAGATAAGGGTCGACCCGACTCCTCAGGGCCACCGCAGGGATGAGCCCGAGGAGGGTCTCGGGACGCCGGATGGGGGACGAATTCCCGAAACATCGAGGCGCGAGGCATCTGGCGCATGGCCGATGACCGTCTGGAAGAGCGACTCGGCCCTCGCCGCGGCGCTCGCCTGCTTCCGCTGGTTGGTCTTTTTCTTTTCGTCATCGCCAGACAACTCACCTGGTCACTGACCAATCCTCTGTTCCAAGGCCCAGACGAAGTCGTTCATATCCAGATGGTCGGGCAGCTGGACAAGCACGGACTCTCGTTTTATCGGCTGCCCAGTCCGGTGACCTGGAGGGATCTGGAATCGAGCTATGACTTCCACCAGGACTGGTACCGTCAGAAGGGTGTCATCGCGAATCCCGACGTAAAACCGCTCTACGTCCAAGGCTCACGCTGGGGGCTGAACGAGAGAGAAAACCTCCACCACTCCGGCTTCGATCGCGTGGATGGCCTCACCTACTACCGCTATCAATCCTATCCATATCCTCCGCTGTACTACTGGTCGATTGCCAAGGTGGTTGGACTGGCCAGATCGAGTGGCGCGACTCTGATCAACTATCAGTTCGGGATGCGATTGGTCCAGATGGCGTTCTACGTCCTGTTTATCGCGGCCGCGCTTCTCCTCACCGGCGAAGTAATCCAGGATCGGTTTAGCCGCGTCTGGACGTTCTCGTGCATTCTCTTTCACCCGATGCTCATTTTCATGGGCTCCCTGGTCAACAACGACAATGGCCTCTTGCCGTTTTCCCTCTTCTTGATCCTGGGGGGTGTCCGGTTGCTCAAACATCCCGAGGATCGCCCCGCAATCTGGATGATGGCCATTGCAGCGATATGCCTCACCCTGACAAAGGCCACGGGGTTTTTGCTGGTCCTGGCGGTTTATCCGGTTATCGCCGGCCTACTGGCCCTGTCTAAACGATCTGGTCTGATATTGAAATTGATGCCCGGATTTGCCGTCTCCGGCGCACTCTTTGTTCTGCTACCCCGGTGGATCGGCGAATTTACCGTGGACGGGTACACGCCCGGCAGGCTGGCTGTCTCACAATACATTGAAATAATTTTCGGGTGGCTTGGATGGGACATGACGAGGAATTGGCTCGGTCAATTTGCATGGTTCGAAGTCAACTTCCCATCGACGATATATATTATGTTCATTACCCTGCTGGGCTGCGCGGTTCTCCTCAGCGCCACCCATCTCGCAACTGCGATCGCAAAACGCAAGTTTGATGTTCATCTGAAGTTGTTTTCGTTCTTGTTCCTGACAGTGCTTGCCGTCGTCCTCGGTGCGCTGGTCTACCAGTATGCGGTCTCCAGCAAGTTCGGTGTCTTCATCCAGGGTCGCTACACTCTGTCCGCTCTTCCGCTGGTCTATCTGTGCGTTGGCATGATCTTGTCCAGCACTCTCCGACAAGCGAAACGGCGCCCGGTGATCCTTGGAAGCTATCTTGCTGCCACCGGCTTTCTAGCTTGCCTGGTCTGCTTGAGCGTCGTGGGGCTGGGAATGATCGTCCGGCGGTTCTTCTGGAACTCGGGAATCAGCGCCGGGGAGATGGTCCTTCGGGTGATGCAGTACAAGCCCGTGCTGATGAAGAACAGTCTCGGTTTTGCGGGATTGGGCGCAGCCTATGTCCTTGGCCATTTCGGCTTCGTGGCTTACTTCGCGTGGTTTGCCAGGGACTGGTATCGACAAATCAAGAGGCCGTTGCCGGCCTGATGACCGGACGGGATCAGGCAGTTCGAGCGATCGACGTTTCCGCCTGAGCGGACGGTCCCCGCGCGTAGAGGCGGATCGCGTGTATCTCGTAGTCGCCCGGCACCTTTCCCGGATCGAATCGGAGGCGGCCGGTGAGGTTCGCCATCAAGTTCACGATGAAAATGTTGCGACCCCGTTTTACCGACTGGACGATGCTCGCTTCTTGCGCGTAGTCGTTCAGTGGCCCGCTCATGTAGAACAATTGAGCAGTCGTATTCTCGGGCACCGAGAAATCGATCCAGCCGATGATCGACCCGTTCGGAGGCCATCGCACTTCCGGCAGCAGGAGGCTCGGGCCGTCGCCAAAAGACAGGAACCGTCCCGCCGGATGAGGCAGGATATCCATGCCCGTTGCGAGCAGTCCCGAAACCGACCCTGAGCCAAGTGTCCAGACGACGGTCTCGCTTGCCTCGAATCTCTCCTCGAGAGACCTTCGCTCGCCGTGAGATGACACCTCCCGGATTTGCAGCGACTCGACGACGGAATCACCGCTTCCCTCGAAGACCAGGCGCACCGGCTCCCCCGTGGCTTGTGGAGGAAGCTCGATCAGCAGCTCATTTCGCCCTTCCTTCAACTGGAAGGCCATCCCCTGTTCCGGGCTCGTCGAGAAGGGCACCCCACCTCTTCGGTCTGTTTCGCCTCTCACCGCGCGTACCGCGGACCAAAGAATCCCGGACAGGGATTGCGAAACTGGGTCAGCGGAGCGTCGACGGGGTAGGGTCACCATCTGTTGCTTCGAGCTGAAGATCTGAAGCTTCAGCACCGCGTTGGTTCCCGCCCGGGCGACGTACCCCGCAATGATCAGGGCCGCCCGACGGCGCGTCGGCTTCAGGAGATGGGACTGTCCGCTGCCAGGAACCAGATCTCGGACCTCGCTCAGTCCTCTGTCGCCCGCCGCCCAATGGAGGATTGGCTTCTCGGGCTCCCATTTACGGGCGTCTTCCAGGCAGCGCTCGAAATAGGCGACGTATCTTCCGTAGCAGGTCGAAGCCGAGTAACGCCGCGCCGTGTTGAGGGCCTCGCGCCGCAACGAGGCGAGCAGTGGACGATCGCGGACCAGCCTGACGACCTCGGCGAGAAATCGCTCCGGTTTGTTGACCTCTTTCACCAGCAGCCCGTTCTGCCCGTCTTTGAGAAACTGGTTGATACCCCCTGAATCGGAGGCGACCACCGCCGCCCCACAAGCCATCGCCTCCAATGGAATCAGCCCGAATCCTTCATGCAGCGAGGCGTCCACCAACAGGTCGCACCGCCGCAGAAAACGGGCGACGGTGCCCTTGTCGACGGGGATTCGAACGAGCTGGGTATTCTTCTCCTGAAACCAGGCACGCGGAATCGGCTGGTCGTCCGCGAAAACGGTCACCGAGACTTCATCCCGATGACTCAGCAAGAGATCAAGCAGCTCGAGAAGGATCGCTTGGCCCTTGTCCGGCTCGCGCCTCAAGAAGACCGCGACCCGGACCGTGCCCCGAACTGCCTTCGTCCCCGCGGGTAGAAAGCGGTACGGTTCCACGCCCACCGGGAGGACCGCGACCGGTTTGTCCGGAGTCCGCCACCGTACGCCGCTCTCGAGCCAGGATGAGGTGGTCACCACACGATCGGGAAGCCAATAGGATTGTTCGACCCTGTTTCGGCTGCGCCCGTTATCAAACAGAAACTCATAGCCCTGCACGAAGGCCACCAGGGGGATCCCGCGCATTCGCGCAAAGAGGTACGCGGGAGCCGCCGTGCTGAACAGAGTTGCCACGACCATCCTTGCGTCGATCGTGCGATCGGTGAGGAAGCGTGTCTCGTCTTCGAAAGTCAGCAGCCCGAAGAAGAGCGGTTCATTGAATTGCTGAAGGGTCGAGGGATCCAGCTTTCCCACGACGGCGCATTTGGCATTGATGCCATGCCGGATCAGATAATTGCAGGTCTCGACGACGACGTGTACGCCCCCGATCGTCTGAGAAATGCCCTCGAGGACGTAGAGCACGTCGGCCTTGATCGCTTCACCCTTTGATTCATTCAGGCGGCCAGTGACGGTCTGAATTGGATCCCGCCTGCTGCATCGCTCGAAATAGGGGACAAAATCGGGGCCCCATTTGGAATGAAAGAGCGCCTTGTTCCGCCGCTGAAGCTCCTCGAATCCGGTCTGGTAGCGAAACGAGCCGCTGCCGAAATGGAACACGTAGGTGTTGAGCAGAGCGACCCCCCGAAACCCGAGCCGCATCGCGCGAAACTGGTAGTCGGTCTCCTCGCCGTATCCGAGTCCCCAGTCCTGATTGAAGGAGCCGGTGGCCTCCCAGCATCGGCGGGTGATGAGGAGGCAATTCCCGACCACGGTACAGGCGTCGAAGGCGACGTCCGTGAAATCTCTACCCTGACTCAGCCGCTCGAGAAGCTCGTTCATTTCAAGATAGGAACGGCCGGCGGCCATCGGCAGTGTGAGCTCGGGAGAGTTGTTCGAGAGGGGAGAGGCGAGCCCAATCGAAGCATCCTGCTCACAAGCGAAGAGGAGCTTTTCGATCGCACCTGGGGTTAGCAGGCAATCGGTGTTGAGGAAGAGAAGGGCGGAGGCTCGAGATCGCTCAGCCGCGAAGTTGCACGCCCCGGCAAAACCGGAGGCGCCTTCATTCTGAAGCAGCTCGACGGAGGGGAAACGGGAGCAGATGTCCCGAAGCGCTACGGAAGACTCGGCCGAGGAGCGGTCATTGACAACCAGCACTTTTTCCAGGACGGCAGGGTCGGTGCAGCGAAATAACTCCTCGAGGCACCATTCTACCCACCAGACAGCATCCTTGACGGGAATGATGACGTCGCAGCGCGATTTCATCGTCCTCCAAGAGTCAGGCGCATACCGGCTCCATCGCAGCCGAGCCGATACCATCCCGAGTTTGGCGATGCAACCGCGCTGGTGTCGTCCCGACGCGCCGGAGACCCTGCTTGACTCGGTCGAGTGAGGAACCTAGCGTCGCCACGGATGCCAGCGGTTGCCAGCGGTGCCCGGGAGGAATCCATCAGTAAGCGCGAGGGGACCCGGCTGGCGTGTTTGCTGGCCGCCGGGCTCGGGATCGCGTTTACGGTCGCCTGCTTCTTCCCCGGCTACATGTCCCGGGATTCAGTGAGCCAGCTCTGGCAGGCCCGGACGATGAGCTTCACCGATTGGCATCCCCCGGTGATGAGCTTGCTTTGGGGTTTGCTGGACCGGGTTATCCCGGGACCTGCGAGCATGCTCATCTTACACAGCCTGATGTTCTGGAGCGGTATGGGCCTGTTCGTGTATCACCTGGGCTACGAGCGAGCATCGGCATCGATCGCCATCCTGCTCATCGGTCTGGCCCCGCCGGTTTTCGCGCTTCTCTCCACGATCTGGAAGGACGTGGGCATGGGATGCTCGCTCGTGCTCGCCTGCGGGCTGCTTCTTCGAGCGGACCGTAGGCACTCCAAGACCGCCTGGGCCCTGGCGATTGTGTTCTTGTGGTATGGTTTGGCCGTCAGGCACAACGGAATTATCGCGGTCGTCCCGTTGGCAATCTGGGCTGCGCTGGTATCGGGCCCGCTCTGGCCTGGCCGGAACAGCGACTCCCGTTTGTCGGCAGCGCTGCGAGCGTGCTCCCTGGTCGTTTTACTGTTGCTCGCTGCGCAAGGTGCAAACAGGTCGCTGACGAAGCCGGGATCCCCTCCTCCCGTGCAACAGATCCTCGTTCACGATCTGGTGGGGGTATCACTCGAAACGGATCGCCTCGACCTGCCCGACTACCTGGTCGATGCACTTGGTTCCCGGGAAGTGAGCGCGCTCAGGCCGCTGTACAGTCCGAACGAGGTTGTTCCCCTGTTTTGCTGCGACACGAAGATCCGTCGCTTGCCGCTCGTTGCCGAGCCGGACAAGCTCTCGCGGCTCTGGTCGAAATGGCGCTCCACCATCCCGTGCTACCTGGGTGCATACTTCCGGCACCGCACGAGGGTCTTTGAATCGGAAATGGGAATAGGCAGGGCCATGGTCTGTGCACCCTATTGGAACCGGATCGAAGAAAACCCGTGGGGGTTGGAGTTCCACGCGACGCCATTGAACCGGCAGGTGATGAGCATTCTGTCCGGGGTTAGCAACAGCCTGCTCTTCCGTGGGTGGTTTTGGGTCACTCTAATCGGCGCGGTCACGATCGCCTTCTTGCTGGGATCCTCTCCCGGCCGTTCCAGCGGCGTCTTGATCGGCCTCAGTGGGCTGCTCTATGTGGCGGTGAATTTCTTTGTCGGGACCACTTGTGATTTTCGAATGCACTGGTGGACCGTGCTGGCCACGTTTCTCGTTGCGCTGCTTTTGATCGCCGGCTGGCTCGATCGGGTGCGGGCGAGAGCGAGCCTTTAGTGTTACGATGACGCAAGGGGGGACAATCCACTCGAAGTCGGTGACGGGTGGGAAGCCTGAAGACCCGCGGCGCGCAGTCGCGCGGTCCCGTGCGAACGCACGCGGACCCTACTCTTTCGTCTCGATGGTTGCAGCCGGGCTGGTGCTCCTCGCGTCTGCCTGGGTGTCGTCGGGGACGATGGCGCCCTACGCAGCCACGCTGGATCCGACGTTCGTTCGGGTGCAGCCGCCCTGCGATTATTTGACCAATGTCGACCAGCCTCACTTCGAGGCGGCTTTCCGGATGCTCCAGGGGAAGCCACGAAGCTTATGGGAGGGCAGCGTCATGCTGCGGAGGATCCTTTACTTTATTCTGGCATTCCCGCTGATGAGCGCGTGGGGGTTTGACGTGGGTGGTTTTGTAACCAACCTGATTTTGATGCTCGCTGCATCCCTCGCCTGGGTCATTTTTGTTCGGCGGGTGATCGGAGAGCAGGCCGCAATGGTTTCGATGTGGCTGTTGGCGACCTATCCCGGCATTGCCTACTGGGTGGGGCTTCCCTATTCCTATGTCTGGATCGTTCCCGGGTCACTGCTCTTCGGGATGCTGCTCTGGAAGCTCGCAACGGTGCGCCGTCAGCTCAGTACCGTCCTCCTCTCGCTGGGTATGGGCTTTCTCTCCTGGGGTTACGATCTCTTGCCGTTCTTCGGAACCGCGGCCGTGTTGATCCTCGTGCGCAGGCGACGATTTGGAGAATTGGCGACCGCGATCCTGGGAATGGGAATCGCGATGGGAATCCTCATCCTGGGCCTGAATCTCATCTTCCACGTTCCCGTGCGAAATTCGAACACCGAACCCTACTGGATCGTCCTAGCAAGCTTCACCAAGCCTATTGATTACGCGGGTTGGTGGAAGCTGGTTGCCTCGCTGCCGGCGGTGTTCTTGAACAACTTCGCCTTTTCCAACTTCCTTTTTCTTCCACTGCTCTTCGTGGCGCTCGCGGCGATCAGCTTGATCGGCGAGCGCTCCATTCGACTCGAAACACCGGAGGCCGAAATCCTGCTCGCGGTTTTGATTGTATTCTTGTTCAACAATCTCGCGCCTCCTTATCCCGGATGGCAGATGCGGGGCAGCTGGATCGCCCGGCTCTATCAGCCCGTCTTCGTGGCCTTCCTGCTATTCGTGAGCAGATCGGTGCAGCGCTGGTGGAATCGGAGCCGCGCAGGCTATCTGGGAAGGATCTCGGCAGCTCTGGTCGCAGTGACCGTGGTGGCCAATGCCGCCGTGGTATGGGGACCTCTTCTCGGACTGCCCTTCGCATCGGAGATCTACCATCAGTTCTATCGCCACGGTTCAGCCGCCAATCTGCAGCTCAATCTGGAGCGGCACGGCCGCAGGCCGCTGGGAATCTGCGAGAGCGGCCGCTCGTCGAGATAGCCGGCGGCGGCGATACCGAACGCGACCAAACTACGGACCAAGGAATCTCGGACCATAGCGACCCATGGAGACAGCTCCGGGGAATTGCCGGCTTGAAGTACAGTCTTGGGCCCGATATGAAGGGCGAAACGCGCCGGCGTTGGAGAGAAGATCTGCACCACCGCTTCGGCTTCATCCGCAGAGGTGCCAGTGGGAAGCCCTGAGCTTACCCCGCACGGGGGCAAACTCGTCGACCGCTTCGTGAGCAAGGAGGAGATACCGGAGCTCGCAAGCGGACTCTCCCGTCTTCCTGCTTTGACCTTGGACAGCCGGGAGCTTGCGGATCTCGAGCTCATCGCCACCGGAGCGGCGAGCCCTTTGGAAGGCTTCATGGGGTCGGCCGATTATCGGTCCGTTCTCGATCGGATGCGACTTGCCGACGGAACGGTGTGGCCGCTTCCGATGACCTTGGCGGTGGACGAAGAACAGGCCAAACGTCTGGTTCCCGGCCGACTCGTCGGGCTGCGTGACAGCCAGGGTCGGTACTGGGGAAGCATCGAAATCCAGGACCTCTATCAGCGTGATGCACTCACCGAGGCTCGGGCCGTCTGTCGCACCGAGGACCCGTCGCACCCCGGCGTGGCCTACCTGCTCTCGAGGCCCACGCTCCTTGCGGCGGGACCGGTCAAAGTACTTCCTCTGCCGGAGCTGCCTTTCGCGCGTTATCGCCTGACCCCGCGGGACCTTCGGCGAGAAATCGCGGCGCGCGGCTGGTTACGGGTGGGTGGTTTTCAAACCCGCAACCCGATCCATCGGGCGCACGAGCACTTGACGAAAGTGGCCCTGGAGTCAGTGGATGGGCTGGTGATTCACCCTCTGGTGGGTCAAACAACCGCGGAAGACGTTCCCGCCGAGGTCCGGTTTCAATGCTACGAAACCCTGATCGACAAGTACTATCCAAAAGATAGGATCCTGTTGGCGGCATTTCCAGCGGCGATGCGCTACGCCGGCCCGCGCGAGGCTCTGTTTCACGCCTTGGTTCGGAAGAACTACGGTATTCAACGTCTCATCGTGGGTCGAGACCACGCCGGGGTGAATCGTTTCTACGGCCCATTCGAGGCGCAACGCATCTTTGAGCAATTCACGCGCGACGAGCTGGGCGTTGAACCGCTGCTCTTTGATTCGATGTTTTTTTGTCGAGCTTGCGACAACCTTGCCTCGGCGCGCAGCTGCCCCCATCCAGGCGACATGCGGGTGGAATTGTCCGGTACCCGGGTGCGCGAAATACTTCGCGCGGGCGGGCAGCTCCCCCCTGAGTTTACTCGCGCCGAAGTGGCGGAAGTGTTGCGTGCCCACTACCAGGGGACGGAGCGGGCTCCCGCCGCCGCGGAGCCTCGCGCTCGCCGCGGATTCATCCTCTGGTTTACCGGGCTGTCCGGGGCGGGAAAGACGACGTTGGCGGCCCAGCTCTCCAAGAAGCTCGAGGTATCACGCGCCGTCCAGGTCCTTGACGGCGATGAGATACGACGACACCTATCCAAGGAGTTGGGATTCTCCAAGGAGGATCGAAACACGAACATTCGTCGCCTCGGATACGTGGCGACGCTGCTCGCGGAGAAGGGAGTGATTTCCATCTGCGCGGCAATTTCGCCTTATGCCCAGATACGAGATGAGATCCACCAGGCGGCAGCGCGCCAACACATTCCGTTTCTTGAGGTTTATCTTCGGGCAGATCTCTCCGCCCTGATTGCTCGGGACCCGAAGGGGCTGTACAAGAAGGCGCTCGCTGGGGAAATCAGGAATTTCACCGGGATCTCGGATCCCTACGAAGCTCCCGAACACCCCGCGCTGGAATTACGGACCGATCGCGAATCCGCCGTCGAAAGCACGGATCGGGTTCTAGGGCTCCTGCGGGACCGCGGCCTCATCATCATTTGAATCCGCGGCGTCACTTGTGTAACTAGCTTCGGAGGTCTGCGACTTGACGATCGAGACGAAGATCACCTGCATCCTCGGCATGCACCGGTCAGGCACGTCCCTGGTAGCTCGTCTTGTAAATATGCTCGGGATCTATCTTGGTCGGGCGGAACGAATGCTCGAACCTCGTCCAGACAATCCTAGAGGGTTCTGGGAGCACCAGGTCATCAACAACATCAACGATCAAATTCTTGCCCGGTTTGGCGGCTCCTATTTCAGCCCTCCGGACTTCCCGAGCGGCTGGCAGAACTCTCCAAAATTGCAAGACTTGCGAGAGCGGGCCTCCGAGCTTTTGGCAGAGGAGTTTGCCAATGTCCCGAGTTGGGGTTGGAAGGATCCTCGCACCTGCCTCACGCTCGCGTTTTGGCAGCAATTGCTGCCCCAGATGCAATATGTGATCTGCGTTCGAAATCCCGTCGATGTCGCGCATTCGTTGCAAAAACGGGATGGTCTCACTTTCGCGCGCAGCGCCGACCTCTGGGTTGCGCACCTAGGCTCGACGCTTCTAGGCACGCGTGGCCAGCGAAGGATGGTCCTCTTTTACGATGACTTCATGGTCGATTGGACGGGGCAACTCGATCTGCTTGCACAATTCGTGAATGGTCCGACCGAAGGGGTGAGCGAGGAAATACGAGCTCAGGCAGCGGCTTTTGTGGACCAAGAGCTTCGCCATCACTCCACGCCGACGGCGGAGAACCTGTCCCACCCTGAAATCTCGGTAGAGGCCAAAGGGCTATATCTCCTCTTGCGCGAGCAGCGGGCTGGCGCAGAACCGCAACCTGGGGGAGCTCCTCTGTCTGAGGGGCTGCTCGAAACCTTCGCCGAGCAGGCGATCCGGGCGACCCGGGTTTCGAATGAACGTGAAGCACAATTGGGGGAGCTGCGAGCGAATCGTCAGCAGCTGGAAGCGCAGTACGAGCACCTCAAGGAGGTTCATCAGAACCTCGAAGTGCACCGGCAGAAAGTGGAGCGACAACTCGCGGCCGAGCAGGAGCGCGTCCACGAGCTGAAGGTCGTCCGTGAACGGCTGGAAACTGAGCGAGCGGCCAAGCTAGAAGAACTGGCGGCCAGGCTCGGCGAGTTGTCCGAATCGAGGGAAGCCTGCCAGGCGCTCGAAGCTACAGCCCGCGAGCTACGGTTGAGAGTTGAGCAATTGGTTGCGCAGAGAGATGAGGCGAAGGCCACGGTCAACGAGCTGCGCCGTCAACTGAGCGAGATCGAAAGCAGCATCGCCTGGAAGGCGGTAGGCAAAGTTCGGGCAACCAAGGATTTTCTCATTCCGCGAGGCACCGGCCGGCGCAAACTCTACGATCTGGGGCTGGGAGTCTTGAAGAATGGGCGGCTACCGCGAATACGAGGTTGAGTCGCGATCTTAAACGCGCTGCCCTTGTTCCCGAACGATTGGTTCACCTGGCCGTCGAGGAGGAATGGTGACTCGAGTCTCCGTAAGCGCTTCATAGACCTTGTCGATCTGCTCTTCCCAAGTCGTTTGCTGCAGTCGCCTTGCTCCGCCCGCGCTGATCCGCTCTCTCAACGAAACATCGGTCGCTACCCGGCGAAGCTGCTCCAACACGCAAGTCGAGGTGGGCTCGGCCAACAGGCAATTGCGTTCGTGCTCGAACAACCATTTGTTGGCCGGATTGCTGTTGGTTACCACGGCCACTCCACAGGCCATCAACTCCAAGGGTAGGTACGAGGGGTGCTTGGTAAACATGAAGCACAGTCCAACATCGCACGACCGATAGAAATCGGCAGTCTTCTCATAGGGAAGGAGTCCAAGGTTCGTCACGACTCCGTTCAAACCGTAATGCTGAGGCGACCAGACTTCGCCGGCACTGACAATATCGACGGCTGCCCCCATCTCCTGTTTCAGTCGGTGGAGCGCCGAAATGCCTAGCTCGAACGCATTGCGATCGGTCGCGGGACGACCGTAGAAGAAAACCCGAACCGGTCCCTTCCTGGGCTGGCGCCGCTGATGAAATATCGCCGGGTCTACCGCCGGCTCGAACCAACAACCCGTCATCGGGTAGTGGGTCGTTATGAAATCATGTAGCCCTTGCGAGTTGAATAATCCGAAGAGCCCCAGATTGTACGTCTGCTCGGCCAGGCCGTAGTAGGTGCTCGCCGGGTAAAACTGGGGCTCGAAGTCCTGGACGAAATATGCTCGAGCAAGCGCACGCTGATATTCGATGACAAAGTACGCCGAGGACCAGAAGGTGGCAATCGCCAGGTCACACTCCCGGAGCTGAGAAAGCTCGCTGCGGCTCTTCAGAACCTGAAACGAGCCGGCGAGATCCGGGTAGATCCCAGTGACCCGAATCTCGAGGTCCCTGGCCGTTCCATTCGGATTGTCGTAGGCAAGGAAGGTACTCTGCACATCGTGTCGCTCGCGGAATTGATGGCCGAAGCGGAGGATGGTGTGAACCCCCCCATAGGGATGCTTGAAGAACGGAATAAACCAGGTGATCTTCTGGAGCCTCCGGCGCTTTCGCAACGTAGCGATTCTCTCTGGGCCGGTGCGCCGACCTTCCCGCGCAACCTCCAGGGTATGGTCAAGGCCGATCAAATGATCCGCAACATGCCGCTGTTGCTGCGCGCGACTGAGCGCCAGAGGGTCATGAGTCTCGCTGAGGGCGCTCAAATACTGGACGGAGAGGGTTTCCGCGTCGCGCTCATCTCTCCTCAAGCCGCAGTCGGTGTCGAGGAGGGAGAGGTTCGGATTGTAGTAGGGATCGCCGTTGCGAAGCCATTTTCGGTAGGAGATGAAAGACATCCAGTAGTCGTTCAGCGGCACCGGATCCGTCGCACGGCTCGCCGATTCGTGATGTACCAGCTTGGCGTGCGGGGTGTACACGATTCTCTTCCCATGCTCCACGAGCCTCAAACCGAGATCGACATCGCTTCCGCAGAGCGTGAACCGCTCATCGAAGCCATGGATCTCTTCGAACAATTCGCGCCGGATCATCAGGCAGGCGCTGGTCACCGCCAGAAAATTTCGGGTCCAGTTCGAGCTTCCAAAAGCGGTCCATTCCGTCTCGGGCAGCCTGGCGAACGGGTGTCCGGCGAATCCGGAGAGCCCCACCACCGCCCCCGCATGCTGAATCGATCGATCCGGGAAGAGCAACTTTGCGCCGACCGCTCCAACTTCGGGGCGCTGTGCGTTGCCGATCAGCTCGTCGAGCCATCCCGGGTCGACGATTTCCATGTCATTGTTCAGAAACAAGAGGAGCTCGCCCTGAGCCTTTTGGGCGCCGAAGTTGTTGATCGCGGGATAGTTGAACGGTTGATCCCAGACCAGCTTCTGAGCTCGCCGATCGGTTATCTCATCCAGGAGGGAGAAGGTTTCCGGCTCGGTGCTGTTGTTGGAAATAAGGAGCAGCTCAAAGTTCTGATAAGTCGTGTTGTGCAGCAGCCCTTCCACCAATCTCCTGAGGAGGCTCGCCTTATCCTTGAAGGGGATGATGATTGAAACGAGCGGATTGTGTCCGATCGCGTAGCGCACCCGGTAAGATGTGAGAGTGTCCTCGGTGACGACTGCCTGTTCACCGGTGCGTTGAAGGTGATCGCTGAGGGCGCGACAACCCGCCCGGGAAGCGGAGGCAAGCTTGGCTCCGTCCTGTGAAAGCGAATCCCCCCAGAGGCGCCAGTGATAGAGGATTTTGGGAATGTGAACGATTCGCGAGGCCTTTTCGATCAGACGCAGGACGAGGTCATAGTCCTGGGCTCCTTCGAATTTCTCTCGAACACCGCCCACCATCTCCACCAATTCCCGGCGAACAGCCACCAGGTGGCACAAATAATTCACCGACCTCAATAGATCCGGCGACCAGTCCGGCTTGAAGAAGGGGGAGCTTCGATGACCACGGATGTCGATGCGGTCTTCGTCGGAGTAGATCAGGTCGGGTGTCGGGTCTGAGCCGGCGCACCGCGCTATTTCCGCGAGGGCATGAGGGGCCAGGACATCGTCGTGATCGAGAAAAGCGACGAGATCGCCCTTGGCCAGGCGCAGTGCGGTGTTGGTCGCCGCGGCGATTCCCGAGTTCTCGCCGATGCGGGTAAAATTGATCCGCGGGTAAAGGCCCGCATACTGCGCCAGCGTCGAGGTTACGTTTGGTTCGGTTGAACCGTCATCCACGATGCACAGCTGCCAGTTTTCATAGGTCTGCTTGAGCACCGATTCGATGCATTCGCGGAGCAATGCATCGGGCGTGTTGAAGGCAGGAGTCATGATGCTGATCAGCGGCTTTCTCTTCAGCCCAGCGGCCTGTGATGCTTCCAGAATCTGCTGCGGCTCCCGTTCGGAGTACCAGGTTTGATAGTCGATCGATGGATTGGATTTCCTGAGCAGCCGGGTCAGCTCTCGCGTGATCTCCCAATTCAGATCGATCTGCTTTCGGAGCACCTCGCGCCAGATCGGTTCGAGGATCGGCGCATTGGACTGGGAAAAGGGATCGGAGAGGGAATTCAATCTTCGGATCAGATCCTCGGCCTCGGGCGGGGAGCCGGTCCTTGAACGCGACAACGCGAGCAGCGCATCGATCGCGGTCAGATTCCAACGGTGCTGAGCTGCCAGGAGATCGCCCAACAGCGGCGTCAATCCAACGAGGTAGCTTCTTTTGCAGAAATTGACCGCGGCGGCGATTCGACCCGAGCGGTGCGAATGCACGCTCCAGCGGTTGGGGGTTGCGAGCGGTTCCAATATCTGGCGGATATAGGCCGCTGGATCGGGCGACGCGGAAACGTGGCCGTCCACCAGCTGGTCCAGGACTCTGGAAAAAGCCAGATTGAAGTCCTGCTGAGGACGCAACATCTCCACGTGGAATGGCCTTAAGATATGAATCGCCTTCCGCTTCATGGCCGTGACTGCCGCCCCCAGATGTTTTCGATGCGAAGGGGGAACGTCGAATTCCAGGACGTTGGGTTCAAGCTTCCGGCGATGGGTCTTGAGACTCGTCGGTTGAGCTTCAATGTTTCGGCGGCGAAATTCCCGGATCAGAAGCTGGAGTGTCCGCTCGGCCGCGACGATTTCAGCGCATTCCTCTCCTGTGCAGGGGCGGGGCTTGGCGAGGACGAGTCGTTGGAACGCGATCATCTCCGCCAGCTCGCCGAGCGTCGGTTCGGCCGCCGGGACAAGAACGTTGGGGTCGCGCAAACCGGGAACTGTGGGAGGGGGCAGCACGCCGGGGGGCTGAGCTCCGTTACCCCCCGCAACCGAAAGATCGACGACCCCCGAGTTCGCTTTGGTCGACATGTAGGAAATCGAGTTGGTACAGGCTATCCGGCCCGGAAGTCAACCTCTAGCGCCCATCGGCGCGCAGAAGGGACACTACTGACGAAGTTTCTGGAAGTGAAGCGTTTTTGGCGCCTTCGTCGAGAGGCCAACCCTCTGCGCGATCGGGTGGGTTTCTTACCTGGGCGAACGGAGAGCCGGACCGCATTTTCGTGCTCGTTGGGCGCGAGCGATCTCTACCCGCTTGCATCGCGATCAGGGCCCGTCCTCGTCAGACCCGAGGCGCTCTGTAGTTTCGGAATCTGTACGACGTCCGGTAGAACTCCGCAGCCGCTTCGACCGGCGGGCGGGACGGAAAGGGATTCGCCGCGTTCTCGAATCTTGTTGATGACGAACACCCTGGGGCTTACCGCCTGCTCGCGGGAGGGCGTCGCCGCGCAAACCTATTTCCTGCCAGAGAGTCGCCCAATCCAATTCCTCGCCAGCGAGTGGAGACCGGGCAGCCGTTCCTTCACCTGGGTGTTTAGTAGATCGACCGCGCGATATCGAAGAGGAGCGGCCGCTGACTTCTGTTCCATTTTCTTCCGCTCAGGTTCGTGGCCAAGGGTCAGCAAGACTTTACCTCGCTGATAACACAATTCGCGTAACGGCGTCTGCGGATTCGGCGCCTCCGTGAGTGTCTTGTCGACGCGAAGAAATACGCCAAACTCCCTGACAACGTTGTACATGTGATCCAGGGAAAAAGAGACCGGAATCCCGAGAGTGCTCAGCTGCTCCAATATTCCATCATGAAGGACATACTGCGTCTTGTGCCAGATGAATCGCCCGGGCGTAGGGCCAAGATAAAAGTCGTCATAGAGACAGCAGATGTGCTCCCAATGTGTCTCGGTGTAGAAATTGTGATGCCCGAATAGGAGCCCATCGTTGCTCTTCCCGTACGGAGTCCAAATCTCCACTTCCGCGTTGTGTTTACAGACTCGAACTATTTCTCTCAATGTTTGAATAGGTGATCCCGGCGCGCAGAGATGTTCAAAGGTATGGCTGCTATAAACCCGCTCCACCGTGCCGTCGGCGAACGGAAGGGGTTGCTTCTCGATGTCGAGCACGAGGTCAACGGCCGGCCCGCTTTGGACATCAATCCCGAAGAATCCATCTCGTTTGGTCTGGCCACAGCCAAGCTCTACATTTGCTGCGTAGATTCGTTCCATTCCTGCATCCGTCTTTCCGATCTCCGGTTCTTGCGAACCGGAGGGTCCCTGTACATCAGCCAGACGTCGATTGAAAGGTCCGAGGAGAGTGGATGGCCCAACTTCGGGCCCGGAGGCGAAAAGCGCGATTTGGATCGCCGCCAGCCGCGAGACAGAGCCCTGAGCCTCCCCGTGAACTGGTGCGTCGAGACCTGGAAGCGACGGAGCGGCATCTCAGGATGCACTCCGACGTCAATCAGTGGCCATCATTCGCTGCAATGAGCGGAGTCATCGACGACAGGGCGCGTCCGCCCTTGGATCGAAAGGGGGTCGACGAGAGTTGGCTCTCGCAGCAGCAGATTGAGGAGACCGGGCTCAAATCGGACAGTTCGTATCCGTTCGGCGGATCGCGTGGCTGACGTGATCGATCCCGTGCGCTATTGGTTGGCGCATGACTCGACAGACCCGCGAGGATTGGGCGCAGCGGATTCAACGCTTTAAGGATAGCGGCCTCGCCGCAAAACAGTTTGCGGCGGAGATGAGCCTCAGCGTCCATACCGTTACCCATTGGAAGTGGCGTCTTTCCCCGCGATGCTCGCCGGAGAAGAGGTGCGGAATCAAGCCACGCATACCCGGAGCGCCTTTGTCGAGGTGGTTGGTGTCGTCGAGGACGTATGTCCTCACGACTGACAATCATCCGGTTCCAGCGAAGTCCGAGCGAGGGAGAGATCCCCTTCTGATCACTGCGGAGCTTGCCGAAGTTCGCCATCGACGAGGACTTCCAAGGACGCGGAGACCAAAGGCCGAAAGCCGTTAGTGACCTTCCGCGTGAGCGCTTACGTTTCACGGATCCACCGGATCGTAGCTCGCGAATCAGAGGTCCTACTCGCTTTCTATCGCGGGTGCACATTGGTCGATCGGCCCACGGCGCTCTTTCGGCCACGCAGCGACTCAAGGATTTGCCGACTGGGTCAAGCAGGCGGGCAGACCTCGGCCCAAATCGTACGCGAGTTCCGGAATTGCGCATCCAGGTGGAACATATCGAACAACCACATGCCAGGGAACTTACGGTCTGACCGCGAGCGCGGACCTGTTGAACGCCTTACGAGCGATAACAAGAAACTGCTTTCCGAATAGCCGAAACGTTATCTTCCCGAGCAAGAGATACATTCTGACCAGCCACGGCCACATCGGCAACCGACCTTTAACCGTATAAGGAACGAATCTGGCCAATGACTCCTCTACTTCGTATCCCGACGTGGAAAGGAGCTCCGCGACGCTCTTTTCGGTGAGCGGTATATGGTGGTCGTAGTAGTCCCAATACTTGCCAGGAAGACAGGCGATGTTTGGCCCCATGACGATGAGGCGTCCTCCCGGTCGCAATATCCGATGCGTGTCTTCGACCAAGCGCGACAACGCGGTCTTATTGGGCAAATGTTCGAAAAAATTTGAACTAAACACAACGTCAATACTCTCTTCCGGCAACAGGTGGATGTTATCGACGCTGGCGCAGATCGCCTCGACACTCGGCGCCGCCAATCGTGTGACGTCAGGATTTGCGTCGAGTGCGATTCGGCGTTTGGCGGATATGTGGTTGATGAACTCGCAATAACCAGCTCCAATGTCCAACACGGTCGCGTCCGGCGAAATGTATCGCGAGAAGAAATTGGTGCAGAGAACCTGCCACACCTGGTTCTTTGCACTTCGTTCCGCATCGGAGAAACGCCTTTTGTAGAGGGCTTCAAGGGGCGTGGCTTCTCCAGCTTCGCGGGGTGGCGCAGGTTCAGACAAGGGTTCCCGTGAGTGTGACACGGCGGGGACAATGCCCGAGTCCGAGGCGATTCGTCAATGGTTACGCGGGCTCGCCACCAGGGCAAAACCTCACCGCTCACCGGTCCACAGTTACCGAGGTCGACCAGTGGATATGATAATTCGACTCTAGGTCGGGCTCGGAGGGTCCTGAGACGCGCATGGCAATAACAGGGTCTGCCGACACGGCTCCCTCGAACCACTGGACGAGATCATCAGCAGCCCGAGGAGCGCTCGCGATCCAGATTCCATCGCGCGCAGTATCGACAACCAAGCGGAACGACTCAACAGCACCACTTGCACGCCTGATCTCCAGGATGGTAAGTCGAGGCCTGAACAATAGTCTTCTCATCCAGCCCGTCCATCGTTCCCGAAGATCGAGATGCGCTCTCAGCCACGGTGATCGATTCGGTACGGGGATCCACTCTCCGAACCTTGCACTGGCTTCCCCCGTGGGGAGCTCGGCGATTCGAAGCGCATCGTCACGCTGCTTCAAAAGCACAAACCGCCGTCCGGCCAGCCCCTCAGCTACTCGATCAACCTTCCAGCCTTCCAAAATGGCCTGCCAAGTGATCGGGCAATCCCAGAGCGATTGACGTCCCTCAAAGGATTCGACCTCGGCGAGTATATGGAGGTTCCGGTAACTCCGAATCTTGTCAGCAGTTCCCTGATCGAGGGCAGTTGTGTACGTTACGTACATTTGCAAGGTTGGATATGGGATACAGGGGAGATGATTGACAACACAGAGGGCGATTTCCCACGGAAGTACCATGACCGCGCTATCGCCGCGGAGGGACGACAGCAGTTCACGGGACAGGTGGTCGCGCCAAAAGCCTCTTTCCGTGACGAGTCGAAACCTGCTCAGCTCGCGATCCAAATGGAACACGGTGTCCCACGCTTTTCGCACGGTCCTTCCCGTTATTGGGTCCAATAGCCGTTGCGCTGCGTCCTGCCGGTATCCTCCAATCAAAGAGAGATAGACCGACAGGACGAGGACATACGCCGAAACGCTCCATGCGCATTGAATGATGTTCCAGGAAAAGAGTAGGGCGATAGATAGTCCGACAAGAGTCATATGAAACAGGAATGTAAGGTGCCCTACGTCGTGTCGGACGAACGTATTCTTGAAAGCGAGAAATGAGGGTATAGCGATCAGGATTAGAAGACCGGTGAAGCGAGAATTGCGCAAGCGAAACCAGAACAGGCCACCAAGCAAGAGAGCAAGCGCTCCGATTCCGAGTAATATCTCCGAATCCGGACCGCCGTGAAACATGGCGCCGTTGTACCCAGTTGCGATCTCAGTTGAGAGCCGCCAAAAACGGGGGAATCCGCCAGGGCCGCCGAGGAAGAGGCAAGTGCAGACGAACATACTCAACACATAGAGTCCTCCTCCAAGAAGCAATACCTCCCAGGATCGGTGTTTCCATCGCCAGTGTAGACCGAGGGCCAACACTATCGCCGCCCCCGCAATCCCCGCCGTGAATTTCATCAGAAGCAGCGGTGCCGCAAAGGCGAAACAACAATATGCCAACGCTCGCGATCGAAACTCCCCGGCAAGCGCTGCCGCGATCAGCAGAACCGCCACTAGGCGCTGGTCCGGTTCAGGATTACAAACTGCCAATACGTAATAGCCGAGAACGAATAACAGCAAGGGAACGATGCGCCTCGTTCGAATCAGGAAGAAGCAACCCAACGCCACGATGACCACTTGAACGGTGGCGTAAAGGGTGAGGGATTGGGCGATGTGATTCTTGATATCAAGCGGAACTAAGAGATAGCCCAATGGACCATAGGTGAAAATAACATCGCGCCCATAGAGAAATGAGCGGTTCCCGAAGAGGTTGAGACCCCACATCCAGGATGCATCTATGCCGGATGCGATTCGGCCTCCGGAGCTGAGCCACTCCGCCGATGGGAAGGTGATGATGGCGTAGAGCAGCAGCAGCATTAGCCCACTCACGAGGGCCAAGGTGCCTCTTGATCGGGCGTAGGCCGCCCTCATTGAGGCTTGATCGAGCCGGGCCGGGATGGGGGCGTCGTCTCGGCGGTCAATGGGTACCAGCGAGGTGAGTGGAAGAATCCCGCCACAAGCGCGGAGGCGAGAAGAAGGCAACCCATCGCCCCCAGCCCGAGACTGAGCGCCCAGCCTCCGGGCGGACTCCACTCTGGCTGCTGAATGAAGAACCTGGGTCCGTTCAGTCCCACGGCGCTGCGCCGCCCGTTGGAGTAGAGACCCACGAGGTGGAGAAGGCTTACCAGGAACACCGATCCGAGGGTGGCCGTGCGGAGGAGGGGAGCAAGGGTTGACCAGTGTCGTCGCAAGAGCTCGCCCGAAAATAGGGGGACAATCACCAGAAAAGGAAGGATGTACCGTCCCTGCAACCCGAACCCCAACCCTCGGACCACCACGAAGTAGAAGCTAAGAGGCACCGCGGCAGCACTCAAGCACGAAAGGCCAAAGAGCGTCCGCTCCCAGCTGCTCGCGTGCCGCAGCGCAGCCATCGCCAACAAGGCAAATGCTGCTGCGTAGAGCTTGTATGCGAATGGCGGCATGGGAGTGTCCAGATACTGGAAGTTGCCGATGGCCTCTTTAAGCCAATCCCATACCGCCGCTCTCGACTCAAACATCTGTTCGATCAAGCTGTTGGAAACGTGGATAGGGGCGTGCGCCCCGTAGGCCGCTTCCCAAAGACGGTTAGCGCCAACGGCGATGGCAAGTATCGCCCCCACTGCCAGCAGCAGCCTCCCCTCGACCTTCCACAGGCTGCGAAGCCTGGACCATCCGGCGACAAGAACGAACACAAAGAGATGCAAAGTAACCCACATCGGGCCCACCGACCTTGCCGTCGCGAGAGAGGCCCCCGAGGCGGCTGCCACTAGGTGCACCCATCGAGGAGCGGGCTTTTCCTCTCGGATGAGTCGTAGCAGCGACGTCCCGAAGGCGAGTGCCGAACAAATCTCCGGCCCAT
>Ga0070699_100000921_pt1 | contig 27445 bp, 25 predicted proteins | sample KBSK1503metaG_FD_65473 | JGI IMG/M metagenome (GOLD analysis project Ga0070699, IMG submission 65473) | Corn, switchgrass and miscanthus rhizosphere microbial communities from Kellogg Biological Station, Michigan, USA - KBS K1-50-3 metaG | ecosystem: Host-associated > Plants > Roots >...
CTCTCTCAGCTCAGCTGGATGTTGGTGTCCCGATCCATGCTTGGGCATCTGCTGCTTCGATGCTGACATGGGCTACATCCTCCCAAAGAATGCAGCCTCCATCAAACCCAGGGCAGTTCAAAATCCCGGGCCCCCGACCATTTTCGTATTCGAAATCGACGATTCCCAATGTGGTTTGGAGTCAGCTGCACGCCGCCGTATCACAATTTCCTGCAGAGCAACGCAACCGGGGCGGTGTAACGGCGTCTGTCCGGGCAATGTGATCACGGGACTGGGAATCGTTGGGTAGGGCAGCGTCCCAAGCCGGCGGACGCACGGGCCAGGACCGTGAGGCCCCGGGGTCAAATCCCGGGCCCCGACCAAATATTGAATTCAGAGTCCGCGTGTAAGCGAGGTTAGCGAGATACGATCGATGGATTACCGTCCCCGGTGAGGGTGGGACGGACGGATTGGGCGGGGTTATGCTTCTGAGGACTGAGCCCCGATCCCGAAGCGGGGGCTCGATGTTGGGGGAGGCGACGTGGTGTCCTCAGGCAGCGTGGCACGCCGTCAGGTCGCGATGGAAACGTTAATGCTCGGGCGACATCCGCCATGGCGTGCTCAACCTAACCGTTTTTCGCCCATGGCAAAACCGCATGAGCCAGAGGTAGATCAATGAAGCGAGTTCGAGGCCTGAGCATAGTGTCGGTTGCGGGGTTATGGACCGCAACCTTCTTCATCACCGGGGTACCAGCGCAAGGGAGCAACGAAATCTACCCGACCAAACCGACCTGCGGCGCCAGCATCTCTCCGCTCTGCGCCGAGGTAGAGAACTATCAATCCGCCTTCGGCTATTACGTGGGGCATGACGAACCGTCATTGCTCTTCTACTCGAGCAGGGCGGGCGCAGGAAACAACAATCTCTACACACTCGACCTGCCGAAGGACCCACCGACCACTCCCGTCCAAGACGGCAGCGGGGGGACTTTCAACTTCCAGCTCCACCCGGCCTTCTGGTTCGGAATGGCCATGTGTGACGACCAGTCCGCGCCAAACCCGGGAGGGAGCTCATTCGGGACGACCGTGCCATGCACGCCGGACAGCGATGCCAACGTCTTCAACAGCTCGGATCCCACGTCGCCGACCTACATCGGCCGCCATCCCGGGACCGCGTTCATGGAGATGCAGTTCTATCCGCCGGGATGGGTGAAGTGGCCTGCCGGCAACAGCTGCTCGGCGAAGCAGTGGTGCGCCGCACTCAACATCGACAGCCTCGCCCAAAACCTGAACACTGGAACGCAGCTGAACAACACCTGTGCCGCCATCACCGGGATCGAATACGTGAACTTCGCATTCATAACCAAGAGTGGTGTGTCGCAGGCTCCGGCCAGTCCAGTCAATTCAACCCTGGCGACCTTCACCCCTGACCCAACGAAAGACCTGTTCATGAACTCCGGCGATGCGCTGAGCGTTTCGCTGAAGGACACGGCTGGTGGCTTCCAGGTGGTGATCAACGACCTCACAACAGGTGGAACAGGCTCGATGACCGCGAGCGCGTCCAACGGCTTCGGCGAGGTTCAGTTCGCGCCGCCTCCTTCGACCGCATGCAACAACATCCCGACCAACTTCCACCCCATGTACTCGACATCGAGCCCGGACACCCGTGTGCCGTGGGCCGCACATTCGTACAACATCGCGTTTTCCGATGAAATCGGACACTTCGTGTACTGCAACGGAGTCGATCCGAAATCCGGCCAGTGCCGCGGCGCTGGCGTGAACGACCCGGCCGGCGTTGACGGCGACGACGCGTTCTGCTTCAGCCCTGCCCAGTCGAGCAGCGTCCGGATTGGGGGTTGCCTTGGTTCCGACGTCGACTTCGACGGTGTCCCATACCAGAACACGTGGCCCGGGACGTTCAGCAACGCGGCTCAGGATGCGCTCTTCCACCCGACGCCCATCATGTTCACGAGCCCGCTCATCAACGGGACGACGAAATTTGAGCAGGCCGCGTTCGAGACGGATCTCCCACGCATCGAGTTCGCTACGAGTCCGCCCTGCCAGCGCCACATCTCGAACCCCGCGGATCCGAGTCCAGGGTCCGGATGCGTCAACCCGCCGGCGGGCGCGACCTTCTATCCGCTCTTCTCGACGATCGGTTCGGCCTCAGCCTGCCGCTGGCAGGAGGGCGGACCATTCATCCCAGGCACGATCAACAACTTCGGCGGCAGCTCCACGTCCGAATACGGCCCTCTGCTCTCGCTCTTCTACCCGTCGGCCAATGGCAAACCAAGCTTCCGATTCAACGACTTCAACAGCGGGGCGCTGTCGAACCCCTGCTGACCTGAGCTTCGGGTGGGAGGAGCCGCGGCTCCTCCCACCCCTCAGTCTCGATCTAGCAGCAGATGTCGGGGTGGGTGAATTGTGGTTGCGCCGCGGATCCTGAGGTAGCCGAGCCACGGACTAGCGGCTTATGGCTCAGATTCGAGCTGAAACCGATCGTTTCAGCGGTTTCTGGACGAAAGTCTTTAGATTTCGGGACGCTGCAACATCGCTGCCGATTGTCACCTCTGACCGTCTGACTCTCATGCCCAATCGCGCACCTCAGACTTAGGGCTGCGGACGGAGACCCGCCTCCGCGCGATCCCCTACGCCAGCCTCAGTCGCAAGCGCCGACTGATGGGCCGCCATTAGCAGCGTGGCTGGACGCCAGCCGAGTTGGCCGTAGACTGCCAATCCAGGCGCCTTGCTCAAGGTGTATACGAAGGAGACCTCTCCGTCCCGATGTCGCAAGCCTGGTCGCCGGAACGAAGAGTAGCCTCGAGCCATTCCTAAAGTGGCCTGGCGGCAAACGCCTCTTGGTACGACCTACTTCGAATTGCACCACGGGAGTTCAACGGCTACTACGAGCCATTTGTAGGCGGCGGACCTTTGTTCTTTGCCCTGCCGACAAAGCGCGCCGTAGTCGGCGATGCCAGCAGCGACCTAATCGAGTGTTATGAGCAAGTCAGGGACAACTACGAATCAGTGATCAGCGAGCTTCGCCGGCTTCTGAATCCGAGGGCTTTTTCCTTTCGCCACTTCGTGCTGCCATTCCGGTCCTGATTGCGTTCTTTGTTCTCTATAACTCTGGTGCCATCGTGAGCTGGATCGATGCCACGACTGGTGTAACGAAACCAAGCCCCCTCGTATTTCAGGGACTGTTCGGCCTTGCGGTCGCGGTAATCGCGTTTGCCGTCGTCACGATGAGCCTCGAACTACTGAAGCTCCGAAGAGGTGTCACGCATCCAGCGGCGGAGCGCGCCGCAGAGATCTTCATCCCGATTGTCGCCGGCCTCGTCGGGGTAATCCTGCACCAAGGCTAGCGACCAGCCATCGGCTTGGACACGTGGGTGTAGCAAGTACCGTGCGTCACCCCGGGTTCGAAAATCCAAGGCGAGGGTTGAGCGGGATCCATTCGCGCCTCGAATGGCTTGTCGCGCGATGGCTAGGATTTGATCCATGACGGACCCGACGCCCTACATCCTTTTTCCCGGGACAGCTCGTCAGGCCTTGACCTTCTATGGTGACGTCTTTGGCTGCGCGGTTCAGTTGCACACTTTTCAAGAGTTCAACCGGACCGACGGTCCGGTCGATGCCATTGCCCACGGCGGCCTAACCGGCGGCCGCGTCGCGCTGTCCGGCGCCGACGTGTCCGGGGACGAACGGCCACTCCGATCCGAGGGCATGATGCTGGCTCTCCTAGGTACTACCGATCCATCGACTCTGCGCACATGGTTTTCCCGGCTGAGCGAAGGTGGCCAAGTCGTGGACGACTTGCAGAAGCGGCCATGGGGCGCGTCCGATGGGCAAGTCATCGATCGTTATGGTGTCCACTGGCTTATCGGATTCGAGGGCGACGAAAGCGACTGAATGTCTGGTGGCTCTCGCTTAGCGGGATTCGGTGCTCCATAGCCATCGCGTGTTTGAAGCCGTCTCCGGAGAGTGCCGCCCGTCCGACCATGCGACCTCGAGGCATTGGCGCGCGCGACTAGGTCGCACGCAGATGTAGGACCGCGCGTCCCAGGGGCTTCGAGAATCTAGTCTGTCCTCTCCCCGAGACGTAGCGACGTCTCACTGAGGGTTGCTGGCCCATAGCTTACGGTCGGTGATGGCTTGCTCAGGCGATCGGGAGTCAGTTTCGGAGCCCCTGGAGGTCACAGCCGTGTCACGCATTCACGGAACCAGGCGGATACACGAGGTCACAGGAGGACACGAAGAAGATCCAATTCGAGTGCGGGAGGAACCGCGCGGACACCATAGGACACGAGAGGACACGCCATTGCGCCGGTTCGGGACCGTGAGGCCCCGGGGTCAAATCCCGGGCCCCCGACCAAATTCTGAATTCAGGTCTGAACGTCCAAGCGGAGTAAACGGACTAACTCCACAGTCATATGTAGTAGTCGTGTAGTAGTTTCGCCCGCGGCATCGCATTCGGGGCATGGCGAACCTCCCTCCGGCGCCCGTGGTTCCAAGTGTCGGGTGTCCACCGAACGGGGTCAACTCCACCAGCGGCCGCGTGACGTCCTTCTCTAACCCGAGACGGCACGCATGGTTGGTCATGTGGCCGGATTTGGGCTACCCCCCGGTCTGGTGCTGCGCTTGTTCCTCTTGCTGCATGTCGGGGGCGGGCTCGCCGCCCCTGTACTGGTCGTTGACTTGGACCACCTCTTCGCCGGGCGCCTGATCGCTGCTCTGCGGCTTCGCCGTCGGTTGAGGTCCAGAACTCTGGCGTTTGCGGCGGGGCATTCCCAAACCGTACACGAACCCGCGGCATCGACTCGGAAGGGTACCCACCCGAATTGCCGTCGACAGGCGATAGCAATCTGACCGGGGCAGCAGAATTGCCGGGGTCGCAGGTGGGGTTCCGGCTCATAGTTGCAAATCGAGTCAGCTCAGGGTCTAGTTGAGGCGCATCGATCTACGCCAACCGTTGCCGACAACATCATTGCGACCTTGAAGGCGTCCGGAATCCGTCGTGTCTATGGCATCCCGGGCGACTCGCTCAACGGATTCACCGATGCGCTCCGCCGAAACGGCGGCATTGCGTGGGAGCACTTCGCCACGAGGAGGTCGCTGCTTTCGCGGCATCAGCAGAAGCTGCGCTCACAGGTGACCCCCGGAAGTTGGCCCTTTCGGCCATCGCCACGACGCCACGTTGGTTGACCTGACTGGCGCCCAACACGGCTACTTCAACCTGTTCGTTAGCTACTGGAATCAGCGCCGGTCGTTCATCGTCTTGGAACAGGACGTCCTGCCGACCCAGGAGCAGTTCGCTTCGATGCCCGCGTGTGGCGAGCCCTGGTGCGCCGGAACCCACGTCCTCTTCGACGGCGCGCCCGAAATCTGGTCACTCGGCTTGATGAAGTTCTTAGCCGCGCTGACGAAGCGTCACTTTGAGCAGGCGGTCAGCGGTAGCGACGAGCCGGAAGGAGCGGAGATGTTGGCCCAGGTGCTCGGTGTGGACAAGTCCCGGTGTCGCGTGGACTTTGCCTTTACACCGTGCTCGGTATAGGCGGATTCTCGGAGTCGCACCTCACGGTCCCGCTGGCCGTCACTTGGGGCGGCGAGGATGAAGTTGGGACCGGAAGCGCCCCCACGCCGACCGGAGACGGGTATGTCGGCAGCGCCTCTCGTTACCTATTCAGGGGCCTTGGCCAGCAATGGCCGAGCCCCTCTGAAGGAGGACGAAATGCCTCAGTTTGAGACCCCCGAGCCCGAGCCGGAACCGAGCCCAGAGCCGGAACCAAGCCCGAAGCCAGAACCGAGCCCCGAGCCGGAACCGCCTCAAGAGTCTTAGCGGCCCTTCTACCTCGTCTGGGGGGCCTTGGCCAGCAATGGCCGAGCCCCCACGTGCTCTCTTCGTCCGCCGTAGGCTGGAGGAATGAGTGAGATGAAAGCGAACACGGTTTGCTTCATTGCGGGCTGTGACAAGGAGGCGGTTTGCGCCGTCACCCTGTGGCCGCAACCGCCCGGACTCTCAAGGCCAACAAACAACCTGTCGTCAAGGTGGTTCCCCCTGTGTGCTGAGCACCTTTGGGCAGCCGAGATCAAATCGGAGGATGTCCTCAAAGAGCACGCGATCGAAGCCGCTCTTTAGCGCCGTGCGCCTCGTGTAGGAATCTGCAGGCACCATTGTCGCCCACAACCTTCCAGACCCGCCATCTAGCCGCAGAGGCACGCAGCGGACTAGACGTTTATCCGCTGGTAGACGGCAGCATGGCAAGGTGCAACGCTCGGTGTCGCTCTTCCGCGTGCAGGCGTCGTCCGGTTGTTCTGTCCACGTACGACTCGACATCGTCTATTTCGTGCTCTGGTTCGCCGTGGGTGTCGACTAGATGGTTTCGCAAGTCGGGCCAATCCACAGATGCAGGCCACGATAAATCGTGCGTGTGGGGTACTGAAACGCTAGCCACGGGCGCTGTGCTCTGGTGAATCGTTAACCAAGTTCATGTGCTGACAACGAGCTGGTCAGCCAACTCGGTCGCGCAAATCTACGGAAAACGGTGCCGCACCGCTGTAGCCCTCGTCGCAGCCTTGGCTTGCAGGCGCCCTTTCCGAAGCCTCCGGCCGTGCATGCGGTCCGATCAGATTCGAGGCGAGGGTCGGGTCGACGACTTACGTCCACGCCGGGTATAGAACAACAACCGGGGACGGCGGCGCCCGTCATTGGCCAAGGCGCCCTCAACCGCGGATGTCGTCTAGGCCGCCGCCCCCCCGCTAGACACCAAGTCGGGCTTGATCCGATAACCGCAGCAATCGGTGATTGAGGCGGCGGTCAGGTCCCGGCGAGTGCTCCGACGGCGGCCCCCAACGAACGGAGCAGTGGTTGGCCGATCTCCGCCAGGCGGCCTTGCCTCACCGCCGGCGCTGCGCCCGGCAATGCATGGGCGAAGGCATCCACTACCGCTGGGTCCCACTGGATGCCTCGTCCTCGAAACAGCTCGGCCAGAGCAACTTCAGGAGCGAGTGCGGCGCGGTATGGACGGTTGGAGGTCATGGCATCCCACGAGTCAGCGACCGCGATGACGCGCGCTCCCAGAGCAATCGCGGGGCCGGCAAGTCCGCGGGGGTAGCCGAGCCCGTCGATCCGTTCGTGGTGCGCGAGCACCAGCTCGCGTCCGCGCCTGTACTGCTTGAACTTGGCTAGGATCTCGGCCCCGGTCTCGGGATGCTTCTTCATCAGCGCGAACTCTGTGTCCGACAGCCGCCCCTCCTTGTGCAGCACCTCGTCGGGAACCGCAATCTTGCCAAGGTCGTGGACGCGGGCTGCAAGGCGGATGACCTCGACCTCCCGATCGGGCAGCCGCATCTGGCGCGCGGTGCGGACCGCGTGAGTCGCGACTCTTTGCGAGTGCTCGAACGTGTAGGGATCGCGGCAATCGACCATGTCGGCCATCGACTCCACAGCAGCAATCGTCTGTTCCAGTAGCTGGACGGATCGCGAGAGTGCGAGCTGGATAGCAGCCACCGGGACCATCATCACGAGCGCCAGCCAGGGTCGCCCGCTCGAGAGCACCGCGAGCAGGTAGCCGGCCACGTACAGCGCTGCCGTCTGTCTGAAGTCGGCGGCCGCTGCCTCGAGCCAGATCTCGAATGGGTTGCGCTTGGTCTGCAGCCCTACGGCGACGACGACGAAGCCGATGTTAACCGCGTACAGCACAGCTCCAGCCACGATCGCGCTCGGCAACGCGCTGTAAAGGTCCGGTCCAGCGTGAGACGCCAGCGCCCTGTAGGCCAGAGCCGCAGCCGCCGCGGCCACCATCAACTGCGACGTGTTGAAAATGAGGTCGATCGGCTGCCGGCGCCGGCGACCAGTGGCCGGGTTGCGGCGCAGCCACAACGCTCCGTCGCCAAGGAGCCGGCTCAGGCCGATCAGCGCCACCGCCGGTGCGGGTGCAAACAGCAGCACGATAGCCAGATAGATGGCGGGCGCGGCATCCGCCTTATAACGCGGCGAAACCATCACGGGGAAGTTGGCCGCGAGTGCCCCAAGAAGGACGAGCGAGCCAGCGAGCGCTGGGTCGACTGCCCTATCAGGGGGCAGTCCCAACAGCAGGGCACTCATAGCCGCGGCCGGCGCGACCGTCGCCAACACGTACGCGCGGAGGCCGGGTGTCATGACGACCTTTGGCAAATGTCCCTTGCCAGCATCCGCTTCATCCCAAATTCCCCACCTTTCTGGTTCGGCTGATCGTCAGCCGGAGCCTGAAACTTAACTTCGCACCTCGAAATCGAGGGCATAGGCATGGCCACTGTTGCCCTTGTGCTTCATCAGCACCTTTCCGGCGCCATTCGGATCGGTGCTCACCACGAACTGCACCTGGAAGTGCCTTCGGCCGTCGTCGGGGACGACAACCATCACCCTCAGCCTCGTCTTATGCCCACCGTCGCGCCGCTCGATTGAATAGGTGTAGGTCTGGGCCCTCACCGCCTCCAAGTGCTGGATGCCATCCCCGTAGCTCGTGAGGTAGACGGTTTGGGACTGGCCCGCAGCGTTGATGAAGTGGATTGCCGGGTCTTCGGAGCACCACACGTGGGCCTCGGCCGTGATTCCGGCCTGCATCAGAGCGGCGACTACGACCAGCGGGCCGACGAGGAGAATCCGTTTCACGCAGAAACCTCCCACCGTGGAATCCACACCCAGCGGCTGCGAGCCGCCCAGCGACCATGCCACATGGCCACTCTTCCTTACCAACGCTGGTCCCCTCCGCATTGGTCTATAGGGCAGTCCAGAACCGAGGGCCTGCGCAAGGCGATGCTGCTCTACCGGGGTGCCAGGAGGGCGCCGTTCGTTTGAGCTACGAGTCCTCAGGAGGTCTGGAGCGGCCGCGGACGAGACCGATCAGCCAGATCACGACCAGCACGATGATTGCCAGTCAGATCAAGCGGATCATCTCAGCACCCAACGCCTCTGCGCACAGGCACGACAGGAGCGGTCTCGACGGGGTGCCTCGAGCATTTGAATTCGTGGTCGTACCCCGAAAAGCAGTGACCCCAGCGAACCCTTCCGGCTTGCGCCTTCTGAATCCACCGGGGCCAGCAAAATGATCGCACGCAGCCAGTAAGTGTCAATGTGGGAATTGTCGCCAGGCGAGGATTTGTAGCCGCCCGCCTCAGATGTGGCATCCGAACGCCTGTTTCGTCGTGTTAGTGACCAGCGACTCGTCGGCATGCGTTAGAGAAATCGACATATGCCCGACCTCATCCTGCCGCCAAATCGCCGCGATCGAGAGCCCGGGGAAAGTCGCGCTGACTACGCTGAACTCAATGGGCTGATCCGACTACTGATACTCGAAGCCAAAGCGCTCGACGTGGCAGGCGTACGGAGGGTCTTTCACTCCATCTCACACGCCATCGACAAGCTCGAGCTCGACGCCATCTTCAAGATTCGACCGAAGGATGGGCCACGCCGACGCTAAGGCCATGGCCTCCAAGATGGTCCTCTGCCGCCCCTGCCGGGAGAACACGACGAGGTCAACAACGCTTGCTTGGCCTACCTAGCGCCGCAGCCTGGAAGGCTTCGGCTCAGGACCCGGCGATCATCGCGGCCTAGATGCAGGACGAGCCATTTTGAGTTCAGGCGGCCCGTTGGAGACACCGCGCAGCTCCATCGATTGGTCGCAAGCCGGACCAGTTCCATGGCCGCCGGCTGCCCGGTCCCGTCGGGATGGCGTCCGAACATTACCGTTCCGATCTCACACCCGTACGCATCCCGTTTCGTAAACGGCGACCGCCAGCGCCTGTCGGGGGGTACCGCAGCGCAGAGTCATATCGATTGCGTGATCGAGGTTTGCGCCGAAGTCGCCGGCAGGGCGCCCGGCGTTCCAGAGAACACCACTTTTCAGACTGGGGCGAGCTAGTTCACATCACGCGGAACAAGAAGTGGAGCACCAGGTAACGACGATAAGAAGCACCACGATTCCGACGATGTTCCTGGCATTCAAGGTTTGCCCTCCTGGACATCAGTCCTCGGTAAACCGTTTATGGATGTCAGCGGCAGTGAGTATTGCACTTCGTCTTTCATCATCGACGCCGCTACTGACGTCGTGATCGCCACCCGCCCGCGACGGGTTCGGCCGTTCAAGCCGCGTTCGGGTGGCCAAGGGAGAATCAGCCGCGACCCATCGCCCTGGCATTCTCAGCATCCTCCGATATTCACCCTCACCCACCGCGTGCTTGGCCCATGGTATTGCCGTCCCGGCGACTTTCTGGACGCTACGAAAGGGAGCAGCAGAGCCGCGTCTATGTACCAGCGGCTCTGCCTTCGCCTTTAGGCTCCTCGGTGGCCGCCCAGCGAATCGAACAACTCTCGATAGCTCAGCATCGTCACCCGGAGCTGCTCGGTGTCGGTTTCACTCTCGACGTTACTGTGGATGTGCTGCAACTGACCGCGGAGCGCGTCCATCAGGCCGTCGATTAGTGTCTCGGCCTTCTCAACAGCGACGCGCGGTTCGCCGATAAACTCGGCCTGAATTTCTTCAAAGCGTTGCCGGAACTTGGTGAGCTCAGACGAGAACTCGGCCCGGCTCACGGGTTCGGTCGCTACTGAAAGTGGTTCCGCAATCGCCGCGGACTGATTGCCCGCAGTTTGTGCCGTAGGCGCAGGTTCTGTCATCGGTGTCTCCCCTGGTTGGCTTGTCTGCAGGTCGGGTTCAGCGACGGCAGTTGCCGTCTGAACGTCTCGGGCCGGGTCGGACTCCTCGATTCGCATTTCGGGGCTGTGACCGTTCTCGGGGTTATCGATCATGACGCGACCTCCTTACGCTGAATGCCCGGGGATTTACGTATCGACTCGCCAACCGCGTCGTCGACAATGGCCTGGTAGCGCAGCATCGCCTTGCGCAGTCCCTCGGTTCCGGACTGCCCTTCAGTGGAGCGAGCTGCCTCTCGAGCTCGCCGGAGCTCATCAGGCAATCGCCGATCATCGCCCAGCTTGGCGCCACGGTCCCGCAGGATCGAGGCTGCCAACTGGTCGGCTTCCTGAACCGCCGCAGCCGGCTCTGCCACGAAAAGAGCCTGAATCGCCATCCAGGATTGAGCGTGACGAGCCTTGACTTCGGGAGAGAGCGATCGAAGCCGTCCGCGCCGCATCATGCTTACGCCGAGCGCAATCACAATCACGACGACTGCAACGGTGAGGATCAGCAACGCAGTAGTTCCGTTCATTGACAGCACCTCCATATCTTTGAAACGCAGGTCAGCCCATTCCGCGCTTGTTGAAGTCAGAGTCTGCCGCTGGCCATAACAATGTCAGCAACTCAAGCGCCCCTTAGTTGAGATCGAGGTCCTGAAGGAGCTCGTGGAGCGACCACGGACGAGACCGAGCAACCAGATCACCACCACCACGATGATTTGCCCGCCAGGTGACATTGACGAATGCACCGCTCGCTTTGAACAGCAGCCACAGCACTGATGTCGAGGCCAGTTGCTGCTTTTGTTATGGCCGATCGGCGATGGTCATCGTGTCAGGCGGAAGGGGTGCCGTCGCAAGACCGCCCCTTCGGCTTGGCTCAGTGATCTCTTTACTGGGGAGGCAATGATGGAGTGCGACATCTGCGGCCAGGACGTCGAGAACTCAGAAGATCTGTTGAAGCACATGGAGCGAGTGCACCCTACGGGCGCGGGTGACAAGTCCATGGACAACCTCGAAAGGCCGGACCACTTGGGAGAAACGCCGGAGGAGTCCGCGGAAAGGGAAGTCCCAAAGCCAACGCATTAGCGGCGATAGTCTCCGTGTAGTACTTCATGTAGTAATCCTGGAGAGATTGGTGGCTCAAACCAGTTCCCAAACGCCAGCGGAGGATTCGAATTGAGCTCACATCCCTCGAAAACGCTGTCGGTGGACGAAACCGCCTAGAGTTCGGGACCGTGAGGCCCCGGGTTCAAATCCCGGGCCCCCGACTTTTTCAGACCAAAATATCTAGCCTGAGGGGCCTCCGAATTTGAAACGCTAGCAACGAGGGCCGCCCGCACGTGGAGACACGGGGAGCGCCAGCACCGCGCCTTGGTAGCTTAAACCGGCGTCGCTTCCAGCACGCTGTACATGCCGCGGGTTGGATGGATCTCCAACAGCCCAAACCCGCCGGCGGCCAGGAGCCTATCCCACTCCTCGCGTGCCCTTTCGATGCCGCCGGGGTTAACCAGCATGCTGAGGTCGCCCAGCTTGCCGGAGAGTCCGTGGTTCGGCGGCTCCAGGACCCGTTCCACGACCAGCAGCACCGCTCCTGGTCGCGTCGCGGCTCGGACCGTCTCCAGGATCCGCACCGCCTCCGGGTCGGACCAATCGTGCAGGACCGACTTGAGGACGTAGGCGTCGCCGCCCTCGAGAACGGATTCGAAGAAGCTGCCTCCGACGACCTGACAACGCTCGAACACCCTATGGGCCTTGAGCAACGGCGCCGCGCCCTCGACAACGTGGGGCTGATCGAAGAGGACGCCGCTGGCAGCGGAGTTGCGGCTCAGGACCTGGGCGATGAGCGTCCCCCGGCCGCCGCCCACGTCGACGATGGTGCCGAAGCGCGAGAAGTCGTAGTCCTCGGCAACCGAGCCGGCGGATGCGCTGGTGATGCTGACCATGGCCCTGTCGAATCGCCGATTCTCGTCGGGCGCTGTGCGCGATAGTCCCACGCATCCACGTCCAGGCGCAGCCGCCACCCGGTCTTGCCGATGCGGACGCTATCCGTCAGCCCGCCCCAGTTGGCCCAGAAGTTCTCACTGCCGACCAGCGCAGTCCAGCCGGCCAGCGAGCCGGGCGCATGTTCGCGGAGGCCATCGCCAAGTGGCGTCAGCGCGAAGCCGCCCTGCTCATCCTCGTCGAGCACGCCGGCCGCGGCCAGCGCTCGCAGCAGGCGGTTGGTGGCGGCCGGATCGGCCTTCGCCCCGGCGGCAAGGTCGGCAGCCACCCGCCGGCCGTCGCCGATCAGGTCGGCGTGGCCGAGGACTGTGAAGGTGTACAGCGCTTGGGAGAGCATGAAGCCGTTGACCATACCCAACAGTCGCTGCCGGGTGGCGCGTGTCCCGTCCGCCATTCGACCGAGATTTTAGATGGGGCCATCTTCCTGTAACGGCGTCGGGCTACCCCTACCTCATGGCTGCCCGTCTTCGCCGACTTGAAGGATTCTCAGCCGCAGGAATCACCAGCGACTGCTCGGAACGCGCAGCCACGCGCCCCGCCAAGGCATGCGTCACCCGCTCCAGTATGGCGATACCTTAGGATCCGCCAGCTCTGCCATTGGCAAACGTCCATCGTCGGCAAACCAGTGATTCCGGCGCGCACTGGAAGAGCTGCTCGAAAGACCGACGGCCTCGCAGTCGTCAGCTCCAGATCGAGCTGTTCTTGCGCTCCGTGCTCTGGTAGTTGTCGGCCGCGGTCCGCAGCGCCTGCGCCATCTGCCGGAGGACCTGGTTCAGGTCGCTCGCGCTGCCGTCCCACTTCGCCTGCAGCGCCTGGTACTCGCCGGCCGCGTTGCCGGACCAGCTCGCCACCAGCGGCGCCAGGTAGGTCTTCAGGTCGCTCAGCTGCTGCGCGATCTGCGTCGCGACCGAGTCTGTGTCCATCGCGGCCTCGTTGATCGCGCCGAACGTAACGACAATATGGCCGTCGCTCATCGTCGCCTCCTACCCGCCCAGCTTCCGAGTGATCGAGGTGAAAGTCTGCTGCGTTCCTGACTCTGTCTCGCTGTATCCGGCGTGCACCTGCGCCAGCCCGTCGCCGATCGCGCGCAGCGCCGCGTTGAGCTGCGTGGCGTCCTGATGCCAGCGCTCTTTGAGCGCCTGGAAGCTCGACGCGGCCGAGCCCTGCCACGTGCCCATCAGCGGGTCCAGCCTGGCGAGAAGGTTGCTCAGCTGGGCCTGGATCTGGGCGTTGACCTCGTAGACGTGCTTCGAAGCGGCCTGCACGGTGGACAGCTCCGCCCGGAAGTTGGAACCGGCTGCGCTCATCCTTCTATATCCTCCTGCCGAGATCCGGTGTCGACGCCCACCCTCGCCATCATGCTAAGCCTGCTGCGCTGATTTGGAACCAGTCTTGACCGAGTTCGCCGAAGACGTCAGGCGGGTTGCCGCCGCGGCCGGGGTGGCCCCACCGGTGGTTGAAGTCTGGCGCGAAAAGCGTCTTGCGATCCTCCGGTTGCGACCGGACGGCGCACGGCTGTTCATCCATCCAGCGTTGCTCGGAATGCCCCGTGTGGCGAGGCTCGGCATCATCGCGCACGAGCTCGCTCATGTGGCGCGCCGCGATCCGGTGTTCCGGCGCTGGCTCTTTCCCAGCGTCCTGATGGCGCTCCTGCTGGTCGAAGTCCCGATCCTGGTGTGGCTCGTTTTCCAGCTCTTTGACGGCCGCTGGTGGGCACTCCCGCTTGCTCCTGTGATCTGGCTTGCCGGGAGTGTGGGAGGCCGCATCCTGATCCTGGCAATCCGCCGCCGCCAGGAATACGCCGCGGACAGCGCCGCCGCCGCCATGCTGGGCGGCGCTGACCCGGTCGTGGCCTACCTCGACTGGCTGACGGCGCACAACGCGGAGCTGCCGCCAGCGCCGCTGCCGGTCAAGCTGTGGAACGCGACGCATCCGTCGAATGCAGCGCGCCGGGCCGCGATCCTACGCGCTCACCACCCCAAGCTGTCGTAGATCTCGCGCAGCGTCGCCTCGTCGGCGTGCGCGGGAACCGGGATGGGCGCGTCGAGCGAGGGCGTGTAGATCAGGTTCGACACCCCGGCTGGGGTCAGGCCTAGGAACCACGCGGAGATCTCGGGCGCGACGTCGATGTCGCTCGACTCGAGCGACAGGAACTCGTTCGGGACGGTGAAATATGCTCCGAGTCTCGGCCGGCCGCGGTGTTCGAAACGGAAGTCGATCAGCACACGTTGCGGGGCTTTGTCCTCGCGTTGGATCACCGCGTTTGGCCACCGCTCACGCAGCGCGCGCACGACGTCGTCGAGGCCGAGCCCCCAACGCTGGCCCTCGGCAGGTGACAGGAATAGCTTGTCGCTCAACCCACGTCAGGGCACATACCGGACGATGCCCTTGACGTGCTCCTCGGCAAGGATGAACTGCACGTATGGGATCTCCCTCGGATCGTTGACGTCGACTTCCAGGAACTGTGCGTGGTTGGAAGGATCCGTGATCACGTGCTGGTATTTGTCGAACTCGTTGCTCGTCGAGGTGAACGCGTTCTCCCACATCGGCTGATAGACACTGGGGTTGCCGCGGTTGTCGAGGTTGTAAGGAGAGCACGACGGCTGATCCATGTATTTGGCGTCGATGATCGCGCCGTCCATCGGGCGGAATCCGTCAGCGTTTACGAAGCGGCCGTCGTCCGTCGGCATCTCATAGATGTTTGGCCCGGCGACACGACGCTGATAGTCGGCCCAGGCCGCCTGGTGATTCTCAGGAAACGAGTAGAGCCCCTGCACCCACGCCATCGCCTCGGCCTGCTGCTGCGGCGGAAGCATCGGGTAGGGCGAGCCCGGCTGAGGCGGGATGGCGCCGTTCAGCAGCGGATTGCCCGAAGGAGTGATGGCCTCTGGTGTCGTATAGCCTGCCGCCGCGACGTTCTCCACTCCGTTCGTGAACAGCCACACGCCGGCCGGGACGAGCGTCGCGACGGTTTCCAGTGAGCCCGCCGACACGCCGACCAGCTCGGCCTCGGCGGCGATCGGCGCGATCAGGGGCAGGGTGAGGATCGAGCCCTCGATTGCCGCGTCCGTCCCCGCCAGCGCCGCGACCTCACCGGCGCCCGCGACTTCGACCGCGTAGGTGGCGGCAGCCTCGGCCGCGGCGCCGACGAGCGCCACGTCACCACCGACCACGACTTCGTCAGAGATGCCGAGTGTGAAGACCGTGAGCAGGACGCCGGCGGTCGTCGCCACGGCGATGGTCGCCCCGATCTCCTCGATCCTCGCGCGCTCGTCGTCGATCTGCTGCGCGTACGACTCAGCGGCGGTGGCCAGCTTCCGCGACACATCTGCGATCTGCACGAGCAGCGTCGACAGCGGCACCCAGCTCTGCGCGAAGGCGTCGATCGCCTGGCCGCTGTTGGTGTCGGTCACGCCGGACACCGCGCCGGCTCCTCGAGAAGAGGCCTCCTCGACCAGCGCCGCGACCTGACGCCACGTCGCGGCGGCATGGCGGAGACGGACCGGGTCGCCCTGCGGCCAGAACTGGCCGATCAGCGGGAGGCTCGATTGCTCGGCGTTGCCCTGCGCGCTGGGTATCGCCACCGCCTGGTGGTTCGTGCGGCAACTGAGCTCCGGCTGGCCGCCGAACACCTGCGGCACAAGGAAGTTGGAGCCCTGCTCCGCCTGCAGATAGTTGAAGGCCATGGCGAGCAGCCCATCGGCGATGTCGGCGAACTGCTTCACGGTGCTGAACAGGCCGTTGCTGACCGACTGGGCCGAGGGATCATACTTCGCCGCGAACTGACGGCCCGCGTCGTCGTTGCCCGCCATGCCCTTGCTGGATCCCATGCCGCTGCCGAGCCCGCTCAGGATGCGGGTCGCGCCGTCGTGCAGGTCCTGGAACTTGAGCGACCCGGTGAACAGGGAATCGGGAACTACGTGGAAGCTGGAACCCGACATCTCCGAGCTTGGCTATCCTCCAGTCGAGAGATCCGGCCGATGACCCCTATCACCCTCGACGCCATCGTAAGCCCACAGGCCGAATTTGAGACCCGTTAGCGACCGCGCCGGGCGGCTGCTCGTGACCGTGGAGAGCCCATCGGGCAGGCACGCGTTGCGCCTGCCCCTCGAGGCGCGCGTGCAGGACCTCCTGCCGCGCATCGTCGAGGTTTGCGAAGGCGCCTCGGGCGAGGGATGGCGGATCAGGCCGCGCGGCGAGGGAATCCTGGCCGGCGGCCAGCGGCTGCGCGAGATCGGCCTGTTTCCGGGCGCTCTCCTCGAGCTCATTGCGCCGGAACCCGCCCCAGTGGCGCCGCCCGCCTCGCCGGCGCCATCCCGACCATGGGGCCGGCAGGACTACCGGACCTTCCTGGAGCGTGCGATCACGTCTCGCGAGCTCACCCACAGCATGGTCGTGGCGGTGATGTCGGCGCACCCCGGCGCCGGCACCAGCACCGTGGCCGCCTTGCTCGCCACGCTGCTTGGCTGGCTGCGCTCGGACCCGGTCGTGGTGGTCGACGCGAATGCGGAGTCCGGCGCACTGAGCCACTGGCTCGCGCCAGACGCCCCACGCCCGAACATGGGACCCGGCTTGGATCCTCACCACGTCATTTCCTCGATGGTGGGCATCGGCGATCGCACCTCGGTCCTGCCGGCGCCATCCGGAGCGGCCGGCTGGGATGGGCTCATCGAGCATCTGCGCCGGCTGCAGAAGGTGGTCGTCCTCGACTGCCCGGCCGGCTTCACGAAGCCGGCGTGCCGGGCAGCGCTTGCGGCAGCGGAGGTCGTAGTCCTGGTCAGCAGGTCGCCCCAGCGACAGGCCGGGGTGCCGCCGGCGAAGACGGTGGTCATGGTCGAGAACCAGGCGCCGAGGCGTGCGCGATCGCGGCGGCTGCCAGGCGGAGCGCAGGCCATCACGCTGGTGGACGATCCGGCGGCCGCGGACCGGCTGAAGACACGCGGATTCTCCTGGAGCAGCGCCTCCGCCTCCTGGCGGGACTCGATCAGCGAGCTCGCCGCCCTGCTGGTCGGAAGCGGACCTGGCTAGAGTCCGCGCGCGAAATGGATCACTGCGTCGTACGCGCCGAGCGCGCCGAGGGAAAGCGGCACACTCGCCGCGATGGCTACCCATTCGACGAGCCTGAGCCGGCGGATCAGCGCGGCCGGTAGGCTCCACACGCGAACCAGCCCCGCCACGGCGCCCAGCACGAGTCCATCGCCGATCAATACGGTGGCTGCGACCCCCAGGCCGGCGTGAACCACGAGCGGGATCTCGAGCACGAGGAGAGACGCGAGCGCAGCCGCCAGCAGCGGCGCTACCTCGGCGAGGAACCGGTAATGGCGGGACTGCGCGGCCATTCCGCACGCCGTGATCGCGACCAGGCTCCAGGCGAACCACCCGCCGGCCACCGCGAGCACGGTGGCGCTCGCCGCCACCGTCACCGCGGTGCCGGCCAGGATCGCCCCGAGCACTCGCCGCCCGCGAGCCACGCGCTGCTCGAGCGAAGGCGCCGCCGCGTCGGTCACACCCGTAAGCCTCGCGGCAAGCGGCGCCGCGAGAGCGATCAGGGCCAGCCCGACGGGACAGTCGACGGCGGCGCCGGCCACTACCCCGCGTCCGAACACATCGCATCCCGCGAGAACCACTGCGGGCGGCAGAGCCGCCGCCATCACGCCGCCCGAACCGGCGAGCGCCAGGTCTCCGGAGACGAGCCACGCGACCCCGGCGCCCAGGCCCGTTCCCACCAGCGCGGCGGTGAGCGCACCGGTGGCGTCCGCGGTGGCGATCGCGGCAAGACCCTCTCCCGAGGCGGCCCACAACGGAAGCGAGCCGTAGACCAGCAAGCTAGCCAGGTCGCGCCTGCCCGCGAGGCGGACCAGCGTCACGGCGCCCAGAGAAGTCACCGCCGCGCCGGCAACCGCAACCGCGGCCCAAAGGCCTTTTTCCCCGGCCAACAGAAGTGCAACGCCCGCGACAAAAAGGCAGGCGGCGGCCGCGCCCGCCGCGATCCAGTGGAACATGTCCGCGGCCCACTGCCCGGACTCGGCGTCGACGGCCACCGCCACCTGCTGGGCGAAGTCATCGACCACCGGCGGCGTGATCTCGAGCGTCTGGTCGCGGAGGAAGAGCATCGTGCCGGAGGCGACCTCCTGCTCGGCCAGGCTGCGTTCCGGATCCAGGGCCTGGCCTCCGACCCGGACCAGGGCCCACCGCGTGGGAGCGCCGTTTGCACTCTCGTCCAGCATCCGGACGAGCTCCGGCAGGAGCTCTGCAACGGGCACGCCTTCGGGCAGGCTGACATCCACCCGGCGGCTCGAGCCGATGAGGGTGACGCGGCTGAACGCGACCATTACTCTCACGGAATCATGACTGTGGACGCCCGGCCTCGTCCCTCGCCAGCGCGGCGTGCGGCCAGGCTCCGGCCACCGCCGGAGCCTGAGGGCACACTTACCATCCCGGCGCCGCCCCACGTGGATGCGGCACAGGCGGGGGTCACCGGATGGCTGCAGTACCTGTTCCCGGTCGTGGGCAGCCTGGGCGCGATGCTGTTCATCTTCAACAACCCAAAGCCGCTGTTCGTCGCCAGCGCGCTCCTGTTCATGCTCGGCTCGATCGGGATGGGCGCCGGCATGGCCGCCCAGCAGCGGATGGGCGCAAGGCGCCGCACCGTGGCGCGCCGCGAACGCTACCTGGGGCAGATGCAGCAGCTGCGGAAAGAGCTGCGGGCCAGGGCGGACGCCCAGCGCGCTGCATCGGCGTGGCGCCACCCCACGCCCGACAGCCTGCTCGACCTGGCCGCCGTTAGGACTCGCCTGTGGGAGCGCCGGCCAGAGGACCCGGACTTCCTGCAGCTCAGAGTCGGCGTCGGTGACCGGCCGCTGATCACGCCTGTCTCGCCACCACCGAAAGATGTGGGCGGCGCGCCGGCCGACCCGGTTTGCGCCGCCGCGGCCGACGCCCTGGTCCGGCTCCTCAGCGTGGCGCACGACGACGTGATCGCGATCGACCTCGAGAGCTCACCGGTGGTCTGCGTCAGCGGTCCGCGTGCCGCCCGGCTCGACCTGGCGCGCGCGATGTGCACGGAGCTCGCCGCGCTGCACGCACCGCAGGACGTGGAACTGCGACTCTGTCTCGCACCGGACGTCGCCGGTGACTGGGAGTGGGCGAAGTGGCTGCCTCATCTCACCGCGGTTGCCGACGGCTCCGAGCTCGGGGCCACGGTCGGACCGCGCGTGGCCAGAGCGCGCACCGCCAGGGCGACCAGCGACCTCGTCGACCCGGGGCCATGGCTTGTTGCCGTAGTCGACGGCGGGACGCCGGCGCCTGAAGTGGTGAAAAGCCTTCGTCGTACGCTGAGCCGGACGGCGTTGATCGCACTCGCCGGGAGTCGTGACGAGGAGCCAGAAGCGTTCGACGTGCGCATCGCGGTCGCCGGCGGCGGGTTCATGCTGGAGAGCGCCGGTTCGGCGGACGTCGCGCGCGGGCGGGCCGCCACCCTCGGCGCCCACAGCGCCGAGGCGCTGGCCCGCGAGCTGGCCCCTCTCCAGGTGGCCCAGGACACGCGTGTACGCGATACCATCTCGCTCGGCGACCTGCTCGGCATCGACGACGTGGCGTCGCTCGTTCCAGACCTCGCGTGGAGCCGCCGCCCACTGAACGAGATCCTTCGGGTTCCGCTCGGAGTCAGCACCCAGGGCGAACCGGTGGTGCTCGACCTCAAGGAGTCGGCGCTCGGCGGCGATGGGCCGCATGGGCTGGTCATCGGCGCCACCGGCTCGGGCAAGAGCGAGCTGCTGCGCACACTGGTCACTGGGCTTGCCCTCACCCATCCACCCGACCTCGTCTCCTTCGTGCTGGTCGACTTCAAAGGCGGGGCGGCCTTTGCCGGCCTGCAGGAGCTACCTCACGTGTCGGGGCTGATCACGAACCTGGCGGACGACCTGGCCATGGTCGACCGCATGCACGCCGCGCTGTTCGGTGAGATCCGGCGCCGGCAGGAGCTGCTGCGTGCGGCGGGCAACCTGGCGTCGTTGCGCGACTATCACCGCCGCCTCGCGGAGGGCGCCGATCTTGCTCCCCTTCCGTATCTCCTCGTGATCGTCGATGAGTTCGGAGAGCTGCTCGCCTCGCGCCCCGACTTCATCGACCTCTTCGTCGCGGTCGGAAGGCTCGGGCGCAGCCTCGGCATCCACCTGCTGCTTTCGTCACAGCAGCTCGACGAAGGACGTCTGCGCGGCCTCGAGGGTCACCTCAGCTATCGCATCGCATTGCGCACATTCAGCGCGGCGGAGAGTCGCACGGTCCTCGGCGTGCCGGACGCATACGAGCTGCCACCCATGCCGGGTTCGGCCTATCTCAAAGTCGGTACGACCGTGTACACGCGATTTCGCGCCGCCCTCGTCAGCCAGGTTCGCGCCGCGCGTGCCGCATCGAGTGGAGCTCCGGCGCCTCATCTCTTCATGTTGGGCGACCGCGTGGTGGACAGAGCCGAGCCGGTGCTGGACGGTGCGGAAGCCACGGGTTCGTCCTTCCTCGAGATGGCGGTCGCGCGTTTGCGGGACGCCGCACCAGGGGCGCACCAGGTGTGGCTGCCGGCGCTCGAGACGAGCGTCCCGCTCGACGCCGTGCTGGCGCGCTGGCCGGCCGCCAACCTGGTGGTCCCGATCGGCCTGATCGACAAGCCTGCCGAGCAGTCCCGCGACGTGCTTGCGGTCGATCTCTCGGGTTCGGCGGGCCACCTGCTCGTAGTCGGCGCCTCACTCACGGGTAAGTCGACGCTGCTCCGCACCCTGATCGGATCCTTCGCCCTGACGCACACCCCGCAGGAGGCGCAGTTCTACGTCCTCGACTTCGGCGGTGGGGCGCTGGCCCCGTTCGCCGCCCTGCCGCACGTCGGCGGCGTGGCCGGGCGTCAGGACCCAGAACGGGTGCGGCGTACGGTCGCCGAGGTGGCCTCGCTTCTGGACGAGCGCGAGGCGAAGTTCGTCGCGGCCGGCATCGACTCGCCGCAGACGCTCCGCTCGCGGCGCGCTCGTGGGGAGCTCGAGGGTGAGGCCTGGGCCGACGTGTTCCTGGTCGTCGACAACTGGCCCGCGGTGCGGCAGGAGATGGAGGAGCTCGAGCCGCAGCTCCAGGAGATCGCCGCCCGTGGCCTTGGTTACGGAGTTCACCTCGTGCTCACCGCGGGGCGCTGGATCGACGTCCGCGCCGCCATGCGTGAGTCGATCGGCGGACGCCTCGAGCTGCGCCTGCACGACCCCACCGAGTCGGCCATCAACCGTCGCGCTGCTGAGAACGTGGCCCGGGGCGTGCCGGGACGAGGCATCACCAGCGAAAGCCTTCACTTCCAGGTCGCCATGCCACGCATCGACGGGAGCACCGACCCGACGAGTCAGCCTCGCGCGCTGGACGACCTGGTCGTGCAGGTCGCGACCAAATGGAAGGGACCGAGAGCTCGCCCGGTCGTCGTGCTGCCCTCGGTGATACGGCTTGACGAGCTTCCGAAATCAGAAGTGGGCGCAGTCCTGCTCGGGCTTGCGGAGCGCGACCTGCGTCCGGTCCGCCTCGACCTCGGCGCCGGCGACCCGCACTTTATCGTCTTCGGAGACGGCGAGTCAGGCAAGACGAACACGCTGCGCACCATCGCCCTGGGCCTGATGACGACGCTGACCCCGCAGCAGGCTCAGATCCTGGTCCTCGACTACAGACGCACGCTGCTCGGCGCGGTCGACGCCGAGTTCCTGCTGGACTATGCCGGCACGGAGCCGGCCGCGATCGCTCAGGTCCAGGAAACGGCACAGGTGTTGACCAAGCGGCTGCCGCCCGCCGACCTTTCGATCGAGAAGCTCCGCGCGCGAAGCTGGTGGAAAGGGCCGGAGGTCTACGTGCTGATCGACGATTACGACCTGGTCGCCACGCCGAGCGCCAATCCCATGCTGCCGCTGCTCCCGCTGCTGCCGCAGTCGAGGGACGTCGGCCTTCACGTGGTCATCGCGCGCAGAACGGGCGGCGCGGGCCGAGCCATCCTCGAACAGTTTCTGATGCGCCTTCGCGAGCTCGGCACGCCGGGCCTGCTGCTGAGCGGCGATCCGCAGGAGGGCGTGCTGCTGGGCTCGACGCGTTCCGCTCCGCAACGCCCCGGACGAGGCATCTTGGTCCGTCGGCATGACCAGCCGGCTTTGATCCAGGTGGCGCTCAGCGAGCCGACGGGGTAACGGCCGGCACCGGCGAGTTCGTCACGCTGGGGTGCGCGGCGCCTTGCGCCAGGACGACGATGCCGAGGGTCAGGGCCACCGCGATCGCGAGCCCAAGTCCGGCCGCCAGCGGTGTGATCCAGGTGGGACCGGGCCGGCCGGCCGACGCGGCAGAGCCGAGGCGAAAGGCCGCCACCGTGCGGCGGCGCCGGTCGGACTCGATCGCCAGCAGCTCGTCAGGCGAGTAATCGGTCACCAGGATCAGGCTACCCGTATAAGCTCAAGCCCATGCGCCTGATCAGCGCGGACGGGCGATGGTGGTGGAACGGCCGCTCCTGGCAGCCGTTGCCAGAGGCTGTCGCCGAAGAGCCGAGCGACCCGCCGGTGGCCACCGCCGAACCAGTGGCGCCCGAATCGACAGCACCGGCGCCGCCGCCCGATGCCAACGGCGCGCCGCGGTTCATGCCCGGCCGGTACGTACGATCGGCGCGCGAGGTGCCGAGCACGGGCATCGCACGCAGGCTGTACGACATCAGCAGCGGCCGGATCAACATCGGCCCGAACGCCGCGGCTCGACGGCACGCCCGCCTGCTTGATGTGGCCCGAACCCCCGTCATCGAGCCGCCCGCGCACATAGCGGTCGCCTCGGCCAAAGGGGGCGTCGGCAAATCGACGATGGCGCTGCTCCTGGCGAGCCGCCTGGGCCTGCTCAGGACCGACCGCATCATCGCTGTCGAGTGCAACCCGCACCACGGCACGTTTCGCAGCCGGATCAGGACCCATCACGACCGCTCGGTCAAGGACCTGATCGATTTCCTCGACGGCCCGCAGGTCAGCGGCGACCAGAACCTGACCCTGCCGATGCTTCACCGCTTCACAACTCATGTCCCCGAGTCGCGCCTCGAGGTGCTGACCGCGCCCACGGACCCGAAGATTCGCAAGGCACTTGGCGTCGACCACTACCAGCGCGTCATCGACGTCTTGCGGCGCTACTTCGACATCATTGTGCTCGATCTCGGCACAGGCCTCCTCGACGACACCACGAAGCACGTGCTCGAAAACGTGTGCGACCAGCTCGTAGTGGTCGCACCCGCGGAGCTCGACGGCGCGGAGCTCGGCGCCTTCACGCTCGAGTTCGTCGCCGACAGCCGTGGCGTCCCCTGGGTGCGCGAGCGCGCTGTGGTTGTGATCAATCGCGTCGTCAAGGACACGCAGGTAGATGTGAGCGGTATGGAGTCGTACTTCGGCCAGTGGGTGCGGGGCTGCCTGCGTGTGGACCAGGACGCGCACCTCAAGACCGGCGGCATCTTCGACTGGAACCACATCGCCCGCTCCACCGACGAGGAGATCCTGGCCCTGACCGCGGAGGTCGCGAGCGGCTTCTCGCTCGGTCGGTCCGTGCCGCCAGGCTCCTGACCCGAATCAGATCGAGCCCTCCGCCTGAGCTCAGAAGAAGGGGTGTGGGGCTCGAGGGTGCCCAGTAGAGGCTCAGCGAAAGGCAGACGCCCTGATCAGCATCGCGGTCGCGCTTGTGGCGCCCAGTCCCAGCGCGATCGCTGAGCACGATCACGCTGGAGTTCCTTCTGGACGACCTGCATTCTGTAGTGCTTGAGATCGCCGCCACCATGTGGATTTCTTGGACGGTGTTGCGAGTACTGAGAAGCAACGAGGACGCACGGGGCAGGACCGTGAGGCCCCGGGGTCAAATCCCCGGCCCTCTGACCAATTTGAATCGCCCCGGGTTTTTCGGAGAATCTTGCGATTGGTTTCATTCGACGACTGACGCTGCTTGCTGGTCGCGATAGCGGGCCTCAGGCTCCGGCAGCGAGATCGTCAAGAGCCCATTCTCAGTCCGCTGACTGATGGCGCGCGAACGAGGCTAACGCGCCCTGGCGAAAAGGGACCGACGCCGGAACTCGCAAGCTCGGCGCCGGCCGCAACCTGACCGACCTACGAGGCTGTCCCACCGTGAGCGGACTACGCGGTTACCTAGGCAGAACGCACCCTCGCGATAGTTCCAGGCTCAATTCCGGCCGAGCTGAATCCCCTGGCTATCAGCCAAACCGCCATGACGATCTCCTGCGCCGCTATCGGCAGAATCAGGACCGTGTACGAGGTCACGGGGTTGCGGCTGAACAGGGCCGAGAGACAGGCCACGAGCATCAGGAGCTCGCCGGCGATGCCCCAGCCCGACATCCACCGGGGAAGCAAGCGTGACCGGAAGAAGACGTAGTAGTACATGAGAGCGCCAACTGCAAAGGCGAAGACGCCTGCCAGGATGGCCTCCTGCCTCACACCAACCAGGGAATCGCCAATTGCTTGCAACCACGCGCGGTCGGCGCCGGCTGCTTGCGTGAACTGCTGAGCGACTTTTACCAGCGAAAGCATGCTCACTGCACCCAACGTGTACATGACGGCTTCGATGGCCCTGAAAACGACCGCGCCCAGGGCAAGGGTGCCGTTCCATCTCCTCAAGACCGGATAAAGCGATATGGCGATGCCGGCGCTCGTGCCGGCGGCGATGAGCTCCAGCAGCCCGCCTCCGGATACTCGGGTCATGTTCTCCGAGATCCGGGTGAGGTAATCCGTCCCAGTCAGCGCAGGTTCAATTGCCGTCCCCAGCAGACTGGCGGTAGTCGCGGCGATGAACAGCAGCCCTGCCACGATTGCTGTCCTTCGATTCGAGTCCATCAGATTTCACTCCTTGATTCATTTGTGGCTTACTCCCACCCTTTGGTGTACACCGTACACTGTTGCACGAGCATAGGTGTACGGCGTACGCTTGTCAAGAGGAGATCGGTTTGAGTGATCCGGACCAGACGGCCCAGCTGAGCGAGGTTTCGCGACGGGCTCGCCTGACCAAAGAGCGCGTGCTCCGCGTCGCCGTAGAACTCGCCGATCGGATCGGAAGCGACTCCCTCAGCATGCGCAGAATCGCGGAGGAGCTTGGAGTGGTCCCGATGGCCCTTTACAAGCACGTCGCCAACAAAGAGGAACTCCTCGACGGCATGGTTGACGTCGTCGTTGCCGAGATCGACCCGCCGCTCTTCGATACGGACTGGAAGAGCACGGTCCGGCAGCGGATCCTCTCGGCCAGGCAAGCGCTGCTGCGTCACCCATGGGCCTCAGGCGTGATCGAGTCGCGGGCGAACCCCTCAGCGGTGTTATTGGCTTACATCGACTCGATGATCGGGATGTTTCGGACCGGCGGCTTCTCGGCCGACCTCACTCACCATGTGTTGCACACGATGGGAAGTCGTCTATTCGGCTTCAGCCAGGAGGTGTTCGACGACTCGCCGAGTCTCGATCCAGCAAGCACGGCGATGCTGGTCCGCGAGATGGAAGGCAAGTATCCACACATTGCGGAGATGGTTGGGATCGTCTATCACGATCAAGAGTCGGTCCCGGGAGGCGGCTGCGATGATCAGTTCGAGTTCGAGTTTGCGCTGGACTTGTTGCTCAACGGTCTAGAAAGGCTGCACCAGCAACAGTCCACTTCCGGCAATGCGACGGTTGCCTGATTGGGGCTCGCTCCGTCTTCTCGAGGCTCACGCTCCCAACGGTCTCTCAATGGCTTTGCAAACCATCAGCCCCCGATCCGCCAATGCTCCATGGGTCCACAGCTCTTGGGCATTGGTCTCTGTCGAGGTTGTGCACCCTGTGGGTGCACAAATCACGTCTGACCCAGACGTTCGCCGGGTCACAGCCAGGTCGCACATTCCCGGAACCGGGCGGTACTCGGAGGTCACGTGAGGACACATTGGGGGCGCTATTTGAGTTCAGAGGAATCCTTGCGGAGCCGACGGGACACCCGAGGGCACGCCATCGATACGTTTCGCGACCGTGAGGCCCCGGGGTCAAATCCCGGGCCCCCCGACCATTCTTGTATTCAAAATCGGCGATCTCGGACGTCGTCCGGAGCCGGCGGATCACAACCGGGTCACATTTCCTGGGGAGCTATCGCCACCTAGGGATGCACTGGTGACTGTCGTCGGCCGATCTTAACGGTCGTCCTGCTGCGGACTGCCCTTAAGCCAATTCGTCCTGGCGAACGACTGTCAATGGGATTTACACAGGCATATCACCATGCCTTGACTTTTATCTGCATACAGTTAAACTAGGCAAGTAGTTCACTACTTAACCATCTCGGCTCGAGGTGATAGGCCCAATGTCGGAAGCGGTTCTCGATCAGCGCTCGGCGTCAGTCCTGGCCAAAGAGCTCACGCGTTCGTTCAGCGGCGATGTGCTGACCGCCGGCGAACCGGGCTACGACGATGCGCGGACGATCTGGAATGCCATGGTCGACAAGAGGCCCGCCATCATCGCTCGGTGCGCGACTTCGCGCGACGTCGGCGCCGCCGTCAACCTTGCCCGGCGGCATGATCTTCAAGTCGCCGTGCGGTGCGGTGGGCACGGAGTCACGGGCAAGGCTATCGCTGACGGGGGACTGACCATCGACCTCACGCGCATGCGCGCGATTGAGGTCGATTCAGATAATCAGGTCGTCAAGGTGCAGGGCGGCTGCCTCCTCGGCGACGTCGATGCCGCCACCGCCGCCCACGGCCTTGTCGTTCCGGCCGGGATCGTTTCGGAGACCGGCGTCGGCGGGCTCGCGCTT
>Ga0070699_100000923_pt1 | contig 27426 bp, 45 predicted proteins | sample KBSK1503metaG_FD_65473 | JGI IMG/M metagenome (GOLD analysis project Ga0070699, IMG submission 65473) | Corn, switchgrass and miscanthus rhizosphere microbial communities from Kellogg Biological Station, Michigan, USA - KBS K1-50-3 metaG | ecosystem: Host-associated > Plants > Roots >...
AATGGAAACTACTTCTTTCGGGCTCTTGCCTTTCGCTTGCGACCAGCAGCACTAAGCTTAGCCATCTTCTTCTTACCTAGCTTCTTGCGACCAATATACGCCGCAAGCGCAGCCGATCCAACTTTGTTCTTCAATTGCTTGAATCATTTACCAGAACCAAGCTTAGGCTTCTTTTTCGCCATTGCAGCGCTCCTTTAGGCAGCCGTAAAAAAGTTATTGCGAAACTTCGGTTTATTCACCCCAATCAACCAAGTTCTTTTACCACCAAAGTCCGGTTGTTCGATACCATTATGATCGTAAGCTTCAGACAGCACTCCATCAATCTTATACCGAATGGTTTTAACAAGCGCCATCTGATCGTCGTATCGCACATCATCTTCTGCAATCTTGATTTGATATTCAAATGAATTTGCCGTCCAATTCTTTCGCTTGTAAATGAACCAAAACTGATCAATTGTGGCTACTTCTTCGCCCTTCTCATTATAGAAAACAACCGACGCATCAGAACCAAAGTAGACGATTCGATCCGTTTCAAACTCAATGCGATCCTCTACAGTCCAATCAGGCATTTACAATTACGGAAACGGATCAAACTCATCATCTCGATCCCAATCCCAACCATGATGGCTACCAAGCTCACCATAATTAACCGGAATACTTTGAATCATCACTCCGCCCAATTCACGTTCCTTTGCTTCGGTGAGCACATCTTCCAACGGCACCTGTTTGTCACGCGGAAAGACAAAGTTTTGCATCATCAAAGCAATGCGTAGACGTTGCTCTTCCGAAGAAAAATTCTTGACTCCAGCAAGCTCAATGACATCATCACCAAGCTTACCATAGCGCGCAATGAGGGTACGAAGCGCTTTATTGAAGAACACGCTTGATGCCATCGACGTAAAGCGTTCTTCAGACTTAGTAAAGAGATCGGTGGTAGAATCTTCGGGGATGCCAAGAACAAAACGAACGTATGATCTCTCATCCGCTGTAAGCGCCGCGCCATTAGACTGCGCAAGTATCTCTTCATTGAGCTTCGGCACAAACTATTTAATCCTTGAACTGGAAATACGGTGTAGGGATAGATCGAACCGCATCTGCTTCATCATGGAAACCAAGAAAGTCCAGTACCGTTGCTCGTAGCTCCCTGGCTTCTACGAAAGATGCTCGCATCATCTCTTCATCATCCTTCATAAAACTTCACCCCCAGAAAGTTTCTACATCTCTTTCATGGACGTAGCGCGATCAACAATCATCTCTTGTCGCATCGGTCTGCTGTCCGGCGCTTTCTTAATTCGAGTACCGTTCGGATCGCACAGCCATCCACCAACTGCGTAAACCGGCATCTCACCTTCTTTGAGTCCGTAAGGATTCTGCGTGTTCACGCTATCCATCAATCGTTGCGCCCTGGCCGCTGCAACACGCCGCTGCGCCTCTTCTTGCACATACTGATCGTGCATCGCATCTTCAACGGCTCGTTGCACCTCCGCTTCTGCTTTGTTACTTGGCGGCAAAGCATCCAACGACTTCAAATTCGTTTGTGCAACGCGATCATCCGGTGCCAGGCCGGTAGGACTCTGCGCGCCTGTACGTGACGGAGCGTCAAGCTCCCTGGGATTGCTCCTTGTGACATCACCTTGAGCGTTGTCACTCTTATTATCCTGTTTCGAATCAGCCATGATTCACTCCCACAAAAGAAAGATTAAGGAGGGATGAGCGGCGAAAAGAAATTTTCATTCAATTCGCCGCTCTGTTGATCTACACGGCCCTTGCCATACCGCGCAGAACCTTATGGGATTGTCGGCATGACGTATTGTGTTGCTCCGGCGTGGACATACAACACAGCCGCCTTGTGCCGAACAAGCACGCCAGCACTGAACTCCGCGTCAAGAACGCGAGCACGCAGAGGAAATGTTTCGTTCTCGTAGGCAATCTGCAATTCAAAGCCACTTGGATTGTTTGCGCGAGTCCTGATTGCAATCGGACGCGATCCGTCATCCCAACAATCCATGTAACCAGGAAATTGCCAGTTCTTCACCCACACCTGAGCGGCACCGTAAACGCCGATGTAACGATCCGACGTGTTGATGACTTGCGCGCGGCCCTGAGCAATCGCACCGGAACTGCCGAAGCCCTGAAAGCCTGGAGCCTCTTCAACATTGACCGGCAATGCCGCGAGAAAACCATTCAACGCTCGCACCGCAGGTTCGTCCGTCTGGCTGATCTCCAGCCGCAACGTTCCATCAACGCCGTGCTCTTGCACTGTCTTGATCAATAGTGCGACAGCCGTATCGTTGATTGAAGTAGCGAAGAGATAGTGCGTGTGCGTAGTGGGATCGAAATCCTCACCCGTGAACGGATTTGGAGGAATTGGAGCACCGTCCGCATTGAGTAAAGCTCGCAGCGGATAGTTGAGATAATCAACCAACTCATCTTCATAGTTCACGTTGTTAGTCGGAGTGAACAATGCACGAAGAATCTCACGACGAACGCGACGAATATGAGCCAGCCGCGCGGCGATTGCCTCTTTCAACAAATCTTCGACGGTGTTGTTCTGCATGAATTTTCGAGTCCACTGAACAGCAATGCCGAAATAATCAAGAGGCAGGCCAAGCGTTGCTCCGGTCATCCGGCGCTGAGCGTCCGGCGTACCGTATTCATCAAGCCGCTGCATCTCAGACATTGGATCACCACCATAGCGAAACAGCCTGCCGGTAGTGAATTGAACACGCTCAGAGATCATCTGGCGCACAAGACGATTGTGAATCTTAAATCCTTCATCAATCGTCTGGAACACTTTATCTTCGCCATAGGCCGCAATCGTTTGATCACGTGCTTGCGCTGCAAGACTGGCAAAGACATCAAGTGTTCCAAATTGAGCAACATTAGTTAGATCAACAAATCTTGTTGGCATTTTGGTTTCCTTTTATCCTTTCCTAGAATTGAAGCGCTTATGGCGCGATGATTCCCGCTGTTCGCAGCTTAGCGAGAAGACTGTTGATTTTAGCGTTAGTTGTATCCAACTCACTCTTGAGTGCGACTTGTGCCGGGCCTAGCGCGGCGACATCAATACCAGTAGTCGCACCGAGATTAGGTTCCGCAGCTTGCGGAACGGCAGCAAAAAACGCTGACGCTTCAGCGCCGACGCCGATGCCATAAAGACCAACGTTTTGCAGACAGTAAATACGTTGACCGTCTTCCATGACGAAAGCACACGGTACAGGTGATCCGGTTCCAGGCGTGGTGTCAAGTCTGCCCTTCTTAGTATTGTCCGCTGAAAGGAACAATGCCGCGCCTGGTGTCATACTTGCAGGATCGCCGTACGCTATGCGCTCATGAAAACCAAGCGTGATAGGGCCACCTTGCTTCACTGCACGCCAAGACCAACCATGAACATCCGCATGGAAGTCAGCCACGTTCGCCGATGATAGATAGACAGTCCCATCCGCATCAACCCTACACGCAGCACCAGCGAATATATTTTCTCCGGTAATCAATCCGCTAAGACGATGACCGGCTGGCGGCTCAAGTGAAGAAAGAGACGCAATCACTTTCGCAGAAAGCGCAATAAGACTCATCTCGTTCTCCCTCTTCTCAGAAAGTTGAAATCAGAATTCAATTCGCACGTTGCCGCGCAGATCGAACAACTTAGAGGTTCATGTACATCGGATGCTTCGCTTGCTCAACAACCTTTGTACGTTCCTCTGCTTCTGTTTCAGAGCGAGTGCCTTCATTTGTGGTTCTTCCGCCGCCGCGTCCACCAGGAGTGGACGGAGGTGTTTGGGGTGCTTTCGGAGCGCCAAAACTTTCCTTCAACTGCAATGCGTCAGCTTCAAGAGCTTCGTCATCGTCAGTATCGATTAACCGTTTCCAGTTAACATCAGGATTGGGTAAGCCAACTTTAATCGCCATCAGCAGTTTTCGAAGTTGAGTTTCAGCCGCTGCTTTTTCTGCTTTAGCAGTCAACAGATCAGCATTAGCTTTATTCAACTTCTCTTCTGTGGTGGCAGTCGCAGCCGCTTGCTCTTCTTCAAGCTCTTCACGCGCCTTGCGCTTACCTTCTTCTAATGACGAACGACGAGCCTTTGCAAGCTCGGCATTCAGGTAAGCTTCAACTTCCGGCGTTACACCATCAGGCTTCTCGCCCTTCTTCTTCGTAGCGCCCGCGCCGGTATCAGCACCCGCAGTTGACAGGTCTGGTGCTGGCGGATCGCCAACGCCGGACTGTTGCCCTGGTGCGGTTCCAGGTGTAGGTAGTTGCTGATCGTTTGGTTTGGTAGGTTCAGGCATAACCTTATTCAGATCGTTCCTTCACGGCCACAGAGAATAAACCAGCATTGTTAAATTTGTCAAGCAAGAAGATTAGAAAACTTCTCACTTAAATGGAGTTACATAGCAGTTACAAAATGGATGAAACGGCGGCAAGCGCCGATAAGGCGGGCCGGTAATTTCAGAGACAAGAAAAACACCAACTAACTGATCGCATATATCAGTTACAGTATGCTCATCCGATAAGCGAATGCGCAAAAACTCCGCATTAGACTCAAGCAATCTTGCTAATAATTGAAGATTGTACGCTCGCGCCGTGTCATATGCCATCACCCGCTTAAAAGCGCTGTGCTGAGAAAGAATTCCAAAGACAGTAGTAGATACATCACTTCTGGATTCTTCCTGCAATACGGCTTCCGTCATGCTCCTATCGATTTGATGAATCAACTGTTCTTGAGCACGATCTAGCCTGGAAGAAAGAATCAATCCGTATTCATCAGCAACAGTAAGTTCGTAATTAACTACATCGGGGCCAGCCTTGCGAATAGACTCAGCAATTACACGATAGATCGAACCATCAATCGCCGTTCGCTCTGAAAGCTCTGACTGCAAGATAGCGATCACCCTCTGACGATCTTCATTAAGGATGGGTTGTCGAAAGGTAAGCTGGAGGAGTCTAAGAAGAAACAAAGCGCCAAACGCTTTACGCAGAGCAATCAATCCTGCCGCAATCAGCCTATCAATTTCACGATCATGGCGCTTATCGATTTCATTAGCCATCAGTCAAGGTTAGCATTCACATTTCCGGCTCGCGGCTGTCTAGGCGCTGGCGTCACATCCGTTCTTGCCGGATTATTCGATCCTGGAAGCTGACTCAATGATCCTTGACCGGCTGCACTATTAACTACAGGCCTGTTACCATTGCCAGCAGCAAGGGAACCACTCACCTGTCGTTCAGATTCGATTTGCAGTTGCAATAATTGATTTTGTAGCGACTCAGACTTAGTAACAGTAAGATAGTCACGCTCATTAAACTTATGATCGAGTAACTTACCTTTAATTGCTTGTTTCACCGCATCAATATTGCCTTTACCACTTCCGACATCCCATAGACCAAGAAGGATGCCGTAGGCCAGTGCCATCTTCTGCGCCTTGATCAAAGCTGACTCATAATTAGCTCTAGCAACCTTCAATCTATCCACAGCGGGAGTACGAAGCTGCGCAATGGTCTGACCAGTAGTATTAGACAAGAAATCGCCGTCAGTCGCTTTAAGTTCCGGCATACGATCACGTAGCTCACTCATAATCGTCTTAGCCTGCGTAATTGCGTCGGCTATTTTTAGATCAGCTACCAGCGCCTGAATGTGAGTGTCATTCGCGGTTTGTTCAGGAAGCAGCTTAATGAACAATACCGAAGTATCACTGAAGTTGAATTCCCTCGGTGGATTACCTTTTGAGCTAACCAGCCACTTCACTCTGACGTGACGAATGATTTGCCGGTTGATGTGCGCGATAAGAGAATTCAATCTGTCAATAGGATTCTCTGATCCCATAAACCACCAAGCACCCCAATTACCTTCAAGCTTGCGATGAAACGAGAGTACATAAGGGACAGTACCAAGGATGTTCGGAGAACTCGCAAACTCACCGTCTACCTTATCAACTACCTCATCATACGGCGCATCGTTTTTGTAAGTCTCAAAAACTTTCTCATTCATCAAAGTCTTATAGACCTCAATCGAGCGAGAAGTTTCAGGATCATCGATCTTAATATCACCCTCAACTACGCGATGCGTCGTCAAGATTTGTGTTATGTCTTGCTGCTCATTCTTTGAATAATCTTCGATGATCGAAGGGTGTTCAAACTGAATATAGACAAGACGATCATCGATTGAATCATTCGGCCAATCTTTGCCGACTTTCGCAACGACACGAATGCCAACTGTGCCAAGCATCGATCCCAAACGCGGAAAGCGTTCTTTCTCACCTGAATTGAAGTTCGACCACTCCCAGATTTGTTCCAGCGGATCGATGATCTTTTCATTTAACTTACGCGGCTTGTTCTTGGTGCCCACAGAATCGGCAAGATATATCTCGTCACCGAAGTTACCAGCGAAGATGTTCTGCGCGTATAACTCCGTACCGCGCTCAACAGGATTGAATAAGCCAGACAAGTCACGGGCCGCTGCTTCACCTAATTCACGATTCACATAATCCAATGATCCGTGCCAAATCTCACGATTGTAGATAGTGTTGTAGTAATACGCTTCGAGTAAGAGATAGACACGTCTGCGATCAATAGGAGTGATCGACGCGGGCCGCAGACTTTCAATGGAGCTTGGCGCAAAGATTTTAGAAACCAGCGCCAGCGGATTGAGGATGTGCGTCCTATTCGCAATGTTCGGATCGAAAGTCATCTACCGATACTCACCTTTCATAGCCGCCAAAATTCCCGATCCAAGTAAATGGTGTGGTAGCACTTGGAGTACAGACCAACCGCACAACGACCCCGGAAGCTATCGGCAAATGCTTTACCGCTTGATGCGTGCGGCGGAACGAAGTTGAACCACCTCCAGAAACGTTCTGTTGAGGTGCCACCGCCAGCGAGTAACCAGCGAGTGCGATTAAGCTCAACACTACAAGTGAAAGCTTAGTTCGTGCATTTTTCGTAAAGTTCACCGGCTTCATCTCCTTTGAAGAAAAGTAACGTTTCCCCTTGTGACAGACCACGGCTGTTTTGTATGACTGTTTCTTTTATTAATTCAGGAACAGCGCGAATAGCACCGGATTCAATGTTCGTACACCAATACCATTTTTTAGTGCCGGTTAATTCCACAGTGCGACATCAGTGCGACATAAGATGCTGGGAGCGAACGGCTGCCATTCCGTTGTCATTGTCAGCTTGCCTAGATAAAGTCCCATGAGACTTCCTTACATCTCTGATTCAACGTCAATGATTCGCTGCATATCACCATGTGGTCGGTACATCAGCGCATTACGTCGTTCAATCAGTCTACGCACACGCGGAGTGTCAAGATTCACATCATCATCGAGCATCTCTAGCATATCCGCAAGCTCTGAATCAACGTCAGGATGTAGTCGGCGTATGTCATCTTCTGTCCACTCTTCAGCCGGATTAGGATCAGAGATCGCACTGACGGCGTAACGTATCGCATCTAAGCAGTGATACTTCTTCTTATTGACTATCGTGCCAGGAATCGGATTGCCGTCTGCATCGATTTCACGTGAGTACGATCCAAACTCACTCAATAGATAGCGGCAAGTGTCGAAGAGTTTGAACCAGCGTTGCTGCACCGTGTTATAGACACGATCAATGCCGATCTCAACCTCTTTAAGCAAGGTAGGGTGAACCTCAAGGCCAGACGATGATATCTCAGTGCGCCACTGACGTTCACTAAGTGATCCAGCGACGATTGTATAGAGAGATTTGCTATATGTCAACGTCGGAACCGGCCGGGCCTTTGATGTGCGCCAATCAACGCTCACCGTAGGCTCATGCTCCATGATGTAACAGGCGTGCTCAGCGGTTGATCGATGAATGCGTGGGTAATACTCCTCGTAACAAACAAAGAGTGGTTGTGTAGGATGAATGGCGATCTTAATCGCTGCTGTGTTAATTCCGCCAAAGTCGATCCCTATGACACGCTTCCAAGTAGATGGAATGACAATCGGCTTTATCCGATTATGATCGGTATCAAAACAGTCATAAATCAATCCGGCAGGCTTACTGAATAATCCCAGAGCGAACATCTCATACTTCCACTTTGGAAGCGTTCGCTTCAGCCGTTCCATCTCTGCTTGCGGGAACGCCGGATTTTCAATGGACGGAAAATTGATCACTTCATAGTCTGTATCCCCCGCCATCCAACGATCATAAATTTCAGTCTTCAACCATCCAAAGTTGTACGGAGTCGTACAAATCAGCGCGCGACCCTCATTCAACGCTAACCGGCGTTGAATAGCATCCCACGATTCCAGCTTGAAGTCTTCCTGGCCCGCTTCATCAAGTACGGCAGCCTTCGCGGTTGCTGACTCCAAGCTCTCTGCATTATTCGCGTGACCAAAGAATACAGTTGTTGGCTTATCGGCTTCATAGTTGCCGTCACCGTGAATCCAACGCATCCCCGCTACCGAAAATACAAACGTCTTATCAGCACTCTTGTACTTTCCAAGCTTACCACGAAACTCGAAGACCTCTCTGAATTCAGGAATCGCTTTCTTTTGGAGCAGTGTAAAGGTTGAGGAGACGTACAGGTAATCGCCGGTGCCGCAGTTATGTATCTCGCGCATCAGCCAATGCGGCGCGTATGAAGTCTTCCCTGACTGGAATCCTGCGATGATTCCAATGAAACGCGCTTCACTGTTCCAAGCTCGCCGCTGTCCAGCATGGAAGTTAAGTTTCAATCCACCATCCGCAGTATACTCGCGGAGTTGAGGCTTGACGGCCTGATCGCGGATCGGTGATTCAGTTGATGAGATCATTTTCGATAAGACAAGAGCGGCCAGTCACATCCAGCCGCTCTCGTCATTCCCTTATCTTATTCAAAAGAAGCGTTTGCATCCCGCTTACGCTGTACGTGATTAAAGCCTGAGCACGATGCCCGGCAAGATAAAATGTCTCAAGGCAATCACCTACTTTCTGCCTGATAAGGCCGTTATGAATTCGATTAGCTGAACGTAGCGCAAAACGACAAGCAGAGCAACAACCGTAACCGTCCAACAAATCGCTGTGAACCATCGCTCACCGATCTTGTTGCGCTGAAAGTAAGCCATCAACACAACAAGCAGCAAGAATAGCAGAAAGATAACCGCGCTCAATGCTTGAATACCAAACCCCACGGCTGCTCATCTGCGCGCGCCTCAATCGTCTTAATCGCGCGTTGCAGTCGTGGATCGCGAGCCGCTTGCTTATGCACCTCTGACTGCGCCGCCGGAACCGCGACAACCGTCTTCTTTAGATGATCCGCGATCAGATGCAGAGCAATGCTCGCCAGCGCCAGGATCGCTTCAAGCTGCACACGAAATGTGATCGAGAGCAATCCCAAATCATTGGCGATCTGATCCAACGTCGCCGATAACTTGTCGAATAGCGTCACAAAATCCGTCGATTGGTTATTAGCAAACGCAGCTTTCAGGTCATTTGCGATGATCACGGCATCAGCAACAAGCTTAACCAGGTTAGGCACACCAAGCGAAGTCAAGATCGGCTGCATGCGCTGAAGCGCGTTCACGATCTCCACTGTCCATGAAATCAGCGTGCCTGTATTAAACGGACAAGCCGTCATGAGCACCGTACCTGCGCCAATACCCACTGCTGCAAGCGCTCGCGTCACGAAATACAGCAAACCAAACGTAACACTACCTTTCATCATCTCTCTACGATTAAACGCCATTTGAAGTAATCCTTTCATGTCTGATCTGTCTAAGCCAGCGCCGACTACCAGGAAACGGCGGCTTGTAGTTTGGCGCGTGTTCAGCAACGATGTCACTAAACTTGCCGTTTGAAAAAATGTTCTGATATCCGCCAGGCAATAACTCGCCTGGCCGCTTGATCAGCCCTTGTGCATCGTAAGGCCCGTTCTTAGCGCCATCCTGGAAGTATCGCGGCGTAACGAAATTCGACATCGGAATGCCGTTGACCATAATGGCGAACTCGTCACCTTCAGGCGGATCGCATATCTCGTACGCACGAAAGACTACCTGTCCGTTGACTCTTCCCTGAGAATACAGGTCAGTCCAGGGATCGATGCGCAGTTCACCAAGCTCGTGCGAGAATGTCACCGACCAAAGCGCACCGCTTTCAAGATCAGTCTTGACGAATACGTACCCAACAGGCAAGCCGTCTACGGTTCGATCATGATAACCAAGCGCACCTTCCAAGTCACTTGTATCTCTGAGAAGGAGTTGCCAGGTATTAGGCGGGATAAGCTGATCGCGTCCAACGAAACTCAACCAAGCGCTCGCATTCCAGAACTTTGCGACATAGTTAAATAGCCAGGTCTGCGCAGCTTGCACCTTCGGCACGATCTCTTTATCAGCCAATACAGTAGTTTGATTGACAACAGCGATTTGCATTAACGAAACTACTTCTTTCGTGCTTTCATGCGACTTTGCAAAGCCTTGACGTTGGGATGACTCCGACCACGCTTGAGCGCAGCTCTTTGCGCTGCACTCAATTTGCGTTTCTTCTTTTTCATCTTAGTGCAGACCTTCGAACTTCAATTGGATATCTTTAATCGGAAACGGTTCACCAGCCCGTTTCGCTGCTTTGATGAATTCTCGTTCTGAGTAATTCGGACGGCCGATTGTGAAAACAATTGTGAGACTAGCACTACGCTTATCACGTTTGCCGACCAAAGTCGCTCTGACGATTTGTCTTGGACTAAGATACTTGGTAGCTCGCTTCGCGCCGCCTTCAATGATCTTCGCGGCGAGTTGACCGTATGTCCTGGCAGGAATGGGATCAGTTTTCATGATCGGCGTTTTTATCATCCACAAGACCAGACGCGAGTTTGGTGTGCGCTCGCGTCCGGCATTGTGACATGGAGCAAGGAACTGGTGAAACCGGCCTACGCTTGCTCGCGCACCGCGCCAAACGTCGGCTCCGCAAAGCCAACCGCAGCGCCGCCGCTGACCTCCACCGGAAACGCGCCAACGATGTTCGTGACACCGTCGCCAAGATCAGCGTCTGCTTGAATGACTACCGTGCCGGGCTTTGTGATGTCCGTCGTAGGCTTGCTCGCCTTGAACGTTCCCGCAAACGGATTGGTTGGATTCGGAACGATGGTGCCGTTGCCGTCTGAAACGGATAATACCACTGAACCGTCCTGAACCGACGCCGGGGCACCCTTCTTGTCAATCGGTTTGCCAAACTCAAAATCGAATTCCTGTGTGTCAGTACACTTCATAGCCGTGATCACTCCTCTCAAAGTTAACTGCGTGTCTGCAATGTGAATGTAAATACATGATAGCGTCTTTGAACGCTTGTCGATGACATCACCGCCAGGTAACGCTCTGATCGTGTCAATGATCTCACGTTTGATGAGATCGAGCTTGAGTGAGATCGGTTGCACGATCAAACTCACGAACCACCTGGAAGTGAGCCATCCGAATTGCATGATCGAGGGACTCCAAAGACGCCATACCGCGCAGCCGGAGCTTATAACACAGCGCCGAACGGAATGCAAGGGAAAATCAGCACTCTTCTTTCTTGTGATTGTTTAATCTACTGCTTCTAATGGTGCCTGCAAAACGAACTGAACAGCAAGCTCAGTATTGAAGTAAGAGAGCAGCCGACTCACTTTACTAATGTCCTTTGTCACTTCCCGTAATTGTTGATCCGTTTTTCCAAGAAGTGAGTAAGAATAACTCCATTCGAGAGTATTACTCTTTTTAGACTCTTCAATCTCGAACGCGCGTAGGTGCAGTCCAAACTTGAACAACAAGCCAATAACGACAGATAAGTGCCAACGTTCACTCTTAATAAGATGTTGAAAGAAACAAGCACGCGGAACATCTCTGCTTTCTCGATCATCCAATCGACAAACTGCTACACTTACTCCAATGGCATTCAAGATGTCTTCCAGTTTATTTATCCTGGGGTTCCCCTCACCGCTATTCAGCAAGATTGAAATCGCTTGATAGGTAGTATTCGCGTTTTCGTCTATCTCAACGTGATAAGTCTGGTGTGCGACTACTTGAAAAACTCGACGCACAAAGCTTCTGTAATTATTGATGGCTAAATAACAAAGAACATTGTCAAGCTCCGATGCAATCTCAAAAGGATCAAGAGCTTTGAGGTGTTTGCCAGACGACCTTAAAATATGATCATACTTGGTATTGCGTTCAAGTTTATCTATTGTGAAATCAATCTCCATCGTTGTATTCCTCGATTCATCGCACACTCATTGATCAGCTCGATGTGATTACCTCGATCAAGACGCTGTATGAACAACACATCTTCGGGTGTTAGCATGTACCACTCACCTCTCACATGCTTGGATTTGAAGAGTCTTTTCAATGCCCCTTCAACGATGACCGGCTTCAGTGTTAGAAAGAAATGGATCACACGAATCTCTTTGTGATGACTTGTTTGTAATTTAGCTACACGATCAACGATGCTGGTTGTTCTTCCTATCTTAAATCCAACGTCATCAGCGGTAATGAGATAGATCGTCGCCAAACGCGCAGAACCCTTTAATCGCGCGATCTTTTCTAGCTCAGAAAGTTTCACTCCACAGACGCTCCGGTAGTAGGAATACCACAGGTGTATCGCGAGAGAGATCGATGCTTTAAGAGTTTGTTTTTACAGTAACTCACAGAATAAAAAGGCGGGCCGCGCCCCGATCCTCTCCGAGACAGGATACTACACATTCTGTGGAAAACACAAGGGGAAAACACAAGAAGACTATTGTAGTATGAATTTCAGGTTGAAAAATGGAAAGTGTAAATCGCAATCATCCAATTTTCTGATCTCTCTCGCGATAGGGCTCCCGTAGGAACAACAATGTTAAAACGGGAATTGGATTCCAGGGTGTGTGAGCGACGGTATTTGGGCCTACCGGCATCCGGAGGCGAAAAAAGCGGGTGGCGGCTGCGGTCGCGCATTTCGTTCTATGATTGCGTTGCTCATCGTGTCAACGTCATTCGGGCCCGCGATCATGCGATCTTCTCGCTAATCGCCGATGCCAGGCACGATCATTCACTCAAACCAAGATCATGCGATCAGCGATCCGACTGCACTTGCTTGTGTTTCATCGATAGCACAATTTTAGGGTAATCGCTCCATAATGACGATTATCAGACGCGGTTATGTCTGTAAACTGTTGATTCTAAAGGACTGAGCTTTTCAGTGCTGTTTCATCTGTGAGAAACTACTACATCTAGCGGTCTGAATGATCGCCGTCTGTGAGTTGTCTTGATTCTGGGATCGGCGCACCTGGTAGCTGATTGTCGGATCGTGGTTGTGGTGACGTATCAGTTAGCGTGTTAGATGCTATTTGGATCGATTGATAACCGACAGTGACGTTGATGTTTGTCTCTCGCTCTTCACTCTTCGCCCAGCGCTCAGGGTGTCGCCGCTCCAAGAGTGATAGCGCAGCAGCCCAGGAGCCACGTTGCGCTGCACCTACGATGACATTCACCATTGCCACTTCGCTCTTGGATTCGTTCAATTCGAACAGTTCCAGTAATTGAATTAACTCTTTGTCTCTCTTCGATTTGCGAATGCCCTTATTCTCACGTTCTAGCGCCTTGTAAGCATGTCGCATCCAGACGGTGAACCTATCTCTTCGGATGCCCGCGTGTGAGAATGCAAGCGGCAAGGGATACCCTTTGCGGAGTCCGATGAGTATTAATTCAAGCTTCTGTTCTGTGATAGATGGTAATCTGCCGCCTGTTCTGGTAGGATTGCTGACGCCGTTGTTAACTCTGCCGCCTTTACGCGCAAGGCTGAATCCCTGGCGGATCATTTCAGGATTATCCGATCCGTTGGGCTCAGATTGAACCGCTTCAGCGATTGAATGATCGCTCCGTTCGTCGTTAACTTGTTCTGATATAATCACTTGCGACATATTATCACACGCCTGATTCCGCCGTCAACGATCCTGGTATCGCCTGACAAGTTTTGTCACTGAAAATTCTTTGTCTATTCACTGGAAAGCTGTTGACGTTAGGCATTTACTTTGATAGAGTCGTCTTGTTGACAGCAGTCAACAGAAAGCGAGATCGAACAAGTGCTCACACAAACGCTAGCTTTAACCGCGATAATCGAATGTTTCGTCTTAATCCCCGTATTCCTTCTCATGGCGAAGATACGCCAAGCGAGACGCTATTGATTCCCTCATAATCACAGACAACGGCCTATCTGTAGATAGTTCGTTGCGTGCGATTAGGCACGATCAGAGCGGTTTTGATTGTCAAACCCTACGGGCTATCCGCTCATCAGTTCATTGATAACCAGCAACGCGAGAATTTGATCTAGTCGGCTTATGCCGGTAGGATCGGGCGTTGCGTAATAGGTAAGCATTCAATTAAAGGATCGTGTGCTGAAACTGCGAGCTTCAGCGCTCCACCTCACAATTGAGTGATTCGAGACAAAGACTCATTCGGCCTGGCTGTGGGGCTGCGACTGGACGAGTCAGGCTTGGATCACTCAGTTGTGAGGTAGGAAGCAAAGGAGATCGAACATGGAGCTTTACAAAGCAAATCGACAGTGGAGTACACGTCCCGAAGATGAGAAGTTCAGCAGCTTAGAAGAGATGCGCGCCGCGTGTTTCGCTTACTATCAATCGGCGAAGCAGGCGACCGTACCCTTCTCCTCTTTACGTGTCGAAGCGGTAGGTGCAGAGGTAATGCTGTTAGGCAACGCCAACAATCAAGCGGCGTTGACTAACTACGCATTCGGACAGCTTAGCGCGCGTGTCAACGCTCCGGCCAGTTATCTGCGGACGTTGCCGCCAACACTCGCCGCGCAGAACATCAATCACGGCATCAAATGCCGCGTTGATAAAGCTGACGGCGAAGAGGACAACGCGAAGCTGTTACTGCACAGCAACGGATCGCTGTTACTGCGGGCGATCACATCCGAGAAGTATACGCGAATTTGGAATTGGGAAGTGATGGATCGGATCATTCCGTTACAGTCACTTGGTTGGGAGCCTGCACGTCCCGACATTCGCGTAAAGGATGACATGCCCGCGCTGTACGCTTCGGATCATGATATGTTCGCGTTCATTCGCAACAAGTCAGTAATCGTGCGCGAGCCCGGCAATTCTGATGGACTGCAACGCGGCGTGATCATCGAGAACTCGGAAGTCGGCGCCTCGGCGCTGAAGCTGACACGGTTCCTCTACCGCGAGATGTGTGGAAATCACATCATCTGGGGAGCGTCAAACGTGCTGGAGATCAAAGTACGGCATGTGGGCGACGCCCAGCAAAGGTGGAGTGGTTACGCCGCGCAGATCAAGAAGTATGCAGAGGAATCGGCCAGCGACGATGAGCGCACAATTGCGGAAGCGCGTACGCTCAAGATCGGTGATACTAAGGAAGAGGTGCTTGACAAGCTTTTCGGCAAGCGCTCGCTGCAAGTGTCACGCAAGGCGCTGGAGTCGTCGTATGAAGCGGTAATCCCCGACCAGGACGGCGACCCGCGTACAGTATGGGGATTCGTGCAAGGCATGACTCGCCACAGCCAAACGATTGCCTACGCAGACCAGCGCACGCAGTTAGACCGTGCGGCTGGCCGCGTGATGGAAATCGCGTTCTAAATCGTTACTAGACCTGCTCGCATCACAGACACGATCCTTTTTAATTGAATGCTTCATCTATTACAGAAAGAGTTACACCATGCACTTCTTTATTGACCGACGAAAGAATCTAACGCTAAGAGCGGAAATCGACGCGAAGATCGCTAGCTTGCGCCAGGCACAAAGCGGCTTGATGCTGCTTTGCGACGTGCAGCCTTCGCTGAGCGCTCAAGCCCTGCTGTCCGACGTAGACGCGGAGCTTGTCTATGCTACTGAGCTTGAACGATCTTGTCGTGAAGTAATGATCGTTGCATGAGTGCGCGCACACCGAAAGGGAGATCGCTTCAGATGCAAAGGAGATCAATAAAAAATGAGCAGTATCAATCTTGGGAACGGTGGTACTTATTGCAACGGCTACACCTGGTACACCTTCAAGCCCTACGGTCGCAGCCTTCCGCAGTTGGACGGCTATAAGAAGATAGATATTGGCAATCTGCGAAACGTGTGGGCCAAGGTCGAAGATAGAGGCGAGTATAAGCACTACTATCAGTGTAGCAGTTGTTCACGAAGTGGGGAATCGAAGCAGATCGGTTGCGAAGAACACCCGACCGAGGGCAGCGTTTTGATTCACGTCCAGCCGCGCTATTCGATCAATATTCTGGGTTGGGGCAGCAACACAGTCGGTAGTCACCTTTGTATCTTCGAGAATGAGATCGACAAAGAGGAATTTTGGCGACTCTACTGCTTTCTGACCGAATAGCTTTACGAGCTATGTCAGTTGACATCACCGGCGACCACAGTTGAGACGATCTATCGTGCGGCCCTTAAGCGACAGCACGGCAAAAAGGTTGCAAGGCGCGTGATGTACAGTTACGATATGCGTGGCACGTATGGCAACGCGCGCCGAACACTGCGCGTAGCTCCACGCGATCTCGCGTCACTGCGAATTGAGCATGAGGTAAAGATCGAAGCGCTGAAAGTGGCGTGGATTCTATCTGAGCGCGTGAACGTCTCTGCGCGCCACGCCGCGCCGTGCATTGCTAATTATCAACGAGACAATCCAGGAGTCATACTATGAAAACATCAAAACACGTAACTGCGCTTAACAGGTTAGATGCTTGCTCCACTGCTGTAGAGTATGCTGCACAGTTTCCAACACTTCAAAAGGCCTGGGATGCCTGTGAGCGTGGTGATTGGATGCTTTGGCTTATCGGAAAGCAAGTTACTAGCGCACCTTGGAGTGAAGATCGAAAACCACTGTTGGCTTGCGCTTTGGATTGTGCTGAAACTATCAAGCACCTCTGGAACGATAAGACAAGAGCACAAGTGGCTGTACTTAGAAAGTGGATCACAGGTGAAGTCACAACTGATAGAGCACAAGAAGCCAGAAGACAGTTATACGCCGCCGCCGCCTACGCCGCCGACGCCGCCTACGCCGCCTACGCCGCCGCCTACGCCGCCGCCGCCGCCGCCTACGCCGCCTACGCCGCCGCCGCCGCCGCCGACGCCGCCTACGCCGCCGCCGACGCCTACGCCGCCGCCGCCGCCGCCTACGCCGCCGACGCCGCCGCCGACGCCGCCGACGCCGCCGACGCCGCCGCCGACGCCGCCGACGCCGCCGCCGACGCCGCCGCCGCTCGAAAGAAAAATCGACAGCAAACCGCTGATATAGTTCGCGCTCATTATCCAAAAGCACCAAAATTGTGAGAAGCGGTCATGACTACCGGCAAAGACATCACCACGCACGATCCTGACTCGGTTCCTTGGCTTGAGCGCGACTGGCGTCTAATTCGCAAGTACCGCACGAACTATCCGAGTAAACAAGTGTTCGACGTACAACCAAACGAAGAGCATCCGCTAGGACAATGGCACTATGAAGACGATACAACGCAGACGCCGCACATTGAAGAGCTAACGCCGCTCTTCTTAGAGAAGAATGCAGACGGCAGCTATACTACCTGGCAAGGATCGCTCTACGGGCCCATTGGACAGTCAGGCACACTCACGCCGGAAGCAGAAGCGAAGCTTGAGAAAGTCACCCGGCGCAAGGATCGCCGCCAGCTTGAAGCGTTCATCAAGACTTTAGAGCGCTCTGACAGGATCGGCCAAACACTCGCAGAATCGATGTTGACCGCGAAGCACGGCAAGCCAGTTGACTTGAGCAAGGATAACGGAAGGAACAAAGCATGACTAGGTTTCTACTCACACCGGCAGCGGAAAGAACGACATTACTAAAAACCAAACAAGAGATAATGCGGCGCGCGGCTGAGTATGGTTATCAGGCAAGTTACTCGGGACACAGGCGTAAATGGTTCTTTACACACCACTGAGATCAAATAACCTATTTCCATTATCAAAGCTACGGACAGAGCTACGTGCGGCTGGTGTTAATGGCGTGACTGCAAAATGAGCGAAGAGATTAGACCACAGCACTTGTCAGAGTATCTTGGTCAGGATCAGATACGCAATAGCCTGGCGCTGAGCATCAAAGCCGCGCTACAGCGCCGTGAGACGTTGGATCACGTATTACTCACAGGCCCGCCAGGACTCGGCAAGACTACCCTTGCGCAGATCATCGCGCGTGAGATGCACACCGAAACGCATATCGCGTTTGCGCCGTCACTCAAAGCCGCAAGTGATCTATCTCGTACGCTTAAGCAGCTAAATGAGGGTGACGTACTATTCATCGATGAGCTTCACCGGCTGCATCCAGCGATGGAAGAGTGCTTATATACCGCGATGGAGGACTTCACTGCGCCGGTTACTACTTATCAAGGCTCACAAGTCATGATTGAGTTGCCACGCTTTACGTTAGTTGGCGCAACGACGCGGCCAGGACTGCTCACGCAGCCATTACGTAATCGCTTCGGCATCATCGGACAGCTTGACTTCTACTCCGAAGCACACCTGATAAGCATTTGTCAGCGCAGCGCTGAAGTGTTAGGTCTGACCATTGATTATAGCGGTATGAAAGAGATCGCGCGACGGGCTAGAGGCACTCCGCGTGTCATCAATCGCCTGCTTAGACGTGTGGGCGACTTCGCAATGATCCACTGTAAGGGTGAGGTAATCGATCAGTGGATCGCCGACGCTGCGCTGAACTTCAACGGTATAGACTCTTTGGGCTTGGAACGTGTAGATCGCGACTACCTACAATTGCTGGTTGAAAAGTACAATGGCGGGCCGGTTGGTCTGATCACCCTGGCATCCACACTCAACCAGGAAAAGGATAGCTTGGAGGAAGTAACGGAGCCTTACTTACTGCGTCTGGGTTTCATCGACCGTACACCACGCGGTAGAGTTGCAACCGAACTGGCTTGGAAACATCTGAAAGGATCGAAACAGTGAGCGAAGAAGACTATCAAAGACCGTATCAGGTACGATATGGCGAGAATGTCTGTTTTATCGAGGGGCCGGATCATTATCAAGACGAGTTTCCACTAGCTGAAGACTACTTCGCTAATCGTCAAGCCAATGGTCTCAATCGAGCGTTCAATGCGGGACGCTACTCTGAGCATCAACGAATGCGCGTTAAGATTCAACAAGACGGTTATAGAACTTTCATCCATCAACTTGAGCGGCGTATCTTTGATTGGGCGCTGGAAGCGGAGAAAGGCTCAATAACTCGCGCCGCGCGCTTACTGAAGATCACGCATCAAGGCTTCGCCTTCATGCTAACCAGACATAAAGGCGTCAACCGCTTACCGATCCGAAGACGGGGCAAAACTCTGATAGATCATTCTAAAGTTGGCAAGTCAATACGATTCAGGAAGGTATCATGAGTCAATACGTCGTCGTCATTGAAACATATACAGTGCAACCGGTAATTGCCTGGAATATCACTGCATCACGCCTTGTTAAGTCGTCACAGATCGTACAGCCTCTAAGTGATCAGCACCGACGTTACTGGATTGGAATAAGCAGCGATCCTGAAGGAGCGCGGGCAAGCTTCGCCCGAACCTACCCCTTTGCTTTCTACCGGGTAATCCACGCAATCCGGGCAGAAAATAGATCCGAAATGCTGTACGATGCGCTACGCATGAAATTTCAACCAGATCACATCGTGCATAGTTGGTATCATCTCACGCCATCCGATCTGCAATGGCTTCGCAGCATCACCGATGAGAATATGGCGCAGATGATCCCACAGATCGAAAACGCGCTTGCTAAAGAAAACGGCGTTGAGGTACGCGACGTAACGCGGCGGCATGGTCGGAACGTCAAGACTTGTATTATTGATGAGATGCCGCCTCAGATGACGGTTGAAGAGCTTCAAGAAATGAAACGCAAATTGATTGAACAAGCAAACGAATTATTGGGAGTGTCGTAATAATAAAATGACCGCTGAGCTTGACATCCTGTTAACGGCACAGGTAAAATCTTCTTCTAAGGTTCACTCTACCGACTTGGACTATTGATAATGAAGGCGTCATGACGTTTGTTTGCTTTTGGATGGATGAGCGCGCACAGTCACCTCTTTGATTACAATACTGAACGCATTAACGAGGTGTTGAGTGATCAATCTCGATTGTCCTGAGTGCGGCGAAGATGAAGCACACTTCTCGGTTGAGTACGACACCGACGATGAGGCTTACGGCGTGAGTTAACCGAAACACAGCTAGAGTCAACGCGCGAGCAAGCAGTTCACGTTTATACGGAGAGTGAATTAAAAAAAGGCACATGAAGGATGAGCTTCGCTATCACCTGGTACTGAAATTCAAGGTAGAGGAACCGGCGCAAGATTACGAGTTGACGCTGAAGTCACCAGCTACCTCAAGCTTGCGCGGAACCTCATCGAATCCGGCAACCTCGATCAAATTCAAGTAGAGAATGGGCGATTGTACTTCGCTGAAGGGATCGATCAGAAGACCGGCCGATCTGTTGGTAGACAGGGAGCATGAGTGGTGGTTTTCTTCTTACTACCTTTGTGTGAGGTTTAGCTGCCGGACATCCTTTACATACTCCTTGATTGGCGTGTCTGCACACTTCAATCACTCTACGAACACTCTCTTTTTCATTTTTAACTTTGCGGTTCATGGGGGCGCGCCCCTTCGATCTCGGGGATTGTCAACCTTACAATCTATCCATGCAGAATCTTCCCCTCTGCCTTGCGTTTCGTACCCTTGGTCAATGGTTTGTATTGCCTTTTTGGAGCCTGATGACGGCCTTTGATGTGGCGTGGAGGCCACCAGGTAAACCGGCTGCGATCGCCGCGATTTGCCGTGCGCTTGAGTCGCAGCCGGTGCCGGTCGTCCCTGAAGTCCGAAGGCTAATTTCAATGGAAAAGAACCAATCGTAGCGGTTTCAACGCGCCGGATCGTATCACAGCGGCGCGCGGCTGTCAACCTGAATCTCTATATCATCTCTTGGCGAAAGCTTTCCTGTGGCTTCAATGTTTCTTCGTTGCGCGTCTTTAACAATTGTCACCAAATAGTCTCTGCAATCAAGCAATAACTCGATCTCCACCATAAAGAGCTTGAAGCCGCGTGTCGTCGCATCCTGCTCCTTATATAGCTTCTCGCAATGAGTTCTGATTTGTTCGCGTGTTCTCATCGCAAGTCCAACCAGATCGCCAGCATCCACAGGCCAAAGAAAGTAGTAACGGTCGTGATCGTGGTGTCTACCACAGCCATCACGATCAATGAGTGAATGCGAAAGCCAGTAATGATCAGTGCTGTCAGGAACAGTGAGATGAGTTCCGTAAAGATTGTCACCGTTACGGCTTGAGTAGCGATCTTGAATAATCGATGACGGTACGCGCCTTTCTCTTCGATGATGCGCTGAAATACTGTTGACTCCTCCATCAGTTATCCTCCGCTGTACGCACGTGTCCGCGCTCCTTAGCACGCTTCCCGGCTGAATTGGTGGTCACTACGCAGCCTTTGATGTCTCTAGCCATGAGCATTGATTCAATCTGCTTTGCTTCTTGGTAAGTAAGATCACAGTAAACATCTTCGTCTGTGATCACAGCCCACTCTTTCTGTGTCAAAGCTGATTGTAATTGTGACCTGTCCTCAGTGATATAAATGCCTGGCGGATCAATGTAAGTTGCCGTGAGGTGTACTATACTGTTCTTTGAGTAAGTGATTGATGGATTTTACAAAGAGCGTATTCAAAATCTCCTGGACTTGCGCATGCATAGCCCCGGCCATCAACTAGAGAGATATAGATCGTCTGGCCTGGTTGTAAATCTTCACCGGCTTCGAATATAACGGCTTCATCACTCACATTCGAATTCCTCAACTGACTCGCCACAGTAACACTCATGCTCGCCTTTGTGATCCTTAATTAAGATACAACCATGATTTGTGTTATCATGCTCGTTGTCGTCTCCCCACTCAAAGCCGCACATCACAATTCAATCAGGGCATCCCACTCCGGCGTTAACCGGCGAACACCATCTTTCTCCCCTTTATCCCATTCCATTATACAACGACGCAATGATTCAACTGCCGGCCCTTGTTGATTTTCAATGAATGCTTTTCTAACCGCAGCGTTGTAGAGTTGATTTACTGTTACCATCCTCATTACTTCCAGCTCTACACCGATCCGTGCAAACATCGCTACTTCTTTTCTTGAGTATCCTCGATAGTCACTCATCGTCGTATTCCTCTCTCACCAAAAGCATACGCCGGACAACTCGATCACCGTTATAAGCGATCCATTCCTGGGCCTCAGCATCGGCGAATAATGGTTGCTCGACAGCGAAGCCAAGATTACGCCATGTGTTTAGCAGCCTTTCAATCAACTGATCGGGCTTCTCATCAAAGCTCTGATAAACTGTTCTCATCGCCAGTGATGCCAAGATGATAGATCATTCATTCGCTGCGCCTGGTTCATCCGGTGCTGTGTATCCTTTATCGTGAATCTCATCAGATACTTCAAGACCGTTTGTGAGATTACAACCAAGCTTGGCTTCAATTTTATCTCTTATAATTTTTGATATTTGATTATGACTCATGTATAACCGCTCACTTCGTATTCAAGCAACCGGCGCATTCGCGCTTCTTCTTCATTGACAATACTGATTACTTGACTGACATCGTCACAGACCGCAGTACGCGCACCAGCAACTTGCCATTCTCTCTGTCGCAGTGCTTGGCCTTTACTTGCTATCTCACCGGGTACTTTCATCTCAATTAAAATCGAGCGGCCAAGTACACAAAGCAACCAGTCAGACTGATTAACTGAAAATACAGAACCATGAAATTTGTGCCATGCAATGTCAGGCCGATGTTTCAGCCAATTACGAAGTTGCTGATCGGTGTTGCGCTCACGCTTTCCCATTCGCGTTGCTCACTTTTCAATGCGGGATGATCTCCGCTTCCAGGATTTTATGCCCACCACAGTAACCAATGAGTTTCGTTCCTTCATCTTCAGTAATGAAGCGCGTACAGTTGATCGATAGTTCTTTAAGGATGTCGAGGTAGTGGATGGCGTGATCCAGGGAACCATCGATTTCGATTGCTTCATCGTGGCCGGTTCCCGGCGCTCGTTTTAATCTGAGAATTCGAGGTGCGCAAGAGTGTCATTGTCTCTATGTCCAACACAAACCGCTTTCGCATTTTTCTCCACGTCCGAATAAGGGAACTTGTAATCCGTCATCGCCATCGAGATTCACTTGGGACAGCGGAACGCCTGAGCGATGCACGAACAATCCACCTCGCTCATCTGTCTGTATGATCTTGGCGTCGAAAGCGATGGCTTTCGCATGGTCGGCGGGCTCGTGATCTCGTTGATTCCGCCACTGACGGTCGGATTGGAACGGACACATCCAACAGCAAGATTCAGGCGGCTCCGGCCAGCCGTAATCAACGACAAGCTGAGCGCATTCAGCCGCTGACAATTGAACGCCATATCCCATGATGAGCGGCCAATGAATCTCAGCCCACTTTCGCTTGCTCGGTTTGCATCGATGTTTTTCGTTTGTGCTGAAGCCGATCCACTGAATCACCGGATTCTCTGGACCGTAGCCACGTTCAGGTTCGCGCAGATAGCGATAGATGGCGTCGCGCTTCCATTCACCGGAACAGAAAGTTCTCAACTGGCCTTCTCCGTTTTTGGTAAACGCCGGAATCAACAAACCGCCTTGCTTATCGTAGAGGTCAACCGAGGCGTAAGAATGCGGAACTGTCTCGATATTCAATCCCACGGTTAACAGGCCAGGCCGTATGTAATCTTCGAGGTACCGCCATGTGGAAGCTTTCTCTCGACGACGTGTCGGCAATAACCGCACGTTCCGGCACCGGCAATCTGCCGGTGATGATCAATACCGCGATTGCAGCCGACTGGCGCCCTCCCCCGCAACTCCAGATAATCGGTTTCATTGATTGACCGCTCGCTTCACTTCTCGAAGATGGGTCGTTTTCTTTCCGCCAGGTAACTTCTGGCCATACTAACTATATACATCTTGGCAAGACGGTTGAAAGAGCACTACAAGCGGGATCATGGCCCGTCCATTTTGATCCCGCTCATAGCTCCCCCCATGCGAACGGCGCGTTAAGACTTCGCCTTCTTCGCTGCTTGGATTTTGCCGCGCTGTGCGGCGCTTAGACGCTTGCCTAGCTCGATCAGCGTTGCCGCTGCGCCGGGCTCCGAGGCGTCCACTGACTGCATCTCAGTCTTGATCTTCTCGATCTCTTGCGCGCGCGATGGACGCGGTTCGAATCCGGCATCGCTGAGCACCTTGCGGGCTGCAACGACTTCCGGTGTTCCCTTGTCATCTTCGTGCAGAGTCAAAAGATCGTTCAAAGCGTACTGAGCTTGCGTTTTTGCCGACATCTGAGCTTTTGCCTTCTTAGCCTTAGTGCCGTCGCCTGTGCTCTGACTTGAACTTCTACGACTCGTTACCATTGGTATGCTCCTTTCTTTTAGTTATAGGGCCGTGTACTGCTTGAATCGTCTTATAACACAATCAATCAGCCATTTCAAGTATAAAATGATTAATTTGCGGACTATTCCGTAATCACCGCATTTCCTGTTGAAAGGCTCTAGCAATGTTCCTCTTCAAATCCTCAATGCCAGCTTTATAGACGGTCTGTAAAAGGTTGATCAGTTCCGGTACTGTCAGGTTCTCGATGTCAATATCTCTGGACTCCTCACGAAAGCCGCCACGTATCGTCATGGTGACTTTGTTGTCACCAAACGGCGTGAATATGTGTTCATGGATGTTGAGTATCTGCATTTGCTTTAACCTTTCTTGTGGCAGGCGCATGAGCACTGCTCACCAGCGCCACGCAGAAGACCATCAATATAGCCAGGCTGCCAACCTGGACACGCGCTGTGATTTTCCTGACGACATGCTGGAAAGCAGTAGCGCCGAATCGGTTCATGTTCTCTAGTCAGCGTATCTGTCATCTCTCATCTATACTCCAACAAAAGTTTTCCATTGTGAGTAGCACAGATCAACTCAACGTCATCTTGATCCAGCAAAGCGGTCGGTGGAATGATCCAATAGTCTGGACGACTTGCCAGCACTACACCCCAACGCTCTGTAAGATGATCATAGATGTCAGTCGGCTCCATCGGATCAGCGCTTCTTGGCAGCCACTTTTCTTTTAGACGCACGCCTTTTGCTCGCTTTCTTTTTTCGCGGTCTACGCGGCTTAGGATTATTTAGTTTGTGGACGTACTTAATGACCTTATCCCAATGTGTCTCGACACCTCTGAGCGCGTTTACTTCCTCTGATTCGCGCTCCAGAGCTTCATTCCATTTTTCCTCATCGCGCACGCTCTCAACGGCGTCACGCACTAAGCCAGTAAGCGTCACCGGATCGAGCGCATCAAGCTCCCAACTGTCATTCCCGTAAATCGCAATGTAAGCTGGAGCCCGCGGATCAGTCATCTTCGCGTACTGAGGCGGTAATTTATGCTCCTTGATTTGTTCCATTGTCAGCGCCATACGCCGTACCTCTGCGCCATCAATGAACATATCAAACTTGCGCGTGATATCCCGCGTCATGTCCAGACCAGAGCTATCATGATCGCCGAAGTGAAAAATGATCGGCGTCTGCCCTTCATCAGCGATCCGTTGGAAGCGCATCGCAGCTTCGTGTGCCTCCGACAAGCTGAGATAGCCCTTGCAAGCAAGCAGATCGACATCAAACTTTGCGCATATACCCTCAAAGACACCGGACAGAGCATCCTTCTCGATCCAGATTTCCGGCCGTACTGTTTGAGTGTCCCACATATCGATACGGTAGCGGCGTGCTCCGTCTTCAATGACTTCCAGCGGCGAAGCGTAATGATAGATGCCGCGTAGTTGCCGTGCACGATCTTCCAGATGATCCCAATCAACCAAACCAGCTAACCGCGCATCACCAATGAGATTACCTAAATTTGAGTAGTCCTTGAAGGTGTTAGGAATTTTGTTTGAACGTACTAATTGATAGAACAGTTGCCGCAGTGTCATGCGATAACCTAGCTCTGCATAGTGCTCCAAGATCGCGTTGGCCTCTTCGATTAGCCAGCGTGATCGACTGCGAAAGGTTTTCGTGATGTAAGCAATACAAGCCATTATTCTGATTGTTTTTGCAGGCCAACAAAGACAGCGATCCCTCTACCACCATCCTGACATTGGTGCAGCATTCGCTCAGCGGATGGCACGATCTCAATAAGGGCAAGTTCAAACCTGTCAATGTCTTTCTTGTCGCTTATTTGTCTGGTTGTGCTTACCAGACAGTTACAAAGTAAACAGCGATACATCTCAAGATAGGTTGTGCTCATAGATTCCTCACCGCCAGCATCTCTTTCGCCGGTGTCCGATCACCTGTGCGGCTAATACGGCGCGGCGCGTCCAATAACTCGATCTTGAATTCATCACGATACAGATCGAGTATCCTATCGGTTGCCTGGTTGGAGACTACAACAGGGCCGTGATGTTTCAGTAACCACTTGTAGAGTCTGATCTGATCATTCCAACCAAAGCCACCGGCTGAGTAGGTGGTGAACACAACATCGTAAGGCGGATCGGCATAGATGAAATCATCTGATTGAATGTCAACGTGTTCAAAGTCTCGATTCTCGAATGTCCAATGTCGGAACGCCTCTTTGTACGGCATGAAGTCAGTCGCGTAGTTAACCGTAGTGTACTCACCGAATGGCACGTTGAAGAAGCCTTTAGCATTGAACCGGCACAGACCGTTAAAGCAAGTGCGATTGAGGTAGTAGAACAACTCTGCTGCTTCAATAGTATCTTGTTGACCATGTCTAATCAATTCATTGAATCTCTCACGATGCCTGTAGTAAAGCTCTTTGTCATAGTGCATCTCAACAGTCATTCTTAGACCGTGTAACTTGATTTGACGATAGAAGTTGATGAGATGGTAGTTGAAGTCATTCAACAAAGCAATGTGTGGTTGCAGTCTGAAGGATGGAGCCATGCCGCCACAGAAAGGCTCTACAAAGCGCTTCTTGTGGTGTCCGTGGTACAACTCAGCCAGAAGCGGCACTAGCCATCTTTTTCCGCCAGCCCACTTCAGAGGTGGAGTCATTTGATCCGTCATGGCATCACCCAAAGATCGTGCGCCATTGCAGACATCCCGCAGTTGACACACTCGCGCGAGAAAGAGCGGCCATCACCTTGATCAACCATCTCATCACCCCAAACGTGACCGCAGGACTCAGGACAGTTGCAGATGCACGTAGGATACGTTGTAGGGCCGCACACTGCGACAGTGACGGCTTTCTTTGAATCGTCAATGCTCATGTTGCTTATGATACTCTTCCCACTCTTTCAGTCGTTCAACGATCTCACCAACCTGAGTTGATTTAATCCCTGCACGGTGAGCAATCCAGGCAAGTGTATTGATCCGCTCATCCATGCACAGTTTCCCTTGATGCTGTTCTTGCTCGTGTAGCATCATGAAAGCCTCAACTTCAGCGCTTACTATTG
>Ga0070699_100000924_pt1 | contig 27422 bp, 31 predicted proteins | sample KBSK1503metaG_FD_65473 | JGI IMG/M metagenome (GOLD analysis project Ga0070699, IMG submission 65473) | Corn, switchgrass and miscanthus rhizosphere microbial communities from Kellogg Biological Station, Michigan, USA - KBS K1-50-3 metaG | ecosystem: Host-associated > Plants > Roots >...
GGAGGCCCAGCCGGACCAGCCGTTGTTGGGCGCGGTCTGCCAGATGTGCCACAGGGCGTTGTCGGTGCCGCGGGCGAACACCTCCAGGCGCCCGTCGGCGTTGCGCGTGCACAACGGGTCGCTCGTGATCACCCCGCCCAGGGAGGCCCAGCCGGACCAGCCGTTGTTGGGCGCGGTCTGCCAGATGTGCCACAGGGCGTCGTCGGTGCCGCGGACGAAGGCTTCCAGTCGCCCGTCGGCGTTCTGCTGGATGCTGACGTTGCTGGTGATCACCCCGCCCAGGGAGGCCCAGCCGGACCAGCCGTTGTTGGGCGCGGTCTGCCAGATGTGCCACAGGGCGTTGTCGGTGCCACGGGCGAACACCTCCAGGCGCCCGTCGGCGTTGCGCGTGCACAACGGCTCGCTGGTGATCACCCCGCCGAGGGAGGCCCAGCCGGACCAGCCGTTGTTGGGCGCGGTCTGCCAGATGTGCCACAGGCCATTGTCGGTACCGACCCCGAACGCCTCCAGTCGGCCGTCCAGGTTCTGGCGGACGCTGCAGACCCCCAGGTCGCCCAGCTCACCACGGTAGTAGAGGTCCACCTCGCCGTAGCTGGCCGAGTTGCTGTCCACGACCGCGTGCTGCCCGCAGTCGGTGATCCGGTTCACCGGCGTCCAGTTCAACGGCGGCACCTTCGCCCCAGTGCGGATGTTGACCTCGGTGAACTCGGTCATCGGCGTGTCGGGGTAGTTCCCGCAGCTGTTGATGCCGTAGGCCTCGAGCGTCTCGTTGCACCACTGGAGCTCCGCGATGTTCTGCACCGGCAGCAGGGTGCCGTTGATGCCCTGGAACTGCGAGGTGTAGCTGAACGTGCTGCCGGACTGCCCGGTCAGGGTCATCACCCCGACGAGGGTGTCGTCCGGATTCACCCGCACCAGGCTGGTGTGGAACGCCTGGCCACCTGACGTCACGTACCAGCTGGCGACCGACCAGTAGGGCCCGCCGCCTGCCGCCGAGACCCCCCACTGCAGCACGGGCTGCAGAATGCCGAAGTTGGTGCCGTAATTCTGGATGCCGTTGAACAGGAATACGACCTCGCTGGAACCCTGGACGGAGGGCGGAGGCGGCACCTGCCACATCGTCGTGAACGTGGACAGGGGCGTGCCGGTCCCGTTGTTCCAGAAGCAGTACGCGATCCACCCGCTGCCGAGCGCCGGAACCGCTCCCGGCGCTGTCGGGACGGGAGATATTTCCTCGATCACTTCCGAGGTTTCGATATTCCTCAGGCGGATCACATCGGCTTGGACATCGACCGCGACCCCCGCCTCGACCGGGTGCACCAGCGACTTATGCCGGTATCCCCCTGGTGTGAGCACGAACTCGTCTGGCGGGTTCTGATTGGATTGATCATTGGCTGTCACGACTTGGCCCCCTCGATCGGTGAAATGAACAGCTTGACCAGGGCCAACCTCGGTGACCAGGCGTCGTGGGCGCGGACCGCCCGGTGTGACGACAATGTCTTCCTGCTCATCCGCTGCCGGGCCGTCGGAGCCTGGAGGACCGCCGGGCGAGTTGTCGTTTTCCATGTCGTCAACCTCCCCGGTGGCACGAACAGACCTCGCTGAGCGCGCCCCCTGTAACATCCGCCGCCGAACCAGGACCTGCGACGGTCCTAATCCCCCTGAACTGACGGAGTCCTGCCCGGGGTCTGTGATACACGGTTACCGGCAATCTGCTGACCCTAGATAAAAAGGGGCGTCGCTCGTGAGTACCAGAACCGTCGTTGTCAGGCGCCGTAACTAGGTACCTACGCGGGGCAGGTCCACTCTTCCGGGCTGCGGATCGTACCGGAAGCCGCCGCGTCCGGCGGTGGGAAGTGCTGCCTGAGCGTGAACGCGTACGGCGTCGGGCCGAACTCCCGAAGGTAGATCACGCGCTCCTCGGCCTCACCGGTCGTCGGGGTATGACCGCGAGGAATCCACCACAGCGCGGCCTGGGCCTCCGCCATCTGCTCGAACCACTGGCGGCGGCGCCTGAGGACCTGCCGGTGCGCGTCGGAGTAAACGTACCTGGCGAGCGCCTCGACCGATTCCCACACCGACATGTTAACCAGGACACCGGCGCTCCCCGCCCGGTCCCACTCGAACGCGTGCACCGCGGTCGCGTTGCCGTCCTCGGTCTGCAGCCGCCAGACGAAGCCCGGGGCGGCATCCGCCACCGCGTTCACCGGGTCGAGGGCCGCCACGAAGTCCGCGAGCAGCGGGCTGTCCAGCGGCTCACGCATTCGTGCGATGTTCACTTGCGCCAGTAGGTAGTCCACGCGGTCATGGTGCCAGCCGCCGCGCCCGCGCGGCAATGCCCAAGATCCTCACCAGGCTCCACCCCTGGCCGCTGTGGGCGGCGGGCCCGTGGGGGGGCCATCCTCCTCGTCGTCTCGGTCGCCGTCACCCTGGCCCGGCGCGGTGGTCAGGCCCGATAGGCCGCCGCTGACCCGGGAAAATCAACATTCCACCAGGTAAAAGGCGGCAACGACGGTGCTAGATTGAACTACTGAGCGGCCAATTGCGTAATAATGAATGCAAGAGCGCAGTTGTACCCCCGGACTGCCCAGAGGCCACCCATAGACCCTACGGGAGGGAATTCTTGGCTCGCGCGCCTCTACGGGCTGGCGATCCTGCGCGGATCGGCCATTATCGGCTGACGGCCAGGCTCGGCGCGGGCGGCATGGGCGTGGTCTACCTCGGCATCAGCTGGGACGGCAGCCAGGTGGCGGTCAAGGTACTCCGCCCGGAACTGGCCGATGACCCGGAGTTCCGGCGCCGGTTCCGCCGCGAGGTGTCCGCGCTGATGCGGGTCAAAGGCCTCTGCACGGTCCGGGTGATCGAGGCCGACACCGAGTCGTCCCAGCCGTTCATGGTCACCGAGTACGCCGAGGGCCCTTCGCTGGCCGAGTACATCGACAGCTATGGGCTGGTCGGATCCGACATGCTCTACGGCCTGGCCACCGGGCTGGCCGAGGCGCTGACCGTGATCCACGCAGCCGGCATCGTGCACCGGGACTTCAAGCCCTCCAACGTCATCCTCACCGCGACCGGCCCGAAGGTCATCGACTTCGGGATCGCCCAGGCCCTGGACGCCACGTCCATGACCAGGACGGGCATGATGGTCGGCTCGGCCGGATTCATGGCGCCGGAGCAGATCAGCGGACGGCCCGGCCCGGCGGCCGACATCTTCGTCTGGGGGGTGACGGTGGCGTATGCGGCCACCGGCCAGCCGCCGTTCGGCACCGGGGACACCCACGCGGTCCTGTACCGGGTCATGTACGGCGACCCGGACATTTCCGGCATCTCCGACCCGCTGCGGCCGCTCGTCGCGGCCGCGCTGACCAAGGACCCGGACCAGCGGCCCACCGCCCGGCAGCTGCTCGACCAGCTGACCGGCATCCCGGCGGCGGCATCCCCGCGCGTCCAGGACTCGCCCACGCAGACCATCTTGTCGAAGACCTGGCAGCAGACCGGACCGCAGCCCAGCGGTCCCCGGCCGGCCGCCGAGGCCCTCAGCTCCAACGGCTCGCTGCTCCTCGAGGCCGCCCCGCCGGGCGGCGGCCCGCCCGGTGGCACCCGCCCGGGCGCCCCGCCTCCCGGCTCAGGGCCGACCAGGGTGAGAAGGAACCGGTTCAGCAGGCGGACCGCGGCGATAGGCACAACGGCCCTGGCCGCTGCGTCCGTCGCCGCCGCCGTGGTCTTCGCCGTGCTACCGGGGCACGGGCCGAAGGAAGGCCCGACCGCGAACGAGGGGGGCCCGGGGACTGCGACCCCGGTTGCGCCGAACACCCTGCCCACCTATGCCGGACAACTGACCCGCGGGGTCTTCCAGCGGATCGACCGCATCGTCGCCTCGGGAAACACGATGGTGACGACGGGCTCGCAGAAGACCGGCGGCGCTGTCCGCCAGCAGTTCTTCGTGTCGGCCGATGCCGGGCGCACCTGGCGGCTGGCCCCGGTTCAGCTGCCCGGCGGCGGCCAGCCCCCGCTGGGGTACGAAGCCGTCCGGATCGCGGGCGGCCCGCGCGGCTGGATGGCGTTCGGCGACAACGCCATCTGGACCAGCCAGGACGGGCAGTCCTGGACGCTGGCGGGCACGCGCGGGATCACCCCGCGGCAGTCCAGCGACACGGTCAACGTGGTGACCAACACACCCGACGGGTTCCTTGCAGCCGGCTACGAGACCACCAGCGCCGGGAGCCAGGCGGTGACCTGGACTTCGCGTGACGGCGTGACCTGGCAGCGGCTGACGGCCGCGCAGCTGGGCCTGCAGGAGTCCGGGGGAACCCCAGGCGCCATCGACTTCGCCGCTTCGCACGGGACCGCCACGGTGATCACCGACCGCGGCGCCGGCGTGTGGCTGAGCACCGACAGCGGAGCCCACTGGACGCTGGTGACGGTCCCCGTCGATCACGGCGCGCAGAACTCGATCAGCGGTGTGTCGTTCGACGGGGCCGGGTTCATCGCGGTCCGGCCCGGCCGCACCGCGAGCGGTGCCAGCGACGGGGTCGCCTACTTCTCCCCGGACGGCCGGACCTGGCAGTACGCCGGCACGATCGCCGCAGCAGGCGGCTGGAGCCCGGACGTGGTCAAGGGCAGCGATTACGGCTTCGTGGTGACCGGCCACACCAGGGACCAGTACGTGGCCTACACCAGCACCGGCACCGGTACCAGATGGCAGCCGACCGGACCGCTCGGCAGCACGTCCAGCGGTCCGGGCTTTATCCCGGCGGTCGGACCGGGCGGCAACGTCATCGCGGCCGGAAGCACCAACTCCACCCGGACCAGCCAGCAGGGCCTGCTCATCAAGGCGGATACCGCAGGACACTCCGAGCCCGTCTCGCTGGGTTCCATCCAGGGCGGCCTCATCCCCGAGGAAGCGGTGACCAGCGTCGCCGTGGCGGGGAACGAGCAGGTCGCCGTGGGCAGCGCCGATGGCTACCCGGCGGTGTGGCGGCGGGTGTCGGACGGGCCCTGGTCCCTGGTCTCCTCGCTAGACCAGGTGTCCGCCGCCCCGGACCTGGCCGGGCTGTCCGCCGTGACCCACGGGCCGCACGGGTGGCTGGCCGTCGGTCCCGGTCCCCTCGTGCTCACCTCCGCCGACGGCACGAAGTGGCAGCCCGCCGGGGCTGTCACGCACGACCTGGCGGGCGTGTCCGCCGTGCAGGCGGCCAGCGGCCCGCACGGCTACGTGATCACGGGCACGGTGGCCGGACCTGGCGGCGCGCTTTCGCGGGACGTCTGGTGGTCGCCGGACCTGGTTACCTGGACCAAGGCCCGCGACGTGAACGAGACGGGCGGCTCCAACCGCGTGCTGACCGTCGCCGCGGGCCCGTCGGGTTTCGTGTCGGCCGGCTCGCACGAGAACCTGCCGGTGGTGTGGACCAGTTCTGACGGGCGCACCTGGACGGCGGTCAGCACGCCGCTGCCGTCCGGCGCCACGGGCGGGGTGATCCAGCAGGTGGCGGTCAACGGGAGCCACGCCGTCGCGCTGGGCCAGCAGAGCACCGCGCAGGGCGTCCAGCCTCTCGCCGAGCGGTCCGCCGACGGCGGGCGGACCTGGCAGCCGGTGCCGTTCACCGCACCGGGGCCCGGTGTCAGCTTCACCGCCCTGACCGCCAGCGGGGGCGGCTTCACCGCCGCCGCGCAGTTCGGCTCGGCCGGCGGGACCATGGCCGCCGCCGTCTGGACCTCGGCGGACGGGACGAACTGGACCCAAGCGCCGGTCAGCGGTCTGACCGGAGGCGGCAGCCACGCCATCACCGCGCTGTCCGCGTCCGGTGCCGCGGTAACCGGCATCGACTCGGTCCAGGCTCAGGCCAGCCAGCAGTTCGTCGTCCGGCGTCTTCCGTCCGGCTGACCTCCCGGCACGCACCCGGCCGATACGGTAGGAAAATAGCAAGCAGACTGATGTGCGCTGGACGCCACCATGACCTCTCGGGAGGAGGACCCCGTTGGCTCGTACGCCGCTGCGGCCTGATGACCCGACCCGGATGGGGCATTACCGGCTGACCGCGAGGCTGGGCGCGGGCGGCATGGGCGTGGTGTACCTGGGCGTTTCCTGGGACGGCGCCCCGGTCGCGGTCAAGGTACTGCGCCCGGAACTGGCCGACGACCAGGAATTCCGCCGCCGCTTCGGCCGCGAGGTCGCCGCACTGGTCCAGGTCAAGGGCGTCTGCACGGTGCGGGTGATCGAGGCGGACTCCCAGTCCTCCATGCCGTTCGTGGTCACCGAATACGCTCAGGGCCCGTCGCTGTCGGAGTACATCGACAAGCACGGATCGGTCGCCCCGGAGATGCTGTTCGGCCTGGCCACCGGGTTGGCCGAGGCACTGACCACGATCCACGCGGCCGGCATCATGCACCGGGACCTCAAGCCGTCCAACATCATCCTGACCGACGCCGGCCCGAAGGTCATCGACTTTGGCATCGCCCGGCGGCAGGACACCACCGCCGTGACCAGGACGGGCATGATGATCGGCTCGATGGGCTTCATGGCGCCCGAGCAGATCAGCGGACACCCCGGCCCGGAGGCGGACATCTTCGCCTGGGGGGTGACGGTGGCGTACGCGGCCTCCGGCCGGTCGCCGTTCGGCACCGGGAACACCCACGCGGTCCTGTACCGGATCATGTACGGCGACGCCGAAATCGCCTCGGTCCCGGACTCGCTCCTCCCGCTGGTGGAAGCCGCCCTGGTCAAGGACCCGCAGAGCCGCCCGACCGCGCGGCAATTGCTTGACCGGCTGACCGCCTCCTCCGGCGGTCCCGAGAACGTCAACGACGCGACCACGGTGATCCTGGCGCGGACCTGGCAGAGCGGATCGCACTCAAGCCCGCCGGCAAGCAGGCCCGCCGCCGCGGTTCACGTTCCTTCCCGCCACCCCGCCGCGCCCGCTAACTGGCCCTACGTGACCCGGCCCGCCGTCGGCCAGCCCGTAGCCGAAGCGCCGGCCACAGCACCACCGGTCACAGCACCGCCATCCGCAGCACCGCCATCCGCAGCACCGCCCATCGCAGAACCTGCGACCACAGACCCGCCGACCGCCGATGCGCCCGCCCCGCTGCTGCCGCCCGGCCTGGTGCCGCCCGGCGCGGTACCTGCTCCCGCCGCCCCGGCTCCAGGGGGCCCGGCTGCCGAGAAGGTACCCGTCGGCCGCCGGATGGCTACCATCGCGACGTCGGCCCTGGTCGCGATGCGCCTCCGCCGCCCGCCAGAGCCCAAGCGCTGACCGCGGGCATCAGCCTTACAGGATGCGACTATGCGAGCAGTCTGGATCACGAGGCCAGGAGGGCCTGAGGCCCTCGAAGTACGGGAGACGGCCGATCCCGAGCCTGGCCCGGGCCAGGTCCGTATCCGTGTCCGTGCGGCCGGCCTGAACTTTGCCGACGTGATGGCCGCGCAGGGGCTATACCCCGATGCCCCCAAGCCGCCATGCGTGGTCGGCTATGAAGGTGTTCGGCACGGCCTCGGCCGGCAAGCATGACGCGCTCCGGGCCGAAGGCTGCACGCACCCGATCGACTACCACGTCGCCGACTACGCCGCCGAGGTCCGCCGCCTGACCGGGGGCGAGGGCGTCGACATCGTGCTGGACCCGCTGGGCGGCAATGACTGGCGGAAGGGGCTGAAACTGCTCCGCCCGTTCGGCCGTCTGGTGGCCTACGGGTTCGCCAACCTGGCCAGCGGGCAGCGCCGCCGCCCCGTCCGGCTGGCCGCCCAGGTGGCTGGCATCCCGCTGCTGACCCCGCTGCAGCTCATGAACCAGAACCGGACGGTCAGCGGCGTCAACATCGGCCGCCTGTGGGACCAGGTCGCCGCCCTGCGCGAAGAACTCCAGGCCGTCCTCACCCTCTGGGACCAGGGCACGATCAAACCTCACATCGACACGACCTACCCGTTCGCCCAGGCAGCGGCAGCCCACCGCCGGATCCTCCAGCGTCAGAACATCGGCAAGGTCATCCTCAAGCCCTGACACCCTCGGCTACGTACAAGCGCATCCACCAGATGGCCTTTACCGACGCCATCCCCACCTCGCCGTCAGGTAAGGCGCTACGCCGGCTCCTGATCGCCCGCGAAGACCACCGAGCCTGAGATCGCCAGGCTGTCCTGAGCAGGCGCCCAGGGGAACGGCAGGATGTCCGGCTCGACCCAGCTGCTCCGTGCCGGGGCGGCGGCCAGGATCGAGGACCGGTAGTGCCTGCTCAGCAGGCGCTTGTCGAGCAACGCCGGATGCCGGTCGGCGAACGTACCGAAGTCGGCGCAGTCCGGATCGGAGCCGACATGGTGGGCGACGAGCTCTACCCAGGCGCGGGAGACCGTGTAGTGGTACTTCTGCGGGGCCCGCTCGTACGCGGCGATGCGCTGGATCCAGCTGCAGATCCTGGTCACCGCTTCGGGCATGCCGTACCGGCGCACGGCCAGGAAGGCCAGGTGGATGTGCTGCCGGTGCCGGAACTGCCCGCTGGGGCCGGTGATCTCGGGCAGGAGCGCGGTCAGTTCGGCATCGGCCTGCCCGCCGTGCGCTGCCACTCGGGCCGCGTGGCGGGGGAGCGGAGCCTCGTGCTGCGGCATCAGCAGGCCTCCTGCAGCGCGGTGATGACGGCGTGGTAGCCGGCGAGCTGGGTGGCGTCCAGGCGGGAGAGCGCGTCGCGCTCCAGGTCCGCGATCGCGGCCAGCACCCGGGCGGCCACCGCCTGACCTGCCTCGGTCAGCGGCAGCCGGAACGAGCGGCGGTCGGCCGGGTCTAGCTCCCTGGAAAGGTAACCGCGGTTCTCCAGCCGGTCGAGCAGGCCGGTCAGCGTGCTGGCCCGGGTCCCGGTCAGCGCGCTGAGCTGGCGGACGTTGAGAGTCCCGCCCTCGCCGAGGTTGGCGAGCGCATTGATCTCGGCTGCCGACAGGTTCAGGTCCGCCAGTGCGGCGCTCAGAGCGTGCAGCGTGTGGTGCGTGGCACGTTGCAGCGCCAGGACCGCGTCAGGTAGTCCAGTTTCGGATATCACGAAAATGGATTATACGATAATGAAGTATCTCGCGCCAGAGTCGCCGGGCAACCGGGCAACCGGGCGGCCGGGCGGCCGGGCGGCCGGGCGGCCGGGCGGCCGGGGGCCACTCGGCCGGTGGGCGGGGCACAGTCGGTGCGGGCGGGGCAGAATGTCATGGTGGCTGAGTCATGGATGATCGACGAACTGGCGTACGCGGGACCCGAGCACCTCGACGCGGCCTTCGTGGCCGGCTTCGACCGGAAGCAGGGGTACCCGGACCCGGCCGAGGACCTGGACGCCCTCGCGGCCCAGGGCCTCGGCGCTGACTCCGCGGTCGTGGACCTGGGCACGGGCACCGGGCAGTTCGCGCTAGGGGCCGCCCGGCGGTTCGGGCGCGTGACGGCGGTGGACGTCTCGCCGGCCATGCTCGCGCTGCTGCGCGAGCGGGCCGCCGACGCCGGGCTGGGCAACCTGGACTGCGTGCGCGCGGGCTTCCTCAGCTACTCACATGCCGGGCCGCCTGCCGACGCCGTGTACACCCGGCACGCCCTGCACCAGCTGCCCGACTTCTGGAAGGCGCTGGCCCTGGACCGGATCGCGCGGATGCTGCGGCCTGGCGGCATACTGCGGCTGCGCGACCTGATCTACGACTTCCGCCCGGCCGACACCGAGGAGGTCTTCCGGAACTGGTTCGGGCACGCCGCGACGGACCCTGCCGAGGGGTACACCAGCGAGGACTACGCCGAACACATCCGCACCGAGTTCAGCACCTTCCGCTGGCTACTGGAGCCGATGCTCGCCGCGGCCGGCTTCGAGATCGCGGACGCGGAGTTCCGGGGCCGCCTCTACGGCGCCTACACCTGCATCAAGCGCTGACCCACCGGGCGAGCTGGCCCGCCAGCACCACCAGCCCGGATCCTAGGTGAGCCGGGTGGCCAGCAACGCGGCCACCGCCACCAGGCCCAGCCCGGGCAGGCAGAGCCAGGCGGCCGGGCCACCCACTGGCGTCTGCAGCGTGGTCGGATGGGTGCTGAGCGTCAGCAGCGGTCCCATCGGCGTATCCCGGACCACGAACAGGACGAGGAACGCCGCCACGGCGGTCAGCAGCCGCCAGCCGGCCCGCTCGATCAGCGCCAGCAGCGAGCCGAGCCCGGCGCCGAACACGGCTGCGGCCAGATGCAGCCCCACGATCCTGACGTCCAGCATCAGCGAATGGGGATGGCTGCCCTGGCTGATCAGCGGGGCCACCAGGGCCGCCAGGGCGAGCAGCACGGCGAACGGGACCAGCCCCAGGTCGGTCGCCAGGTGCGCACGGGCGCGGCCGCCCGCGTGTGCGGCGAACGCGCGGGCGAGTTCCCGGCCGTCCACCCGGTGTGCCAGCACGCTCAGCCAGGTCAGCACGGGGACCAGGGGGATTGCGGTGACCGCCGCGGCCTGCAGGGGGGACCGGCGTCACCGGCGTGTGGCTCCGGCGGGCGCGGTTCCGGCGGGCGCGGTTCCGGTGGCGACCGGCGGACGGTCGCCGTCCCGCGGCCGGGTGTCAACCGCGCCGTCGCGCAGCCGCCACGTCACCCCGGCGGGCAGCGGCAGCGGCGCGGTCGGGTGCCGCGCCACCAGCACCACGGCCCGGCGCTCCGCGGCTCGCCGTATCTCAGAAGCCACCCTGGTCACCCCGTCGGCGTCCATGCCGCCGGAGGGCTCGTCGAGGACCAGCAGGTCCGGGTCGGCCAGCAGGGCCTGGGCCACCAGCGCGCTGCGCGTTGCCGCGGGACAGCGCGTGCAGCGACATCGCCGACGCGTGCGCCAGGCCGAGCCGGACGAGCAGGTCCCCGGACCGCCGCACAGACTCCTCGCGGCCAAGACCCGCGGTGCGCGCCAGACCCAGCAGCCAGCGTTGCAGCGGTATCCGGGGCAGCACCCCGGCCCGTTCGGGAGAATAACCGACCGAACCCGGCCGGACGCTCGCGTTGTCCACGGTCAGCAGCCCGGCCGCCGCGGCCAGCAGCGTGCTCTTCCCCGAACCGTTCGGCCCCTCGACCGCGACCACGGCGCCGGGCGCGGCGTCCAGCGTCACATCCGTGGCCACCACCATGCCGCGGCCTCGCCCGCAGCCTGCGCGCGCGCACGACCAGGACGGGCTCACTCACGGCCGGTCATCCGGGCGAAGAGTTCGGTGTAGCGCGCCTGCGTCGCGGCCACCACGTCGTCCGGGATGGCCGGGCCCGGCGGCCGGCGGTCCCACTCCAGGCCGGCTGACCAGTCCCGGAGGAACTGCTTGTCCAGCGAGCGCTGCGGGCCGCCCGGCCGCCACTCCGACGCCAGCCAGAACCGGGACGAGTCCGGGGTGAGCACCTCGTCGGCCAGCATCAGCGTCCCGTCCGGGAGCATGCCGAACTCCAGCTTGGTGTCGGCGATAAGGACCCCGCGCCGTGCCGCGAGCTCAGAACCCCGCCGGTAGACCTCCAGGGTGGCCCGCCGGAGCTCGGCCGCCATCCAGGCGCCGGTCAGCGCCGCCACCTGGTCGTACGTCATCGGCTCGTCGTGGCCTGCTGCGGCCTTGGTGGTGGGGGTGAAGACGGGTTCGGGCAGCCGGGACCCCTCGCCGAGACCGGGCGGCAGCCGCACGCCCGAAATCGTACCGGTTTCCCGGTACGACGCCAGGCCGAGTCCGGCCAGGTAACCGCGGGCGATGCACTCCACCGGGAGCATCTTCAGCCGGCGGCACCGGATGGCCCGCCCGGCCCACTCGGCCGGCACGTCGGTGGCGGAGAGCACATGGTTAGGGATCACGTCGCCGAGCTGGCCGAACCACCACAGCGACAGCTGGGTCAGCACCCGGCCCTTGCCCGGGACCGGCGTGGGCAGCACCACGTCGTAGACGCTCACCCGGTCCGAGGCGACCATGACGATATCGTCGCCGTCGGCATAGAGGTCCCGGACCTTTCCGGAATGCACCAGTTCCAATCCGCGCTCCTCCCAGCCCTGCCAAGACGGGGACAGCGTACCTGGATTGGTGCGCGTACCATCATGGCCATGGCGGACCTTGAGGTGCAGTACCTCCAGGTACAGACGACGACCGATTCGCGCGCCGAGGCGATGGAGCTCTCCCGCGCCGCGGTCGAATCCAGGCTGGCCGCGTGCGCGCAAGTGGCCGGCCCGGTGGCGTCGATGTACTGGTGGGACGGCGGGCTGGAGCGGGCCGAGGAGTGGATCGTGCTCCTCAAGCTGCCCGCCGACCGCTACGACGAACTCGCCGCCTTCATCACCGAACGGCACAGCTACGACGAGCCCGAGATCATCGCGCTGCCCATCGTGGCGGGCTCGACCGCATACCTGAACTGGATGCGGGAGGAGACCCGCCCCGCCCAGGACGCCTTAACCGGTTACTGAGGCTAGGTCACGGCGAGGGCGGTACGTTCCAGGACGTGATGAGCGGCTCGTCGTGTTCGGTGCCCAGGGTGCTGATCGTCCCGGTGCCCAGCCCGAACAGCCGCCCGTCCGCCGGAGGGAGCCGCAGGTAGCAGGCGGTGAGCACGCGCAGCAGGTGGCCGTGCGCGACCAGCGCGACGTCGCCGTCGGCCAGCAGCGGAACGACCCGCGCCAGCATCCGGCCGGCCCGGCGGGCCACCTGCTCGATGGTCTCGCCGGGGTGGTCGGCGTCGCCGGGGATCACGCCGTCACGCCAGAGGTACCAGCCGGGCCTGGTTTCCTGGATCTGCGGCGTGGTCAGCCCCTCGTAGCCGCCGTAGTCCCATTCCCAGAGGTCAGGATCGGGCTTGGCGTGGTCAAGGCCGGCCAGGGCCGCGGTGGTGACCGCGCGCCGGGCCGGGCTGGTGAACACGGCCAGGATGTGGTGGCAGGCCAGCAGCGGGGCCAGTGCGGCCGCGGCCGCCTCGCCCCGCGGGGTGAGCGGGATGTCGGTCAGCCCGGTGTGCTTGCCGGCCAGGCTCCACTCGGTCTCGCCGTGCCTGAGCAGGATCAGCTCGCTCATGGCTCGATAACATATCGGCAATGGGGTGGTCAGGTCAGAGCAGTTTCCGCAGGGCCAGGAGGTCCCGCATGCTGGCCTGGACCTTGACCCGGCCGGACAGCCACATCCGGGCGATGTTGGCCGGGGTGGCGGAGAGCGAGATCACGTCGTCGCTGCTCGCGGTCAGCCTGATGTCGGCCGGCGGGTCGTCGGGCTTCGCCTCGACGACCGGCTCGGCGCCGGCGTCGGTGAACCTGGTCACGAACGTCACGCCGAGATCGGTCACATGACAGCTCATCGACCGGTTACTGAAGTAGCTGGCCCGATCCTGCGGGTTCATCTCGGTCAGCCGGCGGCTGAGGGTCGTCAGCGCCTCGCGGCACTCCTCAACTGAAGCCATGCGCGCCTCGCTCTAGTCAACATCGGACGGTAGCGTTCCACGCGGAGGGTAGCGCACATGAATGAGGAATACCCAGACCAGGGTATTGAAGGTCAAAGTCAAGATCTTGATGCCGAACGGGTGCGGGCAGCCGCCACGCCGCCCGGCGCGGAGCCCCGCCCGGCGGCCGAACCGGCCCTTGGACCGCCTACGGGCGACGACCGGGTGGACGCGGCCGTGGCCGGACTGAGCCGTCTGGCCGGAGCCCCGGCGGAGGAGCACGTCGCGGTGCTCGAGGAGGTGCACGGGCGGCTGAGGGACATCCTGGGCGAGGTCAACGAGGGCGCGCCGTGACCGTAGCCCGGGTAAGGCTCGACGCCGAGCTGGTCAGGCGCGGCCTGGCCAGGTCGCGGGAGCAGGCCGGCGAGCTGGTGGCCGCCGGGCGCGTCACGGTGGCCGGGCAGCCCGCGGCCAAGGCCGCGACCCAGGTGAGCCGGGACGCGCCGATCAGCATCGCCGATACGGGGGAGCCGGGGTACGTCTCCCGCGGCGGGCACAAGCTGGCCGGGGCTCTCGCGGTCTTCGGCCCGGCGGGCCTGGCGGTGGCCAGCCGTGCCTGCCTGGACGCGGGCGCGTCCACCGGCGGGTTCACCGATGTGCTGCTGCGGGCCGGCGCCGGGCACGTGGTGGCGGCCGATGTAGGTTACGGGCAGCTGGCCTGGTCGCTGCGGACCGACCCGCGGGTCACCGTGCTGGACCGGGTCAACGTGCGGACCCTGGACCAGGTGACCCCGGTGCCCGGTCTGGTGGTGGCCGACCTCTCCTTCATCTCGCTCACCCTGGTGCTGTCGGCCCTGGTGGCGTGCGCCGCGCCGGACGCGGACTTCGTGCTGCTGGTGAAGCCCCAGTTCGAGGTGGGGAAGGGCCGGGTAGGTGCGGGGGGTGTGGTGCGCGATGCCGCGGACCGCGCCGACGCGGTGCGCAAGGTAGCCGGCGCGGCGGGCCAGCTCGGCCTGGGCGTGCGGGGGGTAACGGCCAGCCCGCTGCCCGGGCCCGCCGGGAACGTGGAATATTTCGTCTGGCTGCGCCGGGGCGCGCCGCCGCTTGACGACAGTCAGCTGGAGCGGGCGATCAAGGAGGGACCCAGCTAGTGGGACAGCGGACGGTGCTGGTGACGGCGCATATCGGCCGGGAGAACGCGCTGCGCAGCGCCCGGTTCGTGGCCGACCGGCTGACCGCCGCCGGGATCGCAGTCCGCACGCTCGCGGGCGAGTTCAGCTCCCCGGGCGCGCACGAGGTCCCGGCCAGCGCCGCGGCGGCCGAAGGCGCCGAGCTTGTCCTCGTCCTCGGCGGCGACGGCAGCCTGCTCCGCGCCGCCGAATTCTCCCGCCCCGCCGCGGTGCCGCTGATCGGGGCGAACCTCGGCCACGTCGGTTTCCTCGCCGAGGCCGAGCCGGACGGGCTGGCCGACCTGGTCGAGCGGGTGGTGGCGCGGGATTACGTGGTCGAGGAGCGGATGACGATCGACGTGACCGTGCGCAGCAACGGGACGGGCCTCGCGTCCACTTGGGCGCTGAACGAGGCTACCGTGGAGAAGGCGGCCCGGGAGCGGGTGATCGAGGTGATCATCGAGATCGACGGCCGCCCGCTGTCCCGCTGGGGCGGCGACGGCGTGGTGTGCTCGACCCCCACCGGCTCCACCGCCTACGCCTTCTCCGCGGGCGGACCGGTGGTGTGGCCGGAGGTGGAGGCGCTGCTCATGGTGCCGATCAGCGCGCACGCGCTGTTCGCCCCGCCGATGGTGGTATCGCCGCGATCGGTGCTCGCGATCGAGCTGATCGTGGCGTCCGAGACATCGGGGGCGGTTTTGTGGTGCGATGGTCGGCGTAAGGTCGATCTGCCACCCGGGGCCCGGGTGGAGGTCCGCCGCGGGGCGCTGCCGGTCCTGCTCGCACGGCTGCAGGCGCCGGATTCCCGGGGCGGGGGCTTCACGGACCGGCTGGTGGCCAAGTTCGGCCTGCCCGTGACGGGCTGGCGCGGCCGTACCTGGGAGGACGCAGGCAAGCATGCTTGAGGAAGTCCGGATCACCGGCCTCGGCGTCATCGACGACGCGGTGCTCGAGCTATCGGCCGGCTTCACCGCGCTGACCGGCGAGACCGGCGCCGGGAAGACCATGGTCGTGACGGCGCTCGGGCTGCTGTTCGGCGGCCGGGCCGACCCGGCGCGGGTACGGCCCGGCGCGGCGCGGGCCGCGGTGGAGGGGCGGCTGATGGTCTCCGCGGAAGTGGCGCGCGAGGTCGAGGAGGCCGGGGGAGACCTCGACGACAACGGGTCCTCGCTCGTGCTGAGCCGCTCGGTGTCGGCCGAGGGCAGGTCCCGGGCGTTCGCCGGCGGACATTCGGTGCCGGTGTCGCTGCTCCAGGTGCTGGCCGACGACCTGGTGGCCGTGCACGGGCAGGCCGACCAGCAGCAGTTGCTCAAGCCCGGCCGGCAGCGGGACGCGCTGGACCGGTTCGGCGGGCCGGAGCTGGCCGCGGCCCTGGCCGACTACCGGCGGGTGTACCACCGGCACCGCGCGGTCCGCGACGAGCTCGAGGCGCTGACCCAGGCGGAACGGGAGCGGGCGGCCGAGGCGGAGACGCTCCGGTTCGGCCTGGCCGAGGTCGAGGCGGTCTCTCCGCTGGCGGGCGAGGACGCGACCCTGCTGGCCGAGGAGGAGAAGCTGGCGAACGCCGACGCGCTGCACGCCGCGGCCACCACCGCGCACGAGGCACTGCTCGGCGACCCGGCCTCGGCCTCCGTCGACGCGTCCGACGTGGTGACGCTGCTCGGCCTGGCCGTCCGCGCGCTCGAGCCGGTCCGCTCGCACGACCCGGCGCTGGCCGGCCTGGCGGACCGGCTCGCCGAGGCCAGCTACCTGATTTCCGACGTGGCCGGTGAGCTCGCCTCCTACACCGAGTCGCTGGACTCGGACCCGGCCCGGCTGGCCGAGGTGCAGGAGCGGCGGGCTGCGCTCGGCCGGCTGATCCGGGCCTACGCGGCCGCCTCGGGCGATGTGGCCGGCGTGCTCGACTGGGCCAAGCAGGCCGGATCGCGCCTGGCCGAGCTGGAGGGCGACACCGACAAGGTCGCCGCGCTGGCCGCGGAGGAGGCCGCGTTGCAGTCCGAGGTGACCTCGCTCGCGGCGCGCCTGACCGGGCTGCGTTCGGCGGCGGCGGAGCGGTTCGGGGCCGAGGTGACCACCGAGCTGACCGCGCTGGCCATGCCGCACGCGTCGCTCACCGCCGTGGTCAGCGAGCTGGACGCGCCCGGCCCCTACGGCGCCGACGACGTGGAGATCAGGCTGGCCGCGCACCCGGGCGCGCCGGCGCTGCCGCTGAACAAGGGCGCCTCCGGCGGCGAGCTCTCCCGCGTCATGCTGGCCATCGAGGTGGTCTTCGCCGGCGCGGACCCGGTGCCGACGTTCGTGTTCGACGAGGTGGACGCCGGGGTCGGCGGCAAGGCCGCGGTCGAGATCGGCAGGCGGCTTGCCCGGCTGGCCCGCTCCTCGCAGGTGATCGCGGTAACCCACCTGCCGCAGGTCGCGGCGTTCGCCGACAACCACCTGGTGGTGGAGAAGTCGGACGACGGGCTGGTGACCGCGAGCGGCGTGGTCCGGCTGGACCGGGTCGGCCGGATCCGCGAGCTCTCCCGGATGCTGGGCGGCCTGGAGGAATCCGATTCCGGCCAGGCGCACGCGGAGGAACTGCTGGCCCTGGCGGCCGGTGAGCGCCAGGCGCTTGGCCGCTGACCGGGCCCGGTCCATACCTCGTTCGGTCCTTACCTCGTTCGGTCCTTACCTCTCGGGCGGCGGGGCCAGGTCCTTGCGGCCGGTCAGCACGAACCACAGGCCCAGCCCGAACACGTCAGCCGGCGCCGCGGCGGTGCCCGGGATCAGCCGCAGCACCAGCAGCGACAGCACGGCGGCGATAACGGCGCGGAGGAGCAGGCGGCGGGGACGGCCGCGGCGGATCCGCGCCGGCAGCTGGGCCAGGGCGATCAGCGGCTGCCACGGCGGCACCGCCTCCTCAGGCACCACGGCGGGCAGCGGCGCGGTCACCGGCCCGTCGTCCGCTTCCATGACGTCGGCGTAGGCCTCGCTGCGGCCCCATGGAGTGCGGAGCTCGGCGTAGGCGGCGGAGGCGGCGGTGTAGCGGGTGAGGTCGCCGCCGTCCGGACGGTCGGGGTGGGTCGCGGCGGCGATCTGGCGCCAGGCCGCGCGGACCTGCTCATCGCTCAGGTCCGGGCGGGCGGGCAGGCCGAGTGCCTCGAACGGGTTGGGGCTCATCGGCTTCCTCCGGGTCCGAAGACGTCGTCCAGGTTGGGCGGGGATGGCCAGGATGGCGGTGGTGGCTCGGGTTCGGGGCGGAGCCCGGGCCCGCGCGGGGCGGGCTCGGCGGCCGGGGGCATGAGGGTGAGCGGGGAGGGCCTGGGCCGGGCGACCTGGACGAAGGTAGCCGCGCCCCGGTGGATATAGCAGGCCTGGCCGACGTCAAGGCGGCGGATCAGGTCCGGGTCGGCGTTCCACGCGCGCTGCTCCCGCGTCATGCCCTCATCCCCCCAGGTGTTCCCGATCAGCTTGTGCGCGGTCTCCAGCACTCGTCGCATCCCGGCGAGCCGGGCGAGAGGCTCCGGGTAGGGGGTGCGCATCACGAACACCCCGCCGTCGGCGGTGGCCGCGATCCGGTACCGCTCGTCCTCATCGGCCCCGAGGCCCTGCCAGGACTGGGCGGAGACCTGGACGCCGATACCCAGGGACCGGCCGCGCTCGTACAGGTTGGACAGCGGGACCCGGCCGGAGACGGCGGAGTAGTCGTCGGCGGCCAGCAGGATCGCCCGCGGCTCACCGGCCAGGTCCGTGGCGGTGTGCGCGGCCAGTTCGGTCAGCGCCATCGCCTGCGCCTCGGCGACGGACCGCTCCTTGGTGCCTTCGAGGATGCAGTACCAGGCGTCGGCTTCGGCCAGGGTGCCCGGGCCGTCCAGGGCCGGGCCGAGACGGCCGAGCAGGGTGGCGTAGCGGAGCTGGATGTCGGGCAGGTGCCGGGCCGCGGCCCGGACCCGTTCGGCCTGGGCCGGGTGACGGCCGTCGGTCCAGGCGCCAGTCAGCCATTTGGCGGTCAGCCGGTCCAGGAAGGCCGTCGTGTTCAGCGGCGGCCCGCCGGGCGCCGTGACGGCCAACGTGATCACGGCCTGCAGGACGTCGGCGTAGTAGGCGGCCGCGCCGGTACCCGTGTCGATCATCTGGTAGAGCAGCACGGCCAGGTCATCGGGCGGCAGGTCCCACAGGCACAGCCGGGCCTCGTCGGGCCAGATGGCGACCCTGCGGGCCCCGGCGCCGTACAGCAGGCGGCGGGTGCGGTCGGCCTTGACCCGGGCGTCCCGGCCGCCCTTGCAGTCCAGCACGACCAGCAGCGGCCTGTCTCCCCGCCCGGCCCGCGCCGCCTGCAGGGTGGCGGTGAACCAGCCCGCCCACAGCCTGATCATCAGGTTCGTCTTCCCGCTGCCGGTCGAGCCCACGACCACCATGTGCCGGGCGCACGCGTCGGCGCGCAGCGTGAGCACGGGCTGCCAGCGGTGCCCGATGGCGCGGATGGTGCCGCCGACCGGGATCTGGCGGCCGCGGGCCAGGAGCGGGACGGCTCCGGGCGCGGCGGTCAGGCCCCCGGCCGTGCGGACCTGGCGCTTCCACTGGCGGGCGTCGAAGAGGATCGGCGCCGAGGCCGTGATGCCGCCCAGCCCGGCGGTGATGGCGTAGATCCGCCACGCCCACAGCGTCCCGGCCAGCGCCAGCCCGGCCGGGACCGCGGCCGGGGCCAGCAGCGGGAACGCGCGGGCCAGGTCCGCCGCGGCCAGGTGATCCCAGCTCGCGACCCAGGCCCGCCCGGGCCCGCGGGCGGCCGTCCAGCCGGACGCGCGGACCTCCAGGGCGGCCAGCCAGACCAGGGTCACCGGCAACGCCCACGCCGCTGTCCGGTACAGCCGGATCGGCGGCCAGCCGCGCAGCCACGCCGCCAGGCAGCCCACGGCGGCGACCAGCGTCACCGGCCAGGCCGCGATCACCACCGCGGCCAGCAGCAGCCACCCGCTCAGCTTGACCGTCTTGCGGAACAGCCAGAGGAACAGGGTGAACTTCAGCCAGGACCAGGCGCTCACCGGCCCGGCTCCGGCGTGAACGCCGAGCCGGGCAGGTCCCGCACCGCGACCCGGGCCCGCTCCGCCGGAGGGAACGAGGCGGCGGCCCGCGTGACCACGGGGCGGGCCGCCGGAGCGGCCAGGTAGACCACCTGCGCATAGTTCGTCGCGGTGAGGAGCCCGCTGATGATCCGGGTGGTCCGCGCGATGGGCTTCGGCGTCAGCTCGACCTCGATCGCCCAGACCTGCCCCGCGTACGGGCGGCCGGCGATGGAGGGCCAGTGGACCTCGGCGTCCGGCACGTGCTCGGTGCGTCCGGCGGCGGGCTGGTCGGCGCGCAGCCGCCGCTCCGAATGCCACCAGGCCTGGCCGTCCTGCCAGGCGCGGCTGGCCTGCATCCATATCCGGGCGGCCAGGATCGCGCGGAGGTGGGCCAGCCGGCCCAGGGCGGGCCGGGAGGCCGGGTAGCCCAGCCCGGTGGCGGTCATCCCGTCCCGGGTCAGCCAGCACCACCCCGGTCCCGGACCCAGCCGCCCCGTGGCCGCGTACCCGGCCCGGCGCCACCGCGCCGCGATCCGCGACAGCCGGTCGACGTCTACCCGGAGCCCCTCGGCCAGCAGGTCATAGGGAGCGCCGTGATGCTCCCCGCACAGCATGAGCCCGTCGATGTCCCGCTGCGACAGCCGTACCGCGCCCGCGTCAGCATGCCGTGATGGCCTGGCGGTAGCCGGAGTGCGTGATGGCCTGGCCGTAGCCGGAGTGAGGGTGTCGTGTGCATGCGCCGTCATGGTCCTTCACTGCCCTTCCCGCAGTAACAGGAGCCCCGGCTGCCCCGTGTGTGTCCGCCCACTAACACGATGTGACGATTGTTCCGCGCTACCGCCCACCGGGACGGCGCGGGCGGCATCCGTAAGCGCATCGTCATGCCTGTCCGGCGTCGCGTCAGGATCGCGTGCCGTTGCACCCCCGTAGGGGCGGGTGCTGAATGGTAAATCGTGTCCTGGCCTGGGGCGGGGGTGCCGGTGTCGCTGTCGGTGCGGGGGTCGGGCACGCGCGCCCGCCGTAAGCGGAATGTCAGGATTACGTCACTGAAGGTGCGCGAGGGTTCAGAGTGACCAGGGATACGCGCAGGCCAGGCGCGGGTCGGCGGCGGTATGGCTGAGGGGGCGCTCCCGCAGGCCAGGAGCGCCCCTGTCGCGGTCCGCGTGAGATCACCCGCGCGGCTCAGCGCGGGGAACTCTCCCGGGGGATGCTGAAGAACGCCGACCGCAGCCCGAACCGGGCCAGCAGCATCAGCACCACGCCGGCGCCGGCCACGGCGGCCAGCGTCCAGTTCTGCGCCGCGTCCGACGCCGCGCACGTCTTGTAGATCACCCAGCCGAGGAACCCGGCCGCGCCGAGAGGAAGAAGGCCGAGGGTGACGAACTCCAGCCGGTCAGGAACCCCAGGTACGGGTTGATGGCGCGGCCGACCCACTCGAAGGACGCGCCGCAGTTGGCGTTCCACAGGTTCAGTCGCCGGTAGGCGTTCGCGATGACCAGGACGGGGATGGCGGTCAGGGCCAGGGTGAGCGGCGCGCCGTAGGCGGTGGCCGCCGCCAGCGCGGCCAGCGTCAGCGCCACGCTGACGGTCGGCCCGACGAGGGCCGCGCCGATGAAGGCGTCCTGGGCGGCGCTGATCGCGTCCGCCTCCAGCCGGAGAGGCAGCGACGCTGCGAGAGGAGCGGGGAGGGGGCCAGGCATGGCCCCGGATCTGGAATGAGCCGGCATAACGGAAGATCGGTCCTTTCCCGTGATTTCCGTCGTGCCGGGACACCAACGGACAGGATGATAGATCACCGCCACGCCGCGTGTCCGCCAGCGGACGCAAGAATGCACCCGTGCCCTGGTCAGGTAGGGCGCGGGGGATCTTCGGTAATCGGGGCTAGCCGTGTCTCGGCGGGAAGGTTAAGCGCAGACCTGTCGCAGCATCGCTAGCTAAGACCGAGCCAGGACGCGAACGAGCTCAGTTCCTCGCGTCCTCGCCGCGCTGACGCGATGGCCAGAACCGTCTCGCGGACCATCGGGTGATGCCGGGTTTGCTGCGGCGCGATCCGGCGAGCCTGCTCAAGGCAGCGCAGCCCTGCGGCGTGATCCCCGGCCATCACATAGCCGCGGGCCAGGTCAATGTAGTGATGTCCCCGGCGGACCGCCGGCACCGATGGCCCCAGGCGTACCCCTCGCGATCGCCGCACGGCTTCTTCGCCGTCTTCCAGTTCAACGGCGACGGCGACCTCATGCTGGGCGACATTGGACGGGCCGAATGCGAGCCCGTAATCGTTCCGGTCGGCGCCCATGCGATCGGCGACCCGCCGGGCTCCGTCAACGTGCGCCCATGCTTCTTGGGCGTAGCCGGGCCCGTGTGTCCGGGCGGCGCGCGCCGCCAGGATCGCTGAGCGGAGGTGAGCCGACCCGTACACCGACAGCGTCGGCCCGTCCATCACGGACACGTCGTCGCCAAGGTCGGCCCGGACCTGCTCCATCAGCGTCAGCGCCTGAGCGTAGGCTCCGACGGCCATCAAGGACGCGGTGCGCTGCCAGCGCACCCGCTGGACGCGGAGCGGGTCTCCGGACAGCTCCGACGCCCACCTGATCCGCTCCACGACCTGCCCGCGCAGGTCAAGGTAGCCAAGCAGGTTCGCGATGGCGGACGCCCCGGAGTACGCCTCGGCCAGCAGCCCGAACAAGGCGGGCCGGTCTTCGTCGCGGGCCGCATGCACGGCAGCGGCAAGCTCATCAAGCAGCGCCGGAAGGTCCGCGCCGATCTGCACGTACTTCGCGGCCTGCCCCAGGGCGGAAATCCGCCGCACATCCGCAGCCAGCTCGGTGAACGACCTCGGGGTCACGTCCTCGTCGGGCAGGTCGAACGTGTCCACGCTGCGCCGGATCGGGGCTATCGCGGCATGCAGCCGCCCGGCCTGCCCGCGCGAGTCCTCGTACGGCTGCCCCGTGACGCGCGGCACGTCAACCCGCAGCGCTCGGGCGACGGCACCGATCAGGGCCGGGCTGGCCGGCGCAGCGCCAGACTCGACCTTGGCTAGAAGGCTGTACGACACGTGCGCCCGCTGCGCGAGTTCACGCGCCGTCCACCCGCGCGTCTTGCGGATTACCGCAATCCGGGCACCAATCCGGTCCTCGTCAGCCATCGACCCCACACCAGTGGATCTTTCAAGCGATTTGAAATTTCACAGGCAGTGCTCGGTTCCATGCTGCTCTGTAGCGACCGTGACGTGCAACCGGAAGACACCATGAGCCAGGAACACCACCAGATTACAACCGCTACTGCCGAAGCCATTGAAGCCAATTTCGGCGGCCGGTGGGGGGTCTGGCTCAGCGACACCGGCCGCTGGTGGGCCGCGCGTACTGGCGCGCTCACATCTGCCCAGCTCAACGCGGGATGTGTTCCCTATATCCAAGCTGACACCCCGGACGAACTCACCGAGCGCATCGGCGAGCAGGACCGCCTCAGCTCAGCAGATCGGGACACGCCCCGTGACCATCGCTAGATGCCGTTAGGACCGCCAGCCGATGCCTGCCACCGCCCGAGCCCAGGACCGAGTCACCCAGCCGGACGAGATACCCGAGAGGCCGAAGTTCCAGCTCGGCGAGATGACCACCGCTGAGCTGGCAAACGAGCGGATACGGCTGGAAGCTGCCCTGCGCAGGCCGTTCTCTGACGACATCAAGACTCTCTTGAGCGCGCGGCTGGACGCGGTGCTCGCCGAGCAGGACGAGCGCGCCCGCAGCCGCGCTGAGAGCATCGCCGCCGCCCAGGCGCGCAGGGCCGCCGCTGGCGGCACCTAACCCCACAGGCTGCCCGCACTGACGCATTGTCCACACCGAGACCTAGCGGAATCGGGGTCAGGGTGCGGCAGGGAGAGTCCCATCGCGGGGCTTCGCACAGCACATCAGCGCCGGGACACCAACAATCTCGCCGCCATACCGCGAGGGGGCTCTCCACCACAGCGTAAGGCCCCCGGCCCATGCGGCGGGCCAGGTCCAGGAGACCTCCGCGTCCCGGTCACCACGATGCGCGGGGTCTTCTGGCGGGTTCCCTTGTGACGCCTGGCGGCACGCCACCGGTCGCGGCGTGCCAGCTACGGGCAGGCCAGGGCGTCACAAGCGGAGCCTGCCACCCCAAGACGGGCTGAGAGGAAAGATCGCCATGGTGCACATCTGCGACTGCGGTTTCGCGACCACCGACCTGGCTCTTCTCAAGGGCCACCTGGCCCGGTCCGGCCACCGTGAGCGGGTCCCCTGGTGGTCCCTGTTCGCGCACGTGGCGCTCGTCAAGTAACCACCGTCAATCTGGGAGGCGGTCATGCGCGTGTCAGGGGCCTTTTAGTGAGTTTCGGGACTTGGCTCGTTAGCTGGGGTTGGGGAGGATGCCTGCTGGGCATCAAGCTGGAAGACCCGTCGGCGTGCGACCTTCGCCCCTGTCTGATCCTGTGCCCGGAACGGGACATTGCGGGCAAGAACGTCAGCTGGCTGATCGAGGTGGACGCCATGATCACAGTGAGAACCCCGCAGCGGCACAGGATAGAGCGTGCAGCCGTCAGGGCGCCAGGGATGCCCGGCACCTTAGTGCCGGCGAAGCAGGCGCCGCAGGAAGGCGCCAGGTTCGCGAGGGCACAGCACGGTCCCTGGCCGCGTTCCTGCAAGGGATGATCAGTGCCGCGTCTGCGGTGGTTGCATGCCTGGCCGCGTGCAGCGGGTCATCCAATACCCCGCCCGCTGGCCCCACGAGCAACAGTGCGGCCCCAAGCCCCAGCGCGACCGTGAGACCCAGCGCAGCCCCGGCGGGACCACTGACCGGGCCGGAACTCCTCTGGCTCCAGACGGTCGCCAGGGAACAGGTGAAGATCAACAACGCACTCACGAAAGAGCCGGCCACCCCGACGCAAGCGCAGATGCTGACAGTGGCGTCTGTGCTGCGCGGGTGCACAACCACCATCAACCGGCTTGGCCGTCCCAGTGACCCGCGCCTACTGCCAGTCTACGAACCGATGGTGAAGGCGTGTGCGCAGTTCGCGAAGGCCGCCAAGTGCCAGACCACGCTCGCGGTCAGCCAGGACAACGGTCAGGTCAACAAGGCAGCAGCCTGCATGTCCGCTACCACATTGACCGGGGGCACGGAGATGGCGGCGTCCAGCCAGGCGATCCTCAACCTTCAGAATCCCACCAGCTGACCTTGCCACGTGCGGGTTTCCGAGCTACAGCTAGACGCAGCACCGCCAGCAAACCGCGCCCGAACTGGCTTGCCGGCCGAGCGGCGAAAGCGTTTGGCCTAGGGTCAGATCTGGGTCGTCGTCTCGATAGGTATTGATAAATCAATCAGCCCGATCCTGTGGCCCGCCGAGGCCCTCCTCTTACCCGCAGCAGGCGCTGGAGGAGGCGGGTTCATCCGCGCTAGCGGTATGCGGGCCGCCACAGCACTGGGTGGCCGACGCGGCCGGTGCGCCGTCGAGTTCAGCTTGGACGGCGTCCCAGTGCTGTTCGCTGTCCTGGCCCCAGAAGGTGGGGCTGTCGGCCAGGACGGTGTAGATCTCCCACCGTTCGCCGCCGGGCGCGCCGGTGACCCAGAACTTGTCCTGCCGGGCGTAGCAGCAGGTGGTGTCGCGCTCGTCGACCGCGGCCAGGCCTTCCTGGGCCAGCCGGGCCTGCTCGGCGTCGACCGCGCCGGCGTCGGCGACCTCCACGCCGAGGTGGTTCAAGGTGCCGCCCCGGCCGGGGTTCTCCAGCAGGACCAGCTTGAGCGGCGGCTCGGCGACGGCGAAGTTGGCGTAGCCGGGCCTGCGCTTGGCCGGCTCGGTGCCGAAGAGCTTGGTGTAGAAGCGGACCGCCTCGTCGATGTCGTTGACGTTCAGCGCGAGCTGCACCCGGGACATGGCGACCTCCGCAAGGTATTGATATCTGTCTATGTCTTGCCCGGAGTCGAGCTTGCCATAGGACATCGACTGCTGTCAATATAGATGAATGTCTAATCCTGGTGCGGTGACGGTGATCAGCCCGGCGGAGACGGCGGCCTGCTGCGCCCCGCTAACCGCGCAGCCGCTGAGCAGGGAGCAGGCCGAGCAGGTAGCGCCGCTGCTCAAGGCGCTGGCCGACCCGGTCCGGCTGCGGCTGCTGTCCCTGGTCGCCTCGCACGAGGGCGGGGAGGTGTGCATCTGCGACCTGAACGACGCGTTCGAGTTGTCCCAGCCGACGATCAGCCACCACATGAAGGTGCTGCACGAGGCGGGCCTGGTGGACCGGGACAAGCGCGGCGTGTGGGTGTACTACCGGATCCGCCCGCAGGCGCTGGCCGGCCTGGCGGCCCTGATCGGCTGCCCGGTGCCGTAATCTCCCGCCGGGGCCTCCCCTGCGCTCATTCATCGTCTATCGTCGATTAACGATGAATGATGTGCAGCCGCTGGACCGGCAGACCGCTGACACGTACGCGGCCTGGTTCAAGGCACTGGCTGACGGCACCCGGGTGCAGATTGTCTCGCTGCTGGCCCGGGCCGGACGTCCGCTGACCGTGAGGGAGATCGTCGCGGCCGTGCCGGTGGGCCAGTCGACGGTGTCGGAGCACCTGCGGCAGCTCGCCGCGGTCAGGTTCGTGCTGGCCGAGGACCGTAGCACCTCCCGGCTGTACCGGATCAACGACGCCTGCGTGACCTGCTTCCCCACCGCCGCCGACCTGGTGATGGGCAAGCCCTCGCCCGTCCCGCCCGGAGGATGACCATGGTTTCAGCTGATCGTGACGAGATCCGGGCGGCGGTCGCCGCCCGCTACGCCGGCCTGGCCCGCGCCGCGCAAGCGGGCCAGGCGATCACCGACGGCGACCCGGACACCTCCCCGGACGGCGGCTGCTGCGCTCCCGGGTACCCGGACGCCGGCGACCTGCCCGAGGCCGCGGTGCGGGCCAGCCTGGGCTGCGGCAACCCGGTCGCGGTGGCGGACCTGCGGCCGGGTGAGACGGTGCTGGACCTGGGCTCGGGCGGCGGCATCGACGTGCTGCTGTCCGCCCGCCGGGTCGGCCCCGGCGGCAAAGCCTATGGGCTGGACATGACCGAGGAGATGCTGGACCTGGCCCGGGCCAACGCCCGCGCCGCCGGAGCCGGGAACGTGGAGTTCCTGCTCGGCCAGATCGAGGCGATCCCGCTGCCAGACAGTTCCGTGGACGTGATCATCTCCAACTGCGTGATCAACCTGTCCACCGACCGGCCCGCGGTCTTCGCCGAGAGCTTCCGCGTCCTGCGGCCCGGCGGCCGCCTGGGCATCACCGACATCCTCGCCGAAGACCACCTCACCGAGGCCCAGCGCCTTGAGCGCGGCGCCCAGGCCGGCTGCATCGCCGGGGTGCCCTCCTTCGCCGAGTACCGCGACGGCCTGACCCAGGCCGGGTTCACCGGCATCACCATCACCCCGGCCCAGCAGGCCGGGGACGGCGTGCACTCGGCGATCATCCGCGCGGTCAAGCCGTAAACCATGCCGTCCCCAGGCGCGGCAGCGCGGACCGAGCCGATGACCGGCGCGCACGCCGCCGCGGTCCTGGCGATCTACCAGGCCGGGATCGAGGAGGGCAATGCCACCTTCGAGACGCGCGCGCCGGACTGGGCGGCCTTCACCGCGGCCCGGCTGCCCGCCCACCGGTACGTCGCCATCATGCATGGCCAGGTCGCCGGGTGGGTCGCTGCTTCGGCCGTATCCGGCCGCTGCGTCTACGCAGGGGTCGTCGAGCACTCCGTCTACGTCCATCCCACCGCCCGCGGCCGCAGTATCGGCCGACTGCTCCTGGGCGCGCTGATCGCCTCGACCGAGGCTGCGGGGATCTGGACCATCCAGTCCGGCATCTTCCCGGAGAACACCGCCAGCCC
>Ga0070699_100000925_pt1 | contig 27375 bp, 43 predicted proteins | sample KBSK1503metaG_FD_65473 | JGI IMG/M metagenome (GOLD analysis project Ga0070699, IMG submission 65473) | Corn, switchgrass and miscanthus rhizosphere microbial communities from Kellogg Biological Station, Michigan, USA - KBS K1-50-3 metaG | ecosystem: Host-associated > Plants > Roots >...
GGGAGGTCCTCGCCGAGGACCTGTGGACCTGGGCTGAACGCCAGCGCGCCGACTCCCGCTCGTGGCGCTGGATCGCTCAGCGCTTGGCCGTGCTCAGCGACGGACGGATTCAGGTCACCAAGCAGTACCTGAACCAGCTCTACCTGAAGCGGCACCGGGTCGACCTGCAGGAGCACGACGCCGGACAGCCCGCGGCCTGACGCCGCACCCCCTCCCCCACCCCCTCAACAGCAAAACGCCCACCCCGAGGCCGTGCAGGGCTTCGGAGCGGGCTTGACCACGAGCCCCAGGAAAGGACCCTCGTGACCAGCTTGGAGACTACCGCCCCCATCGGGCGCATCGCCTACCTTCCCGACGCCGGGCGCCAGATCGACCAGCTCGCCCGGCTGCTCGCCTGGGAGAACGGCCAGCGCGCCTACATGCACGTCGACCGCGACCCCGACGTCCTCGAGCAGTGCGCCGACGGCCGCTACGTGTCGTGGGGCGTACAGAGCGGCTACACCCTGACCGACCGCGGCCGCAGCACGGTACTCCGCCTGGCGGAGATCGACGCGCACGCCGAGCACGACCGCCGCGAGCAGGACGCCGCCGAGCAGACGGAGATCCTGCCCGCCGAGGGCACTCTCGCCGAGCCGCCGCTCGAGGCGACGCTGCCCGGCCGGCACCGGATCGTGAAGCGTCGTCGCACGCCGGGCTGGCTGCTCGTCGCCTACCTCGCGGTGCTGGCCGCCGTCGACCGGCTGCTGACGCGGGTGGCGTTCCGGATCGCCCGGTTCGTGACGGTGCACGCGCGGGGTCTGGCGTGGTTCGTCGTCGCCACGCCCGCGCTCGCTGCGGGTCTGGTCCTCGGCACCACCGGTGTCCTGTGGGTGATCCGATGACGACGCGCATCACCGACCTGCTGCACCTGCGTCGCCCGGCCGTGTCGTTCGTGCCGGACCAGACGGAGCCTCGCGCGCTGATCGCGCCTGTGGACGAGCGGATCGCGCAGCTGATGTCCACGTTCTCCTACATCCACGTGACGATCGACCCGCGATTCGAACCCGGCGATTGCGCGTGGTGCGACGGGCAGGGCACGACCTCGGTCCGCGTGTACGGCGATCCGGAGCACGACGAGCACGTCCAGAACCCGCTGGTGGAGGAGACGGTGTGCTTGGCGTGCGCGCTCAAGCCGCACGGTCCGATCTGGCAGGCCGGGTACGAGTCCCGGTCGGACCGGGACATCCGAGTCGAGGTGTGCGCCTGATGTCCAGGGCCGACGACATTTTCCGGGACGAGCTGGACCCGGAAGACCTCAGCCAGCAGACACGCGGCGGGGAGCGGGGCCGGATCACGCCGACGCCGTCCGGCGGCGCCGGGTGCCCGCTCCGGCTCGCCGAGCTGGCCGGGTTCGGTGGCGTGGTCGTGGCGACGCTGGCGGCCGCGCTGGTGGGGCGGTGCCGCCGATGAGCACCACGAAGCGGATGCCCGCCGACGAGCTGCGCCGCCAGCTCGGGCTGGCCGTCGAGATCCTGCAGGAGCAGCGGGACAGCGCCCTCCGCGAGGCCGAGGAGTCGAAGGCGCGGAGCACGGACCCCCTCGACTTCGCCGCGCAGGACGCCCGGTGCCTCCGATACAAGGCGTCCGGCTTCCAGCTGGCCCTGCACGCCATGGCGATCACGACGAGGGGTGAGTTCGGCGAGGAGATGCCCGACGACGTCGACGAGGTTCCGGCGGCGACGTCGTGACCATCATCGAATTCCCGGACGTGATCCAGGGCTCCGACGAATGGCACGACCAGCGCCGCGGGATCGTCAGCGCGTCCGTCGTCGGGCAGCTCGTCACCCCGAAAACCTTGAAGATCGCCGCCAACGACAAATCCCGCGCGATCGTCACGCAGCTCGTCGCCGAACGCATCACCGGCTACACCGACCCCACCTACGTCGGCGACGACATGCTCCGCGGCGTCGAGGACGAACTCCGGGCACGCGACCTGTACGCCGAGGTGTACGAGCGGCCTGTCCGCGAGGTCGGATTCCTGCTCCGCAAGGAAAACACGTGGCAGCTCGGCTACTCGCCGGACGGGCTCGTCGGCGACGACGGCCTGATCGAAGTGAAGTCGCGCCGCTCGAAGCTGCACCTGGCCACGATCCTCGCCGACGAAGTGCCCGCCGAATTCATGGCGCAGTGCCAGGCCGGCCTGCTCGTGTCCGGCCGCGAGTGGCTGGACTTCATCAGCTACTCGGGCGGGATGCCCATGTGGCACAAGCGCGTGCTGCCGGACCCCGCCTGGCACGAAGCGATCATCGCCGCCGCCGAACAGTTCGAGACCACGGCCGCCGAGATGGTCGCGGACTACGCCACCAAGACCAAGGGCCTGCCCGCCACCGAGCGAACGTCCGACTACATGGAGATGACGATCTAGATGGACCTCACCGACACCATCGCACCGACGAGCGACCAACTCGACGCGGTCGATCTCCTCAGCGGGCCGCGCACCTTCACCATCGACGCGATCAGCAAGGGCAACGCCGAGCAGCCCGTCAACATCAGACTCCTCGAATTCCCGCGAGTCTGGCGCCCCGGCAAGAGCATGCGGCGCGTCCTCGTCTCGTGCTGGGGGGCCGACGGCGCCAAGTACGTGGGTCGCCGCGTCACCCTCTACTGCGACCCCACCGTCCAGTTCGGCGGCCAGGCCGTCGGTGGCACCCGCATCAGCCACCTCAGCCACATCGACAAGCCTCGGAAAATCCCGCTGCTCGTGACGCGCGGCAAGTCCACGATCTTCGTGGTGCAGCCGCTCGTCGAGACGACCGAGGACCGCATCGCCGAGTACAAGCGCGAGTGGAAGACCGCCACCGCCGAGCGGCGAAAGGTCATCAAGGCCGAGGTCGCCGCCCTCACGGGCGCCACGGCACCGCCGAGCACACCCGCCGCGGAGGAACCGCCGGCGCCTCCGGCGGCCGCGCCGGAGGAGGTCGAGGGCGACCCGGAGCAGTTCGAGGAGGAGGACGTCGACAACGACTCCGCCGACGACGACCCGACGTTCCCCGATGACCCGGACCTGACCGCGCACGAGCAGGCAGGAGCGGCCCAGTGAGCTGGCTGGCGGGGAAGTACCTCGCGTTCGACCTGGAGACGACGGACCGCATCCCGACCACCGCGCGGATCGTGACCGCGACGACGATCGGCATCGACCCGACCACCGGCACGAAAGACGTCGCGTCGTGGCTGTCCGATGTGGACGGCCACGAGATTCCGCCGGAGACCACGAAGATCCACGGCATCACGACCGCGCAGGCACGCGCCCACGGCGAACCGGCCGCCGAAGTCGCCGGCCACCTCGCCAACGCGATCGAACGGGCGTGGGACCAGGGCATCCCGATCGTCGGGCACAACGTCGGCTACGACTTCACCGTCCTCGACAGCGAGCTGCGCCGCTACTTCCCGAACCAGGGCGGCTTGAAGCTTCGCAAGGCCGTGCTCGACACCTACGTGCTGGACAAGCACTTCCACCAGTTCCGGAAGGGAAAGAGGAACCTGGTCACGACGGCGGCGCACTACGGGGTGTCGCTGTCGGAGTCCGACGCGCATGACGCCACCGCCGATGCGCTCGCGTCCGCGCGGATCCTGTGGGTGATGGCGCGGCGCTACCCGGCGCTGGCGAACATGTCGCTCGACGCACTTTACGACGCGCAGGTTGCCTGGTACCGCGAGCAGCAACTCTCGCTGGCGAAGCATTTCCAGAGCCAGGGCAACTACGAGCCCGTCTCCACTGAGTGGCCGATCCGGCCAGTCCCGGCGGTGGCGTGATGCCCGGGGCGACGAACAACCAGCTCGGTGCGATCGTGGCGGTGCTCGCCGAGCACGGTGTCCGCACCCGCGACCACCGCATCGCGATCATCGCCGCCGTCGCCGGACGCCCGCTGCTCGCCTCGACGAAAGAGCTGTCCGCCCGGCAGGCCCGCGAGATCCTGGAGCACTTCGACCAGCTGCGCGCCATCGACGAACTCGGCCTGCTCGTCGAACAGCACCGGCCTGAGGCGGCGGCATCATGACCATCGAGTACGACGACGCGTACGCCCGGTCCCGCGACGTCCCCGCGTTCTCCAACGGCACCGAGGGCGAAGTCTGGACCGCGAACTGGTGCTACCGCTGCCTCCGCGACGCGCCGTTCCGGAACATGGGGAAGGGCTCCGGCTGCCCGCTCGTCCTCGTGTCGCTGATGTCCCGCACGCCTGCCGAGTGGCTCGACGGGCCGCGCGACGAGCAGGGCCGGTACTCGATGGCCGACCAGTACCACTGCATCGAGTTCAAGGGCCCGGGAGGCGGTGGTGGCGAGCCGAGACCGAAGCCGGACCCGCGCGGCATGGACGGCCTCTTCCCGCGGCCACCGAGCACCACGCGGATGCTCGTCCAGCCGGAGCCCGTCCGCGAGACGGCGAGCGCGTCGTGACGACCGCCGAGGACGTCCGGTGCGAACACTGCCACCGGCCGCTCACCGACCCCGAGAGCCGCGCTCTCGGCTACGGCCCGGTGTGCGCCGTCGGCGTCCTCGGCTTCGACACCCACCGCACACCCGTCCCGCGACCTCGGCGCCGCAAGGACACCGACCAGATCCCGCTACCCCTGGAGAACCCTGTGGACAGCTTCGATGAGCGCGCCGCCAAGGCGCACGCCGAGTCGGTCGCACGCGGTGAGCACGACGACCGCTGCGAATACCTGGCTGTGCCCGGCTTCTACCTCTGCCACTGCTCGAAACGGCGCCGCGAGAAGGCCGGACACACCGAGCCGCCGGGAGAGCTGATCTTCCAGCAGCCGGTCTGCCCGCGCTGCGAAGAAGAGGTCTACCACGACGGCGACAGCTGGAACTGCACCCGCTGCTGCTGCCACTGGAAGACGGACGGCACCGACGCCCAGTTCTACGACGAGTACGGCGACCTCGACGCCGACCTCGCCAAGTGGCGCGCACGCCTCGAAGATCGCGAGCCGTCGACCCCCTGAGCTGCGGTCCGAGCTGTCCTCCCCTGCAGCTCGGCCCGCACGCGGGGCCCGGAGGCGCGGCCGGGCCCCGCAACCCCTTCCCCTACAACCTCTGGAGGTGACCTCGTGATCATCAGCGTCGCCGCACACCGGCAAGCCGCCGGCCTCGTCGACCTCGCCGCCGAAGGCAAATTCGACGAGCACGCGCGCGGCCTCATCGAGGTCGCGCGCACGAACCCGGTCCGCGCCGTCGAACTGATCGCCGCCCTCGCCGCGTCCGCCGCCGAACTCAACCGCGCTCAGCTCGACACCACGCCGGCCTCCACGGTCGACCCGCTCACGGCCTACCTCCGGCGCGCCCACGCCGCCCACAAGAACGGGCTCCGGCTGCCGTGGGTCGTCCTCGGCGAGCGGGAATACCAGCGGCTGAAGAAACGCTCCCAGCGTGCCCGCGCGCGCCTGCAGGCCGCCTCATGACCGCCGCCGAAGCCGACCCAGACACCACCCGGCCCGTCGGCCGCTACGAGTGGGAGAACGTCATGCGACGCCTGTCCAGCCGGGAGCAGATCTCCGACGAGTTGCTGCTCGCCGCGCTGCTGCTGTCCACCTACGCGGACCCCGACGGCACCCGCGTACGGCCCGGCGAGCGCGAGTTCGCCGAAGCGAACCGACGGAGCAAGCCCACTGCCCGCCGGCGTGTGGCGTGGTTGCAGGAGCACGGCTTCGTCCGTCTGGTGTCCCGCGGCGGTGGTACCGGTGTGCACGCACGGGCGTCCGAGTACCGGCTGACGCTGCCCGTGGATTTGCTCGAGCGGTTCGATGTCCGGCCGCCGGGTGTGGTCTCCCGGCGGCACATGACGGTGGTAACTGCGCTCACCCATGGTGAGCGCAGTTCCAGCGGGAACACCGCTCACCCAAGAGTGAGCGCAGTTCCCGCACCGTCCCCTGTGGATAACTCCGGAACTCAGCTCACCCATGGTGAGCGCAGTTCCCTCGAACCGGACACGGAACTCCGCTCAAATAACGCCGTTTCTAAACGGAACTCCGCTCAAATCGACCCCGAACTCCGCTCACCCATGCGTGAGCGCCCACCAACCACCACACCAACCACAAAAGCCACCACCACTGGTCCCGACCCAACGCAACCAGACACGCCGGATTGTATGCAATCCGCCGAAACGACCGATCCCGTCGCAGCAGCCACCGCCACCCCGCTCGGTCCCCGCCGCTGCCCCCACGGCCTCAGCCGAGCCCGACGCGACGACGGCACCCCACGCTGCCCCGCCTGCCGCCGCCAACTCCCCGGACGAGGTGAACCCACATGATCCGCACCACCCCCCGCACAGCCCGCCGAGCACACCCATGCCAGCACCGCGGCTCGTACCCGCTCGCCAACTGCCGCATCCAGCCCGGCGACCGGTATCTCGAACTCGTCGCCTCACCCGAACACGGCGACCTCGGCAACCAGGGCTGGTGGCGCATGGCCGAATGCGCCGTCCACGCCGAATTCCACGGCCGCGGCGAACTGCTCGCCCGCGAACAGGTCTCGTCGCTGTGAACCTCCGGCGAGGGCGTGGACGCGCCAACGGACCAGCCGGCCTCTGGCGCGACCTCCCCGGCCAAGGCCCCATCCCCGCCGACCAACTCCCACCCGAACTCGCCGCCAACCCCCTCCACGTCGCCTGCCCCTGGAAACCCTGCAAAGCCCCCATCCGCCGCACCTGCACCACCCACCGCGGCAAACCCCGCACACCCCACCCCAGCCGCATCGAAGCCGCAAACGCCCAGCTCAACCCATCGGAACCCGACACCCAGGAGAACCCGTGAACCAGCACAAACACGCCGAAGACCTCCACGAAGGTCGAGGTTGGCTCAACCGTGCCGCCGAACGGCTCGACGCGGCCGAGGACTCCGTGTCCGCGGCCGAGTTCGCCTACGCCGCGGCGGTGATCGCGAACGGCTTCATCGGCCTGGCGCACGCCGAGCGAGCGTTGGCGTCGATGAACGAGGTTTCCCAGGTGCGGCAGGCGATCCTGTCCCTGCCGGACGAGCCGGAAACGACGCTCGGCGAGGCGATCGCCCGGGAGAAGCGCGCGGCGGCCGAGGCCCGGCCGCACGACGACGAGCCCGAACTGCCCTTCCTGGGTTTCACCGCGGACGGCCACCCGGTCGGCGGCCCGGTCCCCGACGACGTCCCTCGGCCGGCCCTGGTCGCCCGGTGCGGCGGCCCGGCGATCTGCGGTGCGTGCATGGACGACGCCGGCGACCTCCGCCGCGCCGCGCGGGAGGCTGGCCGTGGCTGACGACGTCGCCGGCGCCGTGCGCCGCACACCCCGCCCGACGCCGTACCCGCGCCCGGCCGGTGATCACCAGACCCCCGAAACGGGTGCCTCAGTTGCCCCAGGAGCCACGAACACGGCCTCTCCGGTGTCAGGGGATCACCCGGCCGTTTCGTCACGGGTTTCGTCACAGGACTCGAAGGGCGTCGCCGACGCTGCCCTCGCCGCCCTCCGCGCCAAGCTCCGCGAAGAGCCCGACGCCCTCGCCGCCTGCCTGCCCGGCCCCGAGTGCGACACGGAGGCCTACGCCGCGCTCCCGCCCTGCATGGCCTGCGAAGGCGGCGGCCAGGACACCCACGGCACCGTCTTCGAGGCCCCGCTCGCCGTCCACTTCGCCGGGCCGCCCGTCGAGATCGGTGGACGTCGCCGCCAGCTGTGCATGTGGTGCGGTCACGTGCTGCTCGACGCCCGGCTCGTCACCCACGCCGGCCAGCCGCCCACCTCGTGGCCCGTCGGCGCCCTCGTCCGGATCGAGGACGGCCTCGGCACCGTCGTCCCGCACCAGCCCGGCGCCGAGTTGCCGCCCGGCTGCTGCGCCCTCCCCGGCGAGGGCGACGAACCCATCTGCGACTGCGACCCCGAAACCGAACGCTGCCCCGCCTGCGCAGACGAACCCGCCCACGACGGACTGGACCGGCTCGACAACCTGTGCGGGAAGCACGTTCCGGGCACCAGCAGCAACCGGTGCCTCCTGCAGACCGGCCACACCGGCGACTGCTGGGACGAATTCGCGCCGGCGCCTGCCCCGTGGGGCGTCTGCCCGAACACGCCGCGCTGCGAGCACCCCTCGCTGATCCACGACGTCTCCGGCGACCCCGAAGACCCCAAGCCGATGTGCTGTGCCGACGGCTGCCGCTGCGGACAACCCGAGGACGGGCCCGACGAGGCGCAGGAAACCCGCGCCGCCGCCGGGTGGCCGGCCGAACCCGTCGACACGCGCTACGACGTGCAGGAGGCCGACCGTGCCTGACTTCCCGCCCGACTGGATCCCCGAAGACCCCGACGGCCACCGCTGGGTCACACCTGCCTCACCCGACTGCCCGAACTGCGAGTGCTGCAGCAGCTTCCTGTGCGACACCGCCAAGGAACGCGACAGCTCCTGCCACTGGGTCGGGAACCCCGGCCCCGGCGTGATGGACCTCCGCCGGTGCCCGTGCGCGCCGCTGCTCCCGCCCTCGGAGGTGCCCGGTGACTGACCGAACCCACGCCTGCCCCGGCGGCTGCGGACACCAGGTCCTCAACCACGAATTCGCCTGCCGCACCGACTGGTTCCGGCTCCCCCTCGACATTCGCCGCGGCATCACCGGCAACTACCGCCGCGACCCCAACGCCCACTTCGCCGCCGTGCGCGACGCCATCGACTGGTACCGCGAGAACCCGCGGGAGGTGCGCGGTGGCTGATCTGTCCGAAGAGGACTTGCAGACGCGGATCCTGCAGGCCGCCACGCTGTACGGCTGGCGTGCCGCGCACTTCCGCCCGGCGCGCACCGCGAAGGGCTGGCGCACGCCGATGTCCGGCGACCCTGGCTTCCCGGATCTCGTGCTCGCCAGGGCTGGCGTGCTGATCGTGCCGGAGCTGAAGTCCCGCCGCGGCCGGACGTCGCCCGACCAAGACCTCTGGCTGGAAGCCCTCGGCGACCACGCCCGTCTCTGGCGGCCGGCCGACTGGCCTGCCATCCAAAACGAACTCAGGAGAACCCGATGACGCGCACCGTGGCGGTCGACTTCGACGGCGTGATCCACCTGTACAGCCGTGGCTGGTTCGACGGCACGATCTACGACCCGCCCATCCCCGGCGCGCTGGAGGCGCTCACCGAGCTGCGGACCAGCTACGCCGTCTTCGTGCACACCACAAGGCAGCCCGTCGCAGTGGCCGAGTGGCTCGTGCGCCAGTACGAGGGGCGCGTCCAGTGCGTGACCGAGCACGAGCGCCCCCGCGAGGAGACGACCTGGCGGCTGACGGACTGGCCGCCGATCAACTTCCCTCCGGGTAATCGCTGGAGCGTCGTCGGCGAGAACGTCCGGCGCCGCGAGCAGCGGACCTTCTGGGACGACCAGACGAAGATCTTCGTGACGAACCGGAAGCTTCCGGCTGTGGCCTACATCGACGACCGCGGGATCCGGTTCACCAACTGGCGACAGGCCCTCGCCGACCTCGCGGCGGTGACCAAGTGAGCACGCCGGAGAAGCCGCGGCCGTCACTCGACGACACCCTCGCCCGCATCGAACAGGCCCTTGTCGAGCCGGTCCCCAACCCGCCATGCCTCCAGTGCGCCCGGCAAGCGCTGCTCGGTGAGCCATACTGCGCTGCACACAAGCGGATCCCGCGCGAGATGATCGAGGAGCTCGGCCCGGTCACGCGCGACGGCAACACCTTCACGATCAACCAGTCCGGCGTCTACCAGATCGGCAACACCGTGCCCCCACACGGCAAGCCTCGGCCGGCCAGCGCTCACCTCCTCGGCGCGCCCGGCCCCACCTGCCCCGGCTGCGCGGCCGACGCCGCACGGCCCGGCTGGCTCGCCCGCGCCCTCCACCGCCTCTTCGGGGACGGTGCCTCATGAGCCGCTGGAAGCGAGACCCCGACCGCGATCTCAACCTGCTCGCCGCGGCACAACGCGGACAGCTCAGCTGCACGCGTGACCGCGACCTCAACCCCACGTACACGGCGCCGTTCGCACTGTACGAGGCCGACCGCGCCGCGATCATGCGGTTCGTCCTGCAGGGCACGCTGCGGTACGAGAAGTCCGGGCCGCACGGCTTCGGGATCGGTCGGCTGCTCCACTTCCGGACCGGTGCCCGGTGACGCCGAAGCGGCGGCAGGGCTCCGGCCGCGCCGCCATCGACCACATCGCCCGCCAACTCACCGACGGCCTGTCCGAGCTGTCCCGCGTCCAGGCGTCGCAGGCCGCGGTCGCCGCCGCCAACGACCCCGACCGGCTCGACGCGCTGCTTGACCGCCTCACCGTCGACACGCTGACCGCCGTCGCCGAATCGGCCGGACGGGTCCACGACGCAGCGCAGCACGCCCTCCTACAACGCCACGCCACCGAAGGGGGCTCGCCATGAACCCGCGACCATGCGCGTTCGACCACGTGCGCGGCGACGAACAGGTCATGGCCGCGCCCGGCCTGCTCGTCTGCCACGCCTGCAGCGACCAGTGCCGCAAGGCCGTCGACTACCTCGGCCAGCTGTACGCCGGGCTACAGGACGTCGACGAGCTCACCCCCGGCGGCAGCCCGGACGGCACCGGCACCCGCAGCGTGCCGGGCTCGAAGTCGCCGGCCGTCGACGCGCTGCTCGTCCACTCCGACCCGCGCTCGTACGCCCGCGTGGGCGAGCACCCGGCCGCGCTCGCCACCATGGCCAGCTGGGCGCGGTTCATCCGCGAGGAACGATCCCTCGACACCCCTCGCCACAAGCTGCGCGACACCATCCCTGCCGGCCGGGTGTCGATGGATCGTGAGCTGCAGACGATCCGGTTCCACTGGGACTGGCTCATGGGCCACCAGCTGGTGCTGGCGTTCGCGCAGGCCGTGAACGAGATCATCGACGGCCTGGAGTACGTGCGGCGGATGGTCCCGCCGGCGATCCGGATCGGTAAGTGCCCGGTCGTCGTGGACGTCGAGCAGCTGCCCGACGGCGGTGAGCTGCCGCTTGCCTGCTCGACGATGCTGCGGGTGCGGCCGGGCGATACGGAGATCCGGTGTCGCGGCTGCCATACCGCGTGGCCGCGGGAGCAGTGGCACCTGCTCGGCGACCCGTGGGCGGACTACGCCCATCTTTCCGCTGAGCTGGGCGTCAAGGTCGGGACGCTCTGGTACTGGGCCAGGAAGGACCGGTGGGAGGTGGCCGGCACGAAGGCGCGGCGGCTGGTGCGGCGGGCGGACGCGCTGGCCTCGTACGAGCGGTACCGCGGTGCGCTGCTGGGTGAGGCAGGATGACGCCAGCTGACTACTCGAGGAGATCGACCGTGCCTGACCAGATCATCCCGCCTGGCGTGTGGACGAAGCTGCACGGCGACGCCGGAACGGTCCTCAACGAGACGGGCGCCAGCGCGACGGTCACGGTGGACGAGGGCGGCACGGTCATGTTCGCCGCGCCGATGAAATGGCGGCCGTCCTCCGCCGAGCCGGTCACCGAGCACGCTGAGCGGTACACGAGCGGCGCGATGCTCGTCCGCAACTCGGCTCCCCAGGTCGAGCGCATGTACCCGTTGGAGCAGTGGATACCGGACCAGCAGGCGCACGGCGGCCGGATCTTCAAGCGGCGCGTGATCGTCGTCGAGGACTGGACCGAGATCCCGCGCTCGTCCGGTCAGGAGCGGGACAGCTCCTGACCGGGCGAGCGCTCACCGCGGAGCAGGGCAGGCTCGAAGATCGGGAACGGCTCGGCGTCGATGTCCTCGCACCAGGCCGCGAACATCGCGGCCAGCAGCTCGTCGCGGGCGTCAGGTGCCGCCATCAGTACAGGTTCGTCATCTCGTGGGAGCCCACCAGGCGCACCACGCCGGTGTCCAGGTGCTCCACCAGGTAGCGGCGGCCGCTCACCGCGGCCCGCACGTGCCAGCAGCGGCACGGCTCCCCGGCCGCCCCGTCACCTCGTACGTTGCACAGGCGGCCCACGTTGTTAAAGCCGTCCTCGACGAGGGTGGTGGACCAGTCCACGGCCACCAGGCGCGCCAGGCCCTGGGGAGCCCAGCCGACAGAGCCGTCCTCGAAGCGGAAGACGAACGAGGCGCCCCCGGCGTAGAAGCTCTCGCCCTCGACGTGGCCGACACCGGCGCCGTCTCGGGTGGCGTAGAGGACGCGGGAGCCGCGGCGGACGGTCAGGGTGTTCGACATGGTGTCTCCTTTGTGGATGGTTAGGCGGCGGCGAGCTGGGCGGCGGCGAGGTGGTAGCAGGCGCGGCCGTTCTGCCCGGCCTTGCAGGTGCACGAGGCGTGCGCGGTGGACACCTCGTAGCGGTCGACGCCGTTCGAGGCGACGGCCAGAAAGGTGGTGCGGTCGACGCGGGCGATGCCGCCGTCGCGGAGCAGCTCCTTGACCTTCTCGACCTGGACGTCGGTGTACGCGGCGAGGAGGAGCTTGGCGGCCTCTTCCTGGCGGTGGAGGCGGTGGCAGTGGCGGCCATAGCCGCGGGCGATCGAGTCGGCCGAGCGGAGCGTGCGGTGGCAGCGCTTGCACTGGGGTTTCGGGGTGGCCGTCTCGGTTTCCATAAGAGAAGCTTAGCTTCTATTTTGGAAGTTGAGCGTCACGTTTAGATCACGGTGAGGGCCACCAAGAGCCAGACACTGCCGCTCAGTACCAGACCCCGCGTTGACGCCTGACCAGCAGCCAAGCTAGCTTTGATCACGTTGGTGCAGTGTCGAAACTGCCAAGCCCCGGTGAGCCCCGCTCCCGGGGCTTTTCTCATGCCCACGGGAGGAGCGCCCCGCCATGTCCGCCTGGTCCAACCGGCACCCCAGCGTCCGCCACTTCGAGCCACTGTTCGGCTACGAGCACCTGCCGCCGGCACTGCGCGAGGTCTCGCAGGGCTTCGCCTTGCTGGCCGAGACGCTGCTCGTCCAGCTGCCCGACGACAGCCCCGAGGTGGCCGCCTGCCTCCGCAAGCTCATCGAGGCCAAGGACTGCGCCGTCCGCGCCCGCGTCGCCGAGCTGCACCGCGCGAACACCTCCGACCTCGACGGCTCCGTCAAGACCGCCGACGAGGTCCTCAAGGACGCCGGCCACACCCCGCCCGGGGAAACCCGATGATCGAGATCACCGTCAAGCTCACCGCCGAAGCGGGCACCTTCCAGCCGACCAGCTTCACCGAGTACATCGGCCGCCTCGTCAACGTCACCGGCCTCGACCAGGCCCTTCACCACGTCCTCGTCGGCGTCGAGAACACCGAAGACGGCACCGCGTCGACGCTGAAGGTCCAGACCCACTCCGAGGTGGACGCCGACCTGACGGCGAACATGTCGGTTCGGTGGGACACCCCCACCGCCGAAGTCCGCGCCTACGTCGGCGACGAGCTGCTCGTCACCGCCCGCATGGACGCGCCGCTGCAGCCCGGCCAGACCGTCCGCGTCGGCGAGAAGCTCTACACCGTCACCGACGTCAGCAACCCCGCCCGCCTGCCGGACGGCACCATGGACGGCCCGGACTACCAGCGCGCCGACCTCGTCGAGACCGATGCCCCGACCTCGGTCGCCGGCCTCGGCGTGTCGCCGTTCGGCGCTCTGGTGCTCGGCGGCTGACCGTGACCCGCAAGAAGTGCCGGGGCCACAACAAGGTCGGCAAGCCGTGCGGGAACTGGCCGATCCGCGGCGGCACCGTCTGCACCGTCCACGGCGGCAAGGCCCCGCGCGTCGCCAAGAAGGCCCTCGTCCGGGCCGAACTGGCAGCGTGGGGGCTCGGCGATTCCAAGGTCGACCCGGGCGAGGTGCTACTCCGGCTCGTGTCGCAGTCGGCCGCGCGCGTCGAGCTCTACGGCCAGCTGCTGCGCGACGCCTACGAGGCCGCCGAGCGGCTCAAGCAGGCGCATGAGGTCGAGTACCTCATCGAGGTGGCCGAGGCCGACGACTTCGTGCAGGAGCGCGCCGCGGTGCAGGTAGCCCGCGACGACCTCCGCAAGATCTTCGCCACCGGCGGAGTAGCCGCGCTGATCGGCAACACCTACGGCGACTCCAAGACCGGCGGGATCTACGCCACCGGCGAAGCCATCCGCGGCCTGGCCAAACTCGAGGCCGAGGAACGCACCCGGTGCGCGGACTTCGCCATGAAAGCCGTCAAGGCCGGGCTCGCCGAGCGAGAGGTCCGCCTGGCCGAACAGCAGGCCGAGATGGTCCTCAAGGCCCTTGACGCCGCCCTTGACGCCGCCGGTGTTCCGGTGGCCGACCGCGGCCCGGCGAAGCTGGCCGCCGCCCGGCACCTCAAGGCGGTGTAGCCGAGCGGGGGTGAGTGGTGGATGCGCTCGCCCTCGCTGCCGACCGGCTCGAAGCCGAAGCCGCGGCCCTCGAAAACCCCGCACCGGAGCAGACCCTCGGCCAGTTCACCCAGCAGCTCGACCCCGGCACCGTCCAGACGCCGGCGCTCGAGCTGCTCGACGAGACCCTGCGGAAGGTCCGCGACGGCGAGCTGACCCGCGTCATCTGGTCGATGCCCCCGCAAGAGGGCAAGTCCGAACGGGTGGCCCGCCGGTTTCCGACGTGGATGCTCAAGCACAACCCCGACCTGCGCATCGCCATCGCGTCGTACGAACTCGGGTTGGCGCGCCGTTCAGGCCGGCGGATCCGCAACGACCTCGCCGAGCATCCCGAGCTCGGGCTCACCGTCAAGGGCGACACCAGCGCCGCGCACGAGTGGGAGCTCGAGGGCCACATCGGCGGCGTTTACTCCGTCGGCATCGGGGGCGCCCTGACCGGCCGCCCGGTGGACGTGATGATCATCGACGACCCGGTCAAGGACCGCGCACAGGCGGACTCCGAGACGTACCGCGAGGGCGCGTGGGACTGGTGGACCGACGTCGCCCGCACCCGGTTGGCGCCGGGTGCGGTGGTCGTGCTGATCATGACCCGTTGGCACGAGGACGACCTCGCCGGCCGCCTCATCGCCGGTGGCGGCTGGACCGAGATCAACATCCCGGCGCAGGCCGACCACCGCCCCGAAGCCGGCCAGGTCGACCCGATCGGCCGCGAGGTCGGCGAGTACCTCGAGTCCGCGCGCGGCCGCACGCCCGTGGACTGGAAGCAGATCGAGGCCGACGTCCGGCCACGCACCTGGAACGCGCTCTACCAGGGGCGTCCGGCACCGTCCGACGGGTTCACGCTCAAGCGCGGATGGTGGCGCTACTACCGCGCCCCCATGGCACGCCAGCAGGCCGACGGCACGATGCGCGCCGCCGACTTCGACCAGCTCATCCAGTCCTGGGACATGGCGTTCAAGGACACCAAGGGCACGGACTACGTCGTCGGCCAGGTCTGGGGCATCCGGGGCGCGAACGCCTACCTGCTCGACCAGGTCCGCGACCGGCTCGACTTCCCATCGACGTGCCAGGCCGTGAAGAACCTGACCATCAAGTGGCCCCAGGCACACGCCAAGCTCGTCGAGGAGAAGGCGAACGGCGCCGCAGTGATCAGCCAGCTCCACGCCACCGTCGGCGGCCTCATCCCGATCATCCCGACGGAGTCCAAAGAGGCCCGTGCGTCGGCAGTGTCGACGTACGCCGAGTCCGGGAACGTCTACCTGCCCGACCCCGAACTCGCCCCCTGGGTGCCCGCGCTCGTCGACGAGGCCGCCGCGTTCCCGGCCGGCACCCATGACGACCAGGTCGACGCGCTCTCGCAGGCGCTGTCGCGCCTGCTGCTCTCCGACTCCGCCGCGGCCCGGTTCTTCGGCGCCCTCAACAAGTGAAGGGAGTCACCGTGGCCCGCGCACGTGGGATCCGCCGGCCGCTGGCCGGTCACCGACCGGTCACCAAGGCCGCCCTCCCGGGCGGAATCCAGCTGCCGTCCGGCGCGCAGACGTCGAGCCTCTCCCCGCAGATCGCCGCACTGCAGCAGCAGACCGGGCAGGGCCAGGCGGGCGCCGTCGCGGTAGCCGAGCCGCTGCCGCGCTCGATGTCCGACTTCATCGCCGCGTTCGGCCCCGGCGTCCCGCTCGTCCCCGCCCCGCTCAACGACGTGCGGCCGGACACCGGCCAGCAGGACCCGCGCCGCTACGCCTACCCCGTCAGCTGGAACCTCTCCCGGGACATGCAGCGCCACACCCCGTGGTCGCTGCTGATCCAGGCCGCGGACAAGGTCGACATCATCCGGCGTTGCATCGAGGTCCGTAAGGACGAGCAGACCCAGCAGGACTGGGACTTCACCCTCACCAAGCGGGCCCTCGAGGCGGCCGGGGCGAACACGCCCGCGGAGAAGGCCGCGCTGCGGGAGAAGTACTCCGCGAAGATCCGGGAGCTGGTCGAGTGGTGGCAGACCCCCGACAAGACCAACGGCCTCGAGTTCGAGACCTGGCTGTCGATGGCGTTGGAGGAGCATTTCGTCCTCGACGCGCTGGCGATCTACCCGCGGCTGACCTACGGCGGCGACCTCGCGTCCCTCGAGGTTTTGGACGGGTCGACGATCAAGCCGCTGCTCGACGCCCGCGGCAACCGCCCGCCCGCGCCCGCGCCCGCGTTTCAGCAGTGGCTGTACGGGTTTCCCCGCGGCGAGTACACCGACCTCGGGCCGGCGGACAGCTGGGAGGGTGACGCCGGGTCGCTGATCTACGCGGTCAAGACCGCGCGGACCCGGTCGCCGTACGGGCTGTCCACGGTGGAGCAGGCGCTCGCGTCGGCGGACCTGTGGATGCACCGCCAGCAGTGGATGCGGTCGGAGTACACCGAGGGCACGCTCCCGACAACATGGCTCACCGTCGACCAGGCCGCCGGAAACATGACCCCGGAGCAGCTGCGCGCCTGGGAGACCGTGCTCAACGAGTTCTACCGCGGCAGCGCCACCGACCGGCATGGCCTGCACCTGCTCCCGCAGGGTGTGTCGCCGGTCGACACGCAGGACGTGGCCGAGCGGTACAAGCCCGACTACGACGAGTTCCTCGTCAAGCTCGTGATCTCGCACTTCAACGTGGACCCGATGGAGATCGGGTTCGCGCCGAAGGGCGGGCTCGGCGGCAAGGGGTTCTCCGAGGGGCAGCAGGACACGAAGTACCGGCAGGCGATCAAGCCGACGAACACGTTCCTGTCGAACGTCATCAACCAGATCTCCCGGCGGTTCCTCGGGATGCCGGCGGAGCTGACGCATCAGTTCCTCGGCATGGAGCAGGAGGACGAGAAGTCGGCTGACGAGGTCGCCGCGGCCCGGACGTCGTCGGGGCGGTCGACGTTCAACGAGGACCGCGACCGGCAGGGGATGCCGCGGTACGACGGGGAATGGGCGGACAAGCCGTTCATCGTCACCGCGTCCGGGCCGGTGTGGCTCGACGACGCCTACGAGAAGTCGCTCGAGCCGCCGGAGCCAGTCCCCGCGCCGTTGGCTGCGCACGTCAATCCGCAGGCCCAGGGCCAGAAGCCGGACGAAGGGCCCGGGAATATACCGGCCGACGAAGAGGCGGACGAGGGAGCCGAGGAGGACACCAAGAAGGCGGTCGGCGAGCTGGTCGCGTTCGGACGCTTCCTCGCCAAGCGCAGCAAGGCCACCCGGCCGTTCGCGTTCGAGCACCTCGACAAGGCCGTCGGTGACGTCCTCAACGCCACTGCGACGGTAGATCCAGGGTGGGCTGCCGAGCAGGCCGGCGAGATCGTCAAGGTCGGCCCGAAGGGCTACGAGCACGGCTGGGTGTACGTCGGCGGGCCCGGCCTGCCGAAGAAGCCCGGCGGCAAGCACACTCCGGTCGCGCCGACCGAGTCCGACAAGAAGGGCGTCAGGTCGGCGAAGCTGACCCCAGGCGCCCGGATCACGTACGACATCGCGCGGCATCAGGGCAAGTCCCATGAGGACGCGCTCGCCGACGCCAAGGCGCACGACGTCGTGATCCGGGAAGCGAAGCGGAAGCTGGCCGAGGACTCCCCGGGAGCCCGCGCGAAGAAGCCGAGCACCTTCCAGGACGACAAGGGCCGGAAGGTCACCCTGACCGCTGCGGACAAGAAGGCGGTCAGGGACGCGAAGCTCAAGCCCGCGCAGGCGATGCATTACCAGTCGCTGCGGTTCGAGGGGATGAGCCACGAACAGGCCCTGGCGAACGCGAAGGCGGCGCGCGTGGCCAAGGCCGACGGCGGTGGTGCCGGCGCGCGAGGCGAAGCTCCGGCAGGCCGAGCAGGGCTTGCTGGATCACGCGCGGGTGGTCACCCAGCACAAGGCGTCGATCGGGCGGGCTTTACGTGGGCTGATCACGACCCCTACCCAGCTCGCTGAGCGGGTCATCGAGGCTGGGGCCGGGGAGGTGCCGCGACTCGTCGCGGACGCGCTCACCAAGCCGGACCCCGGGCCGCTGCTCGAGCTGTACCGCTCCGCGTGGGCGGTCGGCGCTGCGGCGGCGCGCCGCGCGGTGGGAGTGGTGGCGAAGGCGGCTCCGTGGGAGCCACCGGAGACGCCGCCCCCACCGCCGGTGCAACCCGTACAGCCGGTCCCCGAGGGTGTGGTGCCGGTCGACCTGGCGGCGCTGCTCGAGCAGGGCGCGGTCACGTGGGAGGCGATCGCGGCAACGGTCGGCGACCAGCTGGCCGACCGGATCACCGACATGCTCGCCCTCGAGCCGTCGGCGCGGGACGTCGCTCGCGCGATCTCGGACATCACCGAGTCGCCGGCCAAGGCCGAGCTGATCGCGGTCACGGAGACGACGCGGGGCATGACCGCGGCCACGTATTCGATCTACCGAGGTCTCGACGTTGAGCGCGTGGAGTTCCTGGCGACCGATGACGGCAAGGTCTGCCCGCTCTGTATTGCGAACGAGGAGCAGGGGCCGATTCCGATCGATGTCGAGTTTGAGCACGGTGCGCCGCCGGTGCATCCGCGGTGCCGGTGCGCGCTGCTCCCGGCGCTGGACCCGTTGGAGGACTGATGGCCAAGGGCGGCAAGGGGAACCAGGAAGCGCTGGACCACTGGGCCACCGAGACGGCCGGGGGTGAGGCGCACTTCGCGTGGGGCACCGGCGGCGACTTTGACCGGTGCGTGGCCTTCCACAAGGAGAAGGCCGGACTGTCCGACCGGGTGGCGAAGGGCCACTGCGCGAACCTTCATCACCGTGCGCTGGGCGTCTGGCCCGGCCAGGAACACAAGAAAGGCGAGGCGTCCACGATGGACACAGCGCACGGCTACGTCCCGATCCTCAAGCACGAGAAGCTGGCTGACGGCACGCTGCTCGTCGAGGGCATCGCCACCGACTCCGGCATCGACCGCGACCAGCAGATCTGCGATCCCGGGTGGCTGTCCAAGGCCATGCCCGCCTGGTTCAAGTCCGGCGGGAACATCCGGGAGCAGCACGACCCGAAGCGCGCCGCCGGGGTGGCGATCCAGTACACGCCCAAGGACGAGGGCCACCACATCCGCGCCCGCGTCGTCGACCCCATCAGCGTGGCGAAGGTCGAGGCGGGAGTCCTCAAGGGCTTCTCGTTCGGTGCCCGCGGCGGCCGCGTCGTGGTGGACAAGGCGGCGAAGGGCGGCCGGATCGTCGACGGCGACATCTACGAGGTGTCCCTCGTGGACCGGCCCGCGAACCCGCGGTGCACGCTGACGATCGCGAAGACCGACAGCGCCGGTGACCTGCAGACGGTCGACGAGCCGGAGCTTGTCGAGAAGACCGACGAGCCGACGTTCACGCCCACGCAGTTCGCCGAGCTGCTCAAGACGCTCGGCAAGGCCCCGACGCCCGCACCGACCGTCGCCGTGGAGAAGCGCGTCACCGGCGTGTTCCGCCCGGTTGCCGACATCCCGGACTCGGCGGCCGCGGTCGCGCTGCTGTCCAAGGCGGATGGCCAGCAGGTGCACGACCCCAACGACATCGCCGCCGTCCGCGACGGCCTGATCGCGCTGATCAAGGCCGAGCTCGACGAACTCGCGTCCGGCCAGAACGAGCTGATGGACGTCTCGGACCTGCTCCAGGCGCTCCGGATGGTCATGTACTGGTGGCTCAAGGAAGCCCGTGGCGGCGAGACCACCAACCCGTTCGACACCAACCAGGAGGCGGCCCCCGTGGCATCCATCGAGCTGGCCGACGGCACGAAGGCCGCCGGCACCACCCCGGCCCCGGAGGCCGACACCACCAAGACCGAGCAGCCCGCCGCCACCGGCGGCGAGGAGAACCCGGCCACCGACACGTCCACGGAGAAGACCGAGGGCACCGAGAAGCCGACCGAGCCCGCCGAGGGCACGGTCACGATCAGCAAGAGCGACGTCGCGTCCATGATCGAGGACGCCATCACGAAGGCCGTGCAGCCCTATGAGGAGCGCATCAAGACGCTCGGGGCCGAGCTGGCAGAGGTGAAGGCCACGCCGATCCCCGGCGGACCCGCGCGCACTCGCACACCCGGCCAGACCGCCATCACGCAGAAGGCCGACGGCCTCCGCGCCACCGTCGAGCACCTGCAGAAGGCCGTGGACGCATCGTCCGGCCTGCTGAAGCAGGGCTACCGCGAGCGCCTCGAAGAGGCCCAGGCCGACCTGCTCACCCTCGAAGGGAGCACCACCTCGTGAGCACCACACCCACGATCGTCGAGCAGATGTTCGGCGACGTCCGCAAGGACCCCGTCGCCCTCAGCAAGAGGTTCGACGACTACAAGAAGTCCCTCGGCTCCGTGCCGTGGGCGCAGCTCGACAACGCCGGACAGACCGTCAAGGGCAACCTCCGCGTCGCACACGCGGAGAAGACGTCCGGCGGCCAGCTGATCCAGGTCGAGAAGACCGTCTCCCACGTCGACCAGATGCGGAACCTGCTCCAGCAGAGCACCATCAACAAGGCGATCGGGAACGACGACCTGCTCAGCTCGCTGACGGCGGCGCTCGGCGCGCAGGACGAGATCACCAAGGACATCAGCCTCACCAGCCCGGTGAGCACCGGCCTGGTCCTGTTCGACCTCAAAGCCCCGGCCGAGTTCCTCGTGCCGGTCGAGACGCCGCTCCGCAACCGGTTCCCGCGCACGCAGGGCGTCGGCACCGCCCTGAAGTACAAGCAGATCACCGGGATCACCAACGCGCAGACCACCGCCGGCCTGGCGCAGCTGCACCCCGGCATCGCCGACTCCGTGCAGACGGACTTCCGACCGCCCGGCGGCGCGAACGCCGAGTGGTTCAACCGCGGCCCGAAAATCTCCTACGCCGGTCAGGACCAGCAGGCGAGCTACTTCCAGTTCGGCCTGTCCGACGAGGTGACCTGGTCGGCGCAGTTCGCCGGCGTCGGCTTCGAGGACGTCCGCCAGCTGTCCCAGACCAGCGTGCTGTACAGCTCGATGCTGGCGGAAGAGCGCATGACGGTGTACGGCCGTGGCACGGTCGGCAACGGCTACTCCGGCACGATCACGAGCCCTACCGGGGTGATGGGCGCCGCTCGTGCGGCGGCCGGGTCCGAGGTCGGCATCACGGCGTCGAACACCCTCACGGTCTGGCTCGTCGCCACGACCGGCTTCGGCTACGCGCCGCCCGTGCAGGCGGGCGCCGGGGTTGCAGTCACCGCCGGGCAGGTCCTGCCCGTCACCGTCCCGAACACCGCCGGCGCAACCGGGTTCCTGGTGTTCGTCTCGACGAACGGCTCGCCGACGACCGCGAACGCGTTCTACTACGGCACGGTGTCCGGCTCGTTCGTGCTGCAGGGCGCGATGCCGACATCGGGCACGGCGGCGAACAACGCGCTGTACGCGTCGAACACGAGCGCGCAGGCGATCGGGTACGACGGCATCATCCCGATCGTCACCGGCCCGAACGCGGGCTACGTGAAGAACCTGGGTGGTGCGCTGTTCGGTACGGCGAAGCCGGGCGCGGAGTTCCAGACCGCCTTCGCCGCGATGTACCAGCAGAACCTGGCCAACCCGGACGACGTGCTGCTCAACGGCAACGACCGCAAGCAGCTGTCCGACGCGCTGATCAGCCAGGGCAACCCGAACGGCTACCGGCTGACCATCGACGCCGACGGCCTCGGCGGCCACAAGCTCGGCTCGATCGTGACCGGGCTGCAGAACGAAGTCACCGGCAAGCTCGTCGGGCTCGAGGTGCACCCGTACCTGCCCCAGGGCATCGCGCCGATCCTCACCAACGCGCTGCCGTTCCCGAACAGCAACGTGTCGAGCTGCTGGGAATACCGCAACGTCCAGGACTACATGGGCGTGAACTGGCCCGTCATCCAGTTCACCTACGACACCAGCTCGTACTGGTACGGCACGTTCTTCTGCCACGCCCCGGCGTGGCAGGGCGCGCTGACCGGCATCGGGCAGGGCTGAGCCGTGGCGGGTGCGTTCGAACGCGCTCGCGAGCGCACCCGCCACACCTACCCCCCGAGCGTCCCGGAAGGACGGTGTCCCCGTGCCCGATCGTCTTCTGCTGCCCGTGATCCAGACCGAGGTACGCCGCCCGGACGGCTTCACCCGCCGCTACCAGCCGGGCCGCGACGGCACCGTCACCCCCGTCGACGCGCACGACGCCCGCGCCCTGCGCGAAGCCGGAGCCACCACCGCCGGGGTGCGCGTGGGCGGCCGCGCACGCGTGTGCGGGAAGTGCGGGTTCAAGGCGCTGTTCGTCCGGTGTGGCCGGTGCGGCGGCACCTGCACACCCGAGGGCGGCTGACGTGGCCACGTTCCTCAAGGGCTCCTACCTCACGATCGAGGAATACCGGGCCGCACCGACCGCGCTCGCGACGAACAACCTCGTCCCCGGCGGCACGCAGGCCGATCAGGACAACGAGCTCGCCGCGATCATCAAGCGCGCGTCCACGTTCCTCGACAACACCGCCCGGCAGAAGCTGTACGCCACCTCCGCCACCCAGAACGAGAAGGTCCGCATCAAGGACGGCTACTTCGTGCTCCGCGCCTACCAGGACCGCGTCAAGAGCATCGACGCGTTCGCCTGGGGCGCCACGCCGAGCAACCTCACCGCGATGGCGATACCGATCCCGAGGAGCAGCTACTTCGTCGAGGAGAACCGCGTACTCCTCACCACCGGCGTCACCGGTGTCCAGTGGGTCGGCTCGCTGAACATGCTCGCGACGCCGATCGGCGGGAGCGTGTTCGCGTCGTGGATGTACACCGCGGGCTGGTTCACCACCCGGCTCGCCGTCCAGGCCGCCATCGGCGCCACCACGGTCACCGTCGAGGATCCGACCGGGATTCAGCCGGGCGCGTTCCTGCGCCTCATCGACGGCGCCCGGGTCGCCGACGCGCAGGTGTCCACCACCTACACGCCGGGCTCCGCCGTGGTGCCGCTGTTCGCCGCGCTCACCGAGGCGTTCCCGGCCGGTGCCGGGTTCACCGAAGTCGAAGGCGACGCCAAGGAAGCGTGCATCCTCGCGACGTCGCACTACATCAAGGACCGCAAGTCCGGCGGCTTCGTCCTGGCCGGCCAGTCCGCGACCGTCGACCAGACGACCGACGCGCAGCTCGGCCCGGACCTCGAGCGCGCGCGCCAGCTGGCGCTGCGGTTCGAGCGGCGGGCACCGTGACCGCCCCGGCCGGGACGGCGGAGGAAGTCCGGGCCGCGGTCGCCTCGTACCTGTCCGGCGGCGCGGTGCCGAACCTGGCGATCGTGCTTCGCTCGCCGCCGTTCGACGAGGGCGAAATCGACTGGAACACGCTGCTCGCGCCGGGCGCGCTGGTGATGTGCTTCGGGGTGGTGTTCCTCGAGCGCGAGTCCGACGAGGACATCTCGCTCGACGGCGCAGGGGGCCGACGAGTGTGCACCTACGACGTCACCTTGGAGCTGTTCTTCCAGGACATCAGCGGCGACGCGATCGCCGCACAGGGACGCCTGGACAACATCATCACCGGCGTCAAGCAGCGGCTCCGCACGGACCCGCGCCTCGGCACCGGCACCGCCGACCCGCCGACGGACATCATCCAGGCCGCCGTGGCGAAGCTCGAGGTCGAGCGCGGCCGGCCGGAGCGGTACGGCGAGGGCAACACATTCGGTGCCTGGACGGGGATCAAGTTCACCGTCGATTCCTACGAGTACGCCACCTGAACAGGAGAAATGCGATGGCGACTGCCTACGAATTCACCGGCCCGCAGGAGATGGAGTACCCCGCGTGGGGTCTGCGCGTCGCCCCGGGCGACGTGGTCCGGCTCGACGGCCGCCCGCCGGCGGACGGGCACTTCCAGGAGGTCACCGAGGACGTCGAGCCGACGGCCACCGCGGCGACCGAGCCGCCGGAGAACACCGGCGACCAGGGCGACGACGAGCCGCCCGTCGAGACGCCGAAGCAGCCGAACCTGGCCGCGTCCGCCGCCGAGTGGACCAAGTACGCCAAGGACATGGGCGTTCCGAAGGAGATCGCCGACAATTCCACCCGCAAGGCGATCATCGAGCACTTCACCCAGCCCGACGGCCCGTTCCTCGAGGGCGTCGAGCCGCCGAAGGCCGCCGACGAGAACGACGGCGGGGACGGCACCGAGCACACCGAGACCGAAGGCGAGTAACGACCGTGTCCACTGGCAGCACCGCGTCGACGTACCAGACAGTCCTGGGCATCGCGAAAGAAACCCAGCCGGCGACCGGTGCTCCGGTGGCCGCGACCGCCTTCATCCCGGTCAAGAAGCTCGAGCCGGAGAACAAGCCCGTCAAGCTGTACGACGACTCGTGGAAGGGGTCGATGGTCGAGGTGACCGGCGTGCAGGCCGGTGTGCAGTCGGCCGAGCTGTCCCTCGGCGGCAACGTCTACGCCGACACCGTCGGCTGGTTCCTGGCCGGGATGCTCGGCGACGTCGCGACCACCGGCGCGTCGGCGCCGTTCACGCACACCATGGCGCTGCTGAACTCCGGCAACGGCCAGCCGACCAGCTACACCCTCACCGACACCGATCCGCTGTCCACGCGGCAGTACGCGTCGTGCCGGTTCTCCGAGCTGACGCTCAAGTGGGACGCCGCCGAGCTGCTCACGTGGGAGGGCAAGGCGATCGGCTGGACCGGCGCCACCGCGTCGGCGCCGACGTCGTCGTTCAGCACGCTGCCGCCGGTTCCGGCGTGGGCGCTGACGGCCACCATCGGCGGCGTGTCCGCGCCGAACGTGAAGTCCGTCGAGCTGGCGTTCAAGCGGTCGAACTCCGAAGCGATCTTCACCGCGCAGAACAGCCAGAACCCCTACGAGGTGCACGTCGGCCCGATCACCCTCGAACCGAAAATCCAGTTCATCGCGAAGGACGAGCAGCCGCTCACCGACTTCCTGAACAACACCACTCAGCCGCTGGTGCTCAACTACGCCACCGGCGCCGGAGCGTCCGCGGTGCAGCTGCAGGTCACCATGACCGGCTGGAACTACGACGAAGTCAAGAAGGACAAGGGAAACAGCTGGATCGAGCTCGCCGCGGGCGGCAAGGCGATCGGCAACGTCACCGACGCCGGCGCGTCCGGCGGCTACAGCCCCTGCAAGGTGCTGCTCAAGAACGCTCTTCCGGCCAGCACCTACGTGTAACCACCGCAACAACTGTCCAATCAGGAGCGCGAGAAGATGACCCAGGAGATCACCGGCCCGTCCGGGTTCGTGTACGTACTGCGCGAACCCGGCGGCCTCACCTACAAGCACCGCAAGCTGGTGCTGAAGAAGCTCGGCATGAACGCCGACCTCAACGGACACGTGGACGTCGACCTCGGCGCCGTGATGGGCGGCCTTGAGGAGGCCGTCCTCACCGTCGCGATCGCCTCGTGGAACGTGACCGAGCTCGAAGAGGACACCGGCACCCGCACCAGCGAGGTCCTGCAGATCCCGTTGCACGTCCCGGAGAACCTCGACCAGGTCCCCGCCGAGGACGCCGCGGTGCTGGCCAAGGCCAGCGAGCAGCTGCGGAAGATCCTCATGCCGGAGTTCGGCCCGGATCCGGACGAGAAGTCCCCTACGCCGCCCTCCGCAGGCTCCGCGTCGCGCTGATCGACGGGCCGGACCCCCGGCTCACCCTGCCGGAGGGCTACGACACCTACCGCCTGATGAAGATGTTCCACCTCACCCACCCCGACCAGGTGGACGCGCTGCCGGCCGAGTTCGTGTCGTGGGCGTTCGAGTTCGAGCGCGTCGAGCACGAGGCCCGCGCCGAGGTGCAGAAGAAGGCGCAGAAGAGGTGACGCCGTGGCCACCATCGTGTTCGAGGGCGACAACGTCCTGCGCGCCACCTTGTACACGATGGTGGCCCACGAAGAGGAAGTCACCCGCAAGGCCGTGCGGGACCTCGCCGTGCGGCTCACCAACTACGCGAAGCGGGAAGCGTCCGGCCCCGCCCGGGTCGGCATCCCGCGCCGCAACCGCAAGGGCGAGCTGATCCCGTACCGCGCCGGCGGGCCCGGCGTGGTCTCCGGGACGCTCCGCCGGTCGATCCTGCCCCGCCGTGAGGGCCGCGCGGGCGCCTACAGCTGGTTTGTCGAGGTCGCCCCGGGCACGCCGTACTCGCGTCGGCTCGAGCTCGGGTTCTACGGCGTCGACTCTCTCGGCCGCCGCTACCAGCAGCCGCCGTACCCGTACATGAAGCCCGCCCGGGAGAAGACCCAGCGCGAGGCGAACGCGGTGTTCTACCGGGCCTGGGCGCGCGGCCTCGCGCCATAGCAGAACGCCTGTCCGGCACACGGAACCTGATCGATCGGGGGTGGCCGCGTGTCGGAGTACCTCCCGCCCGTCGTCGCGAAGCTCATCGGTGACATCTCGGACTTCGTCCGCAAGTGGCGGCAGGCCGCCGACGAATCCGAGAAGCAGAACGAGCGGATCCGCTCCGGCTCGGAGCGGATGGGGCAGCAGGTCAAGGCCGCGCTCTCGTGGGTCGGCGACCAGGTCAAGAGCAACTTCTCCGGCATCCTGCAGCTCACGCGCTACTTCGCGATGTTCGGCGCCGTCGCCTCGGCGGGGGCGCTGGTCGCCGGCGGGGCGCTGGCCGCGCTGCCGTTGGCGTTCGCCGGGCTCGCCGCGATGGTGCTCAAGGACAACGCCGCCATCAAGGCGTCGTTCACGCAGCTGGGCAACCACGTCAAGACGTCGCTGACCCAGGCCGCGGCGCCACTGATCCCCTACTTCAAGCAGATCGCCGGCCAGTTGGGGCAGGCGTTCAACTCGATCCTGCCCCAGATCCGGACGATCTTCGCGACCATCGGCCCGTACCTGACCGATCTCACCGACGGGGTGTCGGCGTTCGTCACCGGCGCCATGCCCGGGTTCGTGACCGCGATCCAGGCCGCCGGTCCGGTGGTCCACGGGCTCGGCAATCTGCTCGCGAGCGCGGGCGAGGGGATCGGGCAGCTGTTCACCAACCTCGCCCCGGCCGCCCAGGCCGCCGGTCAGGCGTTCTCGGCGATCGGCCCTTCCCTGTCGAACACGCTGGCGGCGCTTGGGTCGGTGCTCGCCGCGCTCGCGCAGGCCGGCGGCCCGATCCTGCAGGCCGTCTTGCCGGTGATCGCCACGCTGGTCAACGGGCTGGC
>Ga0070699_100000926_pt1 | contig 27348 bp, 21 predicted proteins | sample KBSK1503metaG_FD_65473 | JGI IMG/M metagenome (GOLD analysis project Ga0070699, IMG submission 65473) | Corn, switchgrass and miscanthus rhizosphere microbial communities from Kellogg Biological Station, Michigan, USA - KBS K1-50-3 metaG | ecosystem: Host-associated > Plants > Roots >...
CTGGCGATGAACGAGCGCGGCTACCACAACCTCGCCGGCCTCGTCACCCGCGCCCGCGTGGGAAACCTCGCGACCTGGACTCGCGACCATCCGCACACCGCGCGCGGCCGGGCTCGTGTCACGTGGGCGCAGGTAGCCGAGCGGAGCGAGGGGCTGATCGCGCTGACCGGCCCCCCTTCCGGCGAGATCCCGACCCTCGTCCGGGGCGGCCGGCGCACCGAGGCGCTCCGCCGCCTCGCCGAATGGCGGGAGGCGTTCGGCGATCGCCTGGTCGTCGAGGTCCAGCGCCACGAGGCCGGCGCGCACGAGGCCGAGCTCGCCGACCTGCTGGTAGACCTGGCGGAGACGCTTCGCGTTCCCTGGGTCGTCACCCAGGATCCCCGCTACGTCGATCGCAAGAGCCGGCTGGTGCACGACATGCTCTCGGCGCTCAGGTCCGATCTCACCCTCGAAGAAGCGGCGCGCCAGGGTGTGCTCCTGCCCAACGGCCGCTGGCGTCTCCTCGGGCCCGAGGAGATGGCGCGCCGCTGGGCCGCGCGCCCAGAAGGACTCGAGGCCGCCGCCGCGATCGCCGAGCGCTGCGGATTCGACATCGCGTGGATGCGTCCGCCGCTTCCCTGCTTCCCCGTGCCCGACGGACACACCGACGACACCTTCCTCCGCCTCTGCGTCGAGAAAGGCGCGTGCAAGCGTTGGGGGCTGCTGGGCGAGGCGCAGCGGCGCCAGCTCGACCACGAGCTGGGTGTCATCGGCCGGCTCGGGTTCGCGGGATTCTTCCTCGTGATGTGGGACGCGGTGCGCAAGGCCCGCGAGCTGGGCATTCTCTGCCAGGGCCGCGGCAGCGCCGCCAATTCCGCGGTCGCCTACTGCCTCGGTGTCACGGCCGTCGATCCAGTCCGCCACGGGCTTCTCTTCGAGCGCTTCCTCTCCGAGGTACGGGTGGACGGCCAGACCGAGGCCCCCGATATCGACCTCGACATCGAGCACGATCGGCGGGAAGAGCTGCTCGACTACGCCTACGGCCAATGGCAGCGCTCCTGCGCGGCAATCGCCTGTACGGTGCAGCACTACCGCGCCCCCAACGCCCTCCTCGACGCCATGCGGGTTCTCGGCTACCCGGCCGAGCTCGCCTTCATGCTGTCCAAGCGGATTCATCGGTACGAGGCTGCAGAGGGCGCGGCGTACGTGCGCGACACGCTGGCGGCGGAGTTCGGCCTGCCGCTCGACGACGCCCGCGGCCGCGCGGTGCTCGCCATCATGGAGGGGTGCGACGACCTCCCCCGGCTGCGCTCCACGCACGTAGGCGGCTTCGTGCTCTCCTCCGCGCCACTGGGCGACTGGCTTCCCATCGAGCACACCACCATGGGCCGGACCATCCTCCAGTTCGACAAGGACGACCTCGACTCGATCGGCGTCCCCAAGTTCGATTTTCTTGGGCTGGGCGGGCTGTCCCTTGTGCGCCGGGCGTTCGACGTGATCGAGCGGCGCACCGGCGAGCGGCCCGAGATGTACCGCCTTCCGCCGGACGATCCCGCCACTTACGAGCAGATCTCTCGCGGCGAGACGATCGGCACTTTCCAGATCGAGAGCCGGGCGCAGATCGCTTCGATCCTCAAGACCCGGCCCGAGCATCTCTACGATCTCGTCGTGCAGGTGGCCCTCATTCGCCCCGGCCCGATCCAGGCGCGCTTCGTCAACCCGTATACCATGCGCCGGCGGGGGCTCGAGCCGGTCACTTATCGCCACCGCCTGCTGGAGCCGATCCTCGCCCGCACCCAGGGGCTTCCGATCTTCCAGGAGCAGGCGATGGCGATCGCGATGGCGATGGGACAGTACAGCGCCGCGGAGGCCGACGCACTCCGCCGCACCATGGGGCACCAGCGGAAGCGCCATCGCCTGGTCGAAGAGCTGGTCCGGCTGCGCGACCGGATGGTCGCGCGCGGAATCGAAGTACCGGTGGCGGCCGCGGTGGCCCAGGACCTCGAGAGCTTCGGCAGTTACGGCTTCCCCGAGTCACACGCGTGGAGCTTTGCGCTGATTGCATACGCCACGGCCTGGCTCAAGCGCCACCACCCGGCCGAGTTCTTCATGGGGCTCCTCAACTCGTGGCCGATGGGCTTCTACCCGCCCGCGACCCTGGTGAACGACGCCCGGCGCCAGGGCGTCGAGGTCCGCGGTCCCTGCCTCCGAGACGGCGACTGGGAGTGCACCGTCGAGGAGATCGCCGACCCAGTCCTCCCCGTCGCCGGCGCGCCTCCGCCGGTCGCCGGCTCGGCCCCGCCGGCGCTCCGGATCGGCTGGCGCCACGTGCGCGGCGTGGGCGACAAGACGATCGCACGCCTCACCGCCGCAAAGGTGGCCGGGCAGTTTGCGTCCATCGCCGACGTGGTCCGCCGCGCCTCCCTCACCCGTACCGAGGCGCTCGGCCTCGCCCGCTCGGGCGCGTTCGGCGCGTGGGAGCCCGACCGCCGTCACGCCGCCTGGGAAGCCATCGGCGTCGCGGGCGATGACCTGCCGCTCGCCCCCGCCCGGTGCACGCGCCACCGTCCACGCGCCATGCGGCGCGACGAGCTCGTCTACCTCGACTATCTCGCAACCGGCATGAGCTTGAACGGGCACCCGATGGAGCACGTTCGCGAGCGGCTCAGGCAGGGGGGCGCGCTCGACAGCCGGGACTTGCTCGCGTTGCGCGGCGGCGAGAACATCGTCGTGGGCGGGCTCGTCACCGTTCGCCAGCGGCCCGAGACCGCTGGCGGCACCATTTTCATACTGCTCGAGGACGAGCATGGCTTCATCAACGTGGTCGTGCCGAGGAAGCTGGTGGAGCCCAACCGGGAGGTGGTGAAGTTCGCGCTCTTCCTGCTGGTGCAGGGGCGCTTTGAGCGGGATGGACCGGTGATGAACGTCGTGGGGCGGAAGTTCCGGAAGCTCGCGGTGCGGGAGCTGACCTACGCGAGCCGGGACTTCCGCTAGCTCCCAAGCCCCCGGAACGCTCCTCCGGTGTGCTTGACATCGCCCGGCCTCGGCCGGGGCCCGGCGCCCCCGATATCTTGCGGGATGCCGACCACCTCTCTTCGGATCCCCGGCCTCGCGCCGGTGCCGAACGACGGCAGTCTGGATTCCCTCCGGGCCGTGCTTCGGTGACCCGGTGGGTCCCCGAGACCGGCGGCTGCCCGCACCCGACTCGCCTCCGGCCGACCCCGCGGAGCTCACCCGACTCGGCGCGGCGCTGCCGACCCTCCTTCGATTCGGGGCGTCGTCCTGGAATTATCCCGGCTGGAAGGGACTCGTCTATCACCGCGACTACCGAGGGAAGGGCGCGTCGGCCCGCATGCTCGAGGAGTATGCCCGGTTCCCTCTGTTCCGGACCGTCGGGATCGATTCGAGCTTCTATGCGCCGCCGACCGAAGAGGTGCTGCGCGGCTGGGGCGAGCGTCTGCCGGCTGGCTTCCCGTGCGTGAGCAAGGTCTGGCAGCAAATCACCGTGCACACGTGGACCAAAGCCCAGGAGCGGGACAAGGCCGGCAAGAGCAACCCGGATTTCCTGAACCCGGACGTATTTCTGGAGTCGGTCTACCAGCCGTACCGGACGTGGTTCGCGGACCACACCGGACCGCTGGTCTTCGAGTTCCAGCAGATCGCCCGGAGGAGCGGCATGACGCCGGCGCACTTCGCCGAGGCGCTCGACGCGTTCTTCGCCGCGTTGCCACGCGACCTGCCCTACGCCGTGGAAGTGCGGAACGACGAATTCCTCACCCCCGCATACTTCGCGGTGCTGCGCGAGCACGGGGTGACGCACGTGCTCAACAACTGGACCCGGATGCCCACCATCGGCGAGCAGCTCGATCTGCCGGGCGTGCTCACCGGCCCGTGTCTCGTCGCCCGCGCCCTGCTCCGGATCGGCCGCACCTTCGAGGACGCCGTAGACGCCTTCGCCCCCTACGACCGGATCCGCGAGCCGAACCCGGGGCTTCGGCGGGACCTCGTTCGCGTGGCGCGGACGGCGATCGAGACCCGGTTACCGGCCTATATCCTGGTCAACAATCGAGTGGAGGGAAGCGCGCCGCTGACGGTGCTGGAGGTCGTGAGACTCTTCGGAGAGAACACAGTAAACAGTGAACGGTGAACGGTGAACAGGGGCCCGTCCTATGACCCGACGCCCCTGTTCACTGTTTACTGTTCACTGGTCACTGTTCACGCTGTCTCCGCAAACGCTCTCACCGGAAATGTCCCGAATCCCGCGACTTTCGGCGGGACCGCGTAGAACCGCAAGCCGCCCCCCGGCAAGCCGGCCAGATTGCACATGTGCTCGACGATCGGGATCTCAGCTCCCAACAGAATCGAATGCGCCGGCCGGGCCAAGTCGTCGAGATCGTCGATGTTGACTGAGTCGATGCCCACGAGCGCGGCTCCGGCGTCCCGCAGCCGCGCGCACGCCTCCGCCGTGAGGAACGGGTTCTCCCGCCCGTAGCGCTCCGTGCGCCAATGCCGGTCCCAGCCAGTCGAGACCAGCACCGCCCGGCCCGCGACGTCGAGCCCCTCGAACGCGTCCCACCCGATGGCCCTCGGCGCGCCGGTCAGCAGGCGGGCCACGACGGCCTCGAGCCCTGCCAGCTTCTCGAGAGGCAGGCCGGCCAGGTCCTTCCCGTCCGCGTAGCGGTGAAACGGGCTGTCGAGGTAGGTGCCGGTATTGGCCACCATCTCGATCTTGCCGATCTGGAACTCGACGCCCGGGGCGTACCGCGCACGCGACGCCTCGCGGCTCAGATAATCGCAGATCAGCGGCGCGGGGAGACCGGGATACGTGGTCATCCCGTGCTCGATGGAGTGGGAGAGGTCGATGAGCATGAAAAACGGTAAACGGTAAACGGCGAACAGTGAACGGGGGCTTCGACGATTAGCGGAGCCCCCGTTTACCGTTCACCGTTTACCGTTTACCACAGTCCCCAGCTCTTCCTCCAGCCCCGCCGTTCGGCAGATCCTGGCGATCGTTTCCCCCACCTTGTTGTTCGGCGTCGAGGCGCCGGCCGTAATCCCGATCAGTCGCTCGCGGCCCAGCCAGCCGGCATCCACCTGCTCGCCCTTCGTGCCGACCGGCTGGTGCCGGATGGTCCCCGCAGCGACGTCCACGCCGTCCGCGTCCTCGATGTGGAACGTGCGCACGCCTTTGGAGTGGACCAGGGCGGCGAGGTGGCAGGTGTTGCTCGAATTGTAGCCCCCGACGACCACCATCAGGTCGATCGGCTCCTCCAGCAGCTTCAGCACGGCGTCCTGCCGCTCCTGCGTCGCGGAGCAGATCGTGTCGAACGTCCGGAAATGGTCGGCGATCGCCGCAGCGCCGTACCTCCGCTCCATGCTCTTCCGGAACTCTTCGGCGATGGCGAGCGATTCCCCCGACAGCATCGTGGTCTGGTTCGCGAGTCCGACCTTTGCCAAGTCGCGGGCGAAATCAAACCCCGCGGAGACCGCCCGGCCGAACTGTTGGGCAAGCTGTGCGGCCTCGCCGCCCTGCTCGATGAAATCGCAGACGGTGCGCGCCTCCGCCATGTTCAGCACCACGAGGTATCGTCCGCCCGGGTATTTCATCACCTGGCTCGCGGTGGCTTTCGTCTCCTCGTGCCAATGCTTTCCATGGATGACCGCCGTGTATCCGTCCCGCGCGTAGGCGTCCACCCGCTTCCAGACGTTGAGCACCGACCCGCAGGTCGTGTCCACCATGACGCACCCGATCGCGCGCAGCCGCTCGAAGTCCTGGATCGTGACCCCGAACGCCGGCATGATCACCACGTCGTCCGGCGTCAGCGCGCCGAAATCGAACTCGGCATCCGGCCCATGAGAGAGGAATACGATCCCCATGTCCCTGAGCTTCTGGTTGACGTGGGGATTGTGAATGATCTCACCCGCGAGAAAGAGCCGCCGGTCGGGGAACTTGTGCCGCGTCTCGTAGGCGTAGTCCACCGCGCGATCCACGCCGTAGCAGAAGCCGAACTCCTGGGCCAGCCGAAACGTGACCGGGCCGACCGTGAGCCGGTGCGCATTGGCACGGAGAACCTCCACTACCGCGCTGTGGTAGTCCTGGGTCCGTTGCGCTTCGATGGCGCTCTTGAGGCCGAAGCCCTTCCGGAAATACGTCGACTCCATCGGCCTAACTTACACCTCCCTGGCAGTCCGCGCGGCTCACGGCGGGCACGCTGATCCCCCCGGTCTGAGGGCCACATCGCGAAACCGACCGTTCAGCCTGACCGTCCCGGCGAGCGCCGTGACCACTTTCGCGGTGGACTCGAAACGTCCCGAGAGCCGTCCCCCTGCGACGCGCTCGATGGTGAGCCAGCCGCTCCGGCTCTGGTAGCCCACCACGGCGGTCGGCCCGAGCAGCCTGAGCCCGACCGCCGCCGCGCGGCCGTTGCGGGCGCTGTCCGGCTCCACGATCCGGTACCGCCCTTCCGCGACCGAGTCCTCCGGATGAATGAGGAGGGACACGCCCGTGTCGCCGATGAGCCCGCTGACCTGGGCGACGTGAGCCTCCCGGCACCAGATCGCCGTCGCCGGCGCATCCATCCGGCCCTTGTCCGACCCGGTCCAGATCGCCTCGAGCCGCCCCCCGCCGGACTGCCCGAAGCCACCACAAGCGGTCAGGGCGAGAATGCCCAGACCCGTTCGGAGCCAGGCGGCGTCCCATGTGGGCGCGCCTCCGGCGGTGCCCCGGGTCATCTCACGGCACCGATCACAAGATCGAAGCGCAGGCGCGCCAGGTCGGGAGACAGCCTCCGGCTCACGTCGAACCGCACGGCTCCATGGAAGAAAGAGAGCCCCGCACCAGCTCCGACGAGCGCGCGCGTATCGAAGAGCCCGTCGGCGGGTCCCGCCTGTCCCGCATCGACGAACAGCACCGGCCGGATGCGACCAGGGAGGGGCGCGATGTCCAGCTGCGTCGCCCAGAAGGCCTGGCCGATAAGCGTTCCGTAGTCGAAGCCACGCACCGTGTTCAACCCGCCCAGCCGGAAAGCCGACTGAGCCAATAGCGGCAGCGACGCGACCCCCGCCCGAGCCCGAAGTGTCGCCCCCGCCTTTCCACCCACGTCCTGGCGGAGCTCGGCCCAACCCCGCACGGTCGTCGTCCCGGCCCCGCCGAGCAGGTCGGCGGTGAGCGCCCACCGGGTGCGCCCCACGTGCCCGAGTCGCACGGTGCCGCCGCCGAAGGTACCCTCCGTGATCGGGGGATTGCCGGGGAACGTGCCATCGCCGCCGAGGAAGTCGTTGACGCCCGACGTCGCCTGGGCGGCCACCGACCGCTGCCGCTCGACCCGCCCCGTCACCGTGAGCTCCCATCCGACGCCGAGCGACGTTTCGAAGGACGCCGAGCCGCCGGTGACCAGCGCGTAGTCGCCGTCGTCGTGGGCCGCGAAGATCGCGTTCAGCGAATTCGCGATCGAAGGACCCCGGCCGATCGGATCCACACCGGCCACCTCCTGGTAGCCGCTGAGCCGCAGCAGCCCGCCCGGAGCGTCGCGGATGAGGGAGAGCCGGCCGGTGACCCGCTCGTCCGAGAATCCATACCGCACCGTCCCCTGGAGGTCGGTGAAGTCGAGACCAGGGACGCGGACATGATACCCGAGCCCCAGCGAGTAGCCTTGCACACGGTCGTAGCGCACCGCATCCGTCAGCCGCTCGTATCCGAACCCGCTTCCGTGCACCCCGGTCAGCTCTCCGGGGAGCGTGTCGCTCATGCGCGCGAGCGCGGCGGTCACGTCCCGAAGCCGGGCCCGGTCTTCGTCGCCCACGCCCAGCTCGAGCGAGTCGTCCCACCCGGCGTACCGGGCGAGCGAGTCGTTCGGGGGCCGGTGCAGCTCGTAGCGGCCCCCGGGCCAGCGGTCGGCGTAGTTCCAGAACCGGTTTCGCGTCGCCTCGACGTTCCGCCGCTGCCGCTCCGCGCGGACGGAGTCCCGGCGCATGCGCCGCAGGACCCGGAGAGAGTCCCATGGCAGCGTCGTGTCGGGTAACGGGAGCGTGAACGCGATCGATCGCCCGGTGTTGAGCTCGTAGTCGCTGAATGTCGTCACTGCCTCGAACGGGATGACGAGATCCCCGAGCATGGGGAGCTGCACCCGTCCCGCGATCGACTGCCGGTACGGCATCCAGAATTTCCCTTCCTGGAGCGCGTACTCCAGGTCGGCATCCACGCTCAGAATTCGGTTCCCGATGGCGTTGAGCCGCCTGGCCGACGCTTCGCTCCGGCGGCCCGGCCTGGGTCGCACGAACAGCCCGGTCCCGACGTAGCGGAAGGTCAGCCGCACGACTTCGGACGACCTCGCGTCGATCCACATCCGTCCCGCCACCAGCGCCCGCCCGACCTGGCGCGGCACGACCTCGATCACGAAGACGCGGACCGGCTCGCCTCCCGGCGTGGCGACCGTGACGCTGTCTCTTAGCGCGTAGCGGTACCAGTCCGGACCGGTGGACGCGAGCGGATGGAGTGCGCCGGTCGCGGGGAAATTGTCGCTGAAGATCCGGACGGAATCGCCGACACCGCGGGGCACGAACCACGGACGGTAGAACACGCTGGAGAGATCCCAGTCGGGGTCACGCGTGCGAAACCGCCGGCCGACGACGTCGATCCGCAGGTCGTTCGGCAGCTGCCACTCCACCAGCGCTTCTTGCTCTTCCACCGCCGTGACGGGGATCTGAGCCCAACGGCGCCGGCCGAGGCTGGCCGAGAGGCGATAGCGGATGCGGGCGCGATAGTCGCTGACCGCGCTGTCCTGCGAGCGGTGACGCGCCATCGCCCGCTCGACGATCTGGCGGGTGAGGGGCGAATCGAATGGAGGCGTGGTGTCGGAAGAGGCGATCGGCGGGGCGAGAAGAAGGAGCGTCAGGACGCTTGCGACCATTTGCTCCTTCCGTCCCGGTGCAGTCCGTACGCCTTCAGGCGGCGCCAGAGAGTGGTGCGGCTGATCCCAAGATGCCGGGCGGTCTCGGCCAGCCTCCAGCCGTGCGCGTCCAGTGTCTTGACGATAGCCTCCTTCTCCTTCGCCGCCAATGTCGTCGGACCCGCGACACCGGGGACGAACATTGCCTCACCCAGCTCCATCGCCCCGATGCGGAGCGTCCGGAGCCGACCACCCAACGCCGCCAACCGGGGCTGAAGATCCGGCGCCCCCTCGGAAAGGTCCCAATCCTTGAGGGCCTCGCGGGCCGGCTCGTTGGCGTAGAGGATCCGGGCGTCGCGATCGAACACCACGACCCCTTCGCTGAAGCCGTCGAGCACCGCCTTGGCAAGCGGCGAGAACACTCCGGGGAGCCGGTCGAGCGAGAGAGTCTCTGTCATGTAAGAAGATACGGGTTCAGGAACCGAAAGTTTCAATCCGGCACGTCCGCTGGCAAGCCCCGCTTTCGCCTTCGGCCCAAGTGACTACCATTCAGTCACCTGGCACCCTCATCACCCAGCACCGAATTCGAGCCGTGACGACCTCCTCCTTTAGCAGGACGCGCGCCTCCGAGCGGGGTGCACATCTGCCCCTGGCGCTCGCCGTCGCCGCCGCCAGCCTCGTCATCCTCGTCACCGGCCTCGCCCTGAGCGCCGGGCGCGTGCGGTCCGGGGTCGAGGGCAGAGCGCTTCTCTGTCTCACGCTCGAAGGGGCTCTATTCTGGGGGGTCGGCCTCACGGGCTTCCTCCGGGCGCGCCGCTCACCGGCGGCCCTGCCTTTGCTTTTCCAATGCGCCGGTTGGGCGACCTACTTCGGTGTGCTGGCCCTGCTGCCGTTGTCCGGCCTCCCGTCAGGCGTGTTGTTCGGCGCCTATGGCCCGGGAGCGTACGTGCGCGCCCCGTCCCTTGTCCATCTGGCGTTGGCGCTGGGGTGGCCGCATCGCGAGGATCGTTGGAGAACGCCGGTTTTCGCCTGGTACGCGCTCCACGGGGTCCTGCTCGTCGTGGCGCTGGCGGGCGTCCTCAGCGGCCAAGAGCCCCTGTTCTCCTTCATCGACGTCGTCGCACGCTCCTCGTTGGACTTCGCAGCGTTCCTCATTGCGGTCGGCTCGCTGCTTTGGGCCCGATTCGCTCTGCCGCTCACGAACGAGCGTCGGCGCAGTCTCGACGTCGCCGCCGCGGGGATGTTGCTGGGCCTGGGGCCTCAGTGGCTCGCCCCATTCGTCCCCTGGCTGGGCGATCCGATCGTGCCCGACCTGCCGCTCGCCGCTACCCTCACCGCCCTGCTGCCGATCGGCTGCGCGGTCGCGCTGCTCCGCAACCGGCTGTTCGACGACAGCCGCCTCGGGCGGGAAGCGCGCGACCTCCAGGTTCGCCTGCTGCTTGAGCCGAATCTGGGGACCGCTTCGCAGGATCTCGTCCATCAGCTCGGCCGCACGCTCGGGGCCACCGGCGTCCTCGTCCGGGTGACCGACGGCGGGACGCCCCGGGTCCTGGCTGCATCCGGGGAGCAGCCCGCCGGCTGGGCGACGGCACCGCTTGCCGCCGGCGTCCAGGTGACCGCGGAGCCGCCGACCGTCGCCTACCCACTCGTCGATGAGGTGGGAGTGGTAGGAGAGATTCGGCTCGCGGGGGCCGGCCGCCGGGCGTTCGGCTCCCGCGAGATCAGCTCCCTCGCGCGGTTGGCGGGACCGATCGCCCCGGTGCTGCGCACGAAGCTCGCCGACCAGGAGCTGCGGCTCGCCGCCGGTGAACTGGCCCGGCTGGCGCGGAGGTTCACCGACGCCGGGCGGGAGCTCGAGACCACAGCCCGTTCCTCGAGCGCCGGAGTCCTCGAAACCGTCGCCGGCGCCCGCCTCCAGGCGACTCACCTGGCCGAGGTGCAGGACGCCACGCGAGCCGCCGCGTCCGTGGCGGATGAGATCCGTGCGGAGGCGGGCCGCAGCGCGGAGGTCGGCCGCGGGGTGGAGGTCCAGAGTGAAGCCCTGGCGCGGAGCTCGCAAACCCTGGCGGATGAGATGGAGCGCGGCATGCGCACCCTCGGCCTCGTTCGCGGCGAGGTGGACGCGCTGGTCGCTCGCGGCGAGGAGATCCAGCAGATCTCCGGCGCGATCAACGGCATCGCGTTCCAGACGAACCTGCTCGCCCTGAACGCGGCGATTGAAGCGGCGCGCGCCGGCGCCGAGGGTCAGGGATTTGCCGTAGTAGCGGAGGAGGTCAGGCAGCTGGCCGAGGACACCGGGCACTCGGCCCGTGACATCGGGCGGCTTGTGACCGGCATCCGGGAGGAGGTGGAGCGCGCCGTGGTGGCCCTGGCGCGCGTGCTGGACGACATGGGTCAGGCAGCGACCCGCGGGCGGGCGGGTGGCTCGCTGTTCGACGCCGCGCATCAGCAGCTCGCCTCGCTGCTTGACGCCGCCGGGACCATCCGGGACCGCGCGGACCGCCTCCGGGAGACGACCACAGCGATCGAGGCGGCCCTCGCCCGTAGCGCCCAGGCCGCGCGGTCGCAGCAGGCGCGGGCCGAGGGTTCGGCGACCATCATCGAGCAGCAGCTCGATAGGCTGGGTGAGCTCCGAGCCGCGGGCGAAGAGCTCGCCCAGGTGGGCGGGCGTCTGACCGGCCTGCTGCGGTAAGCCGCGCGACTAACGCCCCCGGGCGCGTCGTGCACGCCTGCGGTCTCGCGGTTCCCTGCGCACCGCCCGGCCCAACTCTGCCTTGAGGCCGGGCAGGGTGCTCGCTCGGAGGGGGGGCTGGTTCCCCCTGCCGACTTCGAAGCGGAGCGGCCGATCGACCGCAGGCAGGTCCCCCGGCTCCAGCCGCCGCGCCTGCCCCTCCCGCAGCCGCAAGCGGACGATCCCCTCGCTTCCCTCCACATCGTAGTCGAGCGCGACCGTGTCCCCTTTCACGCGGACGGCGGACGGCAAAGCCTGGAGCGCCGTTGTCGTCGCTTCGTCCACCAGCTCGCGTGGCTCGAGCCTGAGTCTCGTTCCGAGGAACGACTCCCAGCTCGTGACCTGATCGAGCTGGGCGCGGATCAGGTCGTGGACGTGGGGCCGGCCCGCGGTCGGCAACGTTCCGCCGGACCGGCGCCACAGCTCGTCCAGCTCAGCGACGGCGCGCCGCAGTCGGCCCTGGTCGGAATGCACCGTTTCGTCCCCGAGGACGGCCTCGGTGAGCGCGTCCGCGGCCGCCGCGCGGAGTGCCGGCGGGACGTCACCTTCGAGCACGTCGGTTTCGGTCTCGAGCTGGAAACCGAAGTAGGAGCGGTCCCGGGAGACGGCGAGGCGCTGATGCCGGCGCGGGCCACCCACCGACACACGAGGCGGCCCCCACACGGCGAACCGACGGATCAGCTCATACGGGAGCGTCGTCCCCTCGATGCCGGCGCGGGGCACACCGAACCGGTCGGCGAAGTAGCGCAGGTTGCCGGCCACGGCACCCCAGCTTCCAGCAACCGACGTCTTCGATACCCGAGCCTCCTGCCCGTCGGCGGTGCGCTCGTCGATGACCAGATCGAAGGGCATCACCCGCGCCAGCAGCTCGCTCCACCGCTGCCGCAGCTCGCGCGAGGCGTGCGGGAGCCGCGCCGGCAGAGGAAGCTCGAGCGACCGGTACACCGAGGCGGTGCCGAGCGCCGCGTCTTCGATCGCCTTGACGAGGACGCCCCGCCGCTCCGCCCATGCTTCGAGTCCATCCTGGAAGAGATGACGGGGCAGGCCGTAGACCTCGCCCACATAGCCGTGGTGGTTCACCGCTTCCGCGTAGAGGCTGTACGCCGTCAGATGGTCGCTTCCGTTGACCAGAGCCCCGTGCAGGTCGCGCTCTTCCCGCGTCATCCGGTGCAGCGACTCGATCGTGGAGCAGACCGCGACGATCGGCACGAGGTCCGCGTCCGCGTGCACCAGGAGCTCGCCCCACGGCCGCTCGACCGGCATCGCCTCGACCGCCCGGCCGTAAGCCGTGAGTCGGCCGTCCTCCACCAGCGCGCGACGGGTAAGCGTGTCGACCGCGCGGCGGTATGCCGCGCGGTCCAGCGGTACCGGGAGGTCCAGATCCCGTGCGTCCACCCCCAGCGCGGCGCAGGTGATGGCGACCCGTTCGGCGTCGCCCGCGAGCTGAAATTCGGGTGGCCCGGGCCGGAGCTCGTCGAACGCGAGATCGCGGTCGCTGAGGATGAAGACCTCGCCACCCGCCACGCGCCCGTGCACGCGGCCCGCCATCTGGAGGATCTCGTTCGCCCCCAGGTAGAGGCGGTGGAGCACGTTGCGTCCGCGATCCACGACGTTCCCGTAGCGTGCGTCGTAGATGACCACCGTGTCGAGGCCGCGCAGGTTGAGCGCCGACTGCCCGGCGGCCGTCATCGCGAGTAGCCATGGATGGCCGACTTCGCCTTCGAGGAACGGCCGGATCACCCGGATGGGCTCGCCGCCGTGGTAGAACGCGGTGGTGAGCCGCTTCCATTGTTCGCCGAGGCCCCGCGCGAGGTGCTCGACCTCCGCCCGGGTCGGGACGAAGACCGCCACACCCCGTTTTTGCTTGATAATGTGCCGAATGAAACGCTCGTCGAGAAATTCATCCGGCTTGACGGGGAGCACCTTCACCTTCGCCTTGAGATCGGGGTCGAAGGCCTCGGTGACGAGCACGTTCGCGCTCGTGAGGTACCGGGCATAGAACGCCGGGTCGACCGTGGCGCTGAGCCAGATGAAGCGACATCCGGCGCGTTTCCCGAGGGCGAGACACAACTCGAGCTCGGCGGACGTTTGGTGGATCTCGTCCACGACGAGAGTGTCGCGCGCGGTGATCAGGTCGTCCTCGAACCAGCGGCGGGCGATCCCGGTCGTCACGATGACGACGTTCCAGCTCGGCGTTTCCGGCGTGGCCTCACGCTCCCGGTTGACCACGCCCACCCGCAACGGCTCGCCCAAGACGGTCTCGGCGATCGTCCGGATACCGAGCGTCTTACCGACGCCGGTCCCCGCCACGATTCCGAAGCCCTTGCCGTCGGCCGCCCAGGCCCGCAGCTCTTCGCCATGCTCTCGCTCCAGCACCGTGTCCACGTGGAGGCCCAGCGCCAGCTCGATCGTTTCGCAGGCGGCACGGGTCGGCGCGATCACGATCACCCGACCTCGGGCGGGCGTCGCGCGGCGGTAGGCTTCCGGATCAGGTGGGAGCAGGTGGTCCCGTGCGGGCGGCATGCAAGAAGATAAGGACCGCAAGCCCAACGGCACGGGCAAAAACGAACATCCCCGTGAGACACGGGGATGTTCAGAGTTGGAAACGACTACCCGGATCTGGGAGATCTAGCGCCGGGAAGGCGCATGGAGCAGGTCAGTCGTCCCAATCGTGCCGCCAGCGAGGGTCGTCGCGGTCGCGCTGGCGATAGCGGTCTTCGTCCCAGCGGTAATACCGCCCAGCGCGCTGGTAGACCTCGACCCGCCGCAGCCCCGGCCGGCCCCCGAACCACCGGTCGTAGTAGCGAGCGCCGTCGTAGTACACCACGATGGGGCGGTACTGATGGCGCCACCAACCGTAGGCGCGGCCCCTCGGCCAACGCGCCGTCTCCACCACGATCACCTGCGGGGCGTACCGATCCACCACCACCACTCGCGACACCGGCTCCCGGTAGACCACTACCGGTGGGGGCTCACCCACGACCACGTGCCCGACGACCGGCCCGCTGTGAATGACCACGCCTGCCTCAACCATCTGGGCGGGCGCCGGGCGGGCTGCGAGCGAGAGCCCGAGCGCCATGCCGCCGACCACGATGCTGGCTTTCATAAGAACCTCGGTATGAGTTTGCAACGGTGCGGTGAGTCCGCATTGCGACCCACGTGCCAGCGCGTAAGTCATTGCGTGGCCGCCGGCCCTCTGCCACCACCCACCCCGGCCGTCCGGAGAAGGGGACGGGACGATACCGTAGCCGTTAAGCCGAAGATACGCCGAAGCAGTCTGCTTGACAGGGCAGAGAGCCAACCCCATACTATGGGCCGCTTTCGTCGCGCGATTTGCCTGTACCAGTTGAGAGCTACCCGCCTTGGCGGGACTGCGGGAGCCGGTCCCTCGGCCCGCTGCTCCTGCACCCGAGTCCACTCGCGCCGATCCAAACATGTTTCGTCAAATTCTATCCTTCTTCAATAAACCGAGACTGGAGGCAGCTATGGCCGCGGACTTCTTCATTGGCGAGTCCCTCGTAGGTGACGGCAACGAAGTCGCCCACGTCGACCTGATCATCGGGTCGAAGTCCGGGCCCGCCGGGCTTGCCTTCACGCAGGCTCTTTCCCGGAACACCGACGGGTTCAGCACCCTGCTTGCCCTCGTGACCCCGAATCTCCCTGCTAAGCCCGATACTCTGCTCTTCAACAAGGTGACGATCAAAGGTGCCAAGCAGGCGGTGCAGATGTTCGGGCCGGCCCAGGCGGCCGTCGCGCGCGCCGTGGTGGACAGCGTCGCCTCCGGCGTGATCCCGAAGGACAAGGCGAACGACTACTGCATCCTCGTCGGCGTGTTCATCCACTGGCAGGCCGAGAGCGACAAGAAGATCTTCGACTTCAATTACCAGGCGGTGAAGGAGTCCATCCAGCGCGCCCTCGCGGGCAAGCCGACGGTGGACGAGGTGCTCGCCAAGTACAAGACCGCCCGCCATCCGTTCGCCGGCGGGGCCGAGGGCTGATCGCCGACGCCGGCCCGGCCGACAGTCCAACGAGGGGCGGCCCGGATGGGGCGCCCCTCGTCGTTTGCCGACGTTTCTCTCGAGGAGCAACACCCGCGATGCGCAAGCTCTTGCTTCAGCTCGACAGCTCACGGCTGCCGAGCGTGTTCGACCAGGTCGTAGCCTACGATGCCGGCGCCGATGAGATCATGAGTTACGGAGGGGTCACCGAAGGCGACGTCCGCGACCTCATCCACGGCTGCATCTTCACGCGGGCACCGAAGGACCTGAAGAACACGGCCGTCTGGATCGGCGGCAGCAACATGTCCGCGGGCGAGCAGCTGCTCGCGATCGCCCAGGACTCGCTCTTCGCGCCGTACACGGTGTCGCTCATGCTCGACTCCAACGGGTCGAACACGACCGCGGTGGCCGCGGTGGTGAAGATCGAGCAGGCGGTGGGCGATGTCCGCGGTCGCAAAGCCGTCATCCTCGCCGGCACGGGCCCCGTGGGCCAGCGGGCCGCGGGACTCCTCGCGCTGGGCGGAGCCCAGGTGACGATCACGTCGCGCAAGCCGGAGCAGGGCGACCGGGCGCGCCGGGCAATCCAGGAGCGTTTCCGGGTCGAGGTCGGCATCGCCGGGATGCCGGACCCCACCCACTGCGCGGAGATTCTGGCCGGCGCGGATATCCTGCTCAATTCTGGTCCAGCCGGTGTCCTCATGGCGCCGAAATCGGCGTGGGCCGACTGCAAGACGCTCAAAGTGGCCGTGGACCTGAATGCGGTTCCGCCTCTTGGCATCGAGGGCGTCGAGCTCAACGACGCGGGCGTCCAGCGGGAGGGCGTGAAGGTGTTCGGGGCGTTCGGTGTAGGAAACTTCAAGACCAAGCTGCACAAGGCCTGCGTGGCGAAACTGTTCCAACGGAACGACCTGGTCCTGGACGCCGAGGCGATCGCCGACGTCGCCCGAGGGCTCGCCACCGAGAAGCAGGGCTGAGGCCGCATGCCGAGGGTCGTCGGCATCGACCCCGGCACCGTCTCGATCGACGTCTGCGGCCTGGACAACGGACGGCTAGTGCTCGACCAATCCTGGCGCACGGCGGAGGCGTTGGCGGAGCCGGACGAATTCATCCGATACCTGCGGTCGGCCGGCGAGCCCGACCTGGTGGCCGGACCGTCCGGTTACGGATTGCCTCTTGTCTCGGCCGACGAGGCGACCGACGAGGACTGGCGGCTGGCGTTCCTCGCCCCGCCCGGCGAGGAGGGCGGCATCGGCGGCCTGCGCCGACTCGCAAGGAGCATCGCGCACGCGGGACTTCGGACGCTCTTCCTGCCGGGGGTCGTTCACCTCGACACGGTGCCCCCGCAGCGGAAGCTCAATCGGGTCGACCTGGGGACCGCCGACAAGCTGTGCACCGCCGCCCTCGCCATCGCGGAGCAGGCTGAACGCCTGCACCGGGCCCCCGCGGAAACCGCGCTCGTCCTGCTCGAGCTGGGTGGCGCGTTCAGCGCGGCGGTCGCGGTCGAGGGTGGGCGCGTCGTGGACGGGCTCGGCGGCACGAGCGGGCCGCTCGGTTGGCGCTCGTCGGGCGGCCTAGATGGCGAGGTGGCTTTCCTGGCCGGGACGATCAGCAAGGATCTGCTGTTCAGAGGAGGCGTGGAGTCGGTCGGCGCGAGGAGCCCCGCCCTGCGCCGCGTGGCGTTGGACGCCTACATCGAAGGAGCCGAGAAGGCTGTCCGGGCTCTCGCGGCATCGGCGCCGTCGGCGCGGGAAATCGTTCTGTCGGGACGTCATGCTGCGGACGTGCGCGATGGCCTCCGAGCGCGTTTCGCCGGAACCGCCGAAGTTGTCGCGCTTCGGGGTTTCGCGGTGACGGCCAAGCAGGGCGCTCAGGGTGCCGCGATCCTCGCGGATGGGCTCGCCGGCGGCCGGCACCGCGATCTGGTGGACACGCTGCGGATCCGCCACGCCGGGGGCAGCGTGCTCGACTACCTCTTCGTGGTGGATGCGGCCGCCGCCCGGCGACGGCTGGGACTGGACGCGCATGAGTAAGACAGGTGGAGAGGTGATGATCGTGGGCGCGTCGGCCCGCGGGTTGGCGGAGTCCGCGGCGACGGCCGGGTTCCCTGTCCTCGCTGTGGATGCCTATGGTGACCTCGACCTCTTGGTCCGAGCCCGTTCCATCGCGCTGCCTCGCGACCTCGGGGTGGAATGGTCGGCGGCGGCGGCGGTAAGGGTGCTGGCCGGTGTTCCGTGCTCTGCCGCGGCATACGTGTCGAACCTGGAGAACCATCCGGCCTCGCTGGCGCGGCTCGCCGCGGGCCGGCGGTTCTGGGGAAACGCGGCGGACGTGGTGCGGCGGGTCCGCGACCCCATTCGGCTGGCCAGGGAGCTCACGCGCAGGGGCCTGGACGCGCCCCGGGTCTGCGCCGGGCCTCGCGCCCCGGGCGGCAGCGAGACCGAGTGGCTTGTGAAACCGCGCAAGTCGGGCGGCGGCCGGGGCATCCGCCCCTGGGCAGCGGGCGAGGCGGTGCCGCGCGCTGCGTATCTGCAGGAGCGGGTCGCCGGGATCGCCGGCTCGATCACGTTCGTGGCGGACGGCCGACGGGCAGTGCCGCTAGGGCTGTCGCGGCAGCTGGTGGGAGAGCCGGCGTTCGGCATCTCGGGTTTCCGATACTGCGGGAGCCTGCTGTGTGGCGGACCCGCGCCGCTGTTCCCTCATGAGGCGGAGCTGGCACGGAGGGCCGAGGCGCTGGCGGCGGTGACCACGGAGGCGTTCGGGCTGATGGGGTTGAACGGGATCGATTTCGTGGCCAGCGACGGCGTGCCCTGGCCGGTGGAGGTCAATCCCCGCTACTCGGCGTCCATGGAGCTGGTGGAGCGGGTCCACGGCGTTTCGCTGTTCGACCTCCACGCCGAGGCCTGCGGCGGCCGCCTGCCGGCGGCCGGGCCGTTGTGTAGGCCGTCGGCAAGGGTAGCGGGTAAAGCGATCGTGTACGCGACCGGCGAGGTGATCATGGGGCATCTGCGGCGCTGGTGGTGCGACGCCGACGTGCGGGACGTGCCGCATCCGGGAGAGCGGATGGCCGCCGGCCAGCCGATCTGCACCGTCTTCGCGGAGGGCGCGACGGAAGCGGGGTGCCGGGAAGCGCTCGCCGCGCGAGCGGCCTTGGTGTACGCGGCAATCCGAACGGAGCGGGCGGCGTGACGGCGGCTCCCAGCGAGCACGCGGTCTGCCTCGGCTGCGGGTGCGCCTGCGACGACATCGTGGTCACCGTCGCGGGAGCAAGGATTACGACGGCCACGAACGCCTGCATGCTCGGCGTCGCCTGGTATGGCGACGGAGTGGTCCCGGCACGCGTGATGGTGGCCGGTGCCGCCGCCAAGCTGGACACCGCCGTCCGCCGAGTGGCGGAGCTGCTCGTGAAGGGCCCTTCCCTCGTCTACCTGGCTCCGGACCTCACCACCGAGGCTCAGCGGGAGGCGATTGCGCTCGCCGACCTGGCGGGCGCGCGCCTGGACAGCGTGACGTCCGACACCGCAGCACCCGGCATCCTGGCCGGCCAGCGCCGCGGCCGCGCGACCGCGACGCTGGGCGAGATTCGTAACCGTGCGGATCTGCTCGTGTTCTGGGCCGTGGACCCGGGCGTCCGCTACCCGCGATATCTCTCTCGCTACGCGCTCAATCCGACCGGCACTCATTTGCCGGCAGGCGGCTCGGGCCGGACCGTCGTGGCCGTGGATGTCGGCCCGTCCCGCGGCCCTGCTGAAGCGACCACGCGGGTGGTCCTCACCCCGAGCGACGAGGCGGCCGCGCTTGGCGTGATGCGGGCGACGGTCTCCGGCCGCGAGCTTTCCGGGCTGTCTCCGGAGCTCAGGGCGGCGGGCGATCTCGCCCGCCAGATGACCCGTGCGCGCTACGTCGCCATCGTGCACGACGCGGAGTCCGGCTCCGAGGCCGCCGATCCGCAGCGGGCCGAAGGCCTGGTGGGTCTGGCGCAGGCTCTCAACGGCCCGACGCGCTGCGCACTCTCGAGCCTCCGGGGCGGGGGTAACCGGTCGGGCGCCGACGCGGCGACGACCTGGCAGACCGGGTTCCCGTTCGCTGTGGACTTCAGTCCGGGGTTTCCGCGCTATCGACCGGACGAACCGGCGTCCGTCGTGCTGGGCACCGTCGCCAGCGTTCTCATCGTCGGCACAGCGAACCGGCTCCCCGCAGCCGTCGCGGCGGCACTGGTCGGGCGCCGGAGCGCCGTGGTCGGTCCGCGGGCGAGTGAGGCGCCGTTCGCCACCGACGTGGCGATTGACACCGGGGTGGCGGGGATTCACGAAGCGGGGGTCGCGTACCGGATGGATGATGTGCCGCTGCCGGTTGACCGGCTCGTGCCGGGGCCGGCCGAGGCGGCGACGATCATCCGGTCGATCGCGGCGGCGCTCGCGAAGGCGGCGCGCCGATGACCGGGGAAAGGCTGCGAATCGCCGGGGGCACGGTCCACGATCCGGCCAACGGCGCGGACGGCGAGGTGCGCGACGTCTGCATCGAGGATGGCCGCATCGTCGCCAGCGTGCCCGCCGGCGCGCCCGTACTCGACGCGCGCGGAATGGTGGTGATGCCTGGGGGGGTGGACATCCATGCCCACTTCGCGAGCTCGTCCTGCAACCACGCGCGCCGGCTGCTGCCCGAGGATCATGCCGGCGATCCGGTCCCCGCCCCGGTTCTCCTCGATAGCGAAGGCCCGGCCCGGTCGGGCACAGGTGGGACGCTGCCCAGCACGTTCGCGACGGGCTACCGCTACGCGGGCCTCGGCTATACCACGGCCTTCGACGCGGCCGTCGCGCCGCTCATGGCCCGGCACACCCATGCAGAGCTCGACGATACGCCGGTGCTCGACGCGGGCTGCTTCGCTTTGATGGGCAACGACGAGTACCTCCTGCGCCAGATCGCGGCAGGCGAGCGTGGCCGCGTGGGAGACTACGTGGCGTGGCTGCTGGGCGCCACGGGCGCCTACGCGGTCAAGGTCGTGAACCCGGGCGGGATCGAGGCGTGGAAATCGGGCCAGCGCAACCTGACCAACGTAGATCAGGCACTGGGCAACTCGAAGGTGACGCCGCGGGCCATCCTGGAGACGCTCGCCGACGCCGCGAACGGGCTTCGCCTGCCGCACCCGATCCACATCCACGGCAACAACCTGGGCCAGGCGGGCAACAGCGCGACCACCCTGGCCACGATGCAGGCGCTGGCCGGACGGCGGGCGCACTTCACGCATCTGCAGTTCCATTGCTACGGGGGCGGCGGGGGAGCGCCCTGGAGCTCCGCGGCGGCGAGCGTCATCGAGCACGTGAACAGCCACCCCGAGCACAGTGCAGACGTCGGTCAGGTGATGTTCGGCCCGGCGACGACCGTCACGGCGGACGGCCCGGTGGAGTACCTGCTCTACTCCACCAGCGGCCGGAAGTGGGTCAACATCGACGTGGAGCTGGAGACCGGATGCGGCATCGTGCCGTACAGCTACAAGGAGAAGGCGGCCGTCGCCACGCTCCAGTGGGCCGTCGGGCTCGAGCTCTTCCTGCTGGCCAGGGATCCGTGGCGGGTCGTGCTCTCGACCGACCACCCGAACGGCGGCTCCTTCCTCTCGTATCCCGCGCTCATCCAGCTCCTGATGGATCGCTCGGCACGCGACGAGCAGCTCAAGCGCGCCAATCCCAGGCTCCTGGCCGGGAGCGCGCTGGCCGACGGCCTCGCGCGTGAGTACACCCTCAACGAGATCGCCATCGTGACCCGGGCCGGGCCCGCGCGTCTGCTCGGTCTGGCCGACAAGGGGCACCTCGGCGTCGGCGCGGACGCGGATGTCACCATCTACTCGCCGGACGCCGACCTCGCGAAGATGTTCGCCAGCCCCCGCTACGTCCTGAAGGCCGGCCAGCTGGTCGTGGAAGAGGGCCAGCTCCGGCGGGCCCCGAAGGGACGGCGGCTCCACCTGCGGCCGGGGTTCGATGACGCCGTGCTTCGGGACGTGCGGCGCCATTTCGACGCCTACGGGACGGTCGCGTTCGACAACTACGCGGTACGCCACGTTCCGGACGAGCCCGTGAGGATCGCTCCTTGAACGTGCGTGGCGTCCTCATCGAGGACACGTTCGCCGAGGCGTTCACCATGCGGGCGGCCCGCCTCGTCATCACGGCGGCGAGCCCAAGGTGGGCGACCGCCGCCGCGCTTAAGCTGACCGGCTTCGCGACGTCGGTGATCGGGTGCAAGTGCGAAGCCGGGATCGAGCGTGAGCTGGCCACCACCGAGACCCCGGACGGACGCACAGGGGTGAGCGTGCTGTTCATGACGATGAGCAAAGACGACCTGCCCAAGCGCCTCATCGAACGGGTCGGGCAGACGGTCCTGACGTGCCCCACCACGGCGTGCTTCGACGGGCTCCCCGACGCGCCCGACCGGGTCGGTGTCGGCTCGGCGCTCCGATATTTCGGCGATGGCTTTCAGGCGAGCAAGGTGATCGCGGGCGAGCGCTACTGGCGCATTCCCGTCATGGAGGGCGAGTTCCTGGTGCAGGAAAAGTTCGGCATGCTGAAGGCGGTCGGGGGAGGAAACTTCCTGATTCTCGCACGGAGCGCCGCGGCAGCCCTCGCCGCCGCCGAGGCCGCGGTCGACGCCATGGCGGGAATGACCGGCGTCTTCCTTCCCTTCCCCGGCGGCGTGGTCCGCAGCGGAAGCAAGGTCGGCTCGCGTCGCTCGAAGACCATGATCGCGTCGACCAACGACGCGTTCTGCCCCACGCTCCGCGCGATCACGAAGAGCGACATCCCCGACGGCGTAAATTCTGTGCTGGAGATCGTGATCAACGGGATCGACGCGCCGGCCATCGCCCGGGCGATGCGCGCCGGGATCGACGCGGCGTGCCGGGACGGGGTCGTCGCGATCAGCGCCGGGAACTACGGCGGCAAGCTGGGACCCCACCATTTTTATCTCCGCAAGATCATGGGCGAGGGCGGTCCCGCGTGAGCGACGAACTGGTCCTGACCCTGCGGGCCCCGCTCGCAGCGGCGGTGGACTTCTCCGCATTGCGGCTCCACGCCTGGGCCGATCTGGCGCCCGCCGCCGTGGCCCGGGTCGAGGTGCGAGTGGCCGGCGCGGGCCTGGTGGCACTGGGCGATCTGTTCGACGTGCGCGGCAGCAAGGGGGGCCGCACGCGATTCGCCGGGGACTTCTCCAGAGTCGAGGCGCTAGGCGCGGGGCTCGAGCGCGGTGAGGTGGTCATCGAAGGAAGCGTCGGGCGCGAGGTCGGCGCGAGGATGCGCGGCGGCAGGATCAGCGTGACCGGCAACGCGGGATGGGGTGCGGGGCTCGAGATGAGCGGCGGCGTTCTCGACGTCACGGGCAACGCAGGCCCCCGCGCGGGCGGCGCGTCGCTGGGCGCGAAGCGCGGAATGACCGGCGGCGAGGTGATCGTCCGCGGGTCGGCCGGCCCCGAGGCCGGCGCCGGCATGCGGCGGGGGCTGGTGGCCGTCGGAGGGGACGTGGCCGAGGGCGCGGGCCGCGCGACCCTCGCGGGCACCGTGGTCGTATTCGGTACGACCGGACCCAACCCCGGCCAGTGGTCGAAGCGCGGCTCCGTCCTGGCCCTGGGTCCGGTGAGCCCGCCGGCGACATACCGCTACGCGTGCACCTACCGGCCCGAGTACGTCGGCATCCTCCTCCGCCACCTTGCGAGCCGCCGCGGGTTGCCGGTGACCCACGAGCACCTCACGGGCTCCTATCGACGCTACAGCGGCGATCTCGCCGAGCTGGGCGCTGGAGAACTTCTCGTATGGACACGGGACTGACGCCACCGAACCTGAACGCCGCCGCCGCCGAGATCGCGGACGGCATGGAGGAGCACGCCGCCCTGTTCCGGGTGCGGGCGCATACGCTCGGCAACAGCGCCAGGATCATCGACGCAGGCATCGAAACCGACGGCGGGCTGGACGCCGGCCTCGCCCTGTCGGAGATCTGCATGGGCGGCCTCGGGACCGTCACGTACGCCCCCCTCCTGCTGGGCGGCGAGACCTGGCCCGGGGTGACGGTCTGGACCGACCATCCCGCGGTGTCGTGCATGGCGTCGCAGTACGCGGGCTGGGCGATCTCCCACGGGAAGTACTTCGCGATGGGATCCGGACCACTGCGGGCGCACGCCCGGGTGGAGAAGGAGCTGTTCCAGAAGCTCGGCTACGCCGAGACCGCCGAGCGCGGCGTGCTGGTCCTGGAGGGCCGGACGCCCCCGACCGAGGACGTGACGGCGTGGGTGGCGGACAAAGCGAAGCTCGCGCCCGCCCAACTCACCTTCGTCATCGCCCCGACCGCGAGCCTCGCCGGCGGCGTTCAGATCTCGGCCCGGATTCTCGAAACGGGGCTGCACAAAATGGAGACGCTCGGGTTCGACGTTCGCAAGGTGGTGAGCGGTATCGGCACGGCGCCGATCGCGCCGGTCGCCAAGAACGACCTCCGCGCGATCGGGCGCACGAACGATTGCATCTTGTACGGGGGCCAGGCGCGCTTTACCATTCGCGCCGCCGACGAGGAGCTGGCGGCCCTGGCCGAGAAGGTCCCGGCATCGGCGTCCCGCGACTACGGCACGCCGTTCTATGAGATCTTCCAGCGGTACGAAGGCGATTTCTACAAGATCGACCCCCTCCTGTTCAGCCCGGCGGAAGTGTGGCTCACCAGCGCTACAACCGGGAAGACGTTCCGCGCGGGACGGGTAAACCCCGACGTGCTCATGCAATCGTGCTTCGCATAGCCCCCAACCGGAGACTGCCATGCCACGCTCGACGTTCGCGCTCGCGGCCCTGACCGCCATGGCCGCCTGCTCCAAGCCGGCGGAAAAGCCCGCGCAGATGGCCGACACTACGGCGGCGCCCGCCGCCCCGGCCCCCGCCCCACCGGCCCACCAGGCGATCGTCACCGTGATTTACAAGTGGCCCAAGAGCCCCGCTGCGTTCGAGAAGTACTACCCGACGCACGTCAAAATCGTCGGGGACGCCAAGGCCGAGATCGGATTCACCAAGGCAGAGCTCACCAAGTTCACCACCGCGCTCGACGGCAAGAAGGCGGCGTTCTACCGGCAGGCAGAGCTCTATTTCCCGAGTCTCGAGGCCGCGAAGAAGGGCATGGCCACACCGGGCTTCAAGAAAGTGGGTGACGATCTCGGCAAGTTCGCGACCGGCGGCCTCGTCGGGATGGTGGCGGTCGAGACCGGCGACAAGAGCGACACGCCCTGCCCCGCGCTGGTCACCGTCATCTATCACCAGCCCAAGGACGCGGCCGCGTTCGAGAGCTACTACCCGACGCACGTCAAGATCGTGGGCGACGGGCAAGCGGAGATCGGCTTCGTGCGGGCGGATCTCACGAAGTTCGATTCCAACTTCGACGGGAGCCCGCCGACCGAGTACCGTCAGGCCGAGCTCTGCTTCCCCTCGCTGGACGCGCTCAAGAAGGGTACCGCCTCGCCGGCGTTCAAGAAGGTAGGCGACGACTTCAAGAACTTCGCGACGGGCGGGCTCACCGGAATGATCGGGGAACAAAAGTGAGGGAGACGGCGGGGCCGTAGTCGATGCGGGTCGCCATCCTGGCCTCCCGCTCGGGCTGGCACACGGATGAGCTGCTCCGGGCCTTCGGCGAGCGCGGCCACACGGCCGCGCTCGCGCGTTACGAGGACCTGGTGGCCACGGTGGGCGGCGGCACCGCCCTCCGTAGCGGGGTCGCTGTCCTCGATGATGCGGACCTGGTGCTGGCCCGCATCATTCCCAACGGGTCGCTGGAACAGATCATCTTCCGAGTGGACGCCCTGCACGCGCTCGAGGAGCGCGGCATCCGGATCGTGAATCCCGCCCGGGTGATCGAGCGAACGGTGGACAAGCTCTGGACATCGGCCACGCTCGACCGGCACGGTCTGCCGACCCCCCCGACCGCAGTCTGCGAATCGCTCGAGGCCGCGCATGCGGAGTGGGCGCGGCTCGGCGGAGACGTGATCGTGAAGCCGCTCTTCGGTTCCATGGGGCTCGGCATGGTGCGGGTCAGCGACGAGGAGACCGCGTTCCGCGTCTTCCGCGCTATCGACACGATCAGGGGTGTCTTCTACCTGCAGCGCGCGGTCGAGCACGACGGTCGGGACATCCGCATCTTCGTGCTCGGGGGCCAGGTGCTCGGCGCGATCGAGCGGAGCGCGCCGGGTTGGCGCACGAACCTCGCCCGGGGCGGGCGGGCCAAGCCGATCGCGCTTCCGGCCCTGTGGGCCGAGCTTGCGATTCGCGCGGCGGGCGCGGTGGGCGCGATCTACGCCGGCGTGGACCTTCTCCCGACCCGGGACGGGAGCGTCTACGTGCTCGAAATCAACGGGATTCCGGGCTGGCAGGGACTCCAGCAGGCCACCGGTATCGACGTGGCCGGTGCGCTGGTGGACCATCTCGCGTCCGGCCCAGCGGCGGGCGCCGCGTGACGCCGGCTGAAGTCGGGGCCGCCGCGCAGCTGGCCTGCCTCCTTGAGGCCAGCGCCCCCAAACCGGGGAATGTCTCTCCGGGACGGCCCTTTCACGACACCCGCTACGAGGACTTCCTGGCCAGCGCCGTCGCGATCGGACCCGCGATGGCCGCCGCGGGTGACGTATCCCTGGGCGCGACGGTACGCGCCGCCGTCGCCGCCACCCGGCGGCTCACGCCCAGGAACACCAATCTCGGCATCGTCCTCCTGCTCGCCCCCCTGTGTCGTGCCGCGCGCCAGGTGGGGAGTCCTGCCTTGCGCGAGCGGCTGGGTCGGGTTCTCGCCGAGACGACGGTCGCGGACGCGGGCGCCGTCTATGAGGCCATTCGTCTCGCGGCCCCGAGCGGGCTCGGAGCCGCCGGCGCCCAGGACGTCGCCGATCCGCCCACGGTGACCCTGCGAGAGGCGATGGCCCTCGCCGCGGAGCGTGACCGCGTCGCCGGTGAGTACGTCACCGACTTTCGCGTCACCTTCGAGCTGGCCGTCCCGGCGCTCCGGTCCGCCCTCGCCGACGGCCTCGTCTGGACGGACGCCGTCGTCGACGCCTACCTTAGCATCCTCGCGTCGGTCCCGGACAGCCACGTGGCCCGAAAGCTCGGGCTGCCGGCGGCCGAGGCAATCTCGGGCCGCGCGCGCGAAATGCAGGCGCTGGGCGGAATACGGACCGCCCCGGGGCGGGTCGCGCTCGAGGCGTTTGACGGCGAGCTGCGCGACGCGCGGAATACCCGCAACCCGGGTACCAGTGCCGACCTAACGACCGCGGCGATCTGCGTAGTTATCTTGGAGGGTGGCTGGCAGCGATCCGGAGAACATGCCCGTGCAGAGTAAGTTCCGCGTCGAGGTGAACAAGGATTATCTGGTCTTCGCCTCCGCCCATTTCATCACGTTCCGCGGCCACCAGTGCGAGTCGCTCCACGGCCACAATTACCGCGTCGGCGTCGCCGTCGAGGGCGCGGTCGACGCCGAGTGCCTGTTCGTCCTGGACTTCAGCGTGCTCAAGCGGATCGTGCGAAAGCTGGTGGACGAGATCGACCACAAGGTCCTGCTGCCCGCGCAGAACCCCAAGCTCGCATTTCGTGAGACGGGCGGCTCGCTCGCGGTGGATTACTTCGGCCAGCCGACGTACGCGTTCCCCCGCACCGACTGTGCCCTGCTCCCGATCCCGAACACGACGGCCGAGATGCTGGCGGAATATCTCGGTCGGGCGACCCGCGACCAGCTGGTGAAGGAGGGATACACACACCTCGCGCTG
>Ga0070699_100000927_pt1 | contig 27347 bp, 23 predicted proteins | sample KBSK1503metaG_FD_65473 | JGI IMG/M metagenome (GOLD analysis project Ga0070699, IMG submission 65473) | Corn, switchgrass and miscanthus rhizosphere microbial communities from Kellogg Biological Station, Michigan, USA - KBS K1-50-3 metaG | ecosystem: Host-associated > Plants > Roots >...
CTGACGAGCAGCTGGGCAGCGCCCTCGTGGTTCGTGGCTCCCTGACTCACCGCGCAAAAACGATCTGCAGCTCCAGCTGCGTGGGCTGTCCAGGTTGAAGTGGCGCTTCCTGGCGGTCTCGCGCTGGCACGCAGCCCCACCCCTGGGCTGTTAGGCGCCGCGAATCATGGACGTGACGGCGCCATTCACCATGAACGCAAGCGTCTTGCCTTCATGGACCGCGAGGCCAAGAGCGGTTGACCTTGTCCTACCTGGGAACCGCGGTGGCGGCGATTCCCAGACCCTCTGCGCCGTCCCAAACAAGTGTCCACTGATGATCATCGCGAATGGCGGGATGATGATCACCTCGGCCGGCGTCTGACACCCGGCGCTCGGCGCACGAGGCGGCGCCCAACGCCGTACCGCCGCTGCATCCGTGACCGGTCGAGCAGCCGCTCGGTCGCGGCGTGTGCGCGCAGTGCCTCCGGGAACAGCTGGTTCGTCTCAGCCCCAGTTGCTATCAAAGCCTCGACGCGTGCGGCCAGGGCCCCGGCCTCGGCGGACCCCCAGTCGGCTCCGCGACGGCAGTCGGAACGCGTGGGTGTGGTGAGTTGCCGCCCAGATGAGTTCGAAGCCGTGCACGACTATGACCCGGGACCCGGTCCAGGCCGAGATACGTGGTTGCCCAAAAATACGCAGTCGCCTACGCACTTCTGACGATGGCCTGATCTCAGCACGTCCCTAGCCTGCCTATAGAGCTGCGCGAGCGGCCACTGGGGAGACAAGGGCGATGAACGAGCAGAGCAAACCGGCCGAGATCCGAGACCGCGGATCGGAGCCTGCCTGCCCCCCGCTGGAGGGCCAGCTGGCGGAGCTGATCGAGGTCGTCTGGGCGTGCGAACGTGGCGGCCAGGCGGGAGACCACATCGACGCGGCCATCAGGTACTGGCGCGGCTGAGCCAGGAATTTCCGGAAGGAAGGAATCGCGATGATCACAAATGTTTCAGTAATCGAGGAGAGGGGAGGGTCGCTGCGAGGTCGTGCCGTCGCGGCCGCAGGTGCGGCGCCGGCGGTCCTCAGGTCGAATGCGCCGGTGGCGCAGGTCGTCCGCTTCGTGTGGCACTACGTCCAGATGGCCATCGCTATGGAGCTGGGCATGCTCCTGCCGGTCGGGTTCATCCTGACGGTGGTCGGTCTCTACGACCTCGTGTCGCGGTCGCCCGAGGCCTCCGCGCTGGTAATGACGGCCGAGATGGTGTTTGGAATGGCCGCCTGGATGTGCATTCGCCGGCACTCCTGGAGGCACACGGTTGAGATGTCGGCTGGCATGTCCGCTTCCACCGTGGTCGCCGCGGCCGCCTCCCTGGGGGGACTGCTTCCGCACACGGCAGTGAATTCGGGGCCAGTGCAAATCCTGATGTGGGCCGGGATGCTCGCAGCGATGCTCTTCCGCTGGTGCGACTACGCGCAGGGCCGCAAATGAGCGACTCCATCAAGACCACCTGGCACAGACCGCCCCTGACGAGAGGGCGGCGGTCAACGATCGGACCGACGCCACCATCACATACGGACACCAAGACCAAACGAGGGCAGGAGTGAGATGTCTATCGCAGACACGACCCAGATTTCGGGGACTGGAACCGGCCCCCGGGCTGACCGCAAGTTGCTTCGTCTGTCGGCAATACTGCTGGGGGGCGGCTTCATCCTCTTTGCGGTCGTTAACCTTTTCCACCCCAGTGGAGTGGACCAAAACAACCACCCCGCCGTGTTCGCGCAATATGCCCAGAGCGCGACTTGGACCCCCGTCCATCTTGGGGCGTTTGTGGGCTTTGCTGCCGTCATTGCGGGACTTCTGGTCCTGTTCTACGCCCTCAGGCTCGAAGGGGGAATGGCTGAGTTGGCGGTCAGCGTCGGTTCCGTGTCTGCCGGCGTGGCACTCGCCCTTACCGCCACACGGTTCGCGGTGGACGGGGTCGTTCTCAAGCGGGCGGTGGATGCCTGGGTAGCTGCGCCAGATTCGGAGAAGGCGGCGCGCTTCGCGAGCGCCGAGACCGTCAGATGGCTGGAGGAAGCGACCACCAGTTATCAGGGCTTCGTGCTTGGCTTCGCGCTGATCCTGCTGGCAGCGCTCATCGTCTGGACCGGGAGGGCCCCCAAGCCAGCCGGCTATATCCTCGGATTGTCTGGAGCCGCCAACCTCGTGGCCGGCTGGATAGTCGGTGCCTCAGGCTTGGCGCCGCAGGGTGCGATTCCCACGTACGTCGGTCAGATCTGTTGGCTGATCGCGGCCGTCTGGTTGCTGATCAGCGCCTGGCGCGTGCCTCAGTCAGGACAGACCGCCCCCAGGAGCGGTTCGCCAGCGGCGAGGCGGAACGATCCCGGGGCTCCAGCGAGGTCGCAATGAGGCTTCCGGCAGCCGGCGTTGCGGCGGCGCCGGTTGGCGTCGAGCTTCGCGGAACAGATCGGAGCGACGCCACTCTCAGATAGGGCACCAGGACCAAAGGAGGCGAAATGAGATGTCTATCGCGAACGTGACTCAGAGATCGGGGACTCAAACTAGCCCCACTGCTCACCGCAAGTCCCTCCTGCTGTCGGCTGTCCTCCTGCTGAGCAGCTTCATCGTCGGGGAGGTCGTGAGCCTGTTCCACGCGGGTGGACTGACAGACCCCAACAACCATCCCGCGGTGTTCGTGCTTTATGCCCAGAGTGGCATCTGGACCACTGTCCATCTGGCTCAATTCATAGTGACTGCGGCCACCATTGGGGGGCTGCTCGTCCTGTTCCATGCCCTCAACCTGCCTGACGGAATGCCGAGGCTGGTGGCCAGGATTGGCATCGTTTCGGGGGGCGTGGCGCTCGCCCTCACTGCCATCGTGTACGCGGTGGACGGGGTCGTTCTCAAGCGGGCGGTGGATGCCTGGGTGAGTGCGCCAGACGCAGAGAAGGCGGCGCGCTTCGCGAGCGCCGAGACCGTCAGGTGGCTTGAGGAAGCGACCGGCAGTTATGAGTACTTCCTGATTGGCCTCACCCTGATCCTGCTGGCGGCGCTCATCGTCTGGACGGCGAGGGTTCCGCGACCCATCGGCTATCTCCTGGGACTGACTGGAGTTACCTACTTCGTGGCGGGCTGGATACACGGCGTCGCGGGCTTTGTCCCTCAGGCTGCGATTCCTTTTCTGCTCGGCGTGCTATCTCTGCTGATCTCGAGCGTCTGGTTGCTGATCGCCGCCTGGCGCATGCCCGATGCGGCAGAAATCGCGCCCGGAAGCGGTTCGCCAACGAGGCGGAACGATGCGGGGGCTGCAGCGACGTCGCGATGAGGCTTTCGCTCGCAGTCGTCGTGGCGGCGCTGGTTGGCGCCCGCCTTCACGAAACCGAGAGGAAGGTGGCTCTGTGCTGTTTGTCGTCGAGCGCCGCCTGCCTAACCTGAGCACGGCCGATCTGGCCATGCTCCAGGAAGCGCTCCTCTTTGTCTGTGACCGGCTCACCTCGCGGGGTGAGCCGGTGCGCTGCCTCGGCTCGACCTTTCTTCCTGGCCAGGCGCGCCTGCTGACCCTGTTCCAGGCCGAGAGCGCCGAGGCGGTACGAAGCGTGAAGGAGAACGTCCACGCACCCTTCATCTCGCTTGAGGCCGCGATCAGGATCGATTCAGCGCCGGAGTCGTTCGCGGTGTAATCTGCGGCTGAAATGGCGGGGGCGCCCGTCAAATCTCGGCCAAACAACTTGCCGGCCGAGCTGACGAGCTTCGTCGGCCGCCGGAAGGAGCTGAGCGAGGTCAAGCGCCTGCTCACCCAGACCCGGCTGCTGACCCTGACCGGCAGCGGCGGGGCGGGCAAGACCAGGCTCGCCCTGCGGGCGGCGAGCGAGATGGCGCGCAGCTTCCCGGGTGGCGTCTGGCTGGTCTCCCTAGCCACGATCGATGATCCTCAGCTGGTTCTCCAGGCCGTATTCAGCGCGCTGGGTCTGCAGGACATGTCCTCAGGCTGGTCGATGCCCACGCTCAGCGGCTACCTGGCGGACAAGCGCCTGCTGCTGGTTCTGGACAACTGCGAGCACCTCCTTGACGGCTCCGCCGTGCTGGCTATCACCCTGCTCAAGTCATGCCCCGAGCTGCGCGTGCTGGCCACCAGCCGTCAAGCCCTGGGTGTGACCGGCGAGACGCGGCTGCGGGTGCCTCCGCTCTCGCTCCCTGAGGAGGACGAGCGTCTGACGCCCGAGCGGATCGCCACCTATGAGGCCGTCGCACTGCTCTCGGACCGGGCGGTCGCGGTGCTGCCAAGCTTCAAGGTCGACCAGGCCAACTCGGCCGCTGTGCTCAGGCTCTGCCAGCGCCTGGATGGTATGCCGCTCGCACTGGAGCTGGCGGCGGTGCGGCTGGAGGGTCTGAGCCTGGAACAGATCGTGAACGGGCTCGAAGCTGAGCTGCCGGTCCTGGCGAAGCGAAGCCGGGGGGTGGAGACCCGGCAGCAGACGCTCGATGCGACGATGAGCTGGAGCTACGGGCTGCTAGACGAGCAAGAGCGGCTGCTGTGGGCCCGGCTCTCTGTCTTCAGCGGCGGTTTCGACGAGGCGGCCGTCGTGGTGGTCTGTTCAGGGAGCGAACTGCCCGCCGACCACGTTGCCGTGAACCTGGCTTCGCTGGTGGAGAAATCGATCATCCTGCGGGAATCGGACCAGCAGCCCGTGCGCTACACCATGCTGGAAACGGTCCGCCAGTACGGCCGCCAGAGACTGCGTGACCTGGGCGAAGAGGTCGAGATGCGACGCCGGCATCGCGACTGGGCCCTCGAGCTGGCGATGCAGATGAGTGCCTTTGACCAGCGCCAGGCTGAAATGTTCAACGTCGTGCACATGGAACGGAACAACATCTGGTCCGCACTTGACTTTTGCCTGTGCCAGCCAGGTGAGGCGGCCAAGGGCGCGGAGATTTGCCGCCATCTCTGGATTTACTGGGTTACTCGCGGGCCCTGCGGCGACGCTCGGCGGGTCGTGACGTCATTGCTTGAGGCGACAGCGAAGGACAGCCTTCCTCACGCTTGGCTACTCTGGGTGGCGGCGTCCCTAGCTCTGGCCCAGAACGACTACGCCGCCGGCCAAACGCTGAGCGAGGAATGCCTGGCGCTTGCCGGCGACCTCAACGACCCAGAGCTTGTCGCCTGGGCACTGATCTGCCTCGCTGGTGCTCGTTTGTCAGCAGGCGAACTCACCGCCGTGGTTGAGCTGGCCGAGTCCGCAATTCGCCTGGCGAAGGTGAATCAACTTCAACCGACCGTGCTCGGCGCGCTGACGGCGCTGTGTGTCGTCAAGCTTTCGACCGGCGATCTCGACGGTGCCATCAAACTCGGCGAGGAAGTCCTTGATCTGAGCCAGGGGTTGGGCGAGCTCTGGTTCCGTGGCAACATGTTCAATTACCTATCCCAAGCGAGCTTGCAGCGGGGCGAACTGGGTCGCGCCGAGGCGCTGTTGAGGGAGAGCGCAGCTTGCCATCTCGCGCTTTACGATCGCGAGGGACTTTCGCACGTCGTCGAGTCGCTTGCCTGGACGGCCACTCGGCGCGCTGCCCCCGAGCGCGCGGCAACCTTGCTCGGCTCGGCTGAGCGCTTGCGGGAGTCAGTGGGCAGCGCTCTTCCGGCGTTCTTTCGAGAACAACACGAGCGTGCACTCTCCGCCGCGGCCGATGGGCTGGGCGAGGCGGCGTTCCAGCGCGCCGTCGAGCGCGGCCATGCGATGGCGGTCGAGGAGGCGGTCGCTTACGCAGTCGACAGCAGATCATCGACGAAGTCTGCTGCGCCCGCCCAAACGGCGCCGCACGGTCGCCTGACGCAGAGGGAGTTGGAGATCGCAAGGCTCATCGCGGAGGGACTGACGAGCCAGCAGATCGCGGCCAAGCTGTTCATCTCTGAGCGGACTGTGACGACCCATGTCGCCAACATGCTCAACAAGCTGGGCCTAAATTCGCGGATCCAGCTTGCCAGTTGGGTGGCCGGGGTCCGGGAACCAGCTGGCCCCAGAGATACGTAGCGGCTGGCTGGGTTGGCCGACGTTGCCAGCGACCATGCGGGACTGGCATCTGGTCTGAGGACGACCGCGCACGAGACCGGAGCCGCGCTCGGCGTGGCCATCCTCTCGGCAGTTGCGACTGTAGGCTTCCCAAGCCGGATTCCCCACGGGCACGAAGCCGGTAAGGCTGTTAACCGGTTAACGGTCGGGTTGCGGGTTCGAGTCCCGCCTCCGGAGCCATGTCTGAACGTAGATCGTCCCGCAAGGACCCTCGCAGCCGCCGCTGGACGGGGCTGGATTACTCGCAACGACTGGGACAGATGGACCGAGGCCGAATACACAGCCCGGCCCGCAACGGACATCCCCTGGACTGCTTACACCTGACATTGTGGCTGGGGGCCAAGGGCTCGCGGGTTCAATCCCGCCTCCCCGACCAACAAATGTTCGACCGCCGAGTCGAACCTGTATCGAGTCCTAACTCGACACCCAAATCTCAGTTTGAAGGTTCAAAGGTGGGGTTTCGAAAGCGTCGAGTGGCCGGGCGGCCAGGGTGCGTCAGTTGGGAAGTTGACAAACGGTGACAAATGTGACACGGCACCGCCGGATCGCTGATGGGCATCTGCCTCTTCGCGAACTACGCAGCATGCCCAACACGGTTCGGCAGGTCCTGTTCCGGCGAACGGATCTGTCGACTTGGCCTGCCCGAGTCGCGCCCGGTCCAGCGTGCTCGACACGACATACTTCTTTGCCGCGTCGATCCTCCGGGCGAAGGGTTCCATCCAATCAGGCCTCCCTGCCGTCTGCGACGGCGGCCGCCACGCGCTTCCATCATTTCGTACGTCACCCGCCCAAAGAGGAGCGGCGCGGTCGATGTTCTCGAGTGCGTGACGATGCAAGTCTTCGGCTGCGAGCATTGCCCGATGATCGCAGCACGCGTCCAATGTGACATTGATGTAATACCGAAGTGGTCGCATCACGCCAGAGTACCGCCGATGGGGTACCGCGCACGGTCAGCCCGATACAGGGCTACGAGCCACTCCGACGGTCGTCTGCGTAGCCGATGCTTACGAAGGTTACGGAGACAAGGAGCTGACTTCGTCAATGGACGGTCCGAGGTGGTCCCGGAAAGGCAAGTTCTAATTTCATCCAGAGTGGCCGACTTTCCCAGACCAGAGTTTCCCTATTTGAACCGGCCGATCTACGCATGGCTCTGAAGCTCCCGGATCAGGGACGCATGGGTCAGGACGGTGAGTCACGCGGGTTCGAGAATCCCCCGATGCGTGGGCCTTGCCGAAATGCTCCAGAGAGCACCTTGCCTATTCCAGCGAAAAGAGCGAACCGCTATCCGTCCAAAGAAAGACGATGGCATTGACGAACAGCGTGACGTGTGGCGCCTGCAGGCGCGTTGGGTACCGACCGCTCAGCTGCCTGCAGCCGTTAGTGGAAAAGGCGATTGATACAGGAAGGCTGCAGCAGCTAGGACCGCACCCAAAACGAGAGCCCCCACGACAATCGAGCGTCGCGCGGATACGTCGGGTGAGCTTAGCACGGCCACGTCCTCTAATGCAGCTCCGGCGCTACGTCGCGCGTGTCCTATCAGATGCAGACCCGCCGCGATGACGAAGACCACGGCGCTGACAGTGTGCGCAGTCATCCACACGCTTCCGAAGCGAAGACCGACGAGCCACAACTCGAGGCCCGTCACGAAGACCGCGACGGTCGACAGTACTAGCATCGGCGCGACTCCAAAGCGCAAGAGAAGGGGCGGAGCCCCAGCTAATCGGTAGTCACGGTCGCGCATATAGTACCTGGCGAATCGATAGCCAGTGCTCAGCAGCTTGAGCGCCACCGGCGGGATCAAGAGAAGGCCAACGATGTAATGCGCCAGCAGCAATTGCTGGACGTACAGAACGGTGATCGCGATCGCCACTAGGAGAATAAAGAGGACTGCACCGAGGCTTGCGGTGAGTCGCTCGTTGGCAGCGACACCAGGCGTGACATGCCGCGCGCGGTCAACCGAGACGGCGCTGATCGAGCCGGCAATTGTTCCTGCGGAGAGCGAGAGCAGAAAGACCAGCCCGAACTTAATCACCGGCGACGGCTGTCCTGGAGAGCGACGACGGCCACCAGTTCCAACGGCCCAGCAGCATGGCGATCGAAGGCACCAAGAGCGTCCGCACAAAGAAGGTGTCCAGGAGCACGCTGAAGGCGATGCTGAAGCCGAGCTCCTCAGTCTGGTTGCTCCCGCCGGCGAACCCCAGCACCACGAACGCGCCGGCCAGGATGACCCCGGCCGCGGTCACCGTCGTGCCCGTGATGCCGATGGCCCGAGTCAGCGCCTCGGACAGGCTCGGGGCGTGGTGGGCTTCCTCGCGGATCCGGCTCATGACGAGCACGTTGTAGTCCTCGCCCAGAGCCATCGAGAACACGAACATGAGCAGCGGCAGGATGAAGACCAGTCCCGGCTGACCGCCCAGGTCGACGAAAACGATCATCGCGAAGCCGAGAGAGGACAGGTAGGACAGCCCCACAGTCAGCGCCAGGTACCACGGGGCCACCAGGCTCCGCAGCATCAGGCCGAGCAGGATGAGGATGAGTACGAGGATGGCCGGGACCACCAGCGCCAGCGAGGCGTTCGAGGACGTGAGGACGTCGTTCAGAGAGGCGTCCGGCCCGGCGACACCGTACGCCTGCGCTCCCGTCGCGCGCCCGGCCGCGGCCAGGGCGACCGCGGCCTGGGGCACGGCGTTGGCGGCCGGCGTGCTGCTGACCGGGCCGGCGCGAAGCACGGCGCGGTACAGCACGGTCCGCCTGTCAGAGCTGAGGACCGGGCCGCTGACCGTCCGGAACACGGGGTCGCGGGCGAGCTGCGCCTGGACCGCATCGAGCTGGACCGGGTTCGTCACGGGAGTGCTGTACCGGAGCAGCAGCTGATCGGTGGGGCTGGCCGGCGGGAAGTGGGCGGCCAGCACGGACGTGCCGGCGGCGGAGTCGCTGCCGTCCGGCGGCGGGCTGCTGAGCTCGCTCGTCGTGCGGAACCCGATCAGGCCGGCCGCAAGGGCGCCGAAGAGGACGACGCCGGCCACCAGCATGACGACCGGGCGCCGCACCACGTGCTCGGCGACCCAGCCCCACAGCACCGCCCGCTTCGCGCTCGGCAGGGGCCGCGACGGCCAGAACACCGCCCGCCCGAAGATGGCGAGCAGCGCCGGCATCAGGGTGAGCGCGGCGGCCAGCATGACGGTGATGCCGATCGCCAGCGAGGGGCCGATGCCCTGGAAGATGGCGGACGGCGCCAGCAGCATCGTGAGCAGTGCCGCCGCGACGATCAGGCCGGAGAAGGTGAGTGCCTGGCCCACCCTGGCGACCGCCGTCACGAGCGCCTCGCGCGTCTCGCTGCCCCGGGCCAGCTCCTCGCGGAACCGGAAGCACAGGAACAGCCCGTAGTCGGTGCCGGCGCCGAGCAGCAGCACGATCAGCAGCGGCTGAGTGGACGGCGGGACGGCGATGCCGGCCCGGCCCATGATCTCCGCGATGAGCGGCCCGGAGATTATGACCGCCAGCGCGGCCGGGATGAGCGTGACCAGGGGGGCGAGGGCGGCGCGGTAGACGACGAACAGCACCACGATCACGAAGAGGAGCGTGAACCGGGTGATGCCGCCCGACTCCGAGCTCCGAACGTCCACCTCCACCGCCAGCGGCCCGGCCAGGTGCAGGTCCAGGCCCGGGGGCGCGCCGGTGTGCGCCATCGCGGCCCGGATGCGGTGGACGACGTCGGTCTCGGCGCTGTTGTTGGACGACACGGACCCGGGCACGGTCACGACCGCCTGGGCGGCGCGGCCGTCCGGCGACGTGCCCCCATCCTTCACCGAGGCCACCCCAGGCACCTCCCGCACGGCCTGCTCCACCTCACTCATGGCGGCGGCGTCAGCGGTGGTGAGCGGCCCTGACGCCCGGGAAGCGACGATGGTCGCCGACTGCTTCGGGTCCACGACCTGGAACGGCGCCGCGAGCTGGCTCGCACGTACGCTCGGGCTGGATCCGTGAAGGAACTGGACGTTGGCGGAGTGGGTGACCGTGGTCAGGCCCGGGAGCAGGCGGGGTGCAGCGACCAGGCCCACCAGCCACAGGGCGGCGATCAGCCAGCGAAACCGGATGTCGAACCTGGCGATGGCAGCGAACATGGGCAACGCCTTCAGGCGGGCGTGTAGAACTGGCCGACGATCCGCTCGACGGTCGCGTCGTCGGGGCTCTGCCCATGCTCCAGCCGCCAGTTCTGCAGCACGGTCACAGGCAGCATCGAAAGCAGCTCGACGTCACTGGTGGCGGGCAGCTCGCCGCGGGCCACGGCGCGCTCGACGATCTCGCGCACGCAGTCGGTCAGGGCGGCCGTGACGCCCTGCCGCCAGGCCGTGCGTAGCTCCGGGTCGGCTGCGACCTCGCCGATCACCGCAGCCATCGCCCGCGACGCCGTGCCGAACGTCCGCAGCAGGGCCCGGAGGAACGTGCGCATGTCCCCGGGCAGGCTCCCGGTGTCGGGCACGTCGGGCACGACGCCTGAGTGGTGCTGGATGGCCTCCGCCACGAGGGCCACCTTGTTCGGCCAGCGTAGGTACAGGCTGGCCTTGCCCACCCGGGCGCGCGCCGCGACCTGCTCCATCGTCAGGCGCGCGAAACCGGATTCGGCCAGCAGCTCGACGGCCGCGGTCAGCACCGCCTCGTCCACGCCGGGATCTCGCGGCCGGCCGCGGCGCGGCGCGCGCTCAACCACGGCGCGGCTTCACCTGAACGACAATGTTCAGCAACACGCTGCCATAATATCTGATCGCTCTCGTCTAGAAAAAGAGGTGTGAGGCGAACTTGCCACCGCTCCGGGACGGAGCCAGCGTCAAGAGGCGCATGCGAGGCGAGGTCGCCGAGGGCGGCGCAGGCGCAGCGGCTGCAGATCGTCGGGATCTCCGTCGTGGCCGCCAGGCCCAATCCCGGTCCCTGCGCCAGCGCTCGATCGGGTCGGACCAGCCGCTGAGGTCGATCGGGGCCACCCCGATCTCAGGATCGGGGTTTACATACGGTTCCGCAGGGGCAGCCGACGCTGAATCGAACCGATGGCCTGCCGCGTACCAGACGCGCCAGTCAACGAACGCGGGGAACCGTTGGCGTGTAAGCGCGGATCATGCCCAGGACGCTTGTCTCGAACTCGGCGGACCGGTTCAAATAGTGTCCCGTCCCCCCGCCAGCTGAACACCAACCATCCACGTCGGCCGGCCGAACGGTCGCTACCGAGCGAACGGCGAAGGCCTGCCGCTCGAGTTCGTGAGGCGTAGGCCGGCGGTGCAAGGCATCGAGGTGCGAACCGGCGAGCGCCTGATCGGGGTGTGCAGACCGACGGGCCCAGGGCTGCTTGCGGTCAGTGCTCGAGGAAGCGGCGTTCGATGATGCGGCTCGGCCCCGCCAGGAGCGCGATGAGGATGAAACGCCCCCACTCGGGCAGCCGCTGGGGCAGCGAGCCGTTGTGGATGCCAAGCAAGGCGGCCTGGTCGGGCCTGGTGAGCTCGTAGCCGTGGAGGGTGTTTCTGCGCTCCTGCAGGTGCTGGGCCAGAAACACATTTGGAGGCACGACCCTTGTGCCTTTCGGATGCGGCACCGTGACCCCAGCTGCCGTGACCCGACTCGGAGGGATCACCCCGCCCAAAGCCTGGTCGACCCACTCCTGGTACAGGTCACGAGCGTGATTCTGGAGCAACGTGGCGAGGTTGCCCGGAAGCGTGCCCACCGCGCCCACGACAGTCTCCTCCCAGTACTTCTCGTTGAACAGGCGTGGGATGCCGCCGCCCTGGAGACCGGCGTAGAGATCCACCAATTGCCAGAAGTCGGCCAGGCGGGCTCCCCTTTCTCCGCTAGCCAGGAGATGCGCGGAGACGTACAGGATCCGGCCGACCGTCATGTTGGTGTGCTGCTGGACGACCGGCCGCAGCTCCCCGGTCTTGGTCATGAAGTTCTGCCAGCGGATCAGGTAGTCGGCGAGCCGGTTGAAGCCGGCCACGAACCACTCCCGGAGGGCGTCCTGCTCAAGTGAACCGGCGTGGACCAGGCCGACCATGGCGGGCAGGTTGGCGGGGAGGTACTCGGCGACCGGCAGCGAGTGGACGTAGGTGACGCCCATGAAGTCCAGCCGAGGCACGTGGAGGTACTCCCCGAACTCGAAGATGAACGTTACCGGCATCGCCTCGCAAGCCACTCCGGGGAGGTCGACCTCGTTGAGGAGGTTGAGGTAGATCGCTCCGGGATGGGCGGTCGAGATGTCCTCCCCGTGGAACCAGAGACCGGCGCGGCCGGCCATGAGCGTCTCCTCGATCGCGTCCCAGCCCGACAGCGTGGCGGCCGCCAGCATGTGGTGGGGACGGCCGACCGTGACGTGCCGGTGGCTCTTGCCCCAGGCGATCATCTGGCCGGTCGGGTACCACTCCAAGAGCTTGTTCGCCACCCCCGCGGCGATCTCCGGCAGGATCCCGGCCGATGCCAGTCCGATCGCCGTGCTGGCCATGCGGCAGGCTTCGGCGAAGTCGAGCGGGGTCGTCGGCTTCGGGCGTCCGCGGAGATCGGCGAGAGCGGCTTGCGGCGGTGCCGGATGAAGCGGGGGGTCAGGCCAGGTGGCGAGATGGTCACGCAGCGCATCACCCGACCCAACCAGCCCCATCCTGGTCAGCTTCCAATCGAGTTGGAGCAGGTACGGCGGGGGGTCGTCGCCAGGCTGGACTGACCAAGTCGGGCTCGTGCCGGTCAGCTGGTAGAGACCCTGAGCATTGATCGAGTCCCGAAAACGGTCAGCTGTTCCTGGCTTCCCGCCGGTCGGGACCGGCAGCATCCACGGCGCCTGCGCCACCGGAGGCGAGCTCATCCCTTCTCCACCCTCCATGACAGGCGGACTGCCGCCGGCTCTCCGCTCATAAGAGCAGAGTGAGGGCCCTGCCGGCGGCACTGCAGCAGCCGGTGGGCATCGGCCTGGGCTTGGAGCATGAGGGCGCGCGTTCGGCTCGCCCATCGCCGTGGCGACTGGTGCCCCCCTGGGACGTTCGTGCGTATCGTCGGCGGTATGGCGGCGAGTCCAGAGGTAGATCGAGCACCTAATCTAGGCGGCCAGTCTCCAGGCGGCGTGTGGGACTCGCGCTCATAAACCTGCGACCCAAAGACTTTGTTACATCCAGACTGTAGAGTTCTGCTCTGACAAATGGTCCGACTGATACCCGATTGATACCGGATTCCCGGGGACCGGAAGGGACGCGCGGGGACGATCGGGGATCGCGGGTGGGCGATTTGTATTACGAGCGGGGACCTGGAGGGACGGGAGGGGACCAGCGGGGACGCAGCCGGTAAGGCTGTTAACCGCAAGGTTCACGGTTCGAATCCGTGCTCCGGAGCCAATTTCGAGTTCAAAATCCAAGGTTCCCCCACCCTCGGGCGGGACCAAGGATGGCGAAATCTCGCCAGCAATACGATCCTCACGACAACGACGGCTAGTTGGCACCCCTACTGATTCCCGTGGGCGACAGACGGTGCTGGCTGGGCGGCGGGGATCGGCCCTCCCTGGACCTATTCGGTGAGCACGGAGGGGGCTCTATCAAGCGGCTGGAGTGGCGAGGCCCTCGAGAACCTTCTCGAGCAGCCGCCGGAGCGACTGCCGCTCCTGGGCGTTCAGCTCACCGAACACGTTGTCCTCGATCTTGGTGAGCGCGCTGCCGGCCCGGCCGAGCGCCTCGCTCCCAGCGGGCGTGATCTCGACCACGTGCCGGCGCCGGTCCTCGGTGTCGCGGCGGCGGATCGAGTAGCCGCGCGTCTCGAGCTCGTTAAGGAGCAGCACGACCATGTTGGGGTCGTGCAGCATCGCTTCGCCCAGCTCCTGTTGGGTCGTCCCAGGGTGCTCGCTCAGGTAGCCGAGCACCTGGAACTCCTTGAGCTTCATGCCCAGCTGCTCCTCGAAGCTGCGCCTGTAGAAGGCCTTGGAGACCAGCGTCACCAGTGTGATGAGCCCCCGCCCCTCGTCCCTTCCTCTTCCGTCTTCCTTCATCGATCTCCTTGCCCCGGGATGTTACCACACAACTTGATCATGCAAACAACCTAATCGTCATGTTATAGTGATCATCATCAGGCAAGGCTCATATGGAGACGACGATGATCGCGACATTAAGGGGACTCATATCACGGGATGATCTTAGGCGCTGGATCGCCCTTGTGGTGGTCTGCTTCGGCCAGCTCATGATCGTGCTCGACACCACGATCGTGAACGTGGCCCTGCCCTCGATCCAGAAGGACCTCGGCTTCAGCCAGGCCGACCTGACCTGGGTGGTCAACGGCTACAGCATCAGCTACGGCGGCTTCGTCCTTCTGGCCGGACGGCTGGGCGACCTGGTCGGACGCAAGCGGGTGTTCCTCGCGGGCGTCCTGCTCTTCACGGTCGCCTCGGTCCTCTGCGGCGCGGCCGTCAGTCCCGGCCTGCTGGTGGCCGCCCGCCTCATACAGGGCTTGGGCGGCGCGCTCTCGACTGGGGTGATTATCGCCATGATCGTCACCACCTTTACGGGCACGCGCGAGCGGGCGCAGGCGATGAGTGTGTTCGCCTTCACGATCGCCGGCGGCGGCTCGCTGGGCCTCCTGGCCGGCGGCTTCCTGACCCAGGCGGCGAGCTGGCACTGGATCTTCTTCGTCAACGTGCCGATCGGCGCGGCCACGCTCATCGCGGGCGCCCTTCTGATCAGGGACGACCGCGGCATTGGCCTCAGCCATGGCGTTGACGTGGCCGGCTCGGTCCTGGTCACGTCCGCCGTCATGGCGGTCGCCTACACGATCCTCACCGCCCCGGCCAGCGGCTGGACCTCGCCTCACACCCTCGGCATGGGCGCGACCTCGTTCCTGCTCCTGGGCGGCTTCGTCGGGCTGCAGGCTCGCTTGAGCAATCCGATCATGCCGCCGCGCATCCTCAGCATCCGGAGCCTGGTCGGCGGCAGCGCGGCCCGGGGCCTACTGGCGGTCGGCATCTTCACGACCTTCTTTCTGGGCGCGCTTTACCTGCAGCAGGTGCGCGGCTTCACGTCCTTCGGGACCGGCCTCGCCTTCCTGCCCCACACCCTGGCCCTGGGCGTCATGTCGTCCGGGATCACCGTCCGCCTGGTCGGCCGCTTCGGACCCCGCCGCGTCCTCGTGGTCGGACTCGTGTTGATCATGACCGCGCTCGTGCTGCTGGCCACGACCGGCCCGCAGACCGTGTACTTCCCACGCCTGCTCATCACCTTCGCGCTCTTCGGGACGGGCGCCGGGATGACGTTCATGCCGCTGACGCTGCTGACCATGGCGGACGTGCCGGCGGCCGACGCCGGCCTGGCGGCGGGGATCGCCAACGTCTCGATGCAGGTCTCGGCGGCTCTGGGCCTGGCGGCCTTGGGCACCATCGCCGCCGACCGCTCGCGCTCGCTGCTGGCGGACGGCACGGCGGGTGCAACGGCGCTCACCGGCGGCTACCAGCTCGCCTTCGCGATCGCCGCCGGCCTGGTGGCGGCCGCCCTAGTCGTGGTACTGCTGACGCTCCGCGCGCCGAAGGCCGCACCGGCCCCGGCTGCGGTCGAAGAGCCCGATGAGCTGCCGCAGGCAGCCTGAAAGGAGGAATCACAAATGGTCACCTACATGACGCAAGCGATCGGGTGGGCTCTGGCCCACGCCCTCGGCCGGCCGGAGTCAGAGCCGGTCGCGCACAGCAAGCTCGAGCACACCCACTGGGACCGGGCCGAGCACCGCTGGTACACCCACGAAGATCACACTGAGGACACCCACGGCCGCGCCGCCTGAATAGGCCGCCTCTCCCGATTGGCCCTCGAAGCCCGCGATGGATGCGGTGCGCTACGCCGCAGTAGGCGGTCCGAACCAGGTGGTCAGCGCGTCAGGGAGCCCTGGGTGGGTTAGGTCTCCCACCCAGGCAACATATCCGTCGGGCCGAATCAACACGGCAGTGGGAGCAGGGACCGCGCCAAATACCGGCCCAGCATCCCCCGGCGGGCCCGAACTGCTGAGCCAGAGAGGGAGGGTGTGCTCCGCACGCCAGCGACGCGCCGATTTGGGCTCGCGCTCCCAACCCGGAATCAACCTTTGTCGGAGAGCCGTTCCAGCGGCTGGATGTGGTCAAAGCCAGTGATGAGCTGGTTGACGTTCTCATTGGTGAGCCGGCGGGAGGGTGGGCCACTCGATGTCACCTGACGTTGGCCATATCCGCTGGAGATTCAGCAAAAGAAACCACCGGCAGGTCCTCCTGCAGGTACTCATCATCGAGATGGCCCGAGGGGTTCGGAAGGCGCAAGCCGGACGGATTCGCGGGGGTCACCTTTCTTCCATTCGCTGGCCGCTCAGCCGTGAACATCGAGCAGGATCACGTCTGGATCCGGCACAGCAATCTTTTGGAGCGGACCTTCGGTGAGACCCGGCGCCGGGTCAAGGTGATCGGGCTGCCCGCCGAGCACTCCTGCCTGTCGCTGGTCTGGGCGGTGCTGGATCGGGCCAGCGTCGGCTGGCGCGGGATCGAAACTTCTGTGGCCGGCATCCGCCTGCTCCAGGATCTCCGCCGCCAGCTGCTGGGCCCACCCGAGCTGCGCGCCACCGGCTCATCCCGGGGGCCACCTCCGGATCACGCAACCCGCATGGGCCAGACCGACGGCTCTCCGGCCGACGTCCTGGGATACTCGCCGACCCTGGTCGCGGGCCTCTACGAGCCTCTCAACGGCTCGGTTCTACGGCTCGGCAGCCGCAGACGTCCCATTCGCCCGATTGATGCGTGCGTCACGATTCCGGCTCGATGATGATCCCCGCCATGCAGCCTGCTGCCCGGCTCTTACACCGCCGATGGACGCCACCGGTTCACTTCATGCCTCAGAAGGGCCTGGACCCGCAGGCGCAGCCAGCGGTCGACCGAGCTGCAGTCGACGGCCATCTGACGGGAAGCGAGTTAACCGCGATGATCCAGCACCTGGTCGACGATGAAAGCTGGAGAGCCTGGAGACGGAGATGGGCCGGCTCGGCCGCGAGCTGGAGGCGGCCCGAGAGCGGACGGGCGCCGCCGCGACTGAGCGGCTGACCCGTTTGGAGCGCCTGGAGACCGAGGTCGCGCAGGTCGAGTCCGAGCGGGACACCGTCTGGGAGGAACTCCGGGCAGACTCGCTGGTGAGCCTTCCGCTCATCAGGGGGTGGGGATGGGGACGTGGACCGGCGAAAGGTGCGTGGGTGAGAACCGCCCGAGGTTGCCCCCCCTGATGTCGGATGCCTCGATGCGGATCGTGTCGCACTGCTCGGGGCTGTCGGGGTCGGCTCCGAGAGGCCGGTCGCCCTCCGGCGTTAAGTAGGCCCACCAGGTGACGCAGGCGTAGATGACGTAGGGATCGCCGAGCTTGATCGGGGTGGGGGTGCCGTCGATCGTAAGGGGCTGGCCGTGCGTCAGCGGCACCGAGCCGTAGCCGTACACCTGGTCGTAGACGCGGGCGCTCTGCTGCCTGGGCGGCGGGCTAGAGCAGTAACCGCCGTAGCAGGGCCCGGTCGGACAGCCCTGCAGGCCGTTGCCAAGCGTGCAGCCGGGCTCGGGCGCGGCGTCGACGACGTCGAGCGTGACGCGGCGCAGCTCCTCGGGATGGCCGGCGGCCGTCACCTCCACGTGCGCATGTCCGCTCCGCGACAGAGAGGCCTTCCAAGAGAAGCTGAATGGCCCACCGACCTGGATCGGGTTCGCGCCGTCGTCGGTGGAGTACATCGTCTCTTCGGCCCCCGGGTCGCGGTACACGAGGCGGGAACGATCGCTGCCGCGCTGTACGAACGAAACCAGGTCACCGGCCAGTGATGCGCTCGGGGCCGGCGCGGGAGATATGATCCAGTAGCTCTGGACCTCGTAGGGCCCACAGCCATCGCAGGCCTCCTGGTTGAACCCCGCGTCGACCACCTCGCCCGGCTCGAGTGATGTCTCCGTCGGCAGCCTGATCCGCACCCCGTTCACGCCCGAATCGTGTTGATCCGGCGCCCCGGTCGTGCGCATGTACTGATCGAAGGCGTTGAACGCCTTCACGACGGTCGCGGCGGACCAGCTGGGGTCGCACGAGTGCGTCACGAAGAATGCGAACGGAGTGATGGAGGTGTCGCGCAGCTGCGCCGTGTACACGAAGAAGCAGTCACCCGCGTAGGCGGGCCCCTGCCACGCCTGGTCGAAGCGCAGCGCGAGGGCGGCGTTCCCAAGCCTATCCGGGGTGGTGAGCGCGCAGCTCGGGTTCCCGCGAGCGGTCGCTGCATCGACCGTCACGGACGCCCCGCAGGCGAAGTTCCGGTAGATGCACGAGTCGGTGACGCCGTGTTGAACGCTCAGCACGCTGCTGGCCGTGGGGTCCTCGGTGGGTTTATTAGCGGGCAGGCGGGACCGGTGCGGGATGAGCGTGATTGGCACGCTCGTGCCGTGATCGTTCCCGGAGCCGAAGCACGCGTCGTAGGGACAGTCCGTCGCTCTCCCGCCGCCCGTGATGGTGAAATCTGGGCCGGCGTAGCCGGCCTCCTCCTGGCCCTGCCCGTTGAACTGCTCGAAGAAGTCACGGTGGCTCCGGTTAAGCATTCGGTCAACCAGGAGGTCCGGCGGGCGGTAGTCTGACGACGCGGCGAGTGACATCTCGCCTCCCGCGCCTCCATGGGGCCCGGGCACGACGTACCCAGGCAGGGACAGGCCGCCGACCCACACGGCGTACATGGGCGCGATCGTGTCGCCGATTACAAGGTCTTCGCTGGAGTATTCGATCCTCCGTCGAAACGGCGCGATCCGAAGGCGGTCCATGGACTCCGCGGCGTGCTTGGCAGACAGAAAGTCGAGCGGCGCCTCGGCCGCGCCACGCGTCCGCTGCGCGCCGGCGAAGTCGTAGAGGTTCAGAAGCCCGAGCATCTGGTACCTGCCGTACGGGCGCGCGTTGTACTCGATAAAGTCCAGATCGACCCAGTCCCGCATCTGCCCGTACACGTACGCGTCGAGCCCGTTGGTCGCGTTGTTCGCGTTCGAGTCGACGTCGTATTTCCCCACCGAACCGTTGTCCGCGCCTCCCGTGTCCACGATCGGAAGCAGCTCATTGTGTAGGAACTTGTCCGTCCGGATCAGGAACTCGTGGTTCTCGGTCTCAGGCGAGGGTGGTGATTCGCCTGGAAGTGGCACACCAAGCGGCCCTGTGCAGATCACATGGTCCTCGTCGGCGACGCCGCCCTGGAGCCACACGCGGGTCGCGAAGTCGTGTGCGAGCTGGTCGATCGGTCTCGGCAGGCGCGATGAGGGCTCGGCCTTCAGCATGGCCCAGGCGCGGATAAGGTATGCCATCTGGATGTCCCAGTTGCCGTCCTCCGGGTCCGACCCGCGGCAGCCCGGTACTCCATCCGTGCCCGGGGTGCCATGGAACGGCGGGATGGCCTCGACCTCGTTGATCACATCCGCCCAGCCCGGCCTGGTGTCAGCCGGGGCGCCCCGGCCGGAGACCGCCCTGCGCCATCCCGGTGCCCAGTTGTCGAGGCACGTTGCGTAGGTGCCCTTCACATTGTCGTCCGAGTCCAGCATCTGGGGGAACGGCCAACCGACAGGAAGAAACGACCCAGGAACGGCCGCGGCCACTGCGCTCGGGTCCGTCTCCTCGAGCCGCAGTAAGGCGGCCTCGGCGACGATGTGAGTCGTGTAGTTCTCGCCCTGCTCCGACCGATCGGCGGGGCTGAGCTGGCATCCCTGCTGCAGCAGTGGAGGTACGCGCCGGTCATCGCTCTGCTGGCGGGCGGCGACGAAGTTCGACACCGGGGTAAGCCAGTGGTAGTCGACGGTGCCGTAGTAGCCAGTAAAGCCGTCCGGGGGAGCTGAACTGCCCTGGCACGCGGCCAGGGACACGAGCACGAGGCAGATCGCGGCCAGGAGCGTGGGTCGGCCGCGTCCGCGGCCAGCGTGCGCGAGCCGCGAACACCTCGCGCTTGGTGCGGGCCGCGGAACGGCCGGCACCGAGCGCGGGAGCGTCTCCGGTCCTAGCGCCGAGGGAGCCTCGAAGCCGGCCGTCGTGCATATGGCGTCGAAACCCACACGGAACCAGGCCCAAGCCCTCCGTCTCATCTTTCTCACGTCAGATTATGAGTTCCGTCAATTGACGTCCTGTCATGGGAATCGATGTCGAGGAGGGGACCACGCGAAATCGTCTCGTGCGGGATGAAGCCGAGGGTCTGGGGGCAGCAGCAGCACAACCAACTGAGAGCAGCCTGAGGGCCAGGAACCTCTTGGCCACGGACGGGTCGGTCAAGTGATTCAGGAACAGGGCTCGCTCCGCGCTCACCGCATAGGCCAGAGGGTTGAAAGCGGCGACGTCCTGGAGCCATGCCGCCGCCAGGCTCATGGGAAGGAGCGCACCGGAGAGCAGCAGCAAAGGCAGTGTGGCGCTGAACACGATCGCGGCGAACGTGTTCTCGTCGCGCAGAACCAGGGCCACGGCGTAGGAGACCGATGCCATCGGCAACGCAATCAGGGCGATCAGCGCGAAGCCAATCAGCAGGCTGCCGAGGGGGACAGTCAGTCGAAATGGAACTGACCCGGCGACGATCAGCGCCGCCTGCAGCACCAGCATTACGACGTCGCGCATGGTGCGGCCGAGTAAGAGCGCGGTCCGGCTCACTGGTGTCACACGCATTCGCTCGAGGATGCCGGCCCGAAGTTCCGCGATCAAGCTCCAGCCGCCGCTGGTGATGCCGAAGAGGCTCAGCTGAACGAGGAGTCCCGGGACAAAGACGTTGTAGGCACCTCCATGCGGGAAAGCTCCAACGTGCCCGGGCTCGCGTGGCGCGCCATGGGTGGGCAATGTCGAGTTCGTGCACATCGACGCCGAGCAGCTTTCGGCGTCCGTCCTCGGGGAGCATGTCGTTCTGCCACCGGGGGCCAATTCGATGCGGTGTTCTGCACTCTGGGACTCTCCGTGATTCTTGACTGGCGGGGCGCCTGGCGTGCAATGCTGGCGATGGTGCGTCGGGGTGGCAGGGTCGCACTTCTGTATGGCGGCTACCCCGCCGATCCCGGCTTTGGAGGCGAGGCCGTGGTACTTCGTCCTTTCGTGCGCCTTATCTTCCGCGCCTACGCCGCTGACGGCACCCGCCAGCCTTGGCAGTTGGTGGAGCGAGACACCAACGAGGCCATATCAGAACTGTTTTCGTTCGGCTATGTCGCCGCAGCTGCGGGAACCAGGGCCAGCGGATCAGGAATCGCAGCCCCATGAGATGTCAGCACCCGCAGTTCGCTGCCGTGAATGGGTTTCCTCACAGGCGCGTTCTCGGGGCTTCGCAGGTGGGCATAACTCCGGCGAGCACTTCCAACTTCCGGCCCCGTGGACGAAGATCATGCCGTGGGTCACCCTTTCGTCCATGCCTTTGCCTCGGTGAAGGCGATCAGGCTCAACGTCAAGTCGGTGTCCCTCTGCCGATTCGCCTGACTATCTCGGCCGGCGCGCCACCACCAGTCCCGATTCGTAGGCGGCCACGACCGCCTGGGTCCGGTCGCGGACCCCGAGTTTGCTCAGCACTCGGCTCACGTGGGTCTTCACGGTCTCCTCGGAGACCACGAGGCGGGCCGCGATCTCCAGGTTGGACAGGCCTTCAGCCATGAGGCGCAGAACTTCCCTCTCACGTCCAGTCAATGACGAGAGGGCGGTCGGGGGCGGAGCATCTGCTGTGCGGTGCTGGAGGGCGAACTCGCTGATGAGGCGGCGGGTCACGGTCGGCGCGAGCAGGGCGTCGCCAGCCGCGACGACTCGCACAGCGTCAAAGAGCCGCTCGGCGGTGACGTCCTTCAGCAGGAATCCGCTGGCTCCGGCCCGCAGCGCGTCGTATACGTACTCGTCCAGGTCGAAGGTCGTCAGGATCAGGATCCGAGGCCCGCCCGGCTCAGGGCCGACCAGCTGCCTGGTGGCCTCGATACCGTCCATGCGCGGCATCCGTACGTCCATCACGATGACGTCGGGGCGCAACTCGCGGCACATCCGTACGGCCTCAGCCCCGTCGCGGGCGGTACCGACGACTGTGAAGTCTGGCTGCGTGCGGAGCATCTCGGCGAATCCGCTACGGACGACCTCATGATCGTCGGCGACGACGATCCGGACAGTCGACGATGGTTCGCTCACCGGGCGGCCTCCTCCTTTACCGGCAGGCAGGCGGTCACCAGGAATCCGCCGCCGGTCGCGGCGCCGGTCCGCAGTTCGCCGCCAACGGCCGCCGCTCGTTCGCGCATGCCAGGCAGCCCGTGACCGCCGGTTGGTCGGTCTGGGGGAGGACCGGGCCCGTTGTCGCGGATGCACAATCGGAGGCCGTCCTCCGCGTAGTGGAGCTCCACGTCGACGGCAGCGCCTGGCGCGTGTCGACGGGCATTCGTGAGCGCCTCCTGGACGATCCGGTAGGCGGCAAGCTCGACAGCGGGGTCGAGCGTGGCCGGCGGGCCGCGAAGGATGAGACGGGTAGCCGCCCCGGACGCGACCCGCGCAGCATCGACGAGGTCGATCAGCTGGTGCAGGCCCGGCTGGGGCTGCCGGTCCGCGGTGTCTGCCTCTGTGTCCGCGCGCAGCACACCGAGCAGCCGCCGCATCTCGATCAGCGCGGCCCGGGCGGTATCGCCGATGTCGCGCAGCCTCTGCGCCCCAGCCGCGGGCATGCCTGGAGTCGTCAGTCGGGCCGTCTCCGCCTGCACGACGACCATCGAGATGTGGTGAGCGACGATGTCGTGCAGCTCGCGGGCGATGCGTGCGCGCTCACCGCGCGCCGTGTGCTCGAGCAGTGTGTCGATGATGACTTGCTGGGCGGCTCTGTTTTCCACGCCCTCGCTGCGCGCCCGCCGCGCGATCCCAGTCAGGGCGGCCACCGGGACCAGTGAGGCCAGCAGCATCGTCAGGACACGGATCTCGAAACCTGCTGGTCCGGCGAGTGCCGCCAGCAGGTACGGCGCGGCGAGAACGGCGGCCAGCAGAGGCGAACCGTGCCGGCCCAGGCGGTACACGGCGATGAGCTGCGCCGCCGCGCCGGCCACGGTTAGCGTCTGGAAAGCCGCGAGCGATAGCCCGCTCGCCGCGGAGACGGCCACCGCCGCGGCGGCTGGCTGCGCCCAGAGCAGAGCCAGCGGCAGGGTGGTAGCGAGGGCGACCAGGCCGAGTACCAGAGAATACAGCGCGGTCCCTGTAGAGCCGGCCAGCGGCGAACTCGCGGCGTGCGCGATCGACTCGGTCAGCGCGAGGAGCCCCAGCAGCGCGTGAGCAACAAGGGGCGCGTGCGGAGCTGTGGCGATCCGCCTGGCTCGATCAGCCCATCTCGCAAAGATGTCCTTCATACGACTGATGCGGATCATCGTCTTTACTGGTCGCAACACCAGCATCCCCTGGGGGCAGCGCTCCCGTCATCCCTCCTGAGAGGGATGGGGCGGCAGACGTCCCTCCTGACAGTGAGGGCAAAGATCGCTCCCACGCGTGACGACAGCGCCGCCATTGCTGCCTAGCCTTCCCGGCATGGAAGCAACCATTGAAGTGGTCGGCCTGCGCAAGCGGTTCGGCCCGACGGTGGCGGTCGACGGGCTGACCTTCACCGTCACGCCCGGGCAGGTCACCGGATTCGTCGGCCCCAACGGAGCGGGAAAGTCCACCACGATGAGGGTGATCCTCGGCCTGGATGCGGCGGATGCGGGCCGCGCGCTGATCGGGGGTCGGCCTTATCGCAGCTTGCGCAACCCGCTGACCCACGTAGGAGCCCTGTTGGACGCCGGAGCCCTGCAGCCGAGCCGGACCGGCCGCAACCACCTGCTGTGGCTGGCCCATTCGCAGGGCCTGACCGCTGCGCGAGTCGACCACGTGATCGAGCTGGTCGGCCTCGAGACGGCAGCGCAGCGGAGGGCCGGTGGGTACTCGCTGGGAATGCGGCAGCGGCTGGGGATCGCGGCGGTGCTGCTCGGGGATCCGCCGGTGCTCATGCTCGACGAGCCGTTCAACGGCCTGGATCCCGAGGGCATCGTGTGGATGCGCGACTTCCTGCGGGCTCTTGCCGCCGAGGGCCGCAGCCTCCTGGTCTCCAGCCACCTGATGAGCGAGCTGCAGGACACCGCCGGCCATCTGGTCGTGATCGGCCGTGGTCGGCTGGTCGCTGACGTCGCTGTGGCGGACCTGCTCGCGGCAGCTGCTAATGGCCGGGTCACCCTGCGCACTACCGCGCGATCGGAGGCCATGACGGCGCTGGCACAGGCCGGCGCCACGGTGGCGGCCACCGACCGTGACACGCTCACCGTCTCCGACCTGGCGGCAGAGCGCGTGGTGGTAGTGCTGAGCCAAAGCGGGGTGCCTTTCTCCGAAGTGGCAGCGCACCGCGCGACGTTGGAGGAGGCCTACATGGAGCTCACGCGGAATGCGATCGAGTTCCACGCCAACGCGGGAGAGGAGGTGGCACGATGACTGCCGGCACCACTCCCTACCGCTCCGGGCTGCGCGCGGGGCGCGACGGCTTTCCGCAACTGCTCCGCGCCGAATGGACCAAGTTCCGAACGGTCCGCGGCTGGGTGGTCGGCACCTGGGTCGCGGCGCTGGTCATGGTGCTGGTGGGACTCGTTGCCGCATCGGGCTTTCACGCGTTCTGCGGCGGCGACTGCTCTGTTCCTGCGGGACCTGACGGCGAAGCGGTGACCGACATGTTCTACTTTGGGCACCAGCCGCTCGAAGGAGACGGCAGCATGACTGTCCGGGTGACCTCACTAACGGGGCTGATCACGTACCCGCCCGACCATCCCAACGACATCGTGCCCAGCGTCATGCCATGGGCGAAGGCCGGAGTGATCATCAAGGAAAGCACCAGGCAGGGATCGGCCTACGCGGCGGTGATGGTCACGGGCAGCCACGGAGTGCGGATGCAGGACAACTACATCCACGACACGGCGGGCAGCGCAGGCGGTGTCTCCGCAGCGTCCCCGCGCTGGCTGCGGCTGACCCGCTCCGGTGACAGCCTCACCGGCTACGAGTCGGCAGACGGCACGCACTGGACCAGGATCGGCACGGCGTACCTGGCCGGGCTGCCAGCGACGGTGCAGGTCGGGCTGTTCGTGACCTCCCCCTTCTATATGGTGGTGTCCCCCGGTATCGCTGGGGGAACGAGCAGCCGCCTAACCCAGGCCACGGCCGTGTTCGACCAGGTCAGCCTGGAGGGCGACGGGACCGGCGGCGCATGGACACGCGACAACATTGGCATTGGCCCCGGCGGCCCAGCCTTGGCTCAGGGCGGGTTCGAGGAGTCCGGCGGCAGGTTCACCGTGAGCGGGACCGGTGACATCGCGCCGCGTGTAGATGGCGGCAGGAGAATCGAGGACACCCTCCATGGCACCTTCGTCGGCCTGATCGTGATGATCGTCATTGGGTCCATGTTCATCACCGCCGAATATCGGCGGGGCATGATCCGGACAACTCTGGCCGCCAGTCCTGGGCGGGGCCGCATGCTGGCGGCCAAGGCAATCGTGATCGGTTCGGTCACTTTCGTAGCCGGGCTGGCCGCCGCGGCTGTCGTGCTCCCAATCGGCGAATGGATACTGCGCGCCAACGGTAACTACATCTTCCCGGTGCCGCCACTGACCGAGCTCCGCGTCGTCGCCGGGACCGCTGCGCTGCTCGCCGTCGTCGCCGTCCTCGCCCTCGCCATCGGAACCATGCTTCGGCGCAGCGCCGAGGCGGTGACCACACTCATCGTGATGATCGTCGTCCCGTACGTACTAGCGATCGCTTCCCCCCTGCCCGACGCCGCATCGGAGTGGCTGCTGCGGCTCACCCCTGCCGCCGGCTTCGCCATCCAGCAGAGCCTGCCGCGGTACCCGCAGGTCAACTCCGCGTTACTCACGCCCTTGCACCGTTTCTATCCGCTGGAGCCGTGGGCCGGCTTCGCCGTGCTGTGTGCCTACACCGCGCTGGCCCTGGGCCTGGCCACCTTTCTGCTGCGCCGGAGGGACGCATGAGGCAGGCAGTCCATGCCGAGTGGACGAAGCTGCGCACCGAACCGGGAACCGCCTGGCTGGTGCTCGCCTTCATCGCCCTGACCGTGGCGCTGAGCGCCACGGCCGCCGCCGCCGTGACATGCCCGTCCACTGGCTGTGGCCTGGACCCAGGCAGGCTCAGCCTCACCGGGCTCGACCTGGGCCAAGCAGTCGTCGTCATTCTGGCCGTGCTGGCGATGAGCGGCGAGTTCAGCACCGGCATGATCCGCACCACCCTGGCGGCAATGCCACGCCGGATCACGGTTCTGGCCGCCAAGTCAGCCGTGCTCACCGTGGTCTTGCTTGCAGCAGGATCTATCGCTGTACTGGCATCGGTGCTGATCGGGCAGGTCATCCTGCCCGCCCACGGCTTCACCGCAGCAAATGGCTTCGCGCCGTTTTCCCTGGCGGACGGGCCGGTGCTGCGCGCTGCCGCCGGCTCGGTCCTCTACCTCACACTTATCGGCCTGCTGAGCCTCGGCGTCGCCAGTGCCGTTCGCGACTCGGCTGTGGCCATCGGCGTCCTCCTCGGCTTGCTCTACGTCTTCCCGGTTATGGCGCAGGTGGTCACCGACCCGGACTGGCGGGAGCATCTCCAGCAGATCGGGCCCATGACCGCTGGCCTCGCCATCCAGGCCACCACCAATCTCAACAGCCTGCCAATCAGCCCATGGGCCGGCCTCGGCGTGCTCGCCACATGGGCAGCGGCCGCGCTGATGGTTGGCGGACTGCTTCTGCGTCTACGCGACGCATAAACGGCTGGTCGCAGCCGGTCGGCGGTCCATTCGTCCTCTGCACGGTTGGTGTCTCGGGTGCTCGCCGTGCATCGCGGCAGTGACGCGCGCATTCCACCGGCTTATGCCTTTTCTCGTCCAGTTCTTTGCCTATCTGGAGGCGGTCTTCGTGTCTGGTCGCACATTTACGAATCCGAGCGTAAGTAAGTAGACATTCTGTGGTAGAATGAAGTATCTCAAGTCTCGACGGCCGCAAGCTCTCCCACGCCACCCTGGCTGAGATCAGAAAGCGCGCAGTTCAGCGAGTCATCGAGGGCGGCGAGAGCCCCGAGAATGTGGTCGCGGCGCTCGGCTTCCACCGGTCGGTGATCTACCAGTGGCTGGCCAAGTTCCGCAATGGTGGCATGGCGGCACTGGAGGAGAAACCGGTCCCGGGACGGCCGACCAAGCTGCGGCCAGCGCAGTTACAGCGGCTGTACCAGCTGGTAGTTGGAAAGAACCCTCTGCAGCTCCGCTTCGCGTACGGACTGTGGACGCGGGCGATGATCCAAGAGCTGATCTGGCGCGAGTGGCAGGTCAGCCTCAGCGAGAGT
>Ga0070699_100000928_pt1 | contig 27327 bp, 28 predicted proteins | sample KBSK1503metaG_FD_65473 | JGI IMG/M metagenome (GOLD analysis project Ga0070699, IMG submission 65473) | Corn, switchgrass and miscanthus rhizosphere microbial communities from Kellogg Biological Station, Michigan, USA - KBS K1-50-3 metaG | ecosystem: Host-associated > Plants > Roots >...
AGCCGAGGCCAGCCCAGCCGAGACCACCCCAGGCGGGGCCAGCCCAGCCGAGACCACCCCAGGCGGGGCCAGCCCAGCCGAGACCACCCCAGGCGGGGCCAGCCCGATCGAGGCCAGCCCGATCGACGCCGGTGCCGGTCAGGGCCGGTCGTACGCCGAGCAGGCGCGGGAGCTTGCGGAGCGGGCGCGGCGGCGGGCCGAGGAGGCGCAGGAGCGGGCCGACCAGGCCAGGGAGAGTGCCGAACGGGCCGACGAGGCTGCCATGATGGCGCACGACGCCGCCGACATGGCCCACGAGGCCGCCGACCTGACCCGAGGCTGGGCCGACGCCGAGGAGCAGGCGCGCGCGCACGAGCGGGCCGCGCAGGCCCGGGCCGCGGCCGAGCAGGCGCAGCGCTGGCACGACCGGGCCGAGGAGGAGGCCGGCCGGCTGCAGGAAGCCGCCGAGCGGACCGCCGAGGAAGCCGACCGCGCCGAGGAACTGGCCGGGGAGGCGGATGACGAGGCCGAGGCCGCGGAGGCCGACGAGTTCGCCGAGACGGACAGGGGGTTCGGCGGGTGGCCGCGGGGCCGCCGGGTGCACCACCGCGGGCCCTGGGGCGGGCCCAACCCTGGGCGGCCCGGGCGGCCGGAGCGGCCAGAGCGGCCCGGGCGGCCGGAGCCTCCGGACCCGCCCGATCCGCCTGACCCGCCGGAGCCCTTCGGGCCAGCCGACTGGATGCCGGACCCGGTCGGTCAGGTCTTCCAGCGGATTGACCAGTTCAGGGAGCGGGCCGAGGAGATGTTGAGCCGGGCTGAGCGGTTCCTGAACACGAGCCGCCAGCAGACCTCGCGGCCCGCCCCGCCGCCGCGCCCGCCCGAGCCGCCACGGCAGCCGGGCTCCGACTGACGCCGGTATCGCATCAAGTTACCGAGTGGATGCCGCGTTCGTGCCGCCGGAGCAGCATGAGCGCGGTATCCACGTCCCCAGGGGGCACGTGGCGATGGTCTCCCACCCCGACGCGGTCGCGGACCTCATCAGGGCCGCCGCCGCCGAGATCCGTGCGGCACTGTCCTGCGGGCGCTACCGCCTCGCCGGGCACGAGCAGGTCGGCACGGTCCGCGCCATCAAGCTGGTCTCGGAGAAGGTCAACGGCCCCTACACCGAAACCCTCTGGGTGGACCCGTCGACCTACCTGCCGGTGCGGCTGACCTGGCATTGGCTCGACCACCGCGCCCAGGGCCCAGGCACCCTGACCGGCGACTTCCGGTGGGTCCGCCCGACCGAGGCCAGCCTGGGCGCTCTGTTAAGGAAAACGCGTTAATGAGACGAGAGCCTTCCAGAGTGAATCATGGGATAACTGGGATAGTCCCCGGACCCGGCGGTCATCCGAAGCTGGTCGCGCCGCCGTCGAGCACCAGCGGGTGCGCGTTGACGTAGCTGGACTCGCCGGACAGCAGCCACACGGTGGCGTAGGCCACCTCCCAGGCCGTCGCCTGCCGACCGAACGGCAGGCGGCGCGCGGTGCGGCCCGGGTTGAGCCGCGATGCCTCCCGCCCGAGCGGCGTGTCGACCAGGCTCGGCACCACGAGGTTGGCCCGGATGCCCCGGGCCATCCCCTCCCGCGCGACCTGCCGGCAGATACCTGGCAAGGCTGCCTTGGACGCGTCGTAGGCCGGGATCCCGGTCGCCGCCCGCAGGCTCGCCGCCGAGCTGATGAACACGATCGCCGAATCCGGCTCCAGCATGTCCAGCGCGGCCGCGGCCACCAGGAAGTGCGCCCGGGTGTTGACCGCGAACGTCTGGTCCCACTGGGCAGCGGTCGTCCCGGCCATCCCGCGCCCGAGACCGATGCCGACGTTCAGCACCAGGCCGTCCAGACCGCCCAGCGCCGCCGCTGCATCCGCCACCACCGACGCGCACGCGTCCGGTGCCGCCACGTCGGCCAGCACGACCGCGGCGGCCTGTCCCTCGTCACGGACCAGGGCAGCGGTCGCTTCCGCGGCGCCCGCGTCGCGGTCCGCGCAGGCCACCGCGGCGCCCTCCCTGGCCGCAAGCACCGAGATGGCCCGGCCGTTGCCGGGCGGCGGATCCGGTTCCGGCGATGGCCGCGTGCCCGCGCCGACCACCAGCACCCGCCGCCCGGCCAGCCGACCGCGTCCGGGCGCGGAGCCCGAGGCTTCGGCCGGCGTCGTCACGATCCGGCCCACATCGGTGTGGTCCCCGGCGGCAGCGGCACGGTGAACGCGTTCAGCAGGTACGAGATCAGCGTGTAGTACCCGCACAGCGACACCAGCTCCACCATCCCTGCGTCGCCGAGAAAGCGGTGCGCGGCATCGTAGGTCTCCTGGTCCAGGCGGCCAGACTGGCCGAGCTCGCGGGCCACCGCGTAGACGGCCCGCTCGTCGTCCGCCTCGAACGGCGGGTCTTCGCCCCGCCCGATCGCGTCCACCACCGGGCCGGCCACGCCGTGCTCGCGCGCCATGGGCGCGTGCGCCCACCATTCGAACTCGGCCTGCCACCGCGCACCGATCGTGATGATCGCGATCTCGGACAGCCGCCGCTCGATCGACGTGCCAAACCGCAGCTTAGCCCCGAGCGAGGACAGCCGCCGCCCGGCGCCCGGCGCCGTGACGAACGCGTTGAACGGCCCGGCCAGGCCGCCCTCCGCGGTCACGACCAGGTCACTGCGCCCGCTGACGATGCCGTCCCACAGCTGCTGCCCCTCGGGCCCCAGCTCCTCGCGCCGTATATAGGGAATCCGGGTCATAGCCCGAACATTAACCTTCGTCGCGACCTTCGTCTGGCTGGGAACGGTGATCCTGTCCGGGGTGACGATAGTCGAGGCCCGGCATGACCGCCGCGTCAGCGGGGCCCCACCGCCAGGGCCGGACGGGCGCTAGGCGCGGGCTCAGTTGCGCCTCGCCAGCCTGGATCGGGTGCTGGACGGTGTCACGTTCCCCCTGCCCGCGTCGTCATGGTTACGACGGGGATCCGACCGGGAAAGGGGAAGTGAGGTGCCTGGCGGCTATCGGGGCATCCTGAGGAGCCTGTACCAGCGAAGCCGGGCGGACCGCTGGTCGTCGCTGTTCGGGCAGGTCGCGGTCTATGCGTTCGTGGTGACCGCGATCACCGGCGTGTTCCTGCTGGTCTACTACAAGCCGAACATGACGCAGGTCAGCTACCACGGCTCATACCGCAAGCTGGACGGCGTCCCGATGAGCCAGGCGTACCGGTCGACGCTGGACATCAGCTTCGATGTGCGCGGCGGGCTGCTGATGAGGCAGATCCACCACTGGGCGGCCCTGCTGTTCATCGCGGCGGCGTGCGCGCACCTGCTGCGGCTCTATTTCACCGGCGCGTTCCGCAGGCCGCGCTGGCTGAACTGGCTGATCTGGGTGACCCTGCTGGTGCTGGGTATGGTGGCGGGCGTGTCCGGCACCATCCTCCCGGACGACCTGATGTCCGGCGGGAGCCTCAGCGTGCTCGAGGGTGTCACCTTGTCGATCCCGGTCATCGGCACGCACCTGATGCTCTGGATCTTCGGCGGGGACTTCCCCGGGCACGCGATCATCCCGCGGGCCTACTGGCTGCACGTGGCGGTGCTCCCAGCCGTGATGATCGCGCTATTCGCGCTGCTGCGCCGGCGCGGCCGGCCGGTGATCACGCCCGTTTCCGTGGTCATGTTCTGGTTCACCTGTGCCGCCCTCGCGCTCCTCGGCACGTTCGCGCAGGTCAACCCGGTCTGGCTGGTAGGGCCTTATCAGCCGGGGAGCATCAGCGCCGGATCGGTGCCCGGCTGGTACATGGGCTTCCTTGACGGCGCGCTGCGGATCATGCCGGGCTGGGAATTCAGCGTCGCCGGTTACCCGCTCACCCTCGCGGTGCTAGTTCCGGGAGTCGTCGTGCCCGGCGCCTTCTTCGCCCTCCTGGCCATGTATCCGCTGCTCGACCGCAGGCTCACCGGCGACCAGCCGACCGACCGCCTCCTGGACCGGCCGCGCGACGCCGCGACCCGGACCGGCATCGGCGCCGCCGGGATCACGTTCTACGGGCTGCTCTGGGCCGCGGCGGCCAACGACGAGATCGCCTATCACCTCCGCATTTCCCTCTTCGCGGTTACCTGGTTCTTCCGGGTGGCGGTGCTGGCCGGCCCGGTGCTGGCGTTCATCGTCACCGAGCGGATGTGCCTCGGCCTGGCCAGGCGAGACCGGGACGAGGCCGAGCACGGGCGCGAGACCGGCCGGATCGTGATGGACCCGGACGGCGGCTACCGCGAGATACGTGAGCCGGTACCCTCGCTGCGCGCTCCCGTGGCGGTTGCCGGGTCATCGCGATCGGCGCCCGGTACCTATGGTCCGGGCTGAGCTAAAACCAGCCGCGGTCAACGCGCACCAATCCAAAGAAGGCACCGGCACGGTCCGATTAACAGCTACTGGTCCCGTACCACGCCCGCCGCTCCCTTCAGGGCCGGTAGGGCGGGGCGACGCCCCAGCCCCAGCGGGGCACCGGGGCCTGCTGCACGACGTCGGCGCCCGGCTGGGAGTTGTACATGGCCAACCGGGTGCCCCATTCCAGGTAGCCGACCAGCGCGGCGCGGAACTCCGGGTCAGCGGGAAGGTCCGCGTCGTCAGCGGCCAGGCTCATCAGCGAGGCGAACCGGAATCGCTGGCCGGTGGTGATGCCCAGGTCGCGGTGGTGGGCGAGCATGGCCGGGTAGCCGCCGAGCCGCTCGGTGTACCCGGCCGGGCCGCCGAACACCTCGCACCACCAGGTGGTGACGTGCTCGCGGTGGGCCGCACTTACACCGCCGGGGAACAGCTGGCTGAGCAGGTCGTCGCTCTCGACCCGGTCATAGAAGCAGCCGATCATCCGCTCGATTGCCGCTCGGCCGCCCGCCCACTCATACAGTGTCGGCGCCTCGCTCATGCCGGAACTGTAACACTGTAATCATAGGGTCTGCGGGGAGCCGACTGCGGTGGCCGTGGTTGCCGTCGGCATAGTTGTTAGGGTAACTAATGAGCCTTGGCGGGCTAGGGAAGAGTTGCCCCCGATCGAAGGGCCGCGCCGATGAAGCTGCCTCCTGTTGAGTACGAGGCGCCGACGACCGTTGCTGAAGCCATCGATTTGCTGGCTGAGCACCTTGACGAGGCGAGCGTGCTCGCCGGCGGCCAGAGCTTGATACCACTGCTGGCGCTGCGGCTGGCCCGCCCGGCGGTGCTCATCGACATCAACGGCATCGACGAGCTGTCCGGGGTGTCGGCGACAGACGGCTGGGTGGCGATCGGCGCCATGACGCGGGAGTACGTTGCCGAGGAATCCGGGGCCGTGGCCGATGCCGTGCCGTTGCTGGCGGCCGCTTTGCCATTGATCGGTCATGAGGCGATCCGCAGCCGCGGCACGATAGGAGGCAGCCTGGCGCATGCCGATCCGGCCGCCGAGTTGCCGGCCGTCGCCAGGGCGCTCGATGCCGAGTTCGTGGTGCGCGGCCCGTCGGGCGAGCGGGTGATCCCGGCGGCGCAGTGGTTCGAGGGTTATCTGACGACGTCACGCCGTCCTGACGAGCTGCTCGTGGAGGTGCGGTTCCCGGCCGCAAGAGGGGGCACGGGGGTCAGCTTCCAGGAGGTCGCCCGGCGCCACGGTGACTTCGCCATTGTCGGCCTGGCGGCGTCACTGGTGCTGTCCGGCGGGGTGATCAGCGAAGCCCGGCTGGCGTTTGCCGGCCTTTCTGATGTGCCGGTCCGGGCTGCCGCCGCGGAGGATCTGCTGGTCGGCGAGAGGCCGTCGACGGAGCTTTTCGATGAGGCGGCCCGCCGTGCGACCGATAATGTCGACCCGCCGGCCGACCTTCACGGGTCGTCGGACTACCGGAAGACGGTCGCGGCCACTATCGTGCGTCGCGGCCTGCGAGCAGCAGCGGACAACGCCGCGAGAGGCAGTGACTGATGGCGGACATCACCCTGAGGGTCAACGGGGCGACGCGCACGGGTTCGCCGGAGGCGCGCAAGACGCTGGCGGACTTCCTGCGGGATGACCTCGATCTCACCGGCACCCACGTCGGCTGCGAGCACGGCGTCTGCGGGGCGTGCACGGTCATCATCGACGGCCGGGCGGTGCGCTCGTGCCTGATGCTGGCGGTCCAGGCCGCGGACCGCGAGGTAACGACCATCGAAGGCCTGGCCCCGGACGGCGAGCTGGGGACGCTGCAGCAGGCGATGTGGGATTCGCATAGCTTCCAGTGCGGTTTCTGCACGCCGGGGTTCATCATGCAGGCCACCGCGTTCCTCAGCGATCACCCCGACGCCGGCGAGCAGCAGATCCGCGAGGCGCTGTCCGGCAACATCTGCCGGTGCACGGGCTACCAGAGCATCATCGATGGCGTCCTGCTGGCCGCCGAGCGTAACCGTGAACGCTGAACGAGGGAGCGACCATGACAGCAATCGCGGCTGAGCGTTACACCGGCGCCAGCATCAAGCGGTCGGAGGACCCGCGCATCCTCACCGGCGCGGGCCGGTACGTCGACGACATCAAGCTGCCCGGGATGCTGCATGCGGCGTTCGTGCGCTCGCCGATGGCTCACGCCCGCGTGTTGTCGGTCGATGTCTCGGCGGCGCTGGCCCTGCCCGGAGTCGTCGCGGTGCTCACCGGAGCGGAGCTGGAAACGATGACGGTCCCCGGGCCGGACGCGCTGATGGCTCTCATGGGCTGGGCGGGGCCCACCCCTGAGTTCACCCTGCTGGCGACGGACACGGTGCGCCTCGTCGGCGATCCCGTGGCGGTCGTCGTCGCCGAGAGCCGTTACCTCGCCGAGGACGGCTGCGAGCTGGTGGAGGTCGAGTATGACGACCTGCCTCCAGTCGTGGATGCCGCCTTCGCGCTCGACCCGGGCAGCCCGCCGCTGTTCGCCAACCTGGGTGACAACATCGCGCGCACGCACTCGCGCCACGAGTTCGGCGACGTCTCCGCGACCTTCGCCAATGCTGACCGCGTTATGGGCTTCCACATCGACGTGCACCGGCACCAGAACGTGCCCATGGAGGGACGCGGCTGCGTCGCGGACTACGATGCCGGCCACGGGGTCATGACCATGTACGCGGCCACGCAGAGCGTTCACGTGACCAGGATTGCCGTCGCCATGCGCCTCGGCATGGAGCAGGACAAGGTGCGCGTTCTGGCCGGCGATATCGGCGGCTCGTTCGGCCTGAAGATCGGCGCATCGCGGGAAGAGCTCGCGGTCGCGGCCGCGTCGCGTGCCATCGGCCGGCCGGTCAAGTGGGTCGAGGACCGTGGCGAAAACCTCACCGCGTCGGGGCAGGCGCGTGAGGAGAGCTTCGACGTCCGGGCCGCTGTCAGCAACGACGGCGCCTTGCTGGGGCTGGACGTGAAGATGGTCATCGACACCGGCTCCTACCCGGGTATGGGCGCGATGGTTCCGGACATCATGGAGGCGATGCTCCCCGGTCCGTACAAGCTCGCGGCCATGGGTTTCGAGTCGACCGGGGCGATCACGAACAAGGCGCCGTACGTCGCCTATCGCGGGCCGTGGGCGTCCGAGACGTTCGTGCGGGAACGCGTCCTCAACCTCATCGCGAAGGATCTCGGCCTCGATCCGGTCGAGATCCGGCTGCGTAACGTCGCCCCGCGCACCGACCCGCCGGCCGTCATGATCACGGGGCGCCCGCTGGTCGGAGTCACGACCAGGGAGTCACTTGAGCGGGTCGCCCAGCTCGTGGACTTTCCCGCGTTCCGGCGTCGGCAGGCCGAGGCACGAGCGCAAGGTCGCTACCTCGGCATCGGCGTGGCCACGTTCATCGAGGCCGCTCCGGGCCCGCGCCCGCCGGAGGGGCCCAGCGGCCCCATGGGCATGGAGTCCATGCGCCTCCGGCTCACCGAAGACGGCATCGTCGCGCTGTTCACCGGTCAGATGCCCCACGGCCAGAGCCACCAGACGACCCTGGCCCAGATCGCCGCCGACGAGTTCGGCGTGCCGTTCGAGCAGGTCCGCATCGTAGTCGGCGACACCGACGTCGTCCCGTTCGGGCTGACCGGCGGCAGCCGGTCGGCCACCATGACCGGGGGCGTGGCGCTCCACGGCGCCCGGCAGCTCAAGGCCAAGGTGCTCGATTTCGCGGCCTATCTCATGGAGGCCAGCGCGCAGGACCTCCTGATCACCGACGGCAATGTCTGGGTGCGCGGCGACCCGGCGAGCGCGATCACCGTAAGCGAAGTCGCGCGGCGGGCGGCATCAGGACAGTTCGGTGCCGACGTGGACACCACGCTCGAGGTCGAGGCCACGTTCGACGGCGGAGAAGGCGGATGGTCCGGCGGCACTCACTGCGCGATCGTGGAAGTCGATGCCGGGACTGGCATAGTGAAGGTGGAGCGGTATGTCGCCGTTGAAGACTGCGGCGCACTTATCAATCCCGCCGTCGTCGAGGGCCAGATCCGGGGCGGCGTCGCGCAGGGCATCGGCGCGGTGCTGCTCGAACGATCGGCGTACGGCGAGGACGGCAGCTTCCAGTCAGCCACGTTCATGGATTACCTGATGCCGACCGCCTGTGACGTTCCCCGCATCGAGATCGAGCACCTCGAGACCGTGCCGCTCGACGCTGACGTCAACTTCCGCGGCGTGGGCGAAGGCGGCATGATCGTCGCACCACCCACGGTCGTGAACGCAATCGAGGACGCACTCTCACCTTTCGGCGTGCGGATCTACGAGCAGCACTTGCCGCCGGCTCGCATCCTGGAACTCATCGCCGCGATGGACCCGGGCCAGTAGATACTCCGTAAACCACTTCGAGCGGCCCGGCTCGGGGTAAGCGCGGGCACGATCAAGGATCACGTGTCGAGCGCCCTGCGCAAGCTCGGCGTGCGCACCTGGGCTGAGCCGGGCCGCCGCGGTTTCCAGCCACTCCGGGATGTAGCCCCCCATCCGGGCGATGTTCTTCCGGCCGCGGCGCCGGATGCTGTCTGCATGCCGAACGCAATCGTCAACGGAATCAGCATCGACTACTCCATGGCAGGCGACGGACCGCCGGTCCTGCTCATCTGCGGCACCGGCCAGCCTGCCGACCTGTGGTTCGCCCAGGTGGCCGACCTGACCGCAGCCGGGCACACCGTCATCACCTTCGACAACAGAGGCTGCGGGCGTTCCGAAGCGCCGCCCCGGTCTGGGCCACGGTGCCCCCCTGCTAGCCGCCGATCGGGTCAACCCCGTCGTCGCCGAGTTCCTCGGGACAGGTCAGGGGGTCGGGCGCACGGGGTCACTGCAGGGGTAGGTTGAGGTCGTGGCCGACCCGGTACCAGCGGCGCGGGTCGCGGACATCTGTGATGCCCGCCGCCTGTTCCCGGCGACCGCAGACCGGGCGTACTTCAACACCGCTGCGGTCAGCCTGGCCAGCCGGCATCTCGCCGGCACTTACCACGCGTTCATCGATGAGTGGGCAGCCGACGGCCTGGACTACAGCCGCGGGGAGCGCGCCGCCGGCGAGGCGCGATCGGCGGTGGCCAGGCTGATCGGCGCCGACGCGGCCGACATCGCGCTGATCCCGTCGGTGTCGTCGGCGGCCGGGCTGGTAGCCGCCCAGTTCGGGCCGGCCGGCCCGGGCGAGAGCATCGTGATCGGGCAGCGGGAGTACAGCTCGAACCATTACCCCTGGCGTCAGCTGGCCGGCAAGGGATACGACGTCCGCCAGGTCCCCTTCCGCAACGGCGGGCTCGAGCCGGACGACATCGCCCGGCGGGTCGATGGCGGCACCCGGCTGGTCGCTTTCAGCGGCGTGCAGTCAGCGACCGGCCACCGGTCCGACATCGCCGCGATCAGCGGCCTGGCCCGCGCGGCCGGGGCGATCGTGTTCGTCGACGGCTCGCAGATGATCGGGGCGGTCCCGGTGGCCGGTGACCTGCGGCACGTCGATGTGCTGGTGGCGCCGGACCATAAGTTCCTGCTCAACGCGGGCCGGGGTATGGGTTACTGCTACCTGTCGCCGGCCGTGCAGGCCAGGTTCACGCCGGTCAGCGCGGGCTGGAGGGCGGGCAGCGTCCCGTCTGACAGCTTCTTCGGCCCCGCGATGAACCTGTCGGCCACGGCGTCGCGCTTCGACAGCTCCATCAGCTGGCTCGCCGCGATCGGCAACCAGGCTGCCCTGGCCGTCTTCGACGACTTCGGGCCCGGCACCATCTACGCCCGCAACCGCGAGCTCACCGCCAGACTCCGGGCCGCGCTGACCGGCATCGGATGGGACCCGGTTGACCTGCCCGCACAGAACCAGAGCACGATCGTCAGCGTCCCGCTCGGCGACTCCGGGGCAGCACGGCTTCTCAGCGCACTGTCCAGGCGGCAAGTCATCTGCTCGGCGCGGGACGGCAACCTGCGGTTGGCGGTCCACTTCTACAACCACGAAGACGACATCGAGCGACTCGTGACCACCCTCACCTCCGCCAGCCTGAGCCGAACAGCGAACTGACCGGCCGCCACCACCGGGCACGTCCGGATCTGCCGGGGAGCGTGCGCAAGCGAGGCCTACATCTCAGTCGCAGCCGGGAGCCGCGGTGGTGCTTGCCCAACGGGACGGACGAGGCGCGGTCCCGTTCTCCGCTTCGTCGCGGCGGTGGATCTCGATCAGCTCCTCACGGTACCGGTGATCCGCTGAGGGCAGTTCGTCGCGCACTTGAGCGCCGTTGTCCCACCACTGCATCAGACCGCGCCCCAGCTCCTGGCCGGCACGTGTGTGCACGCAGTGGGCGTAGTCCGGGATCTCGACCAGCGCATCTCCGAGAGCGACCTTCGCGGCGACCCAATCGGCGTGCTCGGAACTGGTGCGGTCCTTGGGCGCAGAAGCGAGCAGGCGCACGGCGTGACACGCCATCATCCACTCCCCGCCCGGGGTGGCATTGAAGTTACGGTGGAGCACGTCGATCAGCACAGGCCCGAGGGGCAGACCCATCCCCACGTCTTCAACCGCGATGAGCCGCAGGCGCCGCCACAGGTGCTGAGCGACATCCGCCGAGGTTGTGAACATCTCGTAGGCGGCAAGCACGGCGTTGTCGATGCGACTGCGCCTGATCTCCTTCTGGAGAACAGCGACGAGATCGTCCACCGGAATGCCGTGGGGCGAAACGACTTGTGAGTAAGGGTCCTCGGTGAAGTGCCCGGGACCATAGAGACGTGGCATGAACTGCCGCTCCTTCCGCATGACGACGGCAGACACGTCCGACGCTGCGGAAGGGGTCTCTAGCGCGCTCAGCGTAGCACGGTACGAGGCGTCCGACGCGACCGAACTCACGCTAGCGCTGGGTTCGACCTGGCCGGTCGAGCGGCGATCTATCAGCGGTTTCGCAGGAACTGGCGAGGACCGTGCCGTGGACGACTGGTCAGGCGGGAAAGCCCTGGGAGGCGGCAAACCGGCGCCCATAATGGTGGACTGGGCCGAGGCGATCGATGCGCACATCGCACAAAGCGAAGGACGCAGCCGCGGAAAGACAGTCGTACGTCTGTGACACGTTCACCGGCCACGGTAAGGCGCACCAGCCGCATCTGCCGGGGTTCACCGGTCAGCTCATACGCGGTCCAGGATGCGCTCATCGGCCGTACCGTCCTCCTCCTGCAGTTGAAGGCGGTGCCAGCGGACTGGCTTGCCCATGCCATGAAGGACACGCAGCCGCTTCGGCGGGCCGGATTGGTAGGCCGAATTCGGCGCCCGCAGGTCCCTGGTAGTGCAGACCGCGTCCGGGGCGATGCTCTGCACGTCGCGGTGCAAGCGAGCTTCGTCACGACGGTTGACGGGAACAGACAAGATCGTTACCGGACCGTCCTCGGCGCGGCCGGACTGGGCCGTCACCGGCCAGCCCTGGTCCCACAGGCTCCGGGCGAGGTGCGGGGCCTTGGTGACGATGGTGACGCCGATCATTCCGGGGGTGAGCCTTTCGCCGGCCACAAGCCCGAGCAGTACGCCGAACCCGACGCCGACGGCGTAGGCAATGATGCCGGATGTCTTCCCGGTCCGCGCGGCCCATTCCGCACTCGGTGCTGATGCCCCATTCGCGCCGCGACATCCCATTGCACGGCCACCTCGTGGCGGGGGACCGCTGCCAGCAGCCGGTCCAGGTTGGCGAACATCGCCCGTTCGTAGGAGCCCAGCAGCACTTGCTGCTGTTCGGGGACGATGTAGGCACTGATCGAGGCGAGGGGCGTCGGGTACTCCGTCTGAAAGCGGACGCTGCCCGGGATCACGCCGTCGCCGCGCAGCGCGGTGAAGGTCTCGTATGACCTCAGATAGGCATCGGCATAGCCCACATCCGGCCACTTCACCTCGGCCGGATCCGCCCCGTCGGTCAGCCGCAGCTGTGGCATGCGCTCATAGTCTCCCACGGCAACCTCGACCGGCCGTGCCGGAACCAGCCAGGGCAGCTGCAGGAACTTTTGCGCCTGGAAGAAGATCCAGTTACCCCGGTCCCCCGTTTCCCCATCCGGAATGCGTCGCAGGCCCGACGGGACGCGCGTGACGATCTCGCGCATCACAGACTCGGCATCGGCAAGGTTGACGCTGCCATTGAAATGGACATGACTCGGCGCCATGGCACCGCTCCCCTCTCGGACTATGCGGAATATCCATCAAGCGGGGCCATCAGCCACTGTGTGATCCGGCCATCAGGGCGGTCAGGTCGTCCGGGTGCAGGAACGACGGCGGTGGCGGCGGCCCCCAGTTGAACAGGCCCAGGGCACCCTCGAAGGTTTCCGGCGTCCAGACCTGGTCCTCGGGCACGCAGTCCATGTCGGAGTAGTACTCGCTGAACGTGCCGGAGGGGTCTTTGAAGTAGTAGAAGAAGTTGGATCCGGCGTGGTGGCGGCCGAGCCCCCAGACGTGGCGTTCGGGATGCTCGGCCAACAGGCTCTGGGCGCCACGGCCGATCTCGTCGATGTCCTCGACCTGCCACGAGGAGTGATGCGGGAACACCACCGGCGCCCGCAGCACCAGAACATTGTGGTGGTCGGTGGAGCAGCGCAGGAACGCGCCCGCATCCTTGATGTAGTCGCTGGCCTGCAGCCCCAGCCCGTCACGGAAGAACGCCGCGGTGGCGTCGAAGTCGGTAGTACCGATCACCACGTGGCCGAGTTTGCGCGGGCTGACCCGGTCCGCCCGCAAGATCCCCGGGGCGCGGGTACCGGCCCGCTCTGTCCGGCCGGGACCGTTGTAGGGTGTCGGCTCTGTCATGGGCTGCTTCAGCCGCGGCGTGACCAAGAGCACGACCCGGACCCGCGTAGTCCGGTCGCAGGCTGTCAGCGTCCCCGCGACCGGGTCGGTAGCGGCGTCGATGCCCAGCCTGCTCAGCCGGGACGCTGCCCGGGCCAGGTCATCGGCATCGTCCACGCCGATCCGCAACTCGAGCAGGCGCCGGGTGGGTGCGGTGACGAGCCGGAGCTGACGACCGCCGTCACGGCTGGCGAACCAGCCGTCGCCGGAGTCGGTGAGCCCGAACTCCCGGTAGTAGGCCGCGGTCTCCCCGGGATTGGGCACCCCGAGGGTGAATGACGTCAGCTGGTGCAGGGCCACGGTGTCCTCCTCATGCGGCGAACTGCTGCCGCAGCTCGCCGATGTCTTCGACGTCAGACGAGCGGCGTAATCTTCTCTTCCACGCCGAGCAGCGCCTTGCCGTACACCTCGTAGCCAATAGCCGGCGAGACCACGGCGTGCCGGGCCGCGACGTTGACGTCCCGCCAGATCCGCTGGAGGGGGCTCACGTCGGCGAAGCCGCCGGCCCCGTGCGCGTTCATCAAGATCGTGAGCGCCTCGACCACGTTCTGCACCGCGTACCCAGTGTCGGCGCGGACCCGCGCGCGGGTCCAGTAGCCCAGGTAGTCGCCGCGCGCCGCGGCGTCGTCAATGTCGGCCGCCGCCCGGTAGCAGAACAGCGAGGCGGCGTCGATCTTCGTGGCGGCGTCGGCCATCTGCAGCTGGAAGGCAACCGATTCCGCCTGGGTCTCGAAGAACGTGTAAGAGATAGGCTTCTTCGCCGCCTTGTCGATGACCAGGTTCAGCGCCGCCCGGCCTAGGCCGAGCTGCGGGCCGGCCAGCACCAGGGTAAGCACCGGCACGAAAGCCGAGCGGTACAGCGCCTCGCCGGTGAACGGCGTCGGATAGCTGCCTTCGATGGCGGCCGGCACCGACATCACGCGATGCGACGGCACGAAGATGTCAGTGGCCTGCAGGCAGTTGCTCGCGGTCCCCTTCATCCCGGTGACGAACCAGACGTCTTCGATGGTCAGATCGGCGGCCGGGACTAGTATCAGTCCCTGGTCGACCACCTCGCCGCCGTCGGTCAGCGGCACGCCGAGCACGGCCCAGGTTGACCACCAGGAGCCGGAGTTGTAGTACCACCGGCCCGAGACCTGCCAGCCGCCGTCCACCTTGCGTGTGGTCGCGGACGGTGTCAATACTCCGGTGACGCGTGGCTCGGCATCGGCGAACACCTCGTCCTGGGCTCGCGCGGGGAACAGCGCGGCGAGCCAGTTGCATACGTTGGTGAGTGCGAGGACCCAGCCAGCCGAGCCGTCGCCTTCGGCGACGGCGGCCGAGACGTCCAGCATCGTGCGTAGCGTGGTCTCGTACCCGCCATACCGCTTGGGCACGGACACTTTGAACAGCCCGGCCTGGCCCAGGGCATCGATGCACTCGGTGGTCACGCGGCGGTCGGCGTCGGTCTTGGCCGCATGCTCGCGCAGCAGCGGCTGGAGCGCTCGGGCCCGAGCCACGAGCTCCGCGGTAGTTGGTTCGGTCATGGACTCCTCCTTAGTGCGAGCATGCGGCGATCAGGTCGGTGATCGGGCGGCGCGGGCGGGTGGCGAAGCCAGAATGGGTACCGTAGGCACGGTGGCCGTAGACCAGCGGCGGCGCGGTCCGGGTCTCGGCCTCGCACACCGCGCCGAGCAGCAGCATGTGGTCGCCGCCCTCCACCGCGCGGGCCAACTCGCAGGCGAGCCATCCAGGCGCGTCGGACAGCCGCGGCAGGCCATGGTCGTAACGCCAGTCGACCGCCGCGAAGCGATCGACTGATCGCTGCGCGAACAGGCGGGCGGTCTCGTCCTGGCCGTGGCCAAGGAGGTTCACACCGAACCGCCTGGCCTGGAACACCGGCTCCAGTAGGCGGGAGCCGCGATCCAAGGCCACCGTGATCATGGGCGGCCGCAGCGAGAGCGAGGCGAAGGCGCTGACTGTCGTGCCGAACGGACCGCCGTCGGTGGCGGTCACGACCGTGACCGGAGAGCATACGGCGGCCATCAGGTCCCTGAACGCCTGCTCACTAATCACCTTCACTCCAAACCCCATAATTGATTATTATGAATAGTGACCGATGCGGCGACGGATCGTCAAGGTGATCCCTAAGATGAATTCACTGAGGCAGTCCCGTTTGCGGGAGGGAGTCGCAAGTGGCCAGGGCCGATGAGCACGCCGGGACGGCCCGCCCCGAGATCGACCAGGCTGAGATGGCCCATGCCGAGATGGCCCATGCCGAGATGGCCCATGCCGAGATGGCCCATGCCGAGATGGCACTGCGCCGCAGTGAATGGCAGCACCCGGCCGGGCGATCGCGTGCCGAGCAAGCGGCCGACCGTGTGGCGAACCTGGCCGCCGACGCAGCGCCTGGCACTCGCCTCGGCACCAAGGAGGAACTGCGGAGGCGGTGCGGGGTGTCGGTGGGCACATTCAACGAGGCGCTGCGGCTGCTTCAGGCGCGCGAGGTGGTCACGGTGCGGTCCGGACCTGGCGGCGGGCTGTTTGTCGCGGGCCGGACGCCGACGGTCCGGCTCGGCAATTCCCTGCTCGCGCTGGACGCGGGCCAGGCTACGGTGGCCGACGCCATCCGCATTCGCGACGCCCTCGATCCGCTGCTGATCGAGGACGCGCTGTGGCACGCCTCTCCCGCCGACCTTGCGGTCCTCCGCCGTCACCTGGAACCCATGGCCGAGGCGCTCGCCAGCCAGGACGCGGTGGCGTTCGTGCATGCCAACTGGCGGCTGCACGCCCAGATCGCCGCGATCAGCCCCAACCAGATGCTGCGCTCCCTCTACGGCGCCTTGCTCGACCTCATCGAGAGCCACACGCTGTCCGTGCTGCCGACCGAGGAAACCCCGCTGCCGGGCTATCTCGAGGAGCGCTACCGGCTGCACGCGGACCTCGTCGCGGCGCTGGAACGCCGCGACGCCGCCCAGGCGGGGCGCCTGATCGCCGCGCACAACACTCAGGCTTGAGTCACCGACCGCCCTCCGTCCGCGTTGACGGCTCGCCCGGAGCATGACGCTAGTTCCGGCGGCCGGCCACGACGTCGCATGGGCGGTTCCCGGTGATCCGGGCGCCCGAGGCGTCGAACTCCAGGAATACCCGCCACGGCAGGCGTACCCGGTGATCGGCCCACATCAGGCTTCGGCCAGCGGCCAGCCGAACGGGGCCAGGTCCAGTGATGCGGCCACTGTCCCGCATTTGCCGCAAGTCCGCGCCGCCTCGTCAGCGGAGAACCGAGCGCACGCGGCGGCGTAGTACCGGACCGCAGGGTTGTCGTTGTCGTGCTCCCACTCGTACCGGCGAAGCTCGCTGTCGCACCCGTCGCAATACCAGGCAGCGCCCTGGAGCCCGGCTTCCACCGGCTGGTACCGGATCGTGACACCCTCCGCGATTGGCACGATCCGGTGCGGCGTGCCGGCCGGGATGTAGATATGGTCGCCGACACCCATCCGGAACCGGTTGACCGAGCTGTCGCGCAGGTGGACGTGGGCCGCCCCGGACAGCTGGCTCAGCACGTTGTCCTTCGAGCAGATCAGGTGGAACGGCTGTGGCTGCCTGTTGCGGGACAGGTAGATCTGCGGGTCGGTCTCCTCCGGGAGCACGGCGGCGTCCTCGTACTCGCCGAGCTCGGTCTTGAAGGCGTGCAGCATCCGCCGACGGTTCATGACCCTGCCTCCACCAGGCTGTGGTATGCGGCGCTGACCGCCCGCGTCTGGTACACCTGCCGCGCCCACCCCCACTGCTCAGCGGGGAACACGTCGTTGACATGCCCGCACTGGGCGCAGGTCCGGCCCTCGTCGCTGTTGCGCATCTCGACGAATTTGATCGAGCCGTAAATGGTGGCGAACTGCCGGATCGGGTCGTCCTCCGCGCCGTAGCGCTCGGCGTCATAGCCCGGCAGCCCGTGCGGGGTAGCGTCATAGGAGTGCCGCACCAGTTCGGCCTTGCAGTTCTTGCAGCGCGCGAGCACCGCCTCCTGCTGGTCGCCCGACGTGGACTGATGCTGGGTGATGGTCATGACGGCAAACGCCTCCGGGTCCTTCTCGTCCCGCAGGAACGAGTTCACCCCGTGCAGCTGTTGGGTGACGAAAACCTGCCCCGAAGCCAGCATCGCTTTGTTCGCGCCGTAGGTGACGACAACCTCGTTGACCGTATTCCAGTGGAAGAAATGCCCGTACTCCATGTCCGGCCCGCCGACCAGCACGGCACCGCAGGGCACGATCGCCCCGGCCGAGTCGTACGGGAACAGCGGCATCAGCTGCGAAGCCGCCTTAGCCATCCGCTCGTAGACGTTTACTTTGAGCGGCTCGCGGTCGGGGTCGGGCGGCGGTATCCGCCGGGTGTCCTCTAGTTCCACGCCTCACCTCGCCATGTAGCGTTATACGGAACACTGGCCCCCATTGTGGTACCGCTTCTGTTCCCTGGCAAGACCTACCGTGTCGATGGCGCAATCGATTCCGCAACGGACAGATCCCGCAACGGCCTGCATCTACCGCGCCATCGACGGGAGAGGCTGGCGCGGTCTCGCGGAAGTCGGCTCAGCCGACGCGGTCGCCGAGTTCGCGCGCGACTCGCATCGTCGCTGCGGCGGCGGTCTTCACCCACACGTCGTCGGCGCGGGACAGGGGCGCGGTGGTGACCAGGACGCAGCGGATATGGCCGCGCTTGTCGCGGACCGCAGCGGCGACCGCGGCGACGTCGGGCTCGCTTTCCCCGTGGTTGACGGCGTAGCCGAGGCGGCGGACTTCGGCGAGCTGCTCGAGCAGTTCCTCGACGGTGGTCAGCGCGCGGGGCGTGGGCGCGTCCAGTAGCCCGGTCGGGTACAGGGCAGCGATTTCCTCGTCGGTACGCTCCGCGAGCAGGGCCTTGCCGCCGGCCGTCGCGTGAGCGGGCAGGATCCATCCGATCCGGCTGCCCGTGCGCACCACCTGGTCGCTCTCGACGCTGTCCAGGTAGACGACGTTGACGGCGCTGCGCATGATGCCCAGGTGCGCGGTCTCGCCGGTCAGGTCGCGCAGGTCGACCAGCGCAGAATGCGAAATCACGCGGATGTCGATTTTCGACACGACCGACAGGCCGATGTCGACCAGCGCGGGCCCCGGCCGGTAGGCGCGCGAGTACTCGTCCTGCTCCACGAACTGGTGATGGCTAAGCGTCGCCAGCATCCGATGCACCGTCGACCGGGACAGCCCCATGTCACGCGCCACCTGGTTGACCCGGATCATCTCGTGGTCCTCGAAGAGGCGGAGCAGCCGCAGCACGTTGTCGACCGCGCCGATCAGGCCGCCCGGGCGGCCTGGCCGGGCGTCCTCGGGAACCTGCTCCACCCAAGCAGACTAGCGCATCCGGCTCTTGCGCATCTCTGACTTGCGTAGCAGAATACGGGACACTGTTCCGTATTATGACACGTCCGAGGGAGAATATCGTGGCGCTATTCCTCAGCCTCCACCAAGCCCCAGGCCTGTCGCCTGAGGAGGTCGCAGGTTATGGCCCGGAGGTCGCCAAGGGCGTGTACGCCTCGTTCCGCCAGCTGTATGTCAACACCGAGACCGGCTTCATCGTGTCGGTGTACGAGGCCGACAGCGCCGCCGCGGTGGAGCAGGAGTTCGAGCGCGTTGGCTTCCCGTTCGACTCCATCAACGAGATCGACTACTGGCTCAGCGCGGCCGAACTCAGTGAGATGCTCGCCCGTGGCTGAGGAACCACGCCTGGACCGTCCGGTCACCCTGGCGTTTCGCGGCGACTGGGGACAGGCGAACATGCACCGGATCTGCGGCTGGCTGGCCCAGGAGATAGGTGACCGGTCGCCGCGAGGGTCGGAGTTCGCCATCTGGTCCGGCCGCGGTGGCTCCGACCAGATTGCGGCGCTGCGCGCGGGTAAGGCCGACATCGCCGTGATCACCCCGGCCGCCGCGGTGCCCATGCTCCAGCCCAGCGACCTGTGCGCGCTGGGCGTGATCGGTCAGCGCGACCGCCTGGTCGTCGCGGCCGACGCCGCGGTGCCGGCCAGCACCGTCGCCGAGCTGGCCGGCGTCGCGGGCAACGTGACCGTGGCGACCTCACCCGACGATGGCGTCAACCTCATCGGCCTCGCCGCGCACAAGGCCCTGCGGCTGGCCGGAGTAGACACCGACAGCCTCTCCTTCTACTACGACGAGCGGCCGTTCCCGGCGATCGGCGCGTTCGCCGACGGCGACGCCGACGTGCTCATCCACGAGGCGATCATGACGCCGCACTGGCAGCGGATCGCCGCCAGGCGCCCGGTTCGTTACCTGCCATGGGGCGACGACGTGCTGGCGGCGTTCGCCGCCGAGGGCTGGCCGTCCGCCACGGTGGAGGCCGGCTACCTGCCTGGCCTCGCCGAGGACCTGCTGACCCTGGACTTCTCCGACTTCGTCCTGCTCTGCCCCCGGACGCTGGCCGACGACGTTGCCTACCTGGCCACCTGGTGCATGGTGAAGACCCGGCGCGCGTTGGAGGCGCAGTACGCCCATCTGCCGCGGGACCACTCCCCGGTCACCTATCCCCTGATACCCGCCGACATGGCGCGGACGCCGGTCCCGCTCCATCCGGCGGCGGCCCGCGCCTATGCCGACCTCGACGACGACGCCCCAGTCACCGACGCGCTTATCTGGAACTGACCGCCCATGGCGTATGTCATCAACGAGCACTGCATCGACGAGCTAGACGGCTCGTGCGTCGAGAACTGCCCCGTTGACTGCATCTACGAGGGCCTGCGCAAGCGTTACATCAACCCGGACGAGTGCATCGATTGCGGGGCCTGTCTGCCCGAGTGCCCGGTCGACGCGATCATCGCCCCGGATGAGTCGTCCGACCCCGTCTGGGTCGCGGACAACGCCGCGTTCTTCACCGAAGCGCTACCCGGCCGGGACGCCGCGCTGGGCTCGCCCGGCGGCGCTTACCCGATCGGCCCGGTCGGGACCGATACGCCGCTCGTCACGGACTGGATCAAGGCATGACCGTAGACGTACCCATCCTGATCGTCGGCGGCGGGATCGGCGGCATGACCACCGCGCTCGCCCTGGCCAGGGCCGGCTTCACGGCGCACATTGCGGAGCGGTCACCGGAATTCGGCGAGATCGGCGCGGGCATCCAGCTCGCCCCCAACGCGCTGCGCATCCTGGACAGCCTGGGCGTGCTCCCGGAGCTGACCGCACAGGCCGTCCGTCTCCGCCGCCTGATGTTCATGCACGCCGACACCGGTCGGCATCTCACCACCCTGGCCTTCGGCGAGCCGTTCGAGCGGCGCTACGGCTACGCCTACAGCGTCATGCATCGCGGCGACTTGCTGACCGTGCTGCACCGGGCGTGCCGGGCGGACAACCGCATCACCCTGGAGAGCAACCGCGAGGTCATTGAGCTCACCGACCACGGCGGCACGGCCCAGGTCCGCTTCGCCGACGGCGGCAGCTATCAATGCGGCGCTGTCGTCGGCGCCGACGGCCTATGGTCGACGGCCCGCCAGCTGGTCTGCGACGACCGCCCGGTCACCGACAAGTTCGTCGCCTACCGCGGCGCGCTGCCGGCAACCGACATCGCGCTGCCAGCGGGCGAGCGCGGCATCCCGGCCGGGCCGGAGGATGAGATCATCTGGATCGGGCCGTACAAGCACCTGGTACAGTATCCGATCCGCCGTGGCGAGCTGTACAACCAGGTCGCCGTGTTCCGCAGCTGGCGCTACTCGCCCGAGGCCGAGCTGACCGATGGCTGGGGCACCCCGGCTGAGCTGGACGAGAGCTTCGCCACCGCGTGCGACCCGGTGCGCGCAGCGGTGACCCTGGTCAAACGCGACCGCCGGTGGGTCATGTACGACCGGGAACCGCTGGACAACTGGACCACCGGCCGGATCACGCTGGTTGGCGATGCCGCGCACCCCATGGTGCAATACCTCGCGCAGGGCGCCTGCCAGGCCATCGAAGACGCCGGCTGCCTGGCCCGCCAGCTCACCGAGTACGACGGCGACATCGTCAAGTCCTTCGCGGCCTACCAGGCCGAACGTATCCCACGCACCGCGCTGATCCAGCGCGCCGCCCGGACCTGGGGTCTGATCTGGCACGACGACGGCCCGGTCATCCCGCTGCTGCGCGACCGGATCTTCGCCCGGCGCGACCGGCGCGACTACACCGACCTGGACTGGCTCTACCAGTACCAGCCGGAGGCGAGCTGAGCCGTGGCGGCCCATGTGATGGACGAAGTCGTGCGGGCCATCGGGCACCGCCGTGCGTGTCCTCGAGCACGGCACCGCGGCGGCCTTGTAGGAAGTACGCCTCGCCTCATGCTCATGGAGGAACGATGATCAGCCTGGCCAACCTCGACGAGTCCACCCCCTACCTCGGCCAGCTCAAGGAAACGACCGCCCCGGTCACCATCATCAACACGTTCGTCGCCCCTGAAGGCAAGGCCGATGAGGTGCTGGCCGCGTGGAAGGACGACTCGGAGTACATGAAGACCAAGCCCGGCTTCATCTCGGCACAGCTGTTCCGCGGCATCGGCGGCAGCCGGATCTTCACCAACGTCGCGGTCTGGGAATCCACCGAGCACCTGCTGGCCGCGTTCGGCGCACCGGAGTTCGCCAGGCACATGGAGCGGTACCCAGACGGCACCGTCGCCTACCCGCACCTGTACCAGAAAGCCGCCGTCGAGGGCATCTGCGAAGGAGAGTAATGGCCACCACCCGATTCCATGACGACGCCCCGGACGTGGACGGTCTCTACGCCGACCTGGCCGCGGCCGACCTCCAGCCGTTGTGGGTGCAACCCGGTCTGCTGACCCGGGCGCCTAACCGGCTCACGCCGCATATCTGGCGGTGGAAGACGTTGCGGGATCTCGCGGAGCGATCCGGTGATCTGGTCGGCATCGAGCGAGGCGGGGACCGCAGAGTCCTCTCGCTGACACACCCGGATCTAGCCGGGCTCCCCTTCGCCACGCACACGCTATGGGGCGCGGTACAGTTCCTCGGCGGCGGGGAACTCGCCCCCGCGCACCGGCACACCCCGGCGGCACTGCGGTTCGTGCTTGAAGGCAGCGGGGTGTGGACGCTGGTTAACGGCGATCCGATTCACATGGCGCCGGGCGATCTGGTGCTCACCCCCAGCTGGACCTGGCACGAACATCACAACCCGGGCACCGAGCCGATGATCTGGTTCGACGGACTCGATCTGCCCCTGGTGCGAAGCCTCGACGCGGTGTTTTTCGAACCGGGTGGCGAGGAGCTGACCGGCTACCACCCGGTGCACGTGTCGCGATCCGAGCACCGCTATGGCGGCGCCGGACTGCTTCCGGCAGCCGAGCCGGTCGCGGTCGAGGATCCGGCATCCGGCCGGTTCTCCCGGCTGCTCGCCTTCCGCTGGCCGGCCGTCGACGCGGCTCTGTCCCGCCTGATGGAGTCCACGGGACAGCGTGAGGCGTCCGTCCGCTACGCCGACCCTGCGACCGGGCGGGACATCATGCCGACGCTGCGCGCGGAGTTGCATCGGGTGCTCACCGGGCATCGTACCTGGACGGCCCGGACGGTCGGCAGCGCGATCTGGGTCGTCTACCGCGGATCGGGCGCGACGGTGATCGACGGGCACCGCTTCCGCTGGACGGCGGGAGACGTATTCGTCACGCCGTCGTGGGCGGCAGTTGATCACGAGGCCGCCGACAACGCCGACCTGTTTTGCCTTTCCGACCGGCCCGTGCTCGATGCGCTCGGCCTCGCCCGCACAGACAAAGCACAGCAACAGCAGGACGTACTGGCGGACGACGCAGGATGACGACCGCGACCCATGGCCGGGAGCGGCGGGCGACGGCGCCGACGGCCTGGGCGCCGGTACGGGACCATCAGGCAGAGATGAACGTCGAAACCCAGGTCGGCGCGCTCGGGTTCTTCCTCAAGGCCCCGTCGTCTCTGCTTGATCCCGGCGGAACCATCCAGCTTCCCTACCATGACCGGCGCTTCGACCAAGAGGGCGAGCTCGCGCTGGTGATCGGCCGGACCGCCCGGCGGGTTAGCGAACAGGACGCGCTCTCTTGCGTGTTCGGCTACACCGGGCTGCTCGACATCACGATGCACGGCGGTGAGGACCGTTCGGCCCGAAAGTCTTTTGACACGTTCACCCCGTTGGGCCCGGTCCTGGTCACGGCGGACGAGTTCGGCAACCCTGACGACGTAGAGCTGCGCTGCTGGGTGTCCGGCGAGCTACGTCAGAAAGCCAGCACCCGCGACCTGATCTGGGGCGTGGCGCGACTGGTGTCCTACGCATCCTCGGTCACGACCCTCCACCCGGGAGACGTGATCACCACTGGCACCCCGGCAGGAGTAGGGCCGCTCGCGGCCGGCAACACCATCCGACTGGAACTATCTGGGCTCGGACTCGACCTGAAAGCCCAGGTGGCAGCGGATGATGCTATCGCTTCACCGACCTCCGGCCACACTCGCGGGCCGGTCCCGCCCCCGCCACCGGCGCGGCCGCCGCAGCGGTGATCGGACGAATGGATCCTGTCGGATCGCCCAAGGGCCGTCGCTACCGTGCCGCGCCAATCGCCCCGATCGTCATCATCTGATCGGCTCCGCCGTCCTCGGCGGGCCGTGGACCGAGACCTCAGGCGGCGTGGCAGCGTAGGGTTCGATCTCGACCATGGCGAGCTGGCCGGTGGTCCCCTGGGAGAGCGCGGAGCTGGGCCTGTCGGCGGTGAGCACGTTGGGGTTGCCGTGGCGGCAGAAGGAGGGGTCGCCGGGGTCGGGGTCATACCAGGCGCCGGTGGACAGCTGCACGACGCCGGGCCGGATGTCCTCGGTGAGCGTGACCCCGGCCAGGCAGCTGCCGCGGTCGTTGAACACGCGGACGCAGGAGCGGTCGGTGATGCCCCGCGCGGCCGCGTCCGCGGGGTGCATCGCGAGCGGCTCGCGTCCGCGGATCTTGCCTTCCTGGCTGTAGGCGCCGACGTCGAGCTGGCTGTGGAGCCGGCGGCGGGGCTGGTTGGCCACCAGCTGGAGCCGGTACCGGCCGGGCTGGCCGCCGAGCCATTCGGAGGGCTCGAGCCAGACTGGGTGCCCGGGGCAGTCGGGATAGCCGAAGCCGTCGATGGCCGCCGAGAAGATCTCGATCTTCCCGCTGGGGGTGCGGAGCGGAGACCGGCCGGGGTCGCGCCGGAAGGCGGACAGCAGCACCTGGCGGGGGTCGGGGACCGGGATCTGCAGCGATTCGCTCGCCCAGAAGAGGTCGAACGGTGGCATCTGGTGGCCCGCAGCCTTCAAGCCTGAGCGCCACTGCTCGTACATGTGACGCAGCCACTGACACACCGTTCGGCCCTCGGTGAAGGCCTCCCCTACCTGCAGCCGGTCGGCCAGGGCCGCGAAGGTGGCATAGTCGTCACGCGCTTGCGCGCGTGGTTCGGTCAGCTGCGGCATGGCGAACATGGTGGAGTCGCTGCTGCCGACGCCGAAATCGTCGCGCTCGACCGACATCGTCGAGGGCAGGACGATGTCCGCGTGCCGCGCGGTGGCGGTCCAGAACGGGTCGTGCACCACCACGGTCTGCGGCCTGGCGAACGCCTGGCGCAGACGGGCGAGGTCCTGATGGTGGTGAAACGGATTCCCGCCGCACCAGTAGACGAGCTTGACATCCGGGTAGCGGCGGCGCTGCCCGTTGTAGTCGTAGCCGGCGCCGGGCTGCAGCAGCATGTCCGCGATCCTGGCCACCGGGATGTAGGAGTCGATCCCGTTCGCGCCCTGGGGCAGGCGGGGCGCGGAGAGGCGCTGAGCGATTCCGACGTCGCCGCTTGATCCGTACCCGTGCCCGAATCCTCCGCCCCGCAAGCCGATCTGACCGAGCATCGCGGCCAGCACCAGGCCCAACCAGACCGGCTGTTCCCCGTGCTCGGCGCGCTGCAGCGACCAGCTGACCGTGACCAGCGTGCGCCCGGCCGCCATCTGGCGGGCCAGCGCGCGGATCCGGTCGGCCGCGATGCCGGTCAGGGCGGCGGCCCACGCCGGGGTCTTCGGAACGCCGTCAGCGTCACCGCGCAGATAGGCCGCGAACTGCGGGTAGCCGACCGTGTACCGGTCCAGGAAGCGGCGATCGGCGAGCCCGTCGGAGTCCAGGACGTGGCACAGCGCGAGCATCAGCGCGGCGTCGGTGCCGGGCACCGGAGCGATCCATTCCGCGCCCAGGCTGGCGTCGGTGTCGCCGCGCAGCGGGCTGACCGAGACCAGCCGGCATCCGCGCGCCGCGGCGGACGCCAGCGCCGGGGCCATCGTGTGCCGCCCGATGCCGCCCGAGGCCACCGCGGAGTTCTTCGGGGACAGCCCGCCGAACGCCACGAGCAGGTCGGTATGCTCCGCTATGACCGGCCACGCCGTGGCGCCCGCCATGACCAGGCCCATGTCCCCGACCACATGCGGCAGCAGCACCGAAGAGGTCCCGAAGCTGTAGTTATTCACCGACCGGACGTAACCGCCCAGGCAGTTCAGGAACCGGTGCAGCTGGCTTTGGGCATGATGGAACCGGCCCGCGCTGGCCCAGCCGTATGACCCCCCGAACACGCCATCCGCGCCGTAGCTGGCGTACACCCGGCGCAGCTCCCCCGCCAGCAGGTCAAGCGCCGTCTCCCAGGACACGGGGACGAACACGTCGCTGCCGCGGGCCGCCGCGCCCGGGCCGTGCTCCAGCCACCCCTGGCGGATATGAGGCTGGCCGATCCGCGCCGGGTGACGATGCGCCGTGGCGAGGTTCTCCAGGATCCGGCTGGGCGCCGGGTCCTCCCGCCAGGGACGCACCGACGTCAGCTGGCGCCCGTCGCTCTCGATCTCCGCCGCACCCCAATGCGTGAGGTGGACGTGCCTACGCTGTTGCCCGGCCACGATTACCATTCAAGCGGAAAAGATCAGGCAGCCATAGCACTGGCCGGTTACCGCGGCCGGGGCGCCGGCTCGATCCGCAGCGGGCCGCCGCCGCTGCTGACCGTGAGCGTGGGGCGGGCCGCCGGGTCGGTGGCGATATCGAGCGACTCCGGGCCGCCGCCGCTGTCGGCAGTCACCGCGTACGGGCCGCCGGGCACGGTCAGGACCGCCGGGCCGCCGCCGGTGGTGACCGACACCGACTCCGGGGCCGCGTCGAAGGCGACCGTCGCGGGGCCGCCGCCGGTGGTGATGGTGGCGGTGGCGGCGGCGAGGTCCTGGGCGACCAGGGTTCCGCCATCGGTTTCGGCGCGCAGCGGGCCGCTGAGTCCGCGCAGCACCAGCGGTCCGCCGCCGGTGTTGACGGTGACCGGGCCGCCGATCAGCGTGGCCTGCACCGGGCCGCCGCCGGAGGCCAGGACCGCCCCGGCGGTTCCGGAGACGGCCACCGGGCCGCCTCCGGTCGACACCGTGACGGTGACGCCCGGTGGCACGGTCACGTCGAAGTCGACGTTGCAGTCCGAGTTCGAGCACGCCGGATCGAACAGGCTGAGGCGGCCGCCGGACACCGACTGCGTCACCACGGGCGGCGAGTCGATTCCCTGGTCATACCCGATCTTCTCGATGACCTGGACGCGGTTGACCTGGCCGGACGTCACCTTTACCTGGCCCCCGTAGCTCTGCACGAGCAGGCTGGTGACCGGCTGCGGTACGGTCTCGGTCCTGGTCACGACGTGCTGCGGCTGGGCGTCCGCGTTATCGGGGGTCCCGGGGCTGGTGATCAGGAGGGCACCGGGGACCGCGAGGGCGGCCGCGGTGACCAGGCCGGACAGGCCCCATACCCAGCGACCCTGGCCGGCTAGCGCGCGCATGGCAGGTCCACCGTGAGCAGGGTCGGCCCGCCGGGCGGGCTGGCGATCTCCAGGGTTCCGTCGACCGATTCGGCGCGCCGGGCCAGGCCGGCCAGGCCGGTGCCGCGGGCCGGATCGGCGCCGCCCACGCCGTCGTCGGTGACGATGATATGCAACCGTTCACCGTCTTGCTGCACGAACACCTCCGCCTGGCTCGCCCGGGCGTGCTTGGTGATGTTGGTGAGGCCCTCGGAGACCACGAAGTAGGCGACCGCCTCGATCGTGGGCGGCGGGCGGCGCGGCACGTTCACGGTC
>Ga0070699_100000932_pt1 | contig 27306 bp, 18 predicted proteins | sample KBSK1503metaG_FD_65473 | JGI IMG/M metagenome (GOLD analysis project Ga0070699, IMG submission 65473) | Corn, switchgrass and miscanthus rhizosphere microbial communities from Kellogg Biological Station, Michigan, USA - KBS K1-50-3 metaG | ecosystem: Host-associated > Plants > Roots >...
GATTCGCACCCGCGACCCTCATTGGCGAGGTGGTGTACTGGAATTCCAGCAGCCGGAGCTCCACGGTCTTCCGCTCGACCCAGAGCACGCCCCGGATGTCCGCCACCCGCCGGCTGCCGGCGGGCTCGAAGCGCAGCCCGATGTGGCCCGGCAGGCTGTCGGGCGGCGCTGCAACGGTGAAGCAGTGGGTCGAGAGGAACTGCTCGGAGAGCAGGAGGTCCGCGTCGGGGGCATAGAACGTGGCGCTGTCTTCGAGAACTCGCACGAAGCCCAGACTCGCCAGCTCGGCGGGAGGGCGGGTAACGAATGGCTTCCCGCTTCGGGTTCGCTCCGGAGAACGGTGCTCCTCCCTGATGACACCACCCCGGGTCAGCTCGCGCACCGCCGTGTCGCCGGTGAACAGCCGGGGGCTCCGCTCGGAGAGCTGGGTCCGGAAGAGCGCCTGGCGGATCTGCTCCCAGAGCATCGCGGCGGTAGCCCGCTCGTCGGGCTGTCCGCCGCACTGACTCCTGCTGCTGACGACGACTGGCGGGAGGCTGACCCGTGCGGCCGGCAGGGCGACGTCGATTCCACGGGTTTCCCCGGCAACGACCTCGATCGGGATCGGGGCCGAAACAGCGTAGCCGATCCGGCTTACCCGAAGCTGGTAGCGGCCCGGTGCCGGGGCCAGGAGGGTGACCCGGCCCGTCGCACTGGTAAGTCCCTGGGCCAGGGTGGAGTCGCCGCGGAGCAGCCGGACCATCGCACCCCCGACCGGCGCCCGGGAGGAATCCTCGAGGGCGCGCACCCGTACCGTCTGGGCGCTCGCGCAGGGCGCGCCGAGCAGGGCGATGAGGAAGAACCAGCACCGCAGGGAACCGGAGTGGCGGGGCATGCGGGAGAAGATCGACCATTCGGCAACCTCATGCCAGGGCGCCGGTTCCCAAGGCGGGCGTTTCGCGCGGTGTTGCTCGCGTCCTGCCGAGTCGTCCCCCTCGTGCCAAATCCTGCACGGGCTCCAACTCCTTGTCAGTTCCGACTCAATAACAGGCGGCGGGGAGCGGACCGGCGGGCATATTTCCTGCCTTTTGCCCATGTACTCCGAAAGGATAAGATCATGAGGCAGCGACGGTTCCTTCCGAGCCAAGCCGGCACCGCCATGTGGTGGTCCGGCGTGCTCGCGCTTTCGTTGGCGGCCTGTGCCGAAGACCGTGCGCCGCTGGAGCCCGGGGCGGTCGCGCCAGGGCCCCTGAGCGCAACGGTCCGGCCGAGCGCCGTTATCGCCAACCAGTACATCGTCCAGTTCAGGGACAACGTTCAAGATGCCCCCGGCCTCGCGCGGCAGCTCGTGGCGCAGGGCGGCGGCCAGCTCGGCTTCACCTACACCTCGGCCATCAAGGGCTTCTCGGTAACTCTGCCGGAGGCTGCGGTGGCAGCGTTGCGGAACAATCCGAACGTCCTCCGCCTTGAAGCCGATCAGGTGGTGCAGGCCAGCGGAACGCAGACACCCGTCACCTGGGGCCTCGATCGCATCGACCAGCGCACCCGCCCCATCGACGGCAGCTACAGCTACCAGAGCGACGGCACAGGCGTCAATGTGTACATCCTCGACACCGGGATTCGCACCACCCACGGTGAGTTCGGCGGGCGGGCGTTTGGAGCCTACACCGCCATCAGCGATGGCAATGGCACGAACGACTGCCAGGGCCACGGAACCCATGTCGCCGGCACGGTGGGCGGCAGCCTCTACGGCGTCGCCAAGGCAGTGAGGCTGTATGCGGTGCGGGTCCTGGGCTGCAATGGGTCAGGCGCCACAAGTGGGGTCATCGCGGGAATCGATTGGGTTACCAGTCATCGAGTGCTGCCCGCGGTCGCCAACATGTCGCTGGGCGGGGGCCTCTCGTCGACGCTCAATGCAGCGGTCCAGAACTCGATCGGGGCGGGCGTTGTCTACGCGGTAGCGGCCGGCAACGGGGCCACCGATGCCTGCACCAGCTCCCCGTCGAGCACTCCCGAAGCGCTGACCGTGGGATCAACGTGGAACTGGGACGGCATGTCCGGGTTCTCCAACTTCGGTCCTTGTATGGACATCTTCGCCCCCGGTGAAGCCATCCGTTCGGCGGGAATCGTCGACGACACGACCTCGGTCCTGAAGAGCGGGACCTCGATGGCGACGCCGCACGTGGCGGGCGTAGCGGCACTGTACTTGGCGGCGAATCCTTCGGCGACGCCGGCGCTGGTCGCGTCGGCCATCGTTGGCGGCGCAACCCCAGGCGTGCTGACGAGCGTTCCGGCAGGGACTGCGAATCTGCTGCTGTATTCGGGAGTCGCAGGTGCGGCAGCTCCACCTCCGCCCCCACTCCCGCCACCGCCGCCGCCGCCCCCGCCGCCACCTCCGGCGCCACCGCCGCCACCGCCACCACCGCCGCCACCGCCGGTCGATCAGGCGCCCATGGCCAGCTTCACCTCGAGCTGTCCCCGCGGCAAGTGCAGCTTCGACGCCTCGGCGTCGAGTGATGACCACGGCATCGTGACGTACTCGTGGGACTTCGGCGACGGCTCCGCCGCGTCGACAGGCAGCGCACTCACCAAGGTGACCCACGCCTATAAGGCGGCAGGCACCTATGTCGTGACACTCAAGGTGACCGACACTTCAGGACAGCAGGCCTCGACGTCCCAGACATTGAAGATCAGGAAGGTGTAAGCCGGAGGTAGAGGGTAAAAAAAGTGCGGGGCTCCGAGTTCGGAGCCCCGCACTTTCTATCTCTCATTCAGAGGCATGCCGCTAGGATCACGGGGCGAACGCCAACTGGTTATTGAGGGCGTCGAACGTGTCCTTCGCCAGCTCCTGAGTCGCCTTGACCTGACCGTACCAGGCCGTGCCGCCGGCGTTCGACTGACTCGCCGCGTAGGTCAGGATCTGACTCACGGTGAGGCTCGTCGCACCGCCGAAGGCACCACCAACGTTCTGGGTGATTCCACCCAGACACGCGGAGGTTGATGGCGTCGGATTGTAGACAGTCGCACAGATCTTCGTGAGATCGATCGTGACCGCCCCAATTGGCGCCGGCGCGTTGATCTTATTGGTGCCGAGCGCTGGATCGCTGAAGTACACCCCGAGAGCCGTCCCAATCATCTGGCCCTTCAGCATCGCGTTCATCGCTGCTCCCGAAGCGCTGGCGGCCGTTACCGTGGTCGACACGTACGCGGCAACCTGCGCGCACGTCGCCGTCGCGCTGAGGTTCTGGAACGGAGCGTACTGGCGCAGCCAGGTTCCTGAGTTACATACGCCGGCCGTTGAGGCACCGGCCTTGATGATGTCCTGACCGTTCTTGTTCTTCCAGAAACCCATGGTCACGTCACCGGTCTTGGCCGGTCCGCACACCTTGACCGTCTTCGAAGCGGAGCCGGTCGCGTCGGTGTCGTTGGCGTCGTCGGTGGTGGTGAATGACGCCGTGTTGTCGTAGGTCAGGCAGTTGTACGCCGGCACGTTGATTGTCCGCGAATACGTGTACTCATCCGGATTCGCGTCGCCGACGCAGGTCTGACCGAGCGAGCCATTGTACGAATCGGTCACGTCCACGCACTCGTCGATGTCACTGCCGGTGAACACGACCGCGCTGGTCGGGAAATCGCTGGGGTAGCCGAAGTTCGCCGAGCCTGCTGCCAGGTGCGTGGCATCGGTGAGCGTCTGCTCCGACCAGGTGACGGTCACCGAGTTACCGATGCCGGCCGCCGGCAGGGCGGCAAGGTCGCACGAATAGGCGAAAGTCGTGTTCCCCGGCGCGAGCGCCTGAGAGCCGCCATTGGTGACGGTGCAGGTGGTGGCGTCGGTCAGCGCGTCCGAGATGCCGTCGATCGTCACGCTGGCTGCGTTGGGATTGCTGACCGTGATCGTGCCGGTGACCTTCACGGCGCTGATCGTTCCGGCATCGTGAGAGACCTTGATGCTGTAATTGAAGGTCGCTGTGCCACCGAACTGTTCCACCAGGGTCGGGTCGGCGTCCTTGGTGATGGTCCAGGCATAGGTGTTGTTGTAGGTTCCTGCGGCATCCTTCGAGACACCGAGATCTGCAGCCTCGACGACGGTGGTCCCGCACGTACCGTCCTCGTTCGCCTCGACCACAACTCCGCTCGCGTCAACGTACGCGATGCCGGCCGCAGCGCCCGAGTTGCCGTCATCGACGTCGTCTTTGATGATGTCGTTATCCGCGCCGGTGAACCCAGAGGAGGCGGTGGTCGCATAGGAGACGTGGGTCGTCAAGCAGGCGTTGGCTGGAGCGGTCCAGGTAAAGATGATGTCAGAGCCGACCAGGCTCCCACACGTGATCGCGTTGCCCATCGGGGTGCTCTGGATTTGTACCGCGACTTCGCTAGCCGAACAGCCCCCGGTCCCCTGCACGAAATCGGGCACGCCGAGGATCTGGTATGTGGCGGTCGTACCGACCTGCTGGGCATAGTGGGTGTTGTTGTGGGCCGTCGTCGCAGTCGTAGCCGGACTTGGGCAAACCGAGGTCCCGGCGCCCGGGGCGTCGGCGCACAAGGAACCGGAGGGTGGCGAAGGCGAGTCCGTAAACGTCGCCTGCACCGTCTCACCGGAGACGCGACTCGTGGCCATGATGGTGAACGTCACGCCTGCGTCGCTTTCCTGGACCACGTAGGACCCGTCCGTGAAGGCGCCCGTGCTGTCCACATTGATCGACCAGCTCACCGGCGCGTGGTTCTGCGGCGTCTCGTCGAGCACGACGTCGAGCACATCCCCGGCCGTCCATCCCCCACCCGACAGGTTCAGGGTCTCACCGGGCGAGTAGTCGTCCTTGTCGGTGCTGAAGGTGGCGCCCGAAGGGCTCTGGACCGTGGTGAAGGACGGAACGTGTGCCGGGTCCCTCGATCCTGGATCGGTCAGGTTCGGTTTCCCGTCACCCTGACAGGCAGCCGAGAACAGCGCTGCGATGGCTACGACTGCGAACCGCCTCATGAGTACTACTCCTGGTGAAAGAGCCTGGTCAGTGAACAGCCAGGTGGACATGAAGAGACGCCAATCTTTGTCGCGGTGGATCACGGAGGATGGGAGCATCCTTCTTGCTGCACCTGGTCATGGGCTGCGTTTCGCCCCCCTGGCGGAGAGCGCAGCTCACAGCGCCTCGCGATCCAAACTTTCTCTTGTGCTGCAAGCCTTCCACCCCGGCGCGATCGCAGCGTCAATCACCCGTCATGCCCTTTGAAGCCAGCGAGTTCCCCGGCAGCCCTTTCGTGATTAACCCGCCCGGTTCGTCGCTTTGCCCCCACAAGCTGTAAGCCCGTCGCGACAGAACCACACCGCAATTCCGGAGATTCGAATCCGTTAAGTACTCCTAACCCGCGATTTGCGCCCGGGAGGGCCGCGGGGTACCTTCTTCGGCTCTCCTGCCGAGTACCCCGGTCGCCGGGATCCGTCACCCCTATCACCCTTTTTGAGTGGTTTTTGCGAATAGGAAGAGAGAGACTCTTGTTGGGTGCCGGAGTGCCAACGTCGATGGGGATTGCAGAGCAGGAAGTGCGAACCGAATCTGACTCGGGGCACCGAGCCCACGAGGCGTTTGCCCGCGATTCCTTCCTCCTCGTGACCCTGGGAGGGGCCGAGTTGGTGTTGGCCCGCAACAGGCAGCTGGTGCTCGGCCCCGGTAAGCCCCTCGCCCTCCTCGTCTATCTCGCCCTCTCACCCGGCCGCCTCGCGAGCCGTGAGTCCCTTCTCGACCTGCTCTGGTCGGGCGTAGAGCCCGAGCGGAGCCGGCATGCCCTCCGGCAGGCCGTCTGGCAGCTCCGCCAATGCCTCGGCGAAGCCGCGCTGACCGGCCGTGACGAAATCGCCCTCAACCTTCCGATCGCGTCCGATCATGCCCGGTTCCTGAGAGCCGCCGAGCAGGGAGGCCTGGAGGAGGCGTTCGCCCTCTATGGTGGGTCCTTTCTTCCGGCCTTTGCCGCACCGGGGGGCGCCACCTTCGAGCGCTGGGCCCTGCGGGAACGCGACCGATTACGCTCCACGTTTCTGCGCATCGCCGACATGCTGGTGCAACGGAAACTCGTGGCGGGAGAGCTCTCGGAAGCCCGGCGGCTCGCGGAGCTGGCTCGGCAGGAAGCTCCCAGAACCGAGATGCCCTGGCGGCTGCTGCTCACCACGCTGGTGACGGCCGGTGACTTCGCTTCCGCCGAGCTGGAGGCCGACGCGCTGGAGTCCTGGGCCCGGCTCGAATCGCACAATCTCGATCCGGCTACCCGCGCGGTAATCGCCCTGGTCCGGACCCGGGAAGTGCGCCGACCCGCCATCAGCCCCGCCGCAACCCTGGAGGCCGAGCTGTCGGGCAGGGAGCGGGAATTCGCCGGGGTGCTGGAGGCCTGGGAGGCCTGCGGCCGTGGCACGGCGCAACACATTCAGATTTCCGCTCCCGCCGGGCTCGGCAAGAGCCGCCTGCTGCACGAGGTGGAAACCCGGCTCAGTGCGATGGGCGCGAGGGTCATACACTTGCGGGGAAACCCGGGCGACCGCACGGTGGCCTACGCCTTTGCCGCCGAGCTCGCCCGAGCCATCGCCGGATTGCCCGAAGCGATCGGGATCGAGCCCAGTCTATGGGGCGCACTCACGTCCCTGCACCCCGCGCTATTCTCGCGCCTGGCGCCGGCGCATTCCTCGCTCGCAGCGTCGGACAGCGTGGTGCCCGGCACCGACGAGGCGTTCCGCCGGATCCTCGCCATCTGCGAAGCGGTCGCCGCCGCGACCGAGGATCGCCCGCTGGCCCTGCTGGTGGATGACGTGCACTGGCTCGACGATCCGTCGTTCCGGATTCTCGAGGGGCTCCTGGTGCGCCTTCGAGCCGCGCCACTCTTCTGTATCACGACCTCCCGGCCCAATCGGGAGAGGGTGCCCGAGACCGGGAGAACCCTCCGGCTCGAGCTCACGCCCCTCGGTGTCCAGCCGGTCCGCGGCCTGCTCAACAGTCTCGGCTTGCTTCCGGCGAACGAGTCGTGGACCGAGGGTTTCCCCGCCGCCTTGCGCGCCACCACGGGCGGGTCACCACTGCAAATGCTGGAAGTCCTGAAGCTCGCGCTGGATCGCGGCGTGTTGATCCTGCAGCACGGCCACTGGCGCTGTCCCGATCCGGCCGCCTTGCAAGGTCTGCTGCAAGGCGGTGAAACCCTCCGCGCCCGGGTGGAAACGCTCCCCCGAGGGGAGATCCGGCTGCTGGCTCTGCTGGCCCTGATCGGACGGCCACTCGAGCCGGCCGGCATTGCCGACGCTGCGTGTCGGGACCAGGATGCGGTTGCCGGCGAGCTCGAAGCGCTCGACCGCAAAGGCCTGCTCAATCAAGGGAAAGGCGCCTATGAGCTCGCGCATGACGAGGTGGGCGTCGCTGCGCTGGCCGTCTTGAGCCCGGAAGAAATCCGCGCCAAACACCACAAAATCGGCCGGGCTCTTGTCGACCAGGCCCGCGGCGACCCCATCCTGCGCGCCCGTTCCGCACGGCATCTCCGTCTGGCCGGCGACCGGGCAGCCTTTGCCGAGCAGTTCGGCAAGGCGGTTCGCGCACTCCGGCGCGGAGGCGATCGCCGCTCGCTCGACACCCTGGCCGCCGAGTTCCTCGGGTCCGAGGCGGGCGCGACCGAATCCCGGACGCTGGTAAAGACTTTGCCGCTCACGCTGCGCGCCGGGCTGTGGAACCGGGCCAGACTCGCAGTCGCGGGCGGCCTGGCCGGCGGACTGATCCTTCTCGCGGCCACCTGGGTCCGTCCGGTGCCGCCACCCGCCGAAGCGACGCTCGTCGTGTTGCGGCGGATCGACTCGGTAACCGTGGCGCTCGGCTCGGTAGCCGTGCGGTCGCGTGCCTGGCCGGGCGGCGAGCGGCTGTTCATCCAGGGAGAACAGGCGCGGTTCTCCGATTCCATGGTCGCCCGTTCCGCTCTGCGACCCTCGATCTCGGGAGATGGCAACCGCTGGCTGTTCCGCGCCGGCGCCGAGAATTCGCTGGGCGAGGATATCTATCTGCGCGACCGGCTCGGCACCCGGCTGGTGGTGACCGGCCCGAAGGACGACACCCGCCCCCGCTGGCTCCCCGGCGGCACCCGCTTTGCGTTTCTGACCGGCCGGTTCAGCCCCGACGGCGACGACTACGATCTGGCGGTGATGGATCTGCCGAGCGGCGCGGTGCGCGACCTGACGCCGAGCCGTGAATGGGAAGGCGGCTTCGCCGTGTCTCCGGACGGGATGCGGATCGGCTTCGCGCGGCGTTTCAGGACCCCGCGGGTCCCCGAGGTTTGCCGCATCGTGGTCGACGGATCCACCGAGCAGTGCGTGTCCCTTGCGGGTTATGCAGGAGTGGACGTGGTCGGCTGGATCGGGAACCAGGACTTGCTGGTCGCCGCGGACGACGAGGTGCAGCGCGTGCTGCTTCAGGTCGACCCCGTCTCCGGCAAGCGCCGCCTTGCGTTCGAGGGCAGCGTTGCGGAGGTGGTGGCGAGTCCCGATGGTCGCTGGGTCGCCTGTCGCTGCGAGCCGACGGGCGGCACCCCGGACTGGTACGTCTTTCCCGCCAGCGACCCGGACAATCCCCGCCGGCTGAGCTGGGAGGGCAGCGGGCCCGTCGAGGGCCTGGCCTGGCAGGCCGCCGGGTGGGACAGCGGACAGCTCGATAGCATCGCGATCCAGGTCGGAAAAGGACGCATCCAGCTCGATCAGTCTTACCGGCTCTCGGTCTCCGCCTACGATGCCAATGGCGATCCCGTGGCCCTGCGGGCCGGCGCGCTGCACTGGAGCTCCAGCGATTCGGCGATCGCGCGCATCGACCCGCTCTCGGGAGAGCTGCGCACCCGGCGGATCGGCCTGGTACGCATCACGGCCTCGGTCGCCGGGATCCGTTCCGCCTCCATCGTCCTGCCCGTCGTGCTGCCGGCCGCCGAGACGTCACGCTCATTGCTTCGCGCCATTTGGGACAGCGCGAGCCTGGCCGAGTGGAGACCCTACGGAGAACCGACGCCGGCACTGGTCCGGGGACCCGAAGGCATCCTGGGCGTGAGCAACAACGGCGACGGGTCCTATCTCAGCGGCCTCCACTCGGCCCTGGCCTATCCGGCCTCGGCCGGCCTCGGGCTGGAGGCGCTGCTGCAGGCTCCGGTCAAGCAGCCCCAATGGCAGCTTCAGAGCATCGGCTTCACCTCGGCACGGCGAATTCTCTTCGACTCCTGGGACCACCGCTCGCTGGGGCCGCCGCTCAGCCGTGCCTATGAGGGCGAAGCCTGCGAATTCAGCTATCCGAGCGGGGAGGGGTGGGACGCGATACACCGGATTGCGATGGGCGCCGCCGCGTCACGGAGGCTGGCTCAGGTGGGAGATTCCTTGCGGGACGGCCGCTGGCACCGGATCCGGGTGCAGATCTTCTCCGATGGCACGTGCGGATTTGCGGTGGATGGCGTTCCCGTCTGGCGCTCCACCGAGAAAATCCCTCTGGGTCCGCAGTACCGGATTGACCTGTCAGGCAACTCCGTCCGCACTTTCATGCTGGTGGGTCCGCTGGAGCTCTGGGCGGGAGTACGAGACGACATCGACTGGTCCAGGCTCGACAAGTAGCGGCCGCGTCGCCTTCGAAGAGCTCTGATCATCGCCCTGCGGGAGCTGATCTGCTGATCCCTGCGCGCTATCAGCGAACCGGCACAGGTACGAGACTGCTCCCCGGCGTCCCGTTGCCGAGGGCCAGGCCGCCCCAGCAGTACGCCAGTCCGCCCGTCGTCACGCCGCAGGTGTGAAATCGCCCGGCGCTGATGGAACTGAACGTGAGCCCGCCGGCGACAGCAACCGGGACTGAAGCGGGGAAATTGGTGCCGTTCCCCAGATTGCCGTTGGAGTTGTCGCCCCAGCAGTACGCAGCGCCGCTATTCGTCACTCCGCAGGTGTGACGGTTCCCCGCACTGAGCGTGGCGAAGATCAGCCCGCCGGAGACCGGCACCGGGACGCTGCTCTGCGCCGAGAGACCGTTTCCCAGAGCCCCACTCGAGCCCGAGCCCCAGCAGTACGCAGCGCCCCCGGTGGTCAGTCCACAAGAATGGAACCCGCCGGCGCTTACCAGGGCAAAGGTGAGTAGACCTGATACCGGGACCGGGCTGCTGCGTTGAAGCTGGGTCCCGTCACCCAGCTCGCCGTCGCTGTTTACTCCCCAACAGTACGCCGCGCCCGCGGTGGTCATGCCGCAGCTGAAAAAGCGCCCCTGGCTGATTTTCGCGAACGTCAGTCCGCCGGACACCGCGGTGGGAACGTTGTGCTGAATCTGCGTGCCGACACCGAGCTCGCCGAACGTGTTATTGCCCCAACAGTATCCCACCCCACCGGTGGTCACTCCGCAGGTGTGGGCGTAGCCGGCGTTGACGGCGGCAAACGTGAGGCCGCCGAAGACCGCCGCCGGGACACTGCTATTGCTCTGAATGATGCCGGTACCGAGCTCGCCGCTCACGTTCGATCCCCAGCAGTACGCGGCCCCGCTCGGGGTCAGGCCGCAGGTGTGGTCTCGGCCCGCGCTGATGCTGGCGAAGGTGAGCCCGCCGGAAACCGGCATCGGCGCGTTGTTCGCGGGCGAAGTGGGGTCGCCGAGTCGACCGGTCGAATTGTCGCCCCAGCAATAACCAGCGCCGGCAGCCACGCCGCACGCGTGGAAGTACCCCGCGCTCACCGTCGCGAAGACCAGCGGATTCCTGATGCTGAAGGGTGCGCTGGTGACACCGATGAGATTGGCGGCTGCCGCGGTGAGCGTGTAGACCGTGCCTGCGTTGTTGATGCTCAGATTCGAGAATGTCGCGACACCGTTCGCGGCCGCCACGGTCGTGGTGCCCGACAGGGTTCCGCCCCCGGGGTTGGCGCCGATCGCAACCGTGATGCTGTGATTCGCCGTGGTGACCGTGTTGCCGCTTACGTCCTGAATCGTCACGACCACCGGCGGGACAATCGTCGCGCCCGGGCTGGAGGTCGCAGGATGGACGGTGAACGCCAGCTTGCTGGCCGGGCCGACTTGCAGGATAAAGGGAAGGCTGGTTGCGGGGGTGAGACCCGGCGACGTGGCGGTGAGCGTGTAGCCGGTGCCCGGGTTGGTGATGCTCAGATTGGAAAACGTCGCGACGCCGTTCACGGCCGCCACGCTCGTGGTACCAAATAAGACTCCGCTCCCGGGGTTGGCTCCGATCGTGATGGTGATGCTGTTGTTCGCGGATGGGACTCGGTTACCGAACACATCCTGAACCGTTACCGCCACCGGGATCGTCCCGCCGGGAGTGGTCGACACAGGCTGGACCGTGAACACCAGTTTGGCGGGGAGGCCGCTGACCACGGAAAACTGGGTACTCGTTGCGCCGGTGAGATTGAGCGACGTGGCGGAGAGCGTGTACCCCACGCCCGGGCCGTCGATGCTGAGATCGGTGAAGGTGGCCACCCCATTCACCGCCGCGACCGTAAAGGTGCCCGCCAGGGACCCGCCCGCCGGGTTGGTCCCTATGGCCAGCGTGATGTTGTTGGTCGCCGTCGTGATCGTCACGCCGGTGGCGTCCTGAACCGCCACTTTCACTGCGGGCATGGGCGTCTTGCCGATGACCGAAACCGCAGGCTGGACCGTGAACGCCAGCTTGGTGGGGACTCTGGGCGCCGTCGCCTCGCTGCAGGCAATCACGAGCAGCGTGACCGCCGAAGGGAGGAACCGCGACAAGCAGGGTGCTGCAGCTGAACGCATGGACCGGTTTCGCCGTGACGTGGAGAGCATGCGTCGAACATGGGCCGAAGTCAAGATTGTCGCGGTCCCTTCGGATCGCTATGATCCCTGCCATGTTCACCGACCTGCCCGACCTGGCCGCCGAGCGATTGGGCGGCGCCGTCATCGCCGCCAATGACGAGTTCTTCGCACCCAAGGAAGGCCTCATCAAGGCCGGTCCTCCCGAGTGGCGCGAAGGGGTCTATACCGAGCGCGGCAAGTGGATGGACGGGTGGGAAACCCGCCGCCGCCGTACCCCCGGACACGACTGGGCCATCATTCGTCTGGGCGTCCCCGGCATCGTGCGCGGGGTGGTCATCGACACCAGCTTTTACACGGGGAACTACCCGGAGTACGCCAGCCTCGACGCGGGCTTTCTCCCGTCCTCCCGTCCTCCCGCCCTCCCGTCAGCCTGGAAGCCCCTCCTGAAGAAATCCCCGCTCAAGGGCAACACGGCCAATCTTTTCACGATTCCCCGACCGTCTGACCGTCCGACCAACCGACCGTCCGTCACTCACCTTCGGTTAAACATATTCCCCGACGGCGGTGTGGCTCGGCTCCGGGTTCACGGCGAGGCGGTGCCGGACGAGAGCGTCTTCAGTGCCGGTCGAGAGGTGGATCTCGCGGCACTCGAGAACGGCGGCGTGGTCGTGGGCGCGAGCGACATGCACTACGGGAATCCCCAGAACGTCCTCCTGCCCGGCCGCTCCACCCACATGGGAAACGGCTGGGAGACCAGACGCCGCCGTGGCCCCGGCCACGACTGGATCATCGTCAAGCTGGCCCGGCGCGGGGTCATCGAGCGGATCGAGCTCGACACCGATCACTACAAGGGGAATGCGCCGGGCGGCTGCATGCTGGAGTACACCGACGCCGGCGGCTCGTTCAATCCCAAAGCCGCCAAGTGGCAGGTGCTGCTCCCGAAAAAGCCGCTCGAGCCCCACACGCGCCACCAATGGGTAAGAGCCCGGACCGTGCCGGCAACCCATGTCCGGGTCAACATCTATCCCGACGGCGGGGTCGCCCGGCTCCGGCTCATCGGGCGGGTCGCGAGCTGAACCGGGTGACAGTCAGCGTCGCCGAGCTCGACGCGATGCCGGAAGCGGAGGCGGCGGAATTGTTCGCCTCCTGCTGCGGCGCGTCCCGCTGGGTGGCCGGTATGGTGGCCCGGCGTCCCTTTGGAACCCGAGGCGCCGTGCTGACCGTGGCCGATCGGCTGTGGGAGACGATGGACGAGCCCGATTGGCGGGAGGCCTTCTCCCATCACCCGCGCATCGGCGAGCAGACCGGCGCGGTTCCCCAGACCGCGCGCGGACAGGCCTGGTCCGGCGCCGAGCAATCCGGCATGGACTCAGCCGACGAGGGTCTGCGCCGGGAGCTGGCGGCGGTGAATCGGGAATATGAGCAGCGGTTCGGTTACATCTATATAGTATGCGCGGAGGGCATGACGGCCGAGGAGCTCCTGGCCCTGGCCCGGCGCCGCCTGGCCAACGACCCGGAAACCGAGCTGCTCACGGCGCACGACCAACAGGGAAGGATCATGAGGCTGCGACTCGAGAAGCTGTTTCGAACCCGCGACGGAACCAGGGAAAACCAGTGAGCAGCGTCACGACCCACGTGCTCGACACCGCCCTGGGCCGGCCGGCCTGGGGCATCCGCGCCACGCTGGAACTCGACGGCACCGTCGTGGGCACCGGGGTGACCGATGAGCAGGGCCGGATCAGTGAGTTCCGTCCGGCCGGCGTGCAGCTCGGACGGGGAAACTACCGGTTGAACTTTGGGGTGGCCGAGTACTGGAGGCGCGAAGGACGCGAGGCGTTCTATCCCGAAATCGTCGTCCAGTTCACGATCGGGTCGGATACTGAACACTACCACGTGCCGCTGCTCTTGAGTCCCTTCGGCTACACTACATATCGAGGTAGTTGAACAGCCGCCCACAGATTACCCAGATCTGTGACATCTGTGGGTGAGCGTCCTGACAGCTGGATCTATGGTCTAGGGCTTCGCCCCCTGTCTGATCCACCGCTCCAGCACCCCCCGCTCTTCATCGGTAATCCCGGTCTTGTTCGACGGCGGCATCGTGCGCGTGATCACCGCCCGCTCATCGATCCGCGGGGCAAGGGCGACGATCTGCTCCGGTCTATCGAACATCACGCCGCCCGGCGCCGGGCCGCGGCTCGAATCGGTCTGCAGCGCGGAGTGACACGACCCGCAGCGCCGGTCGATCACATGCCGCACCTCGGCAAAGCTCACCTGCCCGGCTGAGCCGGTGCCGCCGGCGGCCGAGGCGGACCCAGTACTGAGTATCGCGTACAGCGCGATGACCGTGGCCGCCATCGTCCCGGCCAGCGCCGGCCGCCAGGCCGGGAAGCCGAACCGGATGTTGAGGACGTGCCGCACCATGGCACCCCCCGCAATCAGCACCAGGAGCAGGAGCCAGCTCAGCCGGTTGCTGTACACCGACGGGAAGTGCCCGATCACCATCAGCACGATGACCGGGAAGGTGAAGTAGTTGTTGTGAATGGACACTCGCTTGGCGCGCGCGGAGAGCGCGGCACTGCCCCCGCCTCCAGCCGTCACCGACTGCACCAGCGCCCGCTGCGACGGCACGATCGTCATGACCACGTTGGCGGCCATGATCGTGCCCAGCATGGCGCCGACGTGCAAGAACGCCGCGCGCCCATTGAGGAGCTGGGTCAGTGCCACCGCGATCGCCAGCAGCCCACTGATCCACACCGCCGCCGCGAGGGCCGGCGCCCGCGGGGCAACCAGGCGCTGCATCGACTCGTAGAGCAGCCACCCGCCGACGATCGCCCCCACCCCGACCCCCACCGCCTGGACCTGGGTCAGAGCGGCCACGCTCGAGTCCGTCAGCACGGCGCGCCCGCCGGCGTAGTACACGGCCAGCAGCAGCACCATCCCGCTCCACCAAGTGCTGTATGCCTGCCATTTGAACCAGTGCAGCGGCGCGGGCAGCGGCGCTCCGCCCAGCAGCGTCTTCTCCACGTAGTAGAACCCGCCGCTGTGCAGCAGCCAGATGGTGCCGACCGGTTCCGGCGTCTGGGGACGGCTTCCGGCGGGGAGCAGGTTCCGGTCCAGCCAGTTGAACAGCAGCGAATTCCCGATCCACATGATCCCGGAGATCACGTGGATCCACCGGGCCACCAGATCGATCACCTCGACGCCGGTGCCGCTCACGAGCGATTCCGCAGAATCTTGACGAAGGACCGTCCCCGGAACTCCTCCGGCGTGAGCCCGGTCATCGTCAGCGCCTCGGCTTCGGTAATCGCTCCCGAGTTCAGTCCGCGCAGGAAGAAGTTGAGCAGCCCCTGCCCCGTCGCCGCGTCGTCGAACACGTCGCCCACCAGAGTGGCCTGGGCCGCCTTGCCGACGAAATTCTTGAGCCTGGCACCGGCCGCGTCGATCCCGTCCAGGAAAAAGCCGTAGAGCGCAGCGTACCGGCTCACCAGCTGGGCCGGATGCAGATCCCATCCCTGGTAGAAGCCGCCCGCCAGCGAGTGCCGCACATCGTCGAAGTGGAACTTCCACGCCGCGTGCACGCTCGCTGCGTTGGCCGCCTCCTGCTCCTTGCTGAGCGGGGGTCCCCCCTCGGCGGCCCGGTACACCGGCACCGGCATCACCGTGGTCGAGCCGTCGGAGAGCTGCACGTCGGTGCCCGCGAATGCCACCTGCATGAAGTGCTTGGCGAAGTCGCAGGCGGGGTGGCCCATCCGCTGGTAGGCGGCGGTGATGTTGACCCCCGCGGTGTAATCGTAGGTCCCGAAGTGGGCCCCGCTGAGCCGTCCGTCGGACACGCTGAGCAGCCGCGGCAGCAGCGACCGCCCGGTCTCGTCCAATATGATCTGCGGCGTTTCCACCATCACCTCGAAACGGAGTGACCCGTTATCCAGAGCCAGCTTTCGTTCCAGGTGCCGGAGCGCCGCCACGGTGAATTCCACCTGCTCGATCACGGTGATCTTCGGAACGGTCACTACCCAGCGCTCCGGCAAGCCACCGTTTCTGGCCAGGGCTGTGAGCACCAGATCGAGGGTACGAATGCTCCGGGCCCTGAGCTCTTCGTTGAGCGGCTTGATGCGGATGCCGATGAAGGGCGAGAGCGTCTGCTGCTTCATCCCCTCGGTCACCGACGCGGCAACCAGGCCGGCGTGATGGTCCTCCTCCGCCTCGGGCCGGTTGCCGTAGCCGTCCTCGAAATCGATCCGGAAGTCCTCGATCGGCTCGCGCTCGAGCTTGGCGCGCATGCGCTGGTCAATCGTGGCGAGGGCCGGGTGGCTCGAGATGCCGAGGGCCCTGCCCAGCGTGGCCGAATCCGGGGCGTACCGCGCCAGGGCTCGCAGAGCCAGGGCGCCCAGCTTGGGCACCGAGTCGGCGGCGAAGAGCTGCGCCCCGCCGTACACCGTGTGAACCGGCTGGCGGCCCGGACTCTCCCCCTGGTGGGCCAGGGCAAACGCCAGGTTCGCCTCGCGCAGCGCCGCGGTCGCCTCGGCCAGCCAGCCGGCGTCCAGGGAGGTGGTCATCCGTTATAGACCTTCCCGCCCTGAACCCGGTAGAGATCCATCACCGCGCGGGCATCCTCGCGAAGCACATTCCGGACGATGGTGAGCCCCCGGTCCTCGAGATACTTGTACGATTCGGGGAATACCGGACCCTCCTCGAACTTGAGCCGCGAGGCATCCTCCCGCGCGGCGCCATACACCACCCGGCGCACCCCGCTCCACAGCGTCGCACCCAGGCACATCGCGCAGGGCTCGCACGAAGTGAACAGCTCGTGCGCCGCCAGGTGAGGGGTGTTGAGCGTGAACGACCCGACCCGCCGCTGCGCCATCATGAATGCCACCATCTCGGCGTGCAGCGTACAGTTCTGGTAGCGCACCACGCTGTTCATGCCGATCGACACCACCCGGCCGGACGGGGCCTCGAAAATCGCGGCGCCGAAGGGACCGCCGGTCCTGCGTTCCACGTTGGCGCGCGAGATCGCGATCGCCAGGCGCATCCGCTCCTCGTCCGAGCCGTAGCTCCGGCTCCAGTCGACGACCGAGTCGGTCCAGTCGGGGTACTCGACCTGGATGACCGGGTGCTCCGGGCGGGGTAACATTGCTGCAAAGTAACACCGCTATCTTTCGTCCCTTCGCCCGCTTCCGAGAGCCCGCCATGTCCAGTCGTCTCCTGCTGTCCGCCGCCGCGCTCCTTGGCGCCGCCCCGCTCTTCGCCCAGACCAGGCCCGCCGTCACTCCCGCCGACTACGGCAAATGGGAGTCTCCCGCGCCGGCCTGGCTCTCTCCCAACGGGCAGTGGCTGGCCTACGGGGTCAACCGGGTGAACGAGAACAACGAGCTCAGGCTTCGCGACCTTCGCCGGGATACCACGATCGTGGTGGCCCTGGCGACCGGCATCGCGTTCACCCCGGATTCGCGCTGGATCGGCTACCTGGTCAGCCTGCCTCCCGCCACCCGCGAGAAGCTTGAGCGCGAGAAGAAGCCGGTGCGCACCTCGCTCGGCTTCCGCGACCTCACCACCGGCCGGGTCGACAGTGTTGCGGATGTGTCGGCCTTCCGGTTCAGTCCCGACGGCCGCCACCTCGCGATGCGCCGCTATCCCGCCGAAGGCAAGAAGGTCGCCGACCTCATCGTGCAGGACCTGGTTGCCGGAACCCGGACCACGCTGGGCAGCGTGAGCGACTACGCCTGGGCCGAGCGGCGACCACTACTGGCGCTGACGGTGGAGACGGAGGGCGGCGCGGGCAACTCGATTCAGCTCTTCGATGCCGCCACCGGCAGCATCAAGGTGCTGGAGTCCTCGCCGTCCATATATCGGGGGATCTCCTGGCGCGCCAAAGCCGAAGACCTGGCCGTACTGCGGACTGTGGCGGACAAAGCGTACCGGGACACCACCCACGTCCTGCTGGCCTGGCAGGGTCTGGGCTCGGCCACACCGGTCGCCCGATCGCTCGATCCACGGACCGGCGCCACGATTCCCGGCGGGAAGCGCGTTGCCGATGGCCGCCGTCCCCTGTGGTCGAAGGACGGGGCCACCGTGCTGTTCGGCCTCGCGGAACGGCAGCGGGCCGCCGACTCGGCCGCCGCCAAAGCCGGCGCGGAGCGGGACAAAGTCTCCGACGTGCAGGTCTGGCATACCCGGGATGTCCGGCTGGTCCGGGCGCAGGAGGTTCAGGAGACCCAGGATGCCCAGCGTACCCTGGCTGCCGCGTGGCACGTCGGCGCCGGTACCGTGACGCCGGTGGGCAGCGACCTGATGGAAAACGTCGGCGTGTTAGGAAGCGCCGCGCAGGTCACCGAGACCGATCGCAAGCCCTACGCCTGGGGGCAGATGTTCGGGCGCCCGTTCAGTGACATCTGGGTGATCGACGCCTCGACGGGCAAGCGCACCAAGGCGATCGAGAAGGTCCGCTGGTCGTACGGCGGCAGCCCGAGCGGGAAGCGCCTCGCCTGGTACGACGGCAAGGACTACTGGAGCTACGACGTCGAGACCGGCTTACGGACCAATCTCACCAGGAGCTTGCGCGCTGATTTCTCCGATCCGGACTGGGATTATCCCGCGGATCTCCGGCCTCCGGCCGGTTACGCCGGCTGGAGCAAAGGGGAGAAGAGCCTCCTGGTCTACGACAAGTACGACCTGTGGAGCCTGAATGCCGACGGCTCGGGGGGCAAGAGGCTCACGGACGGGCGCGGGGAGTGTGTGATCCACCGCTACCTGCGCACCGGAGCGAACGACGAGGACGGCATCGACCTGAGCAAGCCGATTTACCTGTCGCTGTACGGAGAGCGGACCAAGCACTTCGGATACGCCCGAATTCTTCCGGGCCGGGCGGCGGAACGGCTGGTCTTCGAGCCTCGCCGGGTGACCCGGCTGATCAAGGCCGACAGCGCCGAGGTCTTCGGGTTCACCCGCGAGGATTTCGACGATCCGCCCGACTGGTTCGTCGGCGACGCCGGGCTCGCTCAGGCAAAGCAGGTGACCGCGCTCAACCCGTTCCAGGCGAGCTACGCCTGGGGCAAGTCGGAGCTGATCGACTTCACCAGCGCGCGGGGAGTGGCGCTGCAGGCGGGGTTGTTCTATCCGGCCAACTACGATCCCGCGAAGAAGTATCCGATGATCGTGTACACCTACGAGCTGCTCTCGCAGGGCGTCCACAACTACGTGGTGCCGTCGGAGCGGAGTTATTACAACACCGCCGCCTGGACCGCCCAGGGGTATCTGGTGCTCCAGCCCGACATCGTCTTCCGCGGCCGGGAGCCGGGCATCTCGACGCTGGAGGCGGTGGAACCGGCGGTGCGGGCGGTCGTGGCGCGCGGGTTAGCCGATTCGGCCCGGGTGGGCCACATCGGCCACTCCTGGGGCGGCTATGAAGCGGCGTTTCTCCCCACCCGGACCCGGATCTTCGCGGCCGGCGTCGCGGGCGCCGCGATCACCAACTTCCTGAGCTTCAACGGCGCGGTGCACTGGTCCGGCGGCAACGCCGAATACGATCACTGGGAAACCGGGCAGGCGCGGATGGACGTGCCGCCGTGGGAGGACCTCGACGCGTATCTGCGCAACTCGCCGATCGCGAAGATTCAGGACCTGAAGACGCCCCTGCTGGTGGAAGCGGGCGACGCCGACGGAACGGTGGAGTGGCACCAGTCCATGGAGTTCTACCAGGCGGCGCGCCGGGCCGGACGCACCGATCTGGTGATGCTGTTGTACCCTGGAGAGGATCACGGGCTACGGAAGAAGGAGAACCAGATCGACTATCACCGGCGCATCAACCAGTGGTTCGGCCACTACCTCAAGGGCGAGCCGGCGCCGGCCTGGATCACGGGGGGGATGACCTGGCTGGAGCGCAAAGCCGCCCTGGAGAGCAACTCCAAGCCCTGACCCGGCCGGCGCCGGCGGTCACGGCGGGGGCGGCGCCGTGCCGTGCCGGTCGGCGTACCGCTGTGCGATGCCCCGGTTGATCCGCCGCTCGATCGGTCTCAGGAGTCGCTCCGCCCCTGCCTGCAGTCGCCAATGGGGAAGCCACTTCAACAGCCCGGTGCGCATCATGAGACCGCGGCGGCGCCATCCGAGGCTGCGGTATTGGGACAAGAAGTAGCGGTCCTCGTCGAGCCGCCACTTGTTGCGAAAGTGATGGAGGCTCGCCAGGTCCCAGGCGTCGCTCCACCGCAGCGCGAAGAACGGGACGTCGGCGAGCGCCATCCGAACCGGCGGCAGGTAGGTAATCCTGGAGCGCGGCTCGACATAAATACCGCCGCCCGCGGCGGCGATCGCCATGCAGAAGTCGAGGTTCTCCCGCGTGCTCAGCATCTTCTCGTCGAGCCCGCCGACCCGCCGGAAATCCTCGGTCCGTACCAGCATGCAATGAAACTCGGCACATTCGGTCGTTTCCCGTCCCGCTGGGATGTGCTTGGATATGCGGTCGAGGATGTGCCGCTCGGTCCGCCCGTCGACCTGCCTTTCCTCGACGCTCGCCTGGCCTCCGGAGAAATGCACCCTGTTGTGCAGCGGGCGGTTCTCGAAGGTCAGCGGGCCGACGATGCCGGCATCGGTCTCCTCGGCGCACTGCACCAGGGGCTTCAGCCAGTCCGGGGCGACGACGATGTCGTTGTCCATGAAGACGATGTAGCGGGTCTGCACATCCCGCGCGCCGAGATTGCGGGCGGTGTTCGGCGAGAGGTAGTGTGACGTCCGGATGAGGCGGAAGCCGCGCGCGTTCGACTGGTCGCGCAGATAGCGCTCGACGGCGGGCGGCGAATTACCGTCCACGTAGACGAGATCGAACGGCATATCGGTGTGCGCATAGGTGCTCTCGAGCGATTCACGGGCATCGCTGAAGTGATCGCGCGGCACGACGACGATGGTGACGTCCGGACTGTGCATGCGTCTCTCCCGATCTTCAGGTTTGGCCGGCCGGCCCCATCAAACATAGGCGCCGGAAGCCGAAGGGTCAGGACCTTCGCGAAACCCCTGGTCGCCGCGGGTCGTAGGTCTCCCAATGCGATCCCATGCCATGATGTTGTTGCTGCTGCTTCCCTGCCCGCTCGCTGCCCAGCGGGTCACCGAAGGGAACCGGCTGATCTCCACCGCGCTGCCCAACGCGGTCCTCGAGGTGGCGCCCGGCCTGGTCTACGCCGGCACCCAGACCTTCGAGCTGTACGGCGTGGCCACCGCCGAGCAGCACGTCTTCGTGGAGCTCGACGGGACCCGGATCAAGCGGCTCCTGTGGGTGCAGTTCGAAGGGTACCACGCCTCGAATACCAACACCTATAACTACCGGGACGAGACCGTGGCACATTCGGGCCAGACCTGGCACCGGCGCATCAACGCGGTGCAGGTCCCGGCAACCGAGCCCCGCCCCGACTCCGACGGGGCCCGGATGCGGGCCTTCCTCCGTGCCAAGGGCTGGCGGATCGGGCCGGAGCTCATGACCGAGCGGCTGGTCTGGCTGCTGGATACGCCGGCCCGGAACGAGCTGATGCTCATCTACATGGAGGACCTGGCCGACCAGCAGCTCACCGCGGCGGACCTGGCCGAGGGCGGCGCGGCCCGGAGCCGCTGGCCCGCGCTCCAGGAGGAGTTCCATCGCCGCGCCATCGGGGCCTTCACCGTGAAGGATCGCTAGCGCCCTTCCTATTGACATTCTATATCACGAACGCCACTCTTGTATAGCCCTTCTATAGGACGGCTGCCGTGGCGCGCGACACGACGTTGCTGCAGGGCACCCTCGACCTCCTGATTCTCAAGACCCTCACTCTGGAAAAGCTGCACGGGCTGGGCATCGCCCGGCGGGTCGAGCAGATCACCCGCGGCGCCTTCGAAGTGAAGCCCGGCTCCCTGTTCCCCGCCCTGCACCGCATGGAAGAAGCCGGATGGGTCTCCTCGGTGTGGGGCCAGTCCGAGAATGGCCGAAAGGCACGCTTCTACACCCTCACGCCGGCCGGCCGGCGCCAGCTCAAGGCCGAGACCGGGGAGTGGGGACGGGTGTCGCTCGCCATGGCGCTCGCCCTCAAAGCGTAGGAGGGCCGCATGGCAATGGCCTCCAGAGCGGCAAGCTGGTTTCGGAATCTGTTCCGCCGCTCCCGGGTGGAGCGGGAGCTGGATGACGAGCTGCGCTCGGTTCGGGATCTCCTGGTGGCCGAGAAGATCAAGGCGGGCATGGACCCCGCCGGCGCCGCGCGGGCCGCCGCCCTCGAATTGGGGGCGCTGGAGCAGCTCAAGGAAGAGGTCCGCGACGTGCGGGCCGGCGCGTGGCTCCAGGGCCTGGGCCGCGACCTGCGCTACGCCGCGCGCGCCCTGAAGAAACGTCCGGCCTTCACCGCCATCGCCTCGCTCACCCTCGCCCTCGGCATCGGCTGTACCGCCTCGATCGCGAGCCTGGTCTACGCCCTGTTCCAGGCCGGCCTGCCCTTCCCCGGCGCCGACCGGCTGGTGCACCTGTACCAGGTCCAGCCCGGTCAGGACGAGTACACCCAGGTCTCGTACGTGGACTACCGCTACTATCGCGAGCACGCCCGCTCGTTCGTGAGCCTCGCGGCCCACTACACCGCGCCGCTGCATTTCGTCAACGGCAACGAGTCGGCCGCGATCATGGGCAGTGTCGCGAGTCCCAACTATTTCGAGACCCTTGGACTGCAGCCGGCGCGGGGCCGCTTCTTCAACCAGGCCGAAGCCGAGCTTCCCGGCCGGGACCCGGTCGTGGTGCTGGGCTATCAGTTCTGGCAAGCCCACTTTGGCGGAAGCCCCGACGTACTCGGGCGAGTGATTCGTCTGAACGGAGCTCCGTTCACGATCGTGGGGATCGCGCCTCCCGGACTGGTGGGCGTCGCGTTCGGCAAGAACCAGGTCAGCCTCTGGATTCCTGCCGGCATGTTCCGGGTCGGATACAAGTACTGCGACGGCCTCGCGCCCGGCTGCAATCTGGTCAACCTGATCGGCCGGCTGGCGCCCGGCGTGGGTGTCGGGCAGGCCCAGAGCGAGCTCACCACGCTGGCCCGGCAGCTCGAGACCGCCAACCCGGAAACCAACAAGGGGCGCGGCGTCCTCGTCCTCCCGGCCCGCGGCGGCGATCCCAATCGCCGGTCCGACAACGCGCAAATCCTCACCTTGCTGGGCGGGGCGGTGAGCCTGGTCCTGCTGATTATCTGCGCCAACCTTGCGGGACTGCTGCTGGCGCGGAATCTCGCCCGCGCCCGCGAAATCGCGCTGCGCCTTTCGCTGGGCGCCAGCCGCGCGCGCGTGGTGCGCGAGCTGCTCGCCGAGAGCCTGCTCCTTGCCCTGGTGGGAGGAGCGCTCGGAATCGGCGTGGCCGCGCTTTGCAACCGGTTGATCCTCGGGTTCTACCAGTTCAGTTACTCTGGCTTCGCCATGTTCTTCGAGCTGGGACTCGATTCCACGGTGCTGGGCGTCACCCTCGCCGTCACGCTGGCGACGGTCTTCGCCTTCGGCCTGGTCCCCGCCCTGCGCGCCAGCCGGACCGATCTGCTGACGACCATGAAGGACGAGGGACAGTCGCCCGGCGCCGGACGCTCACGGCTGCGCGACGCGCTGGTGGTCACCCAGTTCGCCCTCTCGCTGGTTCTGGTGGTCGATGCCTCGCTGCTGATCCGGAGCCTGCGCCACATCACCCAGGGGGAGCGGTTCGACGCCACGCGAGTCGTGACGGTGCGGCTGCGGCCCACCATGGTCGCCTACGATTCGGCCCGGGCCCGCGCGTTCCAGGTGGAGGTCCACCGACGGCTCGAGGCGACGCCCGGGATCATCGCGGCCAGTCCCGCGCGAACTCCGGCGATCTGGGTCTCCATCACCGCGAAGGTCTGGTTGCCCGGCGACCCTCCGGCCGACCCCGACCGGGCGACCCGGATTGCGTTCAATCGCGTCGGGCCGCGGTTCTTCGAGATCCTCGGCGTACACCCCACGGCCGGACGCGAGTTCGATGCCCGCGACGGTGCCGGGGCGCCGCCGGTCGTGATCGTCAACCAGGCCATGGCAGAGCGGTTGTGGCCGGGCGGCAATGCGATCGGACAACGCGTCGTGGTAGACAGCGTGTCGAGCGAGGTGGTCGGTGTCGTGCCCGACCTCCAGTACCGCTCGGCCGGCGAATCCGCCGTCCCGTTCGTGTATCAGAGCTACTGGCAGGGCGACCCGCGTGATAGTTGGTCCACCGAATCGGTCACCCACATCCTGGTCGCGGGAAATCCCCGCGCCATGCTCCCGGAGATCCGCCGGGTGATTGCCAGTGTGGATCCCGACGTGCCGGTCAGCGAGGACCGCGCTCTGGTGGACCGACTGCTGCTCGAGTACCAACCGGTGAGGTTCGCGGGAACGCTGCTGGTCTGGTTCGGCGCGCTCGCCATGTTCCTGAGCGCGTTCGGGCTGTTCGGGGTGCTGGCGTTTCGGGTCGCGGAGCGTACCAGGGAAATCGGCGTGCGCATGGCGCTCGGCGCGGGGCCCGGCCAGGTCGCGCGGATGGTGTTGCGTCGAGGGGTCGTGCTCGCCGTCACCGGCGTGGCGATCGGCGTCGTGGGGGCGCTGGCATCGGTGAGGTTGCTGCGGAGCCTGCTGTACGGTGTGCCGCTGGGCGATCCGCTCGCCTTCGCGGCCGCATCGGGCTTATTGCTCGTGATTGCCCTGGCGGCGAGCTATCTACCGGCGCGCCGCGCCACCCGACTCGATCCCATGCTGGCGCTCAGACACGATTGAGCGAGCGCGGTGACGTGAGGGAGTCGATGTCGTGGTCATGGGATCCGCGCGAGTGCTTCTGCGAACAGGGTACGCACGTCTGACACCGTTGTGGACGGATCGTTGTTGTAATCCATGAGGCGGTGCTCGTACGAACGGTCCTTCGTTCGCTCCTCGACGATCTGCCTCACCAGCTCCGCGGCCGGCCGGCGGTGATGAAAGGCGCCGGCAACCTCGATGGTGGCCTTCTGCACCGCGCAATAGATGCTCCACGTGCGGGCAGACTCGGCGCACCGGCGATCGTCCGACCGGTTCCAGACGGAGTCCGCATCGAGGATGGCCGCCGCACGCAACAGGATCCGTCGGTCCACCATGTTCGGCGGGACTTGCTTCGTGGTGTCCATCCGGAAATGGACTTCGTCGCCGGTCGAGGAGAAGTGCGCGACGGGGAACCAGCCTTCGTACGTCCGGATGACGCCGGCGCCGCCGGCGTAGATCTCGACCTCCACGGTGTCACCCTCTGTCGCGATATCGGCAGCGGCACGGCTTGACACGCGCTCCGCCAGCATGTCGAGGAATCGCCGGATATCCGCGAAGGTAGTAGCGGTGTCGTTGTTGAAACCGACGAGGCGTGCCGAGTACTTCTTCGTGGTCACCACGTCCACCGTGCGCCGTGCCTCCATCAGCACGGGCGCGGCGGCGTCGGTCATCACGCCGCGCCACACTTCGGTGGCGCTGGCGTCGTCGCGCCACCTGCCGGTAGCGACGCCCGGGACGCGCGAGATCGCGAAAAGGGGAAGTTTGTCGAACAACGGGCCGCACGACCCTTCGATCCCCACGCTGGTTCGCTGAAAGCGGCAGTCGGACGGCTCCGGGCCACGGCCGGTCCGCTGCTCAGCAGCTGCCGCAGCAATGGTCACCTGGAGCGCGCAGATAAGGCTGAAGCTTTGTGCGTCCGGCAGGCACGTGCCCGAACCCGAGTGGTTCCAGTGCGCAGGCGAGTCGAGGAGCGTCGTGATTCGTTTCACCAGCGCGGCGTCGTATGCCCCGACCTCGGCGCGCGTCTTCGGCATCGGCAAGGGTGTTGCCGTCTGAGCGCTCAGCTGCCGTGCAGACACGCCGGCCGCGGCGGCAATCAGGACTCTGCCCACAAAGACGGACGCCTTCAGGCCGGATCACCCTTGGCGGGCGCCCCGGCCGACTGGGCCAGTCGGGCGATGACTTCCTCCATCTGAGCCCTCCGTCGGCGAGCCCAGCCCGAAACGCGTAACGCCCCGGCTGCGAACATTCCGATTCCCGCCAGGGCCATGAATGCGACGCCGGTGGCGGTCCCGGAATTGACGCCGCCGCCCACGGCAACCGCAATCAGAGTCGCGGTGGCCCCTGCCATGGCGGCGCCTCCCGCGGTCATCATGGCCCGTGAGTCCCCTTTGACCGTCTGAAGCCGGAGCCGGTGACCGTTCGGAGTCGGCTCGAGCAGCGCCTGCAGATTGCCGTTGGTCCATTGCCGGAACGGGCCGTCGTACCGCACCACGCCCCGCGCTTCGAATGTCGTTCGCAGATCCGAAACCAGCCCTTCCCAATCCGAATCGGAGAGCGGCCGGTCGAATTCGATGGTCCGTCCGACGCCGATCGGCAGGCCCAGGAAGGTCCGCGACGATACTCGTCCGGCCTGGTCCAGTGATCGGGCAGCGCGCGAGATCGACTCCGGCGAGATCCCGACTTCCCGTCCGATGTCCTGCAGCGCCGCCAGCGTCAAGCCCTTGCCCTCGGCGGACATAGGCAACGCGGCATGCTCGGTCTTCGACGCCTGCTCGAAGATCGCGGCCACCTCTTCGTCATTGTATTGGCGCTCGCTCATGACCGAACATAGTCATCGGGAATGCTGGCCAGTCAAGCCGACCCGCTCAGCCGGTAGCCCGCGCCCCGAACCGTCACGATGTAACGCGGCGATTGCGGATCGTCACCCAGCCGCTGCCGCAGCGCAGCCAGATGAGTCTCCACGGTTCGGCTCTCGATGCCGGCCGCGTAGCCCCACACTTCCCGAAGCAACTCCGAGCGCGAAACCACCCGGCCGCGATGGCGAACCAGCGCCGCCAACAGATCGAACTCCTTGGGCCGGAGACTCAGCTCCTCGGCGCCGAGCCGCACCACCCGGGCCGCGAGATCGATGCTGAGCTCTCCGATCAGCACCGGCTCCGGGATGGTGGTTCCCGATCCGCCGCGCTTGAGCAGCGCGCGCACCCGGGCCAGGATCTCCCTGAGGCCGCACGGCTTCACGATGTAATCGTCGGCGCCGAGCCCGAAGCCGCGCAGCTTTTCCTCCTCGGTGCCCAGCGCGGTCATGATCAGCACCGGCATGCTGAGCCCCTGGTCGCGCATCCGCTGCAACACGGTGAACCCGTCCATCGCGGGGAGCATGAGGTCGAGGATCACCAGGTCGGGCGGTTCCTTGCGCGCCTGCTGGAGGCCGTCCACACCGGTCGCGGCGACGCGCACCTGGTACCCTTCGCGCTCCAGGTTCGCCTTGAGCGTGGCGGCGTAGTCCCGGTTGTCCTCGATCAGCAGGATGGTGTTCACGTGGCCTGAGTCGGCAAGGCGGCCCGGAGCGCCAGCACCACCCGGGTTCCGTGCGGGTGACCGTCTTCCAGCCGGACCGTGCCGCCGCACGCCCGGGCGATCTGCGCCACTACGGAGAGGCCCAGTCCGGAACCGGTGCGCTCCGACGTCTGGTCGCGGGGGAGCCGCTCGTAAGGCTCGAAGAGCTTCGCCCGCTGCGAGGGCGGAATGCTGGGGCCGTCATTCTCCACGTACAGGTGCACGCCGTCATGGACCGTCTCGTCCGCGCCCAGCCGGATGGTCTGGCTCGGCGCCC
>Ga0070699_100000933_pt1 | contig 27278 bp, 19 predicted proteins | sample KBSK1503metaG_FD_65473 | JGI IMG/M metagenome (GOLD analysis project Ga0070699, IMG submission 65473) | Corn, switchgrass and miscanthus rhizosphere microbial communities from Kellogg Biological Station, Michigan, USA - KBS K1-50-3 metaG | ecosystem: Host-associated > Plants > Roots >...
TTCCCGACGCGGCGCGCGAGTTTCAGGCTGAGCTGACGATCAATCCGAACGATTTCCAGGCGAAGTATCATCTGGCGTTCGTCGTGTTGGCCCAACAGGAGACGGACCGCGGCATCGCGATGATGCGCGAGATAGTGCGCGAGCAACCGGGGTTTGCCGATGCTCGTTACGAGTTGGGCAAAGCGTTGCTTCAGAAAGGCGACGTGAAGGGAAGTATTGAGAATCTCGAGCTCGCGGCGCGCTTAACACCCGATCAACCGCACATTCATTATCAGCTCGGCCGTGCCTACATTGCCGCGGGCCGCAAAACTGAGGGCGAGAACCAGCTCGAGCTCTCGAAACAGTTAAAAGAGAAGGCGCGAACGAAAGCGAATGAATAGCCTGTTGCGAACCGCAAGCGGAGAAGTTTTCTCACGCAAAGGCGCAAAGGCGCAAAGAAGGCCGCTAAGAACTTTGAGTTGTCTGTTGCTGTTCCTTTGCGGTTTTCTTTGCGCCTTTGCGCCTTTGCGTGAGAAAACCTCTGCGAGTTCGCAACCCCGCAAGCTGGCTTTCACCGACATTACCGCGCAGTCTGGAATCACGTTCAAGCACGTCGCGTCGCCTGATAAGAAGTACATCGTCGAATCGATGAGCGGTGGGGTCGCGCTGTTTGACTACGATAACGATGGCGATCTCGATATGTATTTCGTCAACGCGCTGACGGTCGATCTGGTGAAGACGAAAGGCAAAACACGGAGCGAGCTTTATCGCAACGACGGCAACGGCAAATTCACTGAAGTCGGCGAGAAAGCCGGTGTGAGCGACATCGGCTGGGGCATGGGCGTTGCCGTTGGCGATTACAACAACGACGGCTTCGAAGATCTCTACGTCACCTGTCTCGGACCGGATCACCTGTTGAAGAACAACGGCAACGGCACGTTCAGCGACGTGACCGCAAAAGCCGGTGTCAACGATCCGCGCTGGTCCACCGGCGCCTCGTTCGTCGATTACGATCACGACGGCGATCTCGATCTGTTTGTTTCCAACTACGTCGATTTCGATATCAACAACCTGCCCGAGTTTGGCCAGGGCAAGACGTGCCAGTACAAATCGATCCCGGTGCAGTGTGGTCCAAGAGGTCTGAAAGGAGCGGGAGACTCGCTCTTCCGCAACAACGGCGACGGCACCTTCACCGATGTTACGAAGGAAGCCGGCGTCACGGACCCGAATGGTTATTACGGCATGGGCGTGCTCACCGGCGACTTCGACGACGACGGCTGGGTCGACATCTTCGTCGCCAACGACTCCACTCCCAACTTTCATTACCGCAACAAGGGCAACGGCACGTTTGAAGAGATCGGATTCACTGCGGGCACGGCCGTCAATGAAAACGGGAGCGAGCAAGGCAGCATGGGCGTGACTGCCGGCGATTACGATCACGACGGAAAACTCGACATCTTCATTACCAACTTCGCCGACGAATACAACACGCTTTATCATAACGACGGCAAAAACTCGTTCACCGATCTGGCATACGCTGCGAAGGTGGCGGCGGTGAGTTTGCCTTACGTCGGCTGGGGCACGAAGTTTTTCGACTACGACAACGACGGCTGGGTCGATCTGTTTGTCGCGAACGGTCACGTTTACCCGCAACTTCCCGGCTATCGCCAGCCGCGCCTGTTGCACCACAACAACCGCGACTCGACGTTCACCGAAGTGGCGGCTGAGTTTGGCACGGTTTTGACTGAGAATCGTGTGAGCCGTGGCGTTGCTTTTGGCGACATCGATAACGATGGCGACGTGGATCTGTTGATTGCGGATCTTGACGGCTCACCGCAGTTGCTGCGCAACGACGGTGGCAACGCAAACAACTCGATCCTCGTGAAGCTGGTTGGCGTGAAGAGTAATCGCAGCGGCATCGGCGCCCGCGTGACGGTGACGTCGGGAGATTTAACGGAAACTGACGAGGTGCGCAGTGGTGACAGTTACCTCTCGCAGAGTGATCTGCGGTTGCACTTCGGACTCGAGAAGCGCTCCAAAGTTGATTCGATCCAGGTTCGTTGGCCCAACGGCACGGTCGATAAGATCAGCGGCGCCGGCGTGAACCGGATCATCACGATCAAAGAAGGTCAGGGCAAGGTCGATGAGAAAGAATTCGTTAAGTAGCCACAAAAAGGCACAAAAGGCACACAAGCTCAAAGCCGTCTTCTGTCTTGTGTGCCTTTTGTGCCTTTTTGTGGCTACCATCCGCGCTCAAAGTCCTGAGGTGGTCCAACTCTTCGAGCAGATCGCAACCCTCATCAGAGACAACCGCTTACCGGAAGCAGAGAAGGAGCTCAACGAAATCCTGCGCGCCAGTCCGGATATGCCGGTGGCTGTGAATCTGCTCGGAACGATCCGCGCGAAGCAGAATCGTCTGGTCGAAGCGGAGGCGCTGTTTCTGCGCGCCCTCAAACAAGACGACAAGTTCACCGGCGCGCGCATGAATCTTGTTTACCTGTACCTCCTGAAGCGCACGCCTGACAAAGCCATCCTGCAACTGAACGAAGTGCTCGCGCTCGAGCCGGACAATGTCGAGGCCAGAGTGGTCCTGGGCGATGCCTATCTCGCCAAAAACGATTTGCAAAAAGCCGAAGAAAATTATCTCGCCGCGCTCGACGGACGCCTCGACAACGCCGGCGCCTTGTTTGGTCTCGCACAAATTTCCCGACTCAAGGGTGAGACCAAAGAGCCGATGCTCTTTCTGAATCGCGTTGCGACTCTAATCGCTGATTCAAAGTCGGATGACTTTCTCTACAAGTTTGCGCTCGAGGCCATGCGCGTCAACATGTTCGACGAAGCGAAGTCAGCACTGCAACGAGCAGTCGAGCTGCGGCCGCAGGAGCCTACCTATCTGCTTGCACTCGGTATTGCGTGGCTGCGCAAGACGGATTTGTTCGAAGCTGAAAAACTGTTCCGTCGGGTGCTCGAGATTCAACCCGGAAACGCGCAGGCCCAGTTACACCTCGGTTACGTTCTGTTGATTCAGAAGAAACCGGCTGAAGCGCGAACCTGGCTCGAGAAGAGTGGGCGCTCGGGGGTCGTGATACCCGAAGTTTCTTACTATCTCGGCCTCGTGGCCCAGGAGCAGGGCGACGATCCGCGCGCGATAGTGCTGTTTCAAAAAGCGGTGCAGCAACTTCCGTCTTACGTACACGCGCGGGTTGCACTCGGTGCGACTTACCTGCGGCTCAAAGATTATGTGCGGGCGCGGAAGGAGTTGGAGACAGCCGTCAAGATCGATCCCGAGGAGCCCTCGGGACACTACAACCTCGCGTTGTTGTATGCGCGCACTAAGGAACCAGCCAGGGCCCAGGAACAGATGAAAATCGTTGAGGACCTCAAGAGCAAGCAAAGAACCAGCAGCGGCGGTCTGGTGTTGCCGCCGACTTCAACTCCTCAATGAGTCTCACTTTCAAAACGATTTGTCTGATCTGTGTAATCTGTGGATGGATCGTAATCCTCTGCCGCGCGCAGACAGGCACCTTCTTCTCCGAGTGGCGGCCCAACGCGGATACGCGCGGTATACGTTACGTCGGCAACAAGGTCTGCGCCGATTGTCATCCGCGTGAAGCGGCGCAGCTCACCACGCCAATGGCAAACGCACTCGAAGTCGCGCCTGATTGCAAGCTCCTCGCGGCGCGCAAATCTCTCACTTTCAAAAACGGAAACTACACTTACGAGCTCGCGCGCCAGGGAAAGGACGTGGTCTATACGGTTTCCGATGGCGTGAAGAGTATTACGACCCCGATCCTGTATTGCTTCGGCCAGGGCCACGTGGGCCAAACTTATATCTTTCGTCACCAGGACGTGCTTTACGAAACGCGCGTCAGTTACTTTCAGAAGCTCAATAAGCTCGACTTCACGATCGGTCATCGTCCGAACGTGCCGACCTCTCTCGAAGATGCACTCGGTCGAGCGATTGCCGGTGATGAACCGCAGCAGTGTTTTGGTTGTCACAGCACGGGAGCGGTTAACGGTTCGGAGTTGAAACTCGAGCGCCTGAGTGCGGGCGTGGGTTGCGAGGCCTGTCATGGACCAGGCGAGCAGCATCTCGCGGCGATGAAAGCGAAGAAGTTTGACGAGCCGCAGATCTTCAATCCCGGTGGGCTAGGCGGTCACGAGCTCTCGCAGTCTTTTTGCGGCACGTGTCACACGAGCTTTGAGCAGGCGATGCTCCAGCCCGGGCAGTCGGGCATCAATAACATTCGCTTTCAGCCGTACCGGATGTTCAATAGCCGCGGCCACAACACCAACGATTCGCGCATCTCGTGTTTAGCGTGTCACAATCCGCACGAGAAGTTGCGGCAGGACGCGGCTTATTACGACGCGAAATGTTTCGCCTGTCATTTAACTACGGCGAAGGAAACGAAGACTGAGCGGCGCAGCGCGGCGGCCTGTCCGGTGAGCACGAAGAACTGCGCGGGCTGTCACATGCCCAAAGTTGAACTACCGGGCATGCACGCTGCGTTTACCGATCACTGGATCCGCATCGCCAAACCCAACGAACCCACGCCCAGATAAAGCAGTTTCACGCAAAGGCGCAAAGGAAGACGCAAAGTCGCCAGGAAAACCTTTGCGCCTTTGCGGCTCGGCTTTGCGCCTTTGCGTGAAACATCTTCTTACCGATATACCTTGATCCAGTGGTTCCTTACCTTGGGTGTGATGCGGGTGCCGTCGTGGGTGGAGACGATGACGTTTGAGGTTTGATTCGGGAGATGGCAATCGACGCACTTGCCCACGATGGCGCGTCCGCGTTTCGGAAAGAGCCCACAGCTCTCGACCTTGTGACACGCGAGGCATTTCTCGGAGAAGTTCGTCACCTCACGCTGCCGCACGTGCACGTCGTGACACGTCGAACAAGTCATCACCGATTCCTTGAAGCACTTGCTTCGCTCCAGCAACGCGACCTGGTTCCCGTGCACATCAAGCTTCTCATCCGCTTTCGGAATTTCAAGTTTGAGAAAATCTTCCAATGCATTGCCCGCGGTGAATGAGAACGGCGGCGCCTTCGGCACACCGATACCGCCGTGACACAACGAACAGAGCGCCAGTTGCCGGTCGCGCGGCAGCTTGGCCGGGTTAACGATCGCCTGGTCCACCGGCTTTGGACGTCCGGGGGCGTTGAGCTCCGCGTGCTGTTTGCCTGGTCCATGACAGCGCTCGCACGAGATTCCGAGCGTGTATCCGGTTCGTCGATAACGATTCACTGTATCCGAAACGGGTTCGAACGACGATGCATGACACTCGAGACAGCGCGGCACGACCGGGCGGCCAAAATCCAAAGTTCGATCTCCGTAGCCGGGACTGTTTACCCAACTCCCGACTTCAGTCCAATACGAAACCGGCAACTGGAAGAGTTGATCGTCTTTCCAGTAGAGATAAGTCTGACCCTTGCGGCCGGAGCCGATGACGAGATCGAAGCGCTCGGAAACTGAGATCGCGTCGGGCGGAGTGCCGAGCAGACCGACCTGAAAGAAGCCGTCGGGTCTGGCTTCCATGCGATAACTCAGTTCGCGTTCCAGAGTTTTGAGAGTGTTCTTGCCGGGCGCGAAGCTGCCCGCGATCGACGTCGCGGATGCTTCGCGTGAGCTCAAGTGATGGGCCGTGTTGAGAAAAGGTCGTTGCTTCTCGTGGCACGAGAGACATTGGTCATCGCCGATGTACGAGAAAGCCAACGAAAGAATTAGTACACAGATAAACACGGATTACTAAAGATCATCTGCGGCCGGTGTCGGCGGCGGCGTTGACTAACTGTTTAATGCCGGCGACGACTACAAATTCGAGGGCGCCGTATGGTTTGGCGGCCTCCTCGACTTTAGCGAGACTAACTTCGCGCCATTCGCGTGGCGGCGGCATGCCGAGCTTCAAATAAGTGATTGCTTCCTGGCCGGTGGCGCCAAGCTGCGACAGGTTTTGTGCCAGTGGTTTGATCTCTTTAAGAGCCGGCGAACGATCGATCATTGGACCAAGCGACGCGCCGGACGTTTGCCAGTCGGCGAGCATCTGGGTCAACTCCGCGCGGTAAAGTTGATAACGCGGAGCGTCATTCAGAAACTCGCTGACCATCCAGGAGAACTTCCGCGCTGCGTCGCTGTCGGGAAGCGTCGCATCAACCACGCCGGAGAGCGGACTCAGCATTGTCTGCGGCCGCATCTGGTAGCGACGATACTCCTTCACCGGTTCGATCACCGAGACTAGTGTGCGCAGTGGTCCAATGTCGTCGTTCCGCACGAGTCGCCGCAACATCATCTCCTGGTTCCGCTTGTGCATGAGTCCTAATTCTTCCAACTGAAGACTGACGACGGCGAGACGGCGATACATGTCGGGAATGTCGGTGACGGTTCGCGGCGACCACAATCGTTCCGCGATTGCGGCAGTGCGCGGCCAGATGCGCGAGTCGATCGTTTCCGGCGTCACCCACTCGGCCCACATCGTCGCTTCGCCGCCTAATACGTGTTTTGCTTCTTCAGGCGTGAGCGTGCTGTCCGCCGGCAGTGGATCGGGAACGTAGTGTTGCGACGCGGGCTGAATGAGATCGATGTAGTAACCATTCGAGAGAATGCCGTCGTAACCCTTGCGCGCGGCTTCGGCGAGCGCCGCGGTCCCGCGCCACGAGTGAATCACGACATCCTTCGGCAACTCGGGCTGCAGGACCTCGTCCCAGCCGATCATTTTCTTGCCGTGCTTCTGGAGGATCTTCAGCAGGCGCGTGTTGAAGTAAGCCTGCAAGGCGTGGTTGTCTTTGATCCCTTTCTGCTTCATGTAAGCCTGGATCGCCGGATTGCGGTCCCACTGCTTGCCTTCGTTCTCATCGCCGCCGATATGCAGGTATGCGTCAGGAAAGAGATCGGCCATCTCACCGAGAAAAGTATCGAGAAACTTGTAGACTTCTTCACGCGTGGGATCGAGCGCCGGTTCGAAGATGCCCGGGCGCCGTTCGATCGTGTATGGACCAGGCGCGCTGCCGAGCTCAGGATGGCCCACCAGCCAGCTCGTGCTGTGACCGGGAATATCAAACTCCGGCACCACGCGAATGCCGCGATCGCGCGCGTACGCGATGATGTCTTTCACTTGTTCCTGCGTGTAATAGTTGCCGTCGGAGCCGAGTTGATGCAGCTTCGGAAGCTTTTTGCTCTCGACGCGGAAGCCTTGATCTTCCGTCAGGTGCCAGTGAAAGACGTTGAGCTTCACTGCGGCCATCGCGTCGAGATTGCGTTTGAGAACTTCGATGGTTTCGAAGTGACGGGCGACGTCGATCAGCAAGCCGCGCCAGGGAAAGCGTGGCTGATCGTCGATCTGGACGCCGGGGAAGAAATAACCATTGCGATCGGCGTCGAGTAGTTGCAGGAGGGTCTCGAGACCACGCAGCGCGCCGACAACAGTTGGCGCGGTCAGCATTGCCTGGCGACGAGTGATGTCGATGCGATAACTCTCGTTCTCACTCACTGAGGGAATATTTTGGCCCGGACCATCGCAGTGAATGATTAAGGGAGTGGCTTGATCGTCGGGCCCGAATCCGGGAGCGAGTGTCAGCACCGTGCGTCCTTCAAGCCGCTTCATGAAGCGCGAGATGCCGGCTTGCAAACGCGCATCGGAATGGCCGCGCGTCGCGACTTTGAAGTTCGCGTCAACCGCGAGACGCTCCGGTTGAAACTTGATGGACGCCGGCACCGGCATCAGGTTGTGTTTGGGAGTGGGCGCTGCTTCTTGTGCCTTTGCAACCAGGGTGCAGAGCAGAACCAGGGTTACCGCAAAATATTTATTTATCTTCATGTAGGTTGACGTGTCTCTCTTGCGCCTTTGCGTCTTCCTTTGGCGCCTTTGCGTGAAAACAAATCTTTAGCAAAAAGAATTTCACGCAAAGGCGCCAAAGGAAGACGCAAAGGCGCAAGGAAGAAATAACTTATCTCAATGTGAATTTTTGTGACAGCCCGCCGATTTTGACTTCAAACTCACCGGGCTCGGCGACACGTTTGTTCTCCGCGTTGATGAACGATAGGTCCTCGTTGCGGAGCTTGAATGTCAATGTGCGACTCTCTCCGGGTTTGAGACTGATCTTCGCAAAGCGTCGCAGACGCTTGCCCGGCGGTGATATCGACGCCGCAAGATCGCTCACATACATCAGCACCGCTTCTTTGCCTTCACGTTGTCCCGCGTTCGTTACCGTCACGCTCACCGGTAACTCCTCGCTCGCCGAGATGGTCTGTTTCCCGAGTCGCAGATCGCTATACGTGAAAGTCGTGTAGCTCAACCCGTCGCCAAACTGAAACTGCGGATTGAAAGCCATGTTGCCGAACGCAGTGTTCTCCGTTTCGAAAGGCTTGTGATCGTAATTGATCAACCCGTTCGGCGTGCGCGGGTAGGTGAACGGCAGCTTGCCGCTCGGATTGACGTCGCCAAACAAAACGTCGGCGATCGCCGTCCCACCTTCATGACTCGGGTTGTACGCCATCAGGATCGCATTCGCACTGTCGGCGATGCGATTGATGATGCGCGGACGTCCTTCGACGAGCACCGTTACGATCGGTTTTCCGGTCGCTTTGAGTGCCTCCGCAAGTTTGATCTGCGGCTCAGCGAGCGTCAGGTCGGTGATGTTGCCGGGCGTCTCACAATAAGAACCCTCGCCGAGCGCGAGCACGACGACATCGACATTCTGCGCCGCGCGCACCGCGGCCGCGATATCGACCTCTTCGTCCTGATCGGTGGGTGTGCCGTTTGACGGACCAGCGGCGCGCGTGATTCGCGTGCCCTGCACAAACGTGACATTGCCCGCGCCAAGTTTCGCTTCGATCGCTTTTCGGATTGTGTGTCGATCCTTCGGATAGAGACTTTCTTCCGAGCCCTGCCAGACGTAAGTCCAGCCACTGTTCATAGAGATGAGCGAATCGGAGGTTGGACCAGTGACCAGCACCTTCGTTGTCTTGGCCAGCGGCAGAATGTTGTTCGTGTTCTTAAGCAACGTGATCGACTCGCGCGCCGCCTGCAAACTCGCTTCGCGATACTCGGGCAGCGCAAATTTCGCTTTGAGCGATGCGTCAGGCATCGGTTTGTCAAAGAGCCCGACTTCAAACTTGACGCGCAGTATGCGACGTACTGCTTCGTCGATTCGCGACTGGGGCACCGCACCTTCCTTCACGAGTGCGATGAGATGATCCGCGAAGCTGTAGTCGTTCGGGACCATGCTCATATCGATGCCCGCCATGACCGCCAGTCGAGTTGCTTCTTTTTCAGTCGGAGCGATGCGCCATGTCGTCACGAGTTTCTTGATGTCTTCCCAGTCAGAGACGACAAAACCTTTGAAGCCGAGCTCAGTTCGCAAAATGTCGGTGAGCACTTGTTTATTGATATGGCCGGGAACGCCGTTGATCTCACCCGAGTTGACCATGATCGTGCGCGCACCGGCTTTGACGGCGGCGTCGAACGGCGGCAGAAAATATTCGCGCAGGTAATTCTCCGGGATCCACGCCGGGGTGCGATCTCGTCCGGTGAGCGGAAAGCTGTAACCCATGTAATGCTTCAAGCTCGACGCCACCTGAGTTTGCGACGACACGTCGGCGCCTTCGAGTCCACGCACAAACGCGACGCCCATTACTTTCGCGAGATACGGATCTTCGCCGAAGGTTTCCCAGAAACGCGGCCACAACGGACTGCGACCGAGATCGAGCACGGGGGAGAAGCTCCACGGTATCGCGGCGGCGCGTGTTTCAATCGCGGCGATCTCCGCCGCGCGCTTCATCAACTCCGGATTCCAGGTCGCCGCCATTCCGATCTCCTGCGGAAAGAGCGTCGCCCCCTGCACGAAGTTGGCGCCGTGAATGGAGTCGATGCCGTAGATCATGGGAATGCCGAGGCGCGTTTTCTTCGTGGCGGCCTCCTGCATTTGGCCGATGAGCTCGCGCCACTTATCGACCGTCAGCGCCTGATCCGAAACGTTGAGGATCGAGCCAACGCCATACTTGACGATCGCTTTCTCGAGTTTGGCTTGATCGATCTTGGCGTCCTGATCTTTTCCTGAGATGACCATTGCAAGCGCGAGCTGCGTCATCTGTCCGACCTTCTCTTCGAGCGTCATGCGCTTAATCAGGTCGTCGATCTTTTGACTGTAGTCGCGGTCGGGGGCGCGGCGGGTGGCACGCTGAAAGAACTCGTCGCTATCCAAAAGATCGTTGGTGCTTTGGGCTCTGATCGCTAGTGGGAGTTGGAGCACGAAGCACAGTGCAAGACTGAATACCCTCCGGGCAAATACGGGATTTCGCATCTATTTAGCTGTCCTCAGGCAGGATTTCGGAACGGTCTATTCTAGCCACAAAAAGGCACAAAAGACACAAAAATAAACCAGCCACAAAAAGGCACATAAGGCACAAAAACAAATTCCTGTTTGGGATCTTTGTTATGTGCCTTATGTGCCTTTTTGTGGCTAAAGAAATTTAAGACATACCGGTGACGGGATTTCTTCGACGTGGCCCGTCGGTTTGAGACGCCCCGTTTGCGCGTCGATGGAAAAGACGACGACGTTCTCACTGCGTTGATTTGCAACCAGTAAGAATTTGCCTGCCGGATCGAGCGTGAAGTTGCGTGGCCAGTTGCCTTCAGTCGAGACGTGTTCGACGAGCTTCAGCTTGCCGGTGCCCGGATCGATCTCAAACACGACGATGCTGTTGTGTCCCCGATTTGATCCGTACAAAAACTTACCCGACGCGGATACGTGAACGTCCGCACAAAAACTGACACCGGAAAAGTCGCTCGGCAAAGTCGAAATCGTATCGATGTGAGTAAGCGTGCCTTCTGGCGCGTCGTACTTGAACGCCGTCATCGTGGAGTCGAGCTCACTGATGACGTATAGATACTTGCCGCTCGGATGAAACGTTAGATGGCGAGGCCCGGCGCCGGATTGAAGCTCCGCGAACGGTTGTTTGCCGGGAGTGAGTTTTCCGGTGACGCGATCGACGTTATAGATCATCACTTTATCGATGCCGAGATCCGCGGCGAGTGCATGACGCTGAGAGCGATCGAAGATGATGCAGTGTGCGTGTGGTCCTTTCTGCTGTTCCTTCGGCCCGGAACCCTCGTGTTGCTTCACCTCAGATACCACGTTCAAAGTTCCATCCGATCGTATCGGCAGCACGCTTATGTTGCCGCCGGTGTAATTCGCGACGAGCAACGTCCGCTTCTTGTCGTCGATGCTCAAATAACAAGGGTCGGCGCCGTGGGTCGCCTGTTCGTTCAGCAAACGTAGATGCCCGAGATTGTCGATCGCGTAAGCGCTAACCGCGCCACTCGGTTTCCCGAGAAAGTCGCTGATCTCATTCACCGCATACAGAAATCGCCGGCTGTTATCGATCGCGAGATAAGATGGGTTGACTGATTTGAACGAGCCGGAACGCGACAGCGCACCGGTATCCGGATCCATCAAATAACTGTAGATGCCTTCGCTCTTACCGCTCGTCGTGTACGTGCCGACGTAAAGTCTGAGAGCGTCAACCTCCGCCGCCTTGGCACGAAAAGCGAAAGCGCCAAGCACACCAATGCCGCCAGCTTGCAAAAACTGGCGGCGCGAGAATTTGTCAATTGTCACCGGCCGACTCCCGAATCGTCTGATTTGTAATTCAGCGTCGCTTCTTCGTAGTCGAGTTTGCGATAAAAAGCAAGGCCCTGACTTGCTGGAGTCAGGGCCTCGCGTCCTTCAGTGTGTGCTTCCCGCTTGATTACTTTCCGCCACGATCGATCAGGATACGGTCCTGGCGTTTCTCCGCTAACGCTTTGTCTATTGCCCGTTCACGATTGGAAATCTGAATCTCGCGTCCCATGGTGTCGCCCGCGGTCCAAAGCTCCGACAGAAAATAAAGATCGCCGTACTGATGGAAGACCAAACGTGTTTCCTGCTGTGTTTCGTTCGCACGCGTTGGTCGGGTCAGAAGCATTGCCTTGCCGACATTGTCCTTGCGCCTGATCACCCACACGGAGTCTGAGTTTTTCCAAATGCGCTCGAAGACGTACTTGCCGGCCGGAAACGCTTTCTCACCAGCGGTAAAATTAAAAGGAATATATATGATGGTTTGCCGGTCAGATTGTCCCAGCGCGGCTGAGAAGGTCAAGAGTACAAGTAGACCAGACAAGGCTATCGCCTTTTTAACGTGTTTCATGCTGCTCTCCTTCAGGCACTTCAAATAATATCGGCAAGCCTTCCAATGCTGCTGCCGTCCATTCGAATAACGCGAGAAAGAGACAGAAATAGGGCCGCTGATCCGCGAGTTTATTTGATCAACTTGCCTAACTCACGCCAGGTGATGAGCTTAATCTGGTTCTCCTGGAGGACTTTACGAAACGCGTCGCTGGTGAAGAATTCCAGATCGCGTTGGCGCCAGGCGGCGCCCCAGTTCGGATGATTGAACGTCGCACCCTGCATCTCGGCGTCATCGTAAGCCAGATGAATGACGACTTCAGTCACTCCCGGTTCCAGTTTCTTAAGTGCATCGGAATAAAACCTGGCCCAGTCTTGCGGAGCAACTCCGGGATTGATGTCGAGCACGCGATCGATGTAGACGTCGTCCTGCCGCAACGTCTCAGGCAGAAAGTCCGCCTGCGTAAACCACGTGCGCGCCACTCGCACCGGCAACTTCTGACTGCGCGCCACTCGCAGCAACACTTCGAACAACGCTTTGTTCTGATAGAGCGTGCCCATGTGTGAATCGAGATGCGTCGGTTGAATGCCGAGGGCGCGCGCCTTTTCTATCTGGGCCATGATCTCCAGCTCGACCTGTTTCGGATCAGCATGAGCCGCGGCGTCGGTCTCGGTCAGATAAAAGTAACCATCTTTATCGAGCAGGGAACTGACGCGATCTCTCGACGACACCGGACCCCAGCGAAAGTTGGTCCATTCACTCGTCAGGGTGAGATGTAACCCGAGATCGGCTTGCGGGTTCGCGCGCGCGTACGTCGCGATTTCTGATAGCCAGGGGCAAGGAACCATGATGCTGCCTGAATTAACCAGGCCGGTCCCGAGCGCCTTCATCGTAGCGACGTTGACCGAGTGGGCCATACCGAGATCGTCGGCATGGACGATCAACAGTTTCGCGTCGCGCGGGTAACCGAGCCGTTCCGCGACGGACTTCGCCAGTTCCTGGGCACGAACGGTGGCGAGCAACGCGAAAACCGCGATTGCGATCACAAAGATTCGTTTCATGGCGGAGAGAATAGCATAGCGATTAGCCGAAAGATTGTGGCATCTCTGCACCCTTTGATGGACTGACGTACACTTCTGTCGTGAGGTACAATTAAGTCCGTTCAGCATCCAGCTTCCAAGTTATTCAGTTCATCAGTAATTAATGAAACCGCTGAAAATCGGCATCACCGGCGTTCGCGGCATAGTCGGTGAAACGTTTACCCCAGAACTGGCGGTCGAGTTTGCGGAAAGCTTTGGGACGTACCTTGATCGAGGTCGAATCCTGGTCTGCCGCGACACTCGCCCTTCAGGCGCGATGATTCGCTCGGCTGTCCTCGCCGGACTGCTCGCGGCGGGCTGCGAAGTTATCGACCTCGGCGTGTGTCCAACGCCGAGCATGCAGTTGGCGGTTAAGTCGTTGCAGGCAGACGGCGGGATCGCGATCACCGCCGGTCATAATCCGTGGCAATGGAACGCGCTGAAGTTTGTTCGCAATGACGGGCTCTATCTCAGTCCGACGCAGGGCGAAGAGCTGCTCGACATCTTTCATCAGGGCGAGTTTGCGAAGGCAAGCTGGAACGAGATCAGGCAGGTGGTCCAGAACGGCGATGCGATCGAAGCACACATCGATGTGCTACACCGGAGTTTTGCTGCGGAAACGATTCGATCGAAAAAACTGACGGTGGCGGTTGATTGTTGTAACGGTGCTTGTTCGATTCTTAGTCCCAAATGGTTGGCTAAGCTGGGATGTGAAGTGCTTGCAGTTAACGATAATCCCAGCGCGCCTTTTCCGCACGCTCCCGAGCCCAAGCCGGAAACTATGGCCCAACTTCGTGCAGTGGTGAAAGCCGGCCGCGCTGCTATCGGTTTCGCGCATGACGCGGATGGGGAACGCCTGGGAATCGTCACCGAGCTGGGCGAGCCGCTCTCGGAAGAAATGACGCTGGCCATCGCTGCTGACATTCGACTCCGAAAGCAACCCGGAACGATCGTCACGAATGTTTCGACGTCGAGTGCTGTCGATGTGATTGCTGCGCGACGCGGCGGCAGCGTGGTGCGTGTGCCGGTGGGCCAGGCTTACATCTCCGAGGGTTTAAGTGAGCACAATGGAGTGCTAGGTGGTGAAGGCAGCGGCGGTATCACGGTGCCGGAAGTTCATCTGACGCACGACAGTGCGGCGGCGATCGGGTTGATACTCGAATACCTGGCGGAAACAGGGGAGCGTATTTCGGAAGTGGTGGACCAACTGCCGCGACTGACGATTCTTAAGCACAACGTGGTCGTCGCGCCGCACCGGTTGTATTCGGTGATGCAGGAGTTTCGGGCGGCGGTGGAACAGGAGGGGCTGGAGGTTGATTCGAGTGATGGGATCAAAGTGACGTTGCCGGGTGGGTGGGTACACGTGCGGGCGTCGAACACGGAGTCGATGATCCGGATCATTGTTGAATCTGATCAGAAGACGGCAGCGCAGGAACTACTCGACTGGGCGCGTGACAGGATTAGGCGATGAAGCAGAATATTTCACGCAAAGGCGCAAAGTTTCAAAGCAGAGGGCGCAAAGGGGAGCCAAACTCTCTCTTGGCGCCTTCGTTTTATCTTTGCGCCTTTGCGTGAAACCTCTTTCAAACAAATGCGAGCGATACCGACTCTCAAGATCAGCATCTCCGGCGTGCGCGGCGTCGTGGGCCAATCGCTCACTCCGAAACTATTGACCCGTTTCGCGCAAGCCTTCGGCACGCACACCGGCCCGGGCACGATCGTCATCGGCCGCGATCCACGGACCTCGGGCGAGATGGTCAAGCACGCCGTCGTCGCCGGCATTCTCTCCACCGGTAACCGCGTCGTAGACATCGGCGTCTGCCCCGTACCCACGGTCCAACTCCAGGTCAGACATCGTCACGCACAGGGCGGCATTGCGATCACCGCGAGTCACAACCCCGCCGAATGGAACGCGCTGAAGTTTATTGGACCAAGCGGGCTCTTTCTCAACGCCGGCCAGGCGCGCGAGCTGCTCGATATCTATCACCAGGGCGAGTACACGAGAGTCGGCGGCGCCGATCTCCGCAATGTCGAAGAGCTCGCAGGCGCCACCGATCTGCACATCAAATCAATTCTCGACGCACTCGGTCCGTTACCACGGACGCGGAAGAAGTTGCGCGTCGTCCTGGACTCCTGCAACGGCGCCGGTTCTCTGGTTGGTCCAAAGTTGATCGAAGCCCTGGGCGCCGAGGTGATTCCGCTAAACGTTACTCCTGATGGTTCGTTTCCGCGTCCCGCCGAGCCGGTGCCGGAGAACCTCGGCGACCTATGTCGCCTGGTCAAAGAGCATCAGGCTGACATTGGTTTTGCGCAGGACATGGACGCCGATCGCCTTGCGATCGTATCTGAAAAAGGTGAGCCCATCGGCGAAGACTACACGCTCGTGCTCGCCGCGCTCTATGTACTTGGCCACGAGAAAGGGCCGGTGGTCGCCAACCTCTCGACGACTTCAGCCGTCGCCGACGTGGCGAAAAAGTTCGACTGTCCGATGTTTCTCACGAAGATCGGTGAAGTGAATGTGACCGACGTGATGCAACAGCAACGAGCCGTGATCGGTGGCGAGGGAAATGGCGGCGTGATCTACCCGCGTATAAATTTCGCGCGCGACAGTCTCGTTGGGATCGCACTCGTGCTGCACTTGCTGGCTGAGTCGGGAAAGTCTGTTACCGAGTTGCTCGAAACTGTGCCGCGTTATCACATCGTGAAAGAGAAGATCGCGTGCCCGTCGGATCGTATTGCGGGCGTGCTCAGGACCGTGCGGCAGGAGTTTGCAAACTTTCCGCTCGACACGCGTGATGGTGTGAAGGTCGTGCTGCCTGACGGCTGGCTGCTCGTGAGAGGCTCGAACACAGAGCCGATCGTGCGCATCGTCGCCGAAGCCCGGAGCGAGGATCAGGCGCGCGAACTGGTTAGCTCGACTGTGAAATTGGTCCAATAGGACCGCCAGACCCATTTGCCCAAACTGAAAGGACCTCCCAAATGAAGCGTTTTGCACTGCTGAGCTTTGTGATTTTTCTCGCGCACGTTGCAGTGATTGCTCAACAGGCCTCAAGTGCCACCCTAAACGGAACGATCGTCGATCCTAAGGGCATGTCTGTCACGGGTGTGACTGTAACCGCAACTCATTTGGCGACCGGCATCCAACGCGAGACTACGACCAACGAAGATGGGATCTACGTCCTTTCAAATTTACCTCCCGGTGAGTACAAGGTGCGGTTCAAGATGTCCGGCTACTATACTGAGGTCGAGCACATAGGGGTCTCCCTCAAGGTGGGCCAAACCGTCACTCTGAATGTGCCGGTGCAGGAGCTTATTCTCGATCCGGTTCAGGTTGTGATACAGGAATATCGACCCCTGATCGATAGCAACAATTCACTAATTGACAGCGTGATCGATGCGCGCGAGGTGGAGAGTCTGCCGCTCAACGGCCGCAACTTTCTCGAGCTCGCGTTCCTCGTGCCCGGCAATGCGCCCGCGCCAAACTTCGATCCGACGAAGACGAACACCGTCGGCATTTCTTCCGCCGGCCAGCTCGGCCGGGGCGGCAATGTCCTAATCGACGGTGTCGACACCAACGACGACGTGGTCGGCGGTTCGATCCAAAACATCTCGCAGGATGCGATCCGCGAATTTCAGATCGCTACGAATCGTTTCTCGGCACAACTCGGCCGCTCCGGATCGTCGGTCATCAACGTCCTGACCAAATCCGGCGGCAACGAACTGCACGGCTCCGGTTCCCTTTACTTTCGTGACAGCAGTTTGCAAGGGTTGCCGGCGACGTTCGATCGCACGTTGGACCAGTCGCCGCCCTTCGATCGCGAGCAGTATGCGTTTACGCTCGGTGGTCCAATCAAAAAGGATCGCGCCTGGTTCTTCGGCTCGTTTGAAAATCGGAACCAGGATGGCGTGGTGCTCGTCGGCACGAGAGATCTGGCGACGCGTTCGATCCGGCGTGGTTTCGCGGACTCGCCGCTCGACGATTTCATGACCACTGAGCGCGTCGATTTGAGTCCGACGCAGTCCGATCATCTCAACTTCCGTTACTCATTTCAGCGCGAGAACGGCACGAGCGCCAGCACACTCGTTCGCTCCATCGGCTCCGCGTCGCAACGTCAGTCGGGTGAGAACAAGTCAAACACTTTCCTCGCCAACTACAATCATCTCTTCTCGGCCAACAACGTAAACAACTTCAACTTCAGCTTCAGCACTTTTCGCAACGACACGCTGCCGGTCACGCCTGGACCGCAGCTCACGTTTCCGAGCATTCAGGACGGCGCGTCGTTCCGTGTACCGCAACAGACTAAGCAGCGACGCTTTCAGTTCAGCGACACGTACACGATGGTCCGTGGCAAGCATGTGCTCAATGTCGGCGGCGAAGTTCAGCGCGTTGAGTCGGATCTCGATCTCAAAGTTTTTCAGCAGGGCCGGATCGAGTTGATCGAAGACTTTCCCGATTTCGATCGCAACGGCGACGGCCGCGTTGACGACAACGATCTGCTGTTTGCAGTCACGCTGCGCAGCGGTGTTCCCGATCGCTCGCTCGTGCTGCCCGATACTGATAACACCTACCTGGCCGCGTTCTTTCAGGACGACTGGCGCGTGCATCGCCAGCTAACGCTGAACCTCGGCCTCCGTTATGAGTTCGACACGGATGTAAAGAATGTCAGCCGCACGGATGAGCTGAATCCGCTAATCCTGCCGTTTCTTAACGGCGAGCGACATCGTGATAAAAACAATTTTGCGCCGCGCATCGGGTTCAACTATTCAACCAGTGACGCGCACACCAGCATTCACGGCGGCTACGGCATCTACTACGACCGCGTGACGCTCGAGATCCAAACCCTCGAACGCGGACTTGATGGTCGCGCCTTGCCGGTCGAGGTTCGTGCCGGCAATCTCTTCTTCATTCCGCCACCGTTCCTATTTGATCCGGTCAATGGTGTGTTTCCGCCGGGGGCGCCGACGCTCGCGAACCCGTTCACGGGTTTTGTGTTGCCGGGCGCTGGAGCCGGCGGCATCAACATCATCGACAACGATCTACAGAATCCGATGGTCCACCAGATGAACGTCGGCGTGCAGCGTGAGTTCGGCAAAAACTATGCGCTGCGCGCCGACTACGTGCGCAACATCGGTACGCACTTCATCATCGGTCGCATTATCGGCACGGTGCCGTTCAATCCTGTCGTCGGCGGTCCGGACATCGTGAAGAATCTCGAGTCGAGTGTGCGGACGAAATACGATGGGTTGCTGTTGAGTTTGGAAAAACGCTTCGCGAAGCATTACCAGTTTCGTGCGTCCTACACGCTTTCGCGTTCCGCTAATTACGCGAACGACGATCAGATTCCGTTTTCGAATGGTCCGATCGATTCAAACGACCTGCGGCGTGAGTATGGTCCAACGCCGAACGATCAGCGACATCGCTTCTCGTTCTCGGGCGTGTTTCAGCTGCCGGGCGAGATACGGCTGGCGCCGATCCTGACGCTCGCTTCGTCAGTGCCGATCGATATCCTGCTTCCGGACGGCAGCTCGCGCGTTTGTGAGCTGCAAAGGAACGCGGGCGGACGACAGTTTCACACCGGCGCGGAGCTGAATGCGGCGCTCACTCAGATCAATGCTGCGGGCGGTTCGTTGTGTCCTAATGCGGATCCCGCCACTGGTTTCAAGCCGCGCGTACTGCTGCCGCTCGTGCGTGACGATCTGAAGTTTGGCGACACGTTCTCGTCGCTCGATTTGCGTGTATCGAAGGTGTTCCGGATTGGAGAACGCTGGACCATTGAGCCGATCGCAGAGGTGTTCAATCTCTTTAACGTGACGAACGTGCTAGGCGTTTCGAATGTCAATTATTCCGGGTTCAGCAACGTGCTCGTGCCGGATAGTAACGATCCGAGCACTCCCGGATTTTTGCGATCGTCGAGTTTTGGACAACCGGTGACGACGGCGGGCGGTGTGTTTGGTTCGGGTGGACCACGCGCGTTTCAGTTTGCGGCAAGGGTGACGTTTTAGGTCACGGATTAGACGGATTGACTGAGCTGAGAAGACAGATCGGGGTTAGGACGGCGGCCGCGCTGATCGTGGGCGAGGTGATTGCCGTCGGCATATTTCTTACGCCCGCGGGGATGGCGAAGGATCTCGCGTCGCCGTTTTGGTCGCTGCTCGTCTGGTTGACGATGGGCGCGATGGCGCTTTGCGGCGCGCTCTGCTATGGCGAGTTGTCGGCGCGCTATCCCGAAGCCGGCGGCGGTTACGTTTACCTGCGCGAAGCGTATGGACCAGCAGTCGCTTTCATGTACGGCTGGATGGCGTTTCTGGTGATGGATCCGGGTCTCACTGCTTTACTCGGCGTGGGACTTGCAACCTATGCCGGTTACGTTCTCAAACTTTCCGCGTTTGGCGTCAAGGTGCTGGCGATCGCGACGATCATCGTCGTGGCCCTCATCAACATTCGCGGCGTAAAACTCGGCGCCGGATTTATCAGGACCATCACGTTTCTCAAGCTCGGCTTGCTCGCCTTTGTGTTTCTCTGGGGCGTGGGCTTTCAACTCGGCGACTGGTCCAACTTCACGCCATTTCTCGCGCGGCCGGCGAATGCTACGCCGCTGATCGGCGCGCTCGCCGGCGGCCTGATGTCGGCTTTCTTTTCTTTTGCCGGTTGGTGGGACCTCGGGAAACTGGCCGGTGAAGTGAAGAACCCCGGACGTACTTTGCCGCGCGCGCTCGCTTACGGCGTGACTGTCGTCACGATTGTCTACATTCTCACCAGCTTCGCGTTCGTGTACCTCGTGCCGTTGGACCAGGTAACTTCGGGCGAAACCTTCGCCGCGCAGGCAGGTGAAGTTTTGTTCGGACGCGCCGGGGGACTGATCTTTTCGCTCATCGTTGTGATCTCGGTGCTGGGCAGTATTACCGCGGTCGTGATGTCGGCGCCGCGCGTTTACTTTGCGATGGCGCGCGATGGACTGTTCATCCCTTCAGTCGCGACTTTGCACCAGTGTTACGAGACGCCCGCGCGCGCCATCGCCTTGCAGGCGGCGCTGGCTTCAGTGCTCGTCGCGGCCGGCACCTTCGACGAGATCATGGCGTACTTTGTTTTCGTGGTCGTGCTGTTTGTTGGATTGAGCGTCGCGGCTCTGTTTAAATTCCGTCGCGACGATTCGAGCGGTGTTCGCTTCCTGACGCCGGGTTATCCGGTGACGCCGATCTTTTTTCTGGTCATGATCGCGCTCACACTTTTCCTGCTCGGCGCCGGCAAACCTAAACAGGCATTTTATGGCGTGGCGGTAACCGCGCTGGGGTTTCCAGTCTATCTATTCTTATTTCGTAATAAGCGTTTACTGGAGAGAAGGACAACTCAATGACGTGGATCAAGACGGTGGCTGTCGATGAAAGTGACGAGGTGCGCAAGGCGGTTGAATCACAACGAGCGCTGTATCCGATCGAGTACGCCACGCCCGTTCATCCAACGGCCGATGGTGAGACTGCGGGGATCGTCGCATCGCACAGCTTGATTCCACAGGCGTTGTATCATGCGTTTGCGACCTTCGGCTCGTTGATGTCGCCGGACCTGCCGCTTACGCGGCGACAGCATGAGATGATTACGACGGTGGTGTCGGTCACCAACCGTTGTCATTATTGAATCGAGTCTCACGCAGAGTTTCTGCGTCGCGTAACACTGGACCAGGAGTTGGTAGCCGCACTCGAGAGCGACTACCGCAACGCGCCGATTTCCGAGCAGGAGCGGGTGATGCTCGATTACGTGGTGCAGATCACTCGCGACGCGACGCGCATCTCGCCTGCAGATCACGAACAGTTGCGCGCGGCCGGTTTTGATGATAAGGGGATTCTGCAAATCACCCTCATCGCCTCGTGGTTCAACTACATCAACCGCGTGGCGGATGCACTGGGTGTGGGAAGAGGCTAAAGATGCCGGCGATTTTGAAGCGATTTACGTGGATTTTCTTCGTTGTTCTGTTGCTGCCGGCGTTAGCGTGGGCGCAGGACGATGAAGTCGTCAAAGTTAAGTCTAACCTCGTCAACATCGACGTCATCGTCAAAGACAAAAAAGGCAAATTCATTTCCGATCTGAAGGCGGAGGACTTTGTCGTCACTGAGAATGGTCAGGCGCAAAAGATCGAATTCTTCGACGCGCCACTTGCGCACACCGAAACGCGGAAGCCTGGCGAAGCGGCTGTTAGTGTTGACCCTTCCAAGCCCACGCCACCGGTTACAGCGCCGCGCAATTACGTCTCGCTCGTACTCGACTTTCAATCCACTGACATCGCGAATCTCAAACGAGTTCGTGAAGGCGCGATCAAATACGTTCGCGAACAGGTAACCGATACTGACGCTGTCGCGGTGTTAACGGTGACGCACGGTTTGCAGATGGTCCAATCGTTCACCCAGGACAAAACACGACTGATCGCCGCGCTCGAAAATCTCGGCGCCGCCCCTGATTCAAAGAACTTCGAACAGCGAGACATCGCCGAGAATATTGCTAACCTCCGAGATTCGTTGAATGGCGCTCCCACAACACCTGGGGACATCACGACTAACGCCGGCGGTTCGGCCGCGGCGAGAGTGATGATTATGCAGCGAGTGTTGGCCCAATTCATACAACTTCGAACCGCGCTTAGTGTGCAACAGGCTCGTCCTGTCCTCGCCGCCCTCGCGGCGATCGCCGAAGGGCTCAGACCAATTCCAGGCAAGAAGACGCTGGTCCTGTTTTCACAGGGCTTCGTGACGCCGGCGGTGCTCGACTGGCAAGTGCAGAGCACGATCGACATCGCGAATCGCGCGAACGTCGCGATCTACATCATCGACTCCGCCGGACTACGCGCCTCGGCGCCCACGGGTTCGTACATCCCCTCGACGCCGCTCGGCGGTATTTCCGCGGCTACGAGCCAGGAGCAACGCATCAAGGCAGTCGGCGGCGAAACTGTTTTCGACACCGCACGACAGGAAGGACTGACCCGCGAATACGACATTCTTTATCGTCTCTCCGGCGACACCGGCGGCAAGTTTCTCAAAGGCAACAATGATATCGGAGTCGGTCTCGAACGCATCAACGAGGAGATCCAGGCGCGTTATACGCTCGCGTATCGCAGTACCAATCAAAACTTCGACGGCTCGTTTCGCAAAGTAAAGATCGAAGTGCGCCGGCCCGATTTGCAGATCATGTCGCGCAACGGCTACTACGCGATTCCGCCGGAAGAGATCATTCTGTTGTCGCCCGCCGATAAAAAACTGTTGACGAATTTCAATGAAGCGCAGGCTAATCCCGGTTTGCCGCTGTTCGTTTCGTTAACGCCGTTTCGATCGCGCGAAGGTCTCTACACCGTGCCGCTTGCGATCGAACTGCCGCCCGCAGCAGTGAAGTTTGAGCGCAAGGCTGATAAGCGATCGTTGCAACTGGAAGTGCTCGGAGTTCTGAAGTCGGGTTCCGACCGGGTTATCTCGCGTCTCGGTGGAAACTTTGACGTGAACCTGAACGCCGCCGACTACGATCAGATTCTCAACAACAACATCTTCTATCGTCAGGATCTGCAGCTTGCTTCAGGCGAGTACACGCTCGATCTGATCGTGAAAGACAAGCAGTCGGATAAGCTGGCGGCGTACCGGCAGAAGTTTGTGTTGCCTGAACCGGAAGCGGAGTTTGCGACGACGCCGGTCGTGCTCAGTCGTTATGTCGAACCGGCGAGTCAATTGCCGCCGAACCCGGCGGATGTTCCGGATGTGTTCGTGCACGGCAAGCAACTGATTCGTCCGTCGGCGGCGCGACAGTTCAAAACTACTGACAACCTGATCATGTTTCTGAATGTTTACAATGCGGCGAACAGTCCGGACACCGGCAAGCCTTTGGTGCGCGTCACGGTGCGTTTGCTGAAAGATGGACAGCCGGCGACAAAGTTCTTCGATTTCGTGCTGACTGATATTGACGAGCGACCGGTGTCGCACCTGACGTTTGCTGAATACTTGTCGCTCAAGAGTCTTGCGCCCGGTCGTTACCAGGCGACGATTGAAGTCAAAGATATGGTGACGCGGAAGTCGTCGAAGCAGGAAGCGCCCTTCGATATCGTGCCCTGAATTCTGCGGTTGACATGAAAATCCTGTAAATCCTGTCTAGCCCATCGCGATGCACATCTCCGAACTCGAAACACCGGCCGTCGTCATCGATCTCGACGTCATGGAACACAACGTCGCGCGCATGGCCGCTTACTGCCGCGAGCACAAGTTGTTGCTGCGCCCCCATACGAAGTCGCACAAGATCCCCGAGTTGGCCCAACGACAAATCGCGAGTGGCGCGACCGGCATCACGGTTGCCAAGCTCGGCGAGGCTGAAGTGATGTTGAACGCCGGCATCACTGACATCCTGATCGCGTATCCGATAGTCGGCGAGGAAAAGACCACGTGCCTGGCGAAGATCGCGGAGCAGGCGAGCATCACAGTCGCGTTGGATTCTGAAGCGGCCGCGCGCGGGATCTCGGCGGCCGCGACGAGGCAGGGAAGCACGATCGGAGTGCTGGTTGAATTGGACGTCGGATTCGGCCGCTGCGGTTTGGGCCATGAGGACGATGTGCTGGTGTTGGCGAGGGTGATCGCTGAGCTGCCGGGGCTCGAGTTCAAAGGGTTGATGTTTTTCCCGGGACATTTCACGGTTGGACCAGAGCAGAGAGCAGTGCTGCGCGCGCAGGTGAATGATTTTCTCGATCGATCGCTGGACGCATTCGAGCGCGCGGAATTGCCGCTGTCGATTGTGAGTGGTGGCTCAACTCCGACGGCGTATGAAAGCAGCCTGTTCCACGGCGTGAACGAAGTGCGACCGGGAATGTACATCTTTAACGATCGAACTACGGCGGCGATCCAGGCTGCTTCGTGGAACGATTGCGCGCTTTCAGTGGTCGTCACGGTCGTGAGCACGGCGGTTTCGGGACGTGCGATTGTCGATGGCGGATCGAAGACGTTCTCTTCGGATCGTTACCAGGCGGAGGACGGGGTTGGCTTCGGATTGGTGCGCGAAGATCAGGCGGCTGTCGTCGAGCGACTTTCGGAGGAGCATGGGCATTTGAATATCGCTCGCTCGGAGCGTCGTTATCGCGTCGGCGATCGACTCAGCATCATTCCGAATCACGTTTGCACTAGCTTGAACCTGCACGACGAAGTGTATGGCGTAAGAGGCGAGCAGGTGGAGACGAGCTGGCGCGTCGCAGGACGCGGAAAGGTGCGGTGATTTGAAACCCGGTCCTATCGGTCGATTAGTACCTGTCTTACTGATCATAACCGCGCTTCTCATTCCTGTATTTCCGAGCTCCCAGGCGATTTACGATCTGGTCATCCTCAATGGCCGCGTCGTCGATCCGGAATCAAAGACCGATGCAGTTCGCAGCCTCGGCATCTCCAACGGCGTCATCAAAACCATCAGCTCCGCTACACTTCGTGGGCGCACCGTGATCGATGCTCGCGGGCTCGTTGTGTCGCCCGGCTTCATCGATCTGCACCAGCACGGCCAGGATGAAGAAAACTATCGTTTCAAAGCGATGGACGGCGTCACTACCGCGCTCGAGCTTGAAGTCGGCACGGGCGACGTCGATGCGTGGTATGCACAACGCGAGCAGCAGACTCTGATCAATTACGGTGTGAGTGCGGGACATCTTGCCGCGCGGATGGCGGCGATGCATGAGCCGATCAAGTTTCTGCCGACCGGTGATGCCGCACGGAGAGCAGCCACCGATGCGGAGATTGCCGAGATGAAGCAGCGCCTCGAAGCGGGTTTGAAGCGCGGTGCGGTGGCGGTGGGATTCGGAATTCAATACACACCCAATGCTTCGCGCTGGGAAATCCTGGAGATGTTTCGCGTGGCGGCGCGCTACGGTGCGTCGTGTCACGTTCACATGCGACACGCGGGTGTGAAAGAGCCCGGCAGCAGTATTCAAGCGCTCGAAGAAGTGATCTCGGCGGCAGCGATCACGGGCGCGCCGTTGCATGTCGTTCACGTTCACAGCACTGGTGGACCAGCCACGCCGAAGTTGCTGCAAATGATTGCCGAAGCGAGGTCGCGCAAGTTGGATGTGACGACGGAGTGTTATCCGTACATCGCGGGGATGACTGATATCAAGTCCGCGATCTTTGATGAAGGGTGGCAGGAAGTTTTCGGGATCGACTACAGAGACTTGCAGTGGGCCGCGACTGGCGAACGGCTCACGAAGGAGACGTTCGAGAAGTACCGGCAAATCGGCGGCATGGTGGCGGTGTTCTCGATGACGGAAGAGATCGTTACGGCGGCGATCAAGAACCCGCTAACGATGATCGCGAGTGATGGGATTCTCGAAAACGGCAAAGGACATCCACGCACGGCGGGAACGTATTCACGCGTGCTTGGGAAATACGTGCGCGAGCAGGGGGCGCTGACGTTGATGGAGGCGCTGACCAAGATGACTTTAATGCCGGCGCAGCGACTGGAGCGGCGTGTGCCGTCGATGCAAAACAAGGGACGCATTCGGATCGGGGCAGATGCTGACCTCACGATCTTCGACGCGCAAACTATCAGCGACCGCTCGACCTTCCAGGAGCCGACGAAGTACGCGGAGGGGATTAAGTTTGTAATCGTGAACGGTGTCGTGATCGTGAAAGATGGTGCGCTTCAACCCGGGCTCCATCCCGGACGCCCCGTACGCGCCCCAGTTCAAGACTAAGAAGTTTCACGCAAAGGCGCAAAGGTTACGCCAAGGCGCAAAGGGAACCTAAATTCTCTTTGCGCCTTTGCGTAACCTTTGCGCCTTTGCGTGAAACTCTTACTCCGGCAGACTCAGATTGTCATCGACGATCGTCTCCATCGGCACGCCCGCGAGGCGCGCGTAGCGCAGCACGACCAGGAGGTCCGGCTCGCGTGTTCCCAACTCGAAATTCGACACCGCCGAGTAGTGCACCGTCAGCCCCAGCGCCCGCGACATCTCTGTCTGGCTCATTTGCAGACGCTTCCTGATCGCCAACAACTTTTGGCTCAACATTAACGGCTTGTTTCGGCGCGAGCGTCCCATCAGGCCACGACTCCTGACGAAGATGCGCTCTTGTATTTATGTGTATTTTCACTTACACTGCGCGCCGACTCAGAGGACAACCGAAACGCCCGATTTGATCGGGCGCGACTCACTATCCGGTTAGCCCTCGTGCCTTATTCAACATTTGCTCCTTTTCATTTTGAGATCAATTCGGAGCGCATGCCCGGAGGCAAGATGTGGGTGTTGCCTGTGCGCTCTGCCGAGGGCGGTAGTTCGGCTTCAGAATCGGCTACCGCTCTCACCCTTAAGGTTACTTGCCCACAACTGTCACACGTATATGAGTATCGCCGGCATCAGCTTAGGCGAGGTTTCTTAGCTCATCTTCGTAAGACGCGAGGTTAGCGCGAGGATTTTCGGTTGGCAATATCCTTCTCTGCATAGACCTTGTCGTCTTCGGACGTGGTCTATACTACACGGAAAACATACCAGCTATGAAGTCAACTTCACTGACTTGCTCTATGAAATTACGCACGTTTCCTCTATGGAATTACGCATGTTTTATCTTGTAAGTTAAAAGCACGCAGCCACTCGACAACTGCTTACACTCTTTCAACTCGAGATCGATCTGTCGCGACATCTCATAGAACAAAGGAATACCTGAACCGAGTAACACGGGATGAATGTTGAAACCGATCTCGTCAATTAAGTCTGCTTCAAACAACGACTTCGCCAGCACGCCACCACCCATCACACAGATGTCTTTACCTTCTTTCTCTTCTTTCAATCGTCGCACGTACGCAGCAGCATCTTCGTTGACGAAGAATAATTTCTTGCGGTTTGGTTTTTTGATCGTTCGTGAGAAGACGTATGTCTTCACACCTGGATAACCACCACCGCCGCCACCGCCCATACGTTGGGCCACCTCATAAGTCTTGCGGCCCATCACGACAGTGTCGTTGTTTTCCCACATGTCCTTCATTATCTTTTGCACGTCTTTACTGAAGAGCAGCCAGTCGACCGCATCGTCTTTCCGAGCAATGAAGCTGTCTAAGCTATTCGCTCCT
>Ga0070699_100000934_pt1 | contig 27256 bp, 22 predicted proteins | sample KBSK1503metaG_FD_65473 | JGI IMG/M metagenome (GOLD analysis project Ga0070699, IMG submission 65473) | Corn, switchgrass and miscanthus rhizosphere microbial communities from Kellogg Biological Station, Michigan, USA - KBS K1-50-3 metaG | ecosystem: Host-associated > Plants > Roots >...
AATCGGCCGGAACCGCGGCAAGTTGGAGTCGGCGCCGGACTGGCGTCGCGGCGCCTTCGAACGTCACACGTCCAGAGATCTCCGAACCGGGCATCGTTTGAACGACGACACCATCGAGGTCCGTGCCGTTGACGGACACGGCCTGCCATCCGACCTCGTTGTTCTTGGCTCCCTCGAGAACGTACTCGCCCGGTGGAACGTTCGGGAATTCGAAGCTCCCATCCGGTCTCGTGATAGCGCCGACGTCCGCGGCAGCCGTCGACGATCGCCGGCTCGCGCGCATGCGGATGCCGCCCTGAAAAGGCTCGCCGGTGGATGTCAGCGTCGTTCCCATGATCCGCGCCGTCTTCACCGGTGTGAGCGCGAAGTCAACGCCCAGCGCATCCTCGGCGACGCCGACGCGGACCAGCTGCGCCTCGGCCGGGTTCGGCGTGCCTGGGAAGAACGTCGTCGCGTACCCGGGAAGATCGTCGGTGCCGACCTGGCCCACCGATGCAGCGACGACGTATTCGCCCGGCTGGAGACCGAACAAGCGGTAACGTCCGAGATCGTTCGTGCGGCGCGGATTGAGTCCCGGCACGGCGGCGAGCTGCCGGCGTCCGTTCGCGAATCGAATCTGCTGCACGCTGACGCTTGCGCCTTCGACCGGATCCCCGTTCTCGTCGACGATCCGTCCGGCAATCGCCGCGTGACGCGGCAGCGCGAAGTCGACGCGTTCACGAGTTTCCCCGGCCCTCAGATTGACGGGCTCGCCTCGCGGCGACGCACGCGTCTCCCCGAACCCGAGTGTGACGTAGCCCGGTTTGCTCGCGACGAGGCGGTACTGCTCGGGCCGTACGCCGGTGAACTCGAAGGCGCCGTCGTCATCGGTCGTCGTTTCGTTGACGAGGAGTCCCAGGCCAACGATCAATCGAACCGTCGCATGCGGCAGCGGATGACCGTCGGTCCGCATCACCTGGCCGCGGACGGTCGCCGCGGCCGCGGGCGCCTGAGACGGATGATCGAGAAGCAGGAGCGATAACAGGACGGCGATCATGGCGCGTCGACGAGCGGCAGAACGATGCTCTTTTTCTCGGATTCGGTTACCGTGATCCGAGTCGCGATCGGCAGGAATCGTCGAAGATAATCGGCATTCAGCCACTGGGACGTGTCGACGGCGGAGACCGCGGCGACGCGATACGTTCCCGGAAGCAAATCGTCGATCCGAAACTGTCCCGCCTGGTTCGGACGCGCCAGCCGTGCAAGCCGCCGCGGGTCGCGAAGCAGACGCTCGTCTTCCGGAAAAACGACGACAGAGTATCGCTGGAGAGGCGTCTGCTGTGCGTCCAGGACGACGCCACTCAATTCAGCACGTCGATCGGTGAGGAACACCTGGACGCCCGCCAGGTGTTCGCCGCCTTTGAACTCGATGTCCGTATCAAGGAGATTGCGACTTTTGTAGCCAATCGCTTTCGTCAGCCATCCAGGCGGGGCCGAGCGAACCCGCAGCTGGCGGACGCCGAGCAAGTCCTTCAACTCGAACGCGCCGTCCAATCCCATGCGGGTGATCGATCCGCGAGCGAGAAACGCCTGCATCAAAGCAGACGCCGGCAGCGCTTCAATCTCGACCACCGCGCCCGACGGGAGACGTCCACCGTCGGCGATCACGCGCCCGCTGATCGTTCCTCCTTTCGTCAGCGCCATCGTCATCGCTACATCCTCGGATCCGATCGTCACGCTGTTGATGCCGACGCCGGCCGCGCCGGTCGCGTAGACGGTCCACGCTCCAGGCTCGATGCGCGTCGAGACCCTCGTGCTCATGGACGGAACCCCGATTGTGACTCCGCCGGTGGTCTCCTCGCCGGACGACAGCGTTGGAATGGCTTCCGTCGGATTGCCCTTCGCGTCGACGAACGACAGCGTCAGCCTTGCGAGCGCGTGAGCGGCGAGCGCGCTGAAGTCAATTGTTGAGCGCTCCTCGCCGGCCTGCACGTCGATTCGCTGCGCGTCCGCCAGCGCGACGACGCCCGGATAGTACGTGCGCGATCGCGTCACGTCCATTCCGCCGAACGTGATCGTGCCGGCGGGCGCCGCGACCGGGACGATCGGCGGTCTGGCGACGCGCGCGACGACGACGTACGTGCCGGAAGGCAGACCGCCGAGGCGGTACTCGCCCAGGTCGTCGCTCAGCGCGCTGGCCTGCGATGTCGTGCTCGTCCGGCCGGCGATCCGGGCGACGCGTTCCGCGAAGACGACGGCGTTCTCGATCGGCTCACCGAATTCGTCGACGAGACGGCCCGATATTGCAGCCCCGCGCGTCATTCGGACTTCGATCCCATCTACGGTCGCACCCGCAGCAAGGTCGACGCGCATCGGCGGTTCGCCCGGGTTGCGGGAGCCAAACGCGGCGGCGGCGTAGCCGGCCTTCCGCGCCGTCAAGGCGTACTGTCCGGCCGGGAGCTTCGTGAACGCGAATCGGCCCTGATCATCGGTGAAGGTCGGAGGAATCGACGTCGGACCGCCGATGACGACGCGTGCCTTGCGCAACGGTTCATTCCCGTTGTCCGCGACGACGCGACCGCGGATCGTGCCTGTTCCCGCGAGGGGTCTCGTCTGCGACGCATCGTGGGGGGGTGGAGGAGCCGGAGGCGGAGGAGGCTGCGCGTGCAGCGCCGCTGCGCTGAGAAGCACGAACAACGAGGCCGCGCGCCTCATCTGGTGTATGACGACGAAGGGCCGCCCGAAGGCGGCCCCAATTACCGGACCTGTCGACGACCGTCGGACGTGTCCGGCTTCAGCCGGACCTTTGCTCGGCTTAGTTCGCCAAACGGTAAACCGTCAGATGCTGACCCGCATTCAGGCGATCGCCGGCGAGCCGTGGATTCCACGTTCTGAGCGATGCGACGGTCGTTTTGAAGAGACGAGCCACGGAGGCGAGCGTGTCGCCCTGCTTCACTTCGTAAATGATCTTCACGCGATTGGTCGACGTCGCATCAGCCAGCTGACCCGATTCGGCGACGGTGCGACGCGCGTCGGCGACGGGCACCGGGCGATCGGTGCGTGCCGCCATCAGAACCGTGGCCTCGTGCGGCACCATTAGCTTCTGCCCGGCCGCGACGCGCGCAGTGACCGGCAGGTAATTGGCTTCCGCGAGATCCGCCTTGCTGACGTGCAGCTTCTTCGCGATCAGCGGCAGCGTGTCGCCGCGCTTCACCGTGTAGTACTTCAGCGACGCGAGATCCGTCACGGCAGCTTCGTGGAGGCGCTCGCGTACAACCTCGGCAGTGCCTGCGGGAACCTTCAGCTCGTAATCGTTGTCGCGCACCGGCGTCGTCCAGCGCCGCAACTCCGGGTTGAGCGCCTGGATCTCATCAATCGTCGTGTCGGTCCATTCGGCCACGCGTCGAAGATCGACGGGCCGTGGCAGCGTAATCTTCTCGTAAGGGGCTGCCGGCTCGGGCTCGAAATCGAAACCGTACTGACCCGGGTTCCGGGCGATGACGATCGCCGCGAGGATCATCGGGACGTACTCGCGCGTTTCGCGCGGCAGCAGCTTCGGGCGCACGGAGAGCTCCCAGAAGTCGTCGAGCCTCGCTCGCTTCATCGCGCGCTGCACCCGTCCCGGCCCGCCGTTGTAGGACGCGAGGGCCAGGTGCCAGTCGCCTTTGAAGATGTTCGAAAGAGTCCGCAGATAATTCGCCGCCGCGAGGGTGGCTTTCTCCGGATCTGAGCGCTCGTCGATGTACCAATCTCGCCGGAGGCCGTTCTCGATGGCGGTACCGGTCATGAACTGCCAGACGCCCTTTGCCTTCGCGCGCGATAGAGCGTTCGGCTTGAACGCGCTCTCGACCAGCGGCACATACGCGAGATCCAGCGGGAGTCCTTCCGCGCGGAAGACGTTCTGAATCATCGGCAGGTATCTGCTGCCGCGCTTCATGCCTTCCTCGATAAAGTCGTGGAGGCGCCCCTGAAACAGCTCGATGTACGAAAGCACGCGCTGGTTCAGCGGAATGGGAATGTCGTGGTTCGCGGGATCGGACTGAACCGCGTCTTTGACTTCCGGTGTCGCAGCCGGCGTGCCGAATGTCGTCGACAGCGCGAGGAGTTCGTCAATCGACGCCGGCTCGTACTTCTTTTCGGTAAAACCGTCGCCCGCCGCGAGGGCGCGGACTTCGTACGTACTGATGCGATCGACGAGGCGATCGAAGTGCTCGCGAATCCGGGGTTCGGTCCGGCCGCCGAACGGTGACTCGAGCATCACCTCAATGGCTTTGTTGAACTCCTGTTTGGCCGCATCGAAGTGCCCCTGCTCAAGCTCGTTCTGGCCGACTTTGAAATGCTGCTCTGAGACGGAAATCAGCGAGACGACGGGATCGTCGACCGGCGCGGTCTGTGCAACCGGCGGCGAGGGCGGTACGGCTTCCGTGGCGACTGCTGGCGCGGAACGAACCACTGCGGCCGGTTTGGCCGTGTGGACCTGAGGCCGCAAATTGGAACCGCAAGCTGTCGCGAACGGAAGCAGCGCGATCAAAAGCGGGCGCTGCCACTGAGATCGAAGCATCCTGGGCGCTCCTCCGTGTTTGTCACGCGGGGCGGGCTGGGGCGCCCCCGCTTCTTCTATGGCCGAGTCAGTCTAGCAAAGCGTCCCGGCATGGTCAACCATAAGTCTAACTGCCTCAGCAATTACGAAATTATCCGTGCCACGGCGCCACGGAGAACACCCGATGCTGCTCGCCCAGGTCACGAGCGGCGGGCGTCACGATAGCGCGTTCCGAGACGACGATCTTTCGTCCTGACTGGATCGCCTGGCGGACATCGTCCTCGCAGACGAAATCGAGCGGCGTCGGTGTCGGAGTCGGGGTCGGAGTCGGGGTCTGCCCGGCGTAGCCGCGCGCAGCGAGGAACTGGTCGATCCGGCGTGACAGCGCCTCGGCGCTGATGCCGGCTGGCGGCGGCGGCGTTGGCGGCGCCGACGGCAGCCGCGGCGTTGTGTGCACCTGACCATTGCCGCTGCGCGCACCGGGACGATCCCAGCGGCTGACCACGGGCGTTACTTCGTACGCGAGTCGTTTGATGTTCAGCAGGTGCCGCGGAGAGATGTTGTCCGATGTGATGTTTCCCCCGTAACCGCCGCACCCCAGCGTCATCGCCGGATCGAGTCCCGTCGACAGCCCAACCGATCCGTGCGTCGTCGGCGTGTTGACCACGATGCGAAATGCGGGCTTCTTCAGACCGAACTCGAGGATGACCTGCTCGTTCTGTGAGTGGATCGCCATGGTGTGGCCCATCCCGCCGTACCGCAGAATCTGTTTGCAGCGCTCACATCCTTCCCGCCAGTCTTTGACGAGGTAGTAGGACAGAACGGGACATAGCTTCTCGATCGACAGCGGGTAGTCGCGTCCGACGCCGTCGAGCGGCGCAAGCAGGACGCGCGTGTCCGATGGAACGGAGATTCCGCATTTTTCGGCGATCGCGGCGGCCGACTTCCCGACGAGGGCGGGGTTTGGCAGGCGCTGCGGCGTGACGAGCACGCGCGCGAGCGCATCCATTTCGCCCTTGTTCATGAAATAGCCGCCCTGCGTCTGGAACCCGGCTCGGGCTTCGGCGGCGATGGGCTCGTCAACGACGACCGAATTCTCCGCTGAACACAGGACGCCGTTGTCGAATGTCTTGCCGGCGATGATGTCGTGCACCGCCTTCTTCACGTTTGCGGTGCGTTCGATGAATGCCGGCGCATTCCCCGGCCCGACGCCGTACGCCGGTTTGCCGGCGCTGTATGCTGCGCGCACGAGACCCATGCCGCCCGTCGCGAGGATGACGGCGATGTCGCGGTGTTTCATCAGTTCCTGCGTTCCCTCCAGCGTGACCGTCGACATCCAGTTGATCGCGCCGGAGGGCGCGCCGGCCCTGCGCGCCGCCTCCTCCATGACTTCGGCGACGCGCGTGATGCACCTGACGGCTGCGGGATGAGGGCTGAGGACAATCGTGCAGCGCGCCTTCAACGCGATGAGAATCTTGTAGATGGCGGTCGATGTCGGGTTGGTCGATGGGACAACTGCGGCGACGACGCCGAAGGGTTCAGCGATCTCGACGACTCGACGGTCGTCGTACCGCGCGATGACGCCGACGGTCTTCATCGGGCGGATGAAGTTGTAGACCTTCTGCGAGCTGAACAGGTTCTTCTGAACCTTGTCTTCGACGACGCCGTAGGTGGTTTCCTCGACCGCAAGGCGCGCGAATGCTTCCGCTTGCGCCGTGGCGGCCGCCGCCATCGCATCGACCATGGCATCGATGCGCGTCTGATCGAACTCGGCGAGCTCGAGCCATGCCTGCTTCGCGCGGCGGGCGAGCGAGCGTGCCTCGGCAATCGAAGTGAGATCGCGATCGGATTGAGGGGAAGCAGCAGGCTCGGCCATGGAGGAGAAAAGTCTCCACCACGAAGGACAAGTGACAATCCTCGGTGGTGGTTAGGTTGATCCTTTGGGCAGAATTCGCTCGACCTCGCTGTGCGGGCGGGGAATGACGTGAACCGAGACGAGCTCGCCGACGCGGCGAGCCGCCGCGGCGCCGGCGTCGGTGGCGGCCTTGACCGCTCCAACATCGCCGCGCACCATCACCGTTACGTAACCGGCGCCGATGTATTCCTTGCCGATTAGCGTTACGTTGGCGGCCTTCACCATCGCGTCCGCAGCTTCGACCGACCCGATGAGCCCCCGAGTCTCGACCATTCCCAACGCTTCAGCCGCCATTTTCGCCTGCGCGCGCGAACTCTAGCAGATTGCCTGGGATGCAGCAATCGACTATCATCGACAGCACACCACAATTTCATATGCGAGTTCGTCCGGTTCAGCCCGAGCGGTGGATTGCTGTCGTTGTCATCGTGGCGTTCGTCTCGGCCGTTGGCGCGTGCCGTCGGAGGGAACCGTCGACGCCGCCGGTGGCAACCCCAGGTTTGACGCTGAACCATGACAAGGCGCCGCTCGGGAGCCCTATCGACGTCACGTACCGTTTCGTTGTCGCCAACGACGCGCGCTTCGACCAGGACTACCGCGTCATGGTCCACGTCGTCGACACCGATGAGGAGATGATCTTCAACTTCGATCACAACCCGCCGGCGCCGACGTCGCAGTGGAAGCCGGGCCAGACCATCGAGTACACACGGACCGAGTTCATCCCGGTTTATCCGTACGTCGGCGAGGCGTCGATTCAGCTCGGACTTTATTCAGTCAGCAATCAGAAACGGCTGACGCTCGCCGGCGAGGACGTGGGGCAGAAGGCGTACAAAGTTTCGCGGCTGCAGCTCCAGCCGCAGACCGAAAACGTGTTTACGGTCTTCAAAGAAGGATGGCACCCGGCCGAGGTCGCCGAGCACAATGCAACGGTCGAGTGGCAGTGGACGAAGAAGGATGCGCTGCTCGACTTCAAGAATCCGAAAAAAGACTGCGTCTTCTATTTCGACGTCGATAACCCCGGCAGCGTGTTCCACGAATCGCAGCACGTCCAGGTCGCGCTCGGCAGCAATATCGTCGATGAGTTCACGCTCGACGCGGGGCAGTCGCGCCTGAGAAAAATCCCGCTGACCGCCACCCAGCTGGGATCGGGCGACATGGCCGAGCTCCATATCACCGTCGACAAGACGTTCGTGCCCGCGCTGCTCAACGCCGCCGCGAGCAAGGATCCGCGCGAGCTCGGCGTTCGCGTGTTCCACGCCTACATCGATCCCCGATGAAGACATTCCTGGCGACCGCGATCGGCGTGCTGATGCTGGCGCTGCCTGCGCGGGCAGAGCTCGTGTTTTTCGGGACGGGACGGACGATGTCGGTGAAATCGCATCGCATCGAGGGCGACATGCTCGTGCTGACGCTCCGAAGCGGAGGTGAGATGGCGACCGAGCCGTCCGTGGTGGCGTACATCACCGCGGACGAAGTGCCGTATCCGGAGCCGGAAACGCCTGTGAAGCCGGACACCAATAGCGGGGCAGCTGCGAACTGGACCGGCGGCGTGCAGGTGCCGGACTACGGCGCGCGATTCGCCCCCATCATCGATCAGATCTCGGCGAAGCACGGTATCGACGCGAACCTCGTTCGAGCGGTGATCAAAGTCGAATCGGCATACCAGGAGCACGCGCGATCTCGAAAAGGCGCGATGGGGCTCATGCAGTTGATGCCGGCGACGGCGAGGCAGTACGGCGTCAGCGATCCATACGATGCGCAGTCGAATATCGAGGGAGGCATCAGATATTTGAAGTCGCTGCTGGAGCAATTCGAGCTGAAGCTCGCGCTGGCGGCGTACAACGCCGGCGAGGCAGCAGTCCGTCGATTCGGCGGCATCCCGCCGTATCCGGAGACGCGAAACTACGTCAACCGGATCCTCGACCTCGTCGGCCGCTGAAATCTGCGCAATCGCTCCCAGCCTTTCGCGTCGATGCACGGTCTTAAGGGTCACGGGGACCGTGGCAAACGTTGATACAATTCAGGACAGTGGAGTTCCGCTGCAGACTCGCGTCACCTAACGGCGAAATCGTCGAAGGCGTCTACGTCGCCGACAACGAAGCCAAGCTGCGCCACGAGCTCGAAGAGAAAGGGCTGTTCGTCCTTTCGCTTCAGCCAAAGGGGGCGATTGCCGGGATATCGGTGCGGCTGCCTCGACCGTCCGCGATCAACACGCGCGAGTTCCTGGTGTTCAACCAGGAGCTGGCGACGCTGCTGAAGGCGGGCATGCCGCTCGTCCAGTCGCTCGACCTGCTCAAGCGGCGCCTGACGACGCCGACCTTTCGGGGCGTGCTCGACGACGTCCACGAGAAAGTGCGATCGGGCAGCGCGCTGTCGGACGCATTCGCCTCGCACGGCGCCTTGTTCCCGAGCGTCTACACGGCGTCGCTGCTGGCCGGCGAGCGCAGCGGCAACCTCGACGCGGTGCTCCGGCGCTACGTCGAGTACACGAAGATCATCGCCACGCTCAAACGGAAGACGCTCTCGGCGCTGGTGTATCCGGCGATTCTGATCACGCTGGCCCTGGGGCTCGTGTCGATCATCGTGTTGAAGGTCGTTCCGCAGTTCTCGGACTTCTACGCGTCGTTCGGCGCCGAGCTGCCGCTGCTCACGAGAATCATCGTCAGCGTCTCCGACTTCGTCCGGGCGCAATTCCTCCTGCTGGTGCTCGTCGTCTTCATCGCTGTCGTGACGTTCCTGGGGTGGATCCGGCAGCCGGGACAGAAGGCGAAGTTCGACCACTTGATACTCGCCATCCCGATGCTCGGGCAGGTGGCGGCGAAGTTCGCGACGTCGCAGATGGCGCGGACGCTGTCGACGCTCCTCGGCGGCGGGCTGCCGCTGGTCAACGCGCTCGACATCGCCGCGAAGTCGATCGGCAACCAGTACATGGCGAAGCAGCTCGAGATCGTCAGCGGGCGCGTGCGGGAAGGCGAGTCGTTCGCGCGCGCGCTCGAAGCGCGCCGCGTTTTTCCCGAGGTCGCGGTGAAGATGGCCGAAGTCGGCGAATCGACCGGCGCGCTGCAGGACATGCTGAATACCGTGGCCGATTTCTACGACGAGGAGATCGCGACCAACATGGAGCGGTTCGTCACGCTCGTCGAACCGGTATTGCTCGTCATCATGGGGATGGTCATCGCCGGATTGCTGCTGGCCCTCTACATGCCGCTTTTCCAGTTGAGCTCGGTCCTGAACGGATAATTTCTTTCCTGAACGGATACATAGAGGATGGCCACACCGAATACCGAACTTCATCCGGAACTGATTCCGGCGGTCACCGACGACGAGCAGCGCGCGGAGCTCGAACAGGCGCGGCGGCTCGCCGAGCGCTACCGGCTGGAGTTCGTCGACATGGACACGTTCCGCATCGATCAGGATCTGTTCCGGTCGATTCCGGCCGATCTGATGCTGCGCTACGGGTTCGTGCCGCACCGGCGCGTGGGGAAGATGCTCGAGATCGTCGTCTCGGATCCGACCGATCTGCCGATGATTGACGAGCTCGGCGTGCTGCTCTCGACGCCCATCAAGGTGGCCGTCGGCCCGAAGAGCGCGATCGAGTCGATCCTCAAGAAGAGCGAGAGCTCTCAGCGCGTGCTCGAAGAGGCGACCGAGAGCTTCCACCTGCAGATTCTCAAGGAAGACGAGAGCGGCGACGAGGCGCTGACCGTCGAGAAGCTGACGAGCGACGCGAGCCCGATCATCCGGCTCGTCGACTCGACGATCTTCACCGCGATTCAGCGGCGCGCGAGCGACATCCACATCGAGACGCAGGACGACGCGGTGTCCGTGAAGTACCGCATCGACGGCGTGCTCCAGCCGGCGATGCGTCCCATCGCCAAGCAGTTCCACAGCTCGATCATCTCGCGCATCAAGGTCATGGCGGAGCTCGACATCGCCGAGAAACGCGTGCCGCAGGACGGCCGCTTCAAGATGCGCATGCCGGGCAAGACGATCGACTTCCGCGTGTCGGTGATGCCGAGCGTGCACGGCGAAGACGTCGTCATCCGTATTCTGGACAAGGAATCGATCAGCGAGCAGTTCACCGAGCTGCGGCTCGACATCCTCGGTTTCCCGGAAGACGAGCTGCGGCGTTTCCGGAAGTACATCCGCGAGCCCTACGGCATGGTCCTCGTCACCGGGCCGACCGGCAGCGGCAAGACGACGACGCTGTATGCGGCCCTATCGGAGATCAAATCGATCGAGGACAAGATCGTCACCATCGAGGACCCGGTCGAATACCAGCTGCGGGGCATCACGCAGATTCCGATCAACGAGAAGAAGGGGCTGACGTTCGCCCGCGGCCTGCGATCGATTCTGCGGCACGACCCCGACAAGATCATGGTCGGCGAGATCCGCGATACCGAGACGGCGCAGATCGCGATCAACTCGGCGCTCACCGGGCACCTGGTGTTCACGACCGTCCACGCGAACAACGTCCTCGACGTGCTCGGCCGCTTCCTGAACATGGGCGTCGAGGCCTACCAGTTCGTCTCGGCGCTCAACTGCGTCCTGGCGCAGCGGCTCGTGCGGACGATCTGCCATCATTGCAGGCGGCCGGCGAAGGTCACACAGGCGCTGCTGGAGGAATCGGGGCTCGATCCCGCGCTCGAGCACACGCACACGTTCTACGAGGGGATCGGCTGCATCGAGTGCGGCGGCACCGGATACAAGGGCCGCATGGCGATCTGCGAGCTGCTCGATCTCAGCGATCGCATCCGCGAGATGATTCTCGACAAGAAACCGACGTCCGAAATCAAGAAGGCGGCGCGCGATGAAGGCATGCGCTTCCTGCGCGAGTCGGCCGTGGAGCGTGTGATGGCCGGCATCACGACGCTGCGAGAGATCAACAAGGTCACGTTCGTCGAATGAGCCTGTTTGCCTCACTTCGCGAAGCCCCTGCGCCCGACGTCGCGGTCGAATTCGCCTCGAATCGCGTCTCGGCGGCGAGCCTCGAAACGCGCGGCGGCCAGTCGGTCGTGGCGGCGCACGCCGCCGAGCCGCTGCCCGACGGCGCGCTCGTGCCGTCGCTGACCGCCGCCAACGTGCACGATCGCGCGGCGGTCGCCGGCGCGCTCGCGCGCGTGCTCGAGCGCGTCGGGGCGCCTCGCCGCATCGGCCTGGTGGTGCCCGACGTCGTGGCCAAAGTATCGCTGGTCCGCTTCGAGCAGGTGCCGGCGCGCGCACAGGACCTGGAGCAGTTGATTCGCTGGCAGGTCAAGAAGACAGCGCCGTTCGCGATCGAGGACGCGCAGATCGCCTACGTCCACGGCCTGGAGGCGGGCGGCGGGCACGAGTTCATCGTTGCCCTTGCGCGACGCAGCGTCATCGAGGAGTACGAAGCGATCTGCGCCGAGGCCGGCGCGTACGCCGGGCTCGTCGATCTCGCGACGTTCAACGTGATCAACAGCGTGCTGGCGGGGCCGAGAGTCCCGGACGGAGACTGGCTGCTCGTGAACGTGGCGGTCGATTACGCGTCGATCGCGATCATGCGCGGCCGCTCGATGATTTTCTTCCGCAATCGCGGCGCCGACGCCGACGGCACCCTCGCGGACCTGGTGCATCAGACGGCGATGTACTACGAAGATCGCCTGAGCGGCGCCGGCTTCGCCCGCGTCATCCTGGCGGGCGCGGCAGGCACCAGTGGACAGCAGGCCGGCGACTTCGACGAGGTGCGCCGCAGCATCGGCGAGCGGTTGACGACGGCCGTCGAGATGGTCGACCCGCGCGCGGCCGCTGCGCTCACCGATCGCATCACCGCCGCGCCGACGCTGCTCGACGCGCTCGCGCCGCTCGTCGGGTTGCTGCTGCGGGATCGGGAGGCTGTGAAAGCGTGATTCGAACCAACCTAGCCACGCGGCCCTTCTACAACGAGCGCGCGGTCCGGATGTGGCTGCTCGGCGTGCTGATCCTCGTCCTGGCCGCCACGGCGTTCAACGTCAGCCGCGTGCTCCGCTACTCGCGCAGCGACACGCAGCTCGCCACGCAGGCCTCGCGCGACGAAGCGCGCGCGGCCGATCTGCGCCAGCAGGCGAACCGGCTGCGCGGCACCGTCGATCCGAAGCAGATCGAATCCAAGTCGACCGAGGCGCGCGTCGCGAACGAATTGATCGATCGCCGGACCTTTTCGTGGACCGAGCTGTTCAACCGTCTCGAGACGACACTGCCCGACGAGGTGCGGATCGTGGCCGTGAGGCCGCGGACCGATCGCACGCACGCCACCGTCATCGGCATCAGCGTCGTGGCGCGCGGCGTCGACGACGTCAACACGTTCAACAGCAACCTCGAGCAGACGGGCGTCTTCACGCGCGTGCGCTCGCTTCAGGAGCGCTACAACGAGCGCGGCGAGTTCGAGGCGCAGATCGAAGGCAATTACGTGCCGGGCGCGGCGGCCGCGCACGGCGGAGCCGCGGCGCAGCCATGACGCTCGGACGCCGGATCCTCGTCGAGAAGCGCGCGACGATTGTGCCGCTCGTCGCCGCGATCCTCATCAACCTCGCCGTCTACGCATTTGTCGTGTATCCGCTCGGCGTCAAATCGGCGGGCGCCGCGACGCGCGCCGAGCGCGCCGGCGCCGCGCTGAAGGCGGCGGACAGCGATCTCGCGGCGGCGCGTGCCCTCGTCGCCGGCACGACGCGCGCGGACGTGGAGCTCGCGACGTTTTACGGCAAGGTGCTGCCCAACGACATGTCGTCCGCGCGGCGGCTGACCGATGGCGCGCTCCCCAGTCTCGCGAAGAAGGCGAACGTCAAGTTCGCCGAGCGCCACACCGAGGTCGACGAAAACGCCTCGAAGAGCTCCGGCCTCGGACGCATGACCTCGCACGTGCTGCTGCAGGGCGATTACGAGAATTTCCGACGGTTCATCTACGATCTCGAGAGCGCCCCGGAATTCGTCATCATCGACGACGTCTCGCTGTCGCAGGCGGAGCCGGGCAAACCGCTCACGCTGACCGTCCAGTTGTCGACGTACTACCGGCTGGGAGCCAATGGCAACTGAGCGCCGCCGTCAGATTCTGCTCGGCCTTCTCGCCATTGCGCTCGCGTTCATCGTCTATCGCACGTGGACGCAGACGTCTGCCGCTCCGAAGTCAGCGTCTAACCAAAGGACCGCGGCCGCGGCGCGAGGCGCGGCGCAGATGGCGTCGGCCGGCGAGCAGCCGGCCGGGCAGTCGGCAACCGACGTCCATTTGTCTGCGCTTGGCCAGGATCGGCCGAAACCGGCGAGCGGGGAGCGCAATCTGTTCCGGTACAAACCGAAACCCGCGCCGCCGCCGCCGCCGCCGCCGGCGCCGGTGGTCCTCCAGACGCCGACACCCGCCGGGCCAGTCGGTCCGCCGCCGCTGCCGCCGATCACGCTGAAGTTCATCGGCGTGTTCGACCAGGGCGAGGGCAAGCCGAAGGTCGCGATTCTGACCGACGGCGCGGGTCCGCCAATGTACGGCGTCGAAGGCCAGACGGTCGCGGGCCGATACCGTATCTTGCGCATCGGCGCTGAATCCATTGAGATGGCGTATCTCGACGGCCGCGGCCGTCAGACGATTCGACTGTCAGGATCATGATTTTGCTGAAATCGCTGAGTGCACCCTTCGACACGCGCACGGTGGCTCGGGCTCGCCGAGGCGCAGCTGACCGGCTGCCGATGGCGGCGCTGCTCGTGATCGCGCTCATCGGGACCGGATGCGTGGCGGGCAAGGCGTTCCGCCAGGCCGAAGCGGCCTCGCAGGCGGGCAACCTCGACGAAGCCGTCGCCGCCTATCGCAAGGCAGTGCAGGCGGCGCCCGACAACGCGAACTACAAGATTGCGCTCCAGCGCGCGATGATCGCGGCATCGAGGGCGCATCTCGACAAGGCGCGCGACTTCGAGCAGAAGGATCAGCTCGAGGCGGCGCTCGGCGAGTACCGTCAGGCGAGCGAGTACGATCCGAGTAATCGGCAGGCGACCGCCAAAGTGGCCGAGCTCGATCGAGTGATCCGCCAGCGCGTCGAGGCGGCGCGTCCGCGGCCGCAGATCGAGCAGATGCGCGAGCGCGCCCGCGCCGCGTCGCAGCCGCCGGCGCTCATCAGCCTCACGACGCCGCTGCCGCGCATCCGCTACAACAACACGAGCCTGAAGGACGTCCTCAACTCGATCGCGGATGTCACCGGCATCAACATCACGTACGACCGCGAAGTCACCGATCGTCAGATCACCGTGCAGCTCGACGGCGCGACGCTCGAGCAGGCGCTCAACCAGATCATGACGATGAACCAGCTGTCGTACAAGGTGATCAACGAACGATCGATCTTCGTCTTCCCCGATACGCCGCCCAAGCACGCGCAGTACGACGAGCAGGTCGTGCGCACCTTCTACGTCTCGCACGCCGACGCGACCGAGCTCACGCAGATTCTCAGCACGATCATCCGTCTGCCCGGCATCGCCGTGCAGCCCGCGATCGTCGCCAACAAGACGTCGAACACGATCACCGTCCGCGCGACGAGCTCGGTCGTGCAGATCATCGAGCGGATCATCCAGCAGAACGACAAGCCGCGCGCCGAGATCGTCATCGACGTGGAGATTCTCGAGGTCGACCGCTCGCGCGCGAAGGATTACGGGCTGAACCTGACCGATTACGCCGTCGGCGCCATCTTCTCGCCCGAGGTGTCGCCGAGCGGCACGACGACGCAGACGAGCAGCGCGACACCCGGCGCCACCGGAGGCGTCACAGCCGGCGTCGGCACGGCGGGCGGCACGACCGGCGGCACGACGTCGACGACCACCGGTCGGTCGACCTCGCCGACGCAGGTCACCTCGCCCCCGGCGTTCAACTTGAACACGATTTCGCGCGGCTTCACCACCGCCGATTTCTACCTGGCGGTGCCGACGGCGATCGTGCGGTTCCTCGAATCCGACAACCGCACGAAGGTCGTCGCGAAGCCGCAGCTGCGCGGCGCCGAAGGGATGAAGCTGTCGCTGAACCTCGGCCAGCGCATCCCGGTCATCTCCACGAGCTATACGCCGATTGCGACGGGCGGCGCCGGCGTCAATCCGCTCAGCTCCTATCAGTACCAGGACGTCGGCGTGAACCTCGATATGACGCCGACGGTGACGCTCGAAGGCGACATCCGACTCGACATCACGATCGACGACAGCCAGGTCGGCGCCGACAAGACCGTCGCCGGCGTCACGGTGCCGTCGTTCGTGCAGCGCAAGGTAACGACGCGCCTGCGGCTGCGCGACGGCGAGTCGAACCTGCTCGCCGGGCTGCTGCTGGAGCAGGAACAGAACCAGGTCAGCGGATTCCCGGGGGCGATTCGCCTGCCGATCTTCCGCCAGCTGTTCTCGCGCAACCAGGTGACGAACGATCAGACCGACATCGTCATGCTGCTGACGCCTCATATCGTCCGCTCGCATGAGATCACCGAAGACGATCTGAAACCGATCTACATCGGGTCGCAGCAGAATCTCGGCGTCGGCGGACCGCCGCCGCTCATTCAGCCGCCGCCGGCAGCCGCCGACGTCGCGGCGCAGCAGCCCGGAACGCCCGCGGCGCCTCCAGCAGGAGCGCAGCAGCCGTACGGCACGACAACGCCGGGCACGATTCGAGGACCAAGCGGACAGCCTGTGGCGCTGCCGCCCGGGTCGACGCCGGTACCGGGCACCGTCGCGGTGCCGCAGCCGCAGCAACCGACGCCGCCGACCGTCGTCGCGGTTCCGCCCGAGCCGGCCGCACAGCCTGCGCCGGCTCCGGCTCCGCCCGGCGCGGCGCCTGCGACTCCGACGGCGCCAACGACTCCGCAGGCTGCGACGCCCGCGCCCGCGACGGCGACGCCTCCGGCTGCGGAACCGGCGGCGCCTGGTCCGACGACAACGCCAGGCATCGGATCGGCACAGATCATCCTGACACCGCCGGGACCGACGTTCCGCGTCGGCGGCGGCCCGTATACGGTACCGATTTCGATTACCGACGCGACGCGACTCTCGACGCTCACGCTGACGCTGACATTCGACGCGACGAAGCTACGCGTCCGCAACGTGAGCGAGGGAACGTTCATGCGCGCCGGAGGCGTCAACGTCACCTTCACGCAGCAGGTGAACGGGAACCGTATCGACATCACGCTGGCGCGGGCAGCGGACGCCACGGGCGCGGCAGGGACGGGCCTCCTGGCAGCGGTTCTGTTCGACGCGATCGCGCCCGGCAGCGTCACGCTGACGGTGAGCGGCGCGGCGACCGGTCCCGGCGGCGCGGCGATGGGTCTGCGGTTCAGTCCGGTAACTGTGAACGTTCAGTAGAGGGTTCGTGAAGAGGAATTCGCGCGGGTACACCTTCGTCGAGCTGCTCGTCGTCACGACGATCATCCTGATCCTCGCGTCGGCGGTGATGCCGCTGGCCAAGGTGACGGCGCAGCGGACGCGTGAAGCGGAGCTGCGGCGCGCGCTGCGCGAGTTGCGGACGGCAATCGACAAGTACAAGGATGCCGCCGACCTCGGCCAGATCGGATCGCTCGACCTCAAGGTCGGCAGCGAAAACTATCCGCCCGACCTGCAGACGCTCGTCGACGGCGTCACCGCCGCCAACGACGCAACGGGCCGGAAGCTGAAGTTCCTCCGCCGCGTTCCGTTCGATCCGATGACGCGCGGCACCGAGTGGGGCCTGCGATCGTACCAGGACAAGCCGGACACGACGCGCTGGGGTGGCCAGAACGTCTTCGACGTCTACACGACGTTCGACGGCAAGGCGCTCGACGGCACCAAGTATCGGGATTGGTAACGCAGGTAACTGGACAATCGAGTAATCGAGTAATTGGGTAATCGCGTAATGGATTTGGTAATCGGGAAATTTGGTAATCGGGTAATTGATTGGTCGATTGGTCGCCGGCAGCGGACGCGCGCCTCCAATTCCTCGTTCAATGACCCAATCGATTACCCGATTACCCGATTACCCGATTACCCAATGCTCGATCGCGGCTTCACTCTTATCGAACTGCTCGTCGTCCTCACGCTGATCGTCGTGCTCGCGTCGGTGGGGATGACGCAGTACAAATCGAGCGTCATGCATTCGAGAGAAGCGGTGCTGAAGGAAGATCTCTTCCGGATGCGCGATGCGATCGATCAGTACTACGCGGACAGAGGGCAGTATCCGGCGTCGCTCGATTCGCTCGTGAGCGACCACTACTTGCGGTCGATTCCCGATGATCCGTTCACGAAGAGCGCGACCACCTGGCACACGGTTCCCGCCGAGTCCGATCCGAACACTCCCACCATCGAACCCGGCATCTACGACGTCAAGAGCGGCTCGGATGCGACCGCTCTGGACGGCACGAAGTACTCGGACTGGTAATCTCCAGCAATTCGAAGCGATTCCGGAATCGGCAAAGATGATCTCCGATTCCGGATTATCCGTTTCCGCTACTATCTTCCTCGACTACGGCAGCGTGATGCTGGTCGAGCCGATCGTCGTTCGACCCAGCGTATCCTTCACCGTCACTCTCACGTCTTTCGACCCTGCTGACATGTAGGGGTGCTGGATCGTCACCGTGCCGTTGAGACCGCCAAGATCCGAAACCGTTCCATCCCCGAAATCGATCGTCGCATCCTGAATTCCGACGCCGGTTGGAGCCGTCACCTGAATCTGGAACGTGACGTTCATCGTCGCCGCGTGGACGGTCGGCACGTTCGTCGGGGTGATGATGATCGTCGGCGAGGCGGTCGCCACGACCGTTACCGAATTCGATACGCTGGCCGTGTTGCCGGCGGTGTCGGTCATGATCGCTGTGACGTTGTACGAGCCGGAGGCAGCGTAGACGTGTGAAACGGTCGTATTGGAAGAGATCGCGCCGAGATCCTGCGACAATCCATCGCCCCAGTCGATATGCACGTTGCGAACGGCGTCTCCCGGCGGCAGCGTCCCGACGCCGATCGTGAACGTCGCCGGAAGCCCCGCCCCCGGTGCTGTCGTCGGTGGCGTGATCGTGATGCTCAGTGTCGTCGGGTTGACGGTCACGCCCGTCGAGACGTTGACGGTGTTCCCCGAATTATCTGTGACCGTCCCGGTGATCGTGTAAGCGCCGGCGGCACGATACACGTGTGAAACCACGGCGTTGCCGGTCACGGCCCCGAGATCCTGAATGACTCCGTCTCCCCAATTGACCGTCAGATCGCGAATCGCGCTGCCGTTGTTCGTCGCAGCGGTCACCGCGAACGTGAACGACGCCGGCAGTCCTGCGGTCGGCGCCGTCGCGGGGGGAGTGATCACGAGCTGCGGCGCGCCAGCCACGTTGATCGTGATCGTCGCTGACGCCTGGCCGGACGTGTTTGGCGTCGAGCCGCCGCCGCTGCTGCCACCGCCGCTGCTGCCACCGCCGCCCGATGAACCGCCGCCGCTGGTCGAACCACCCTGCGCTCCGACGCTTGCGGTCACGGTGGCCTGGTTGGTGGTTCTCAATACCGTCGTCGCCGCGCCGTTCTGATCCGTCGTCGCGACAAGCGTGTCGAGCGATCCGGCCGACGTCGAGAACGAAACGGGAGCGGAGGTCAGCGCGTTGCCGTTGATGTCGAACACAGTGACTGTGATCGTCGAGGCGCCGCCGGTAGCCGGCACGATCGTTGGGTTCGCCGCCAGGACGACCTTACCCACGGCCGCCGTGCCGATCGCAATTTTCAGCGCGTTGTTACCGCTCGCGCTCACGCCGCCAGAGATCGCCGTGATGGTGGCGGTTCCATTCGCCGTTCCGGATCGGAACGTCGTGACCGCGCGGCCGTTGATGTCGGTCTCGACATCGGCCGGCTCCATGCTTCCGAGCGACGTCGTAAAGGACACTCGTGTGCCAGAGTGCGGCGGCGTGCCGGATGGTTCAATGAGCTGCGCGATGATTTGCGCCGTGCCGTTGACAGGAAGAGCCGTGGCGCTCGCAGTCAGCGTGATCGACGAGCCGGAGGGCGCCAGCAGCGGCACCTTCTGACAGGCGATGGTCACAAAGACCAACAGCACACCAACACCCAGAATGGTCAGGGAACGGAAACGTGTTACCATGATCAGGACGCTAAACATCTTAATTCCCATGAAGTTACGGGGTCAAGCACAGAGTCGGTGCAGCCGCGAGCAAGGGTATGCAATGGCCGCGTTGCTCGTGGCGATGAGCATCATGGCGGTCATGCTCTTGGTGGCGATGCCCGTCTGGAAACAGATGACACAGCGCGAGCGGGAAGAGGAGCTCGTCTTCCGCGGCAAGCAGTACGCGCACGCGATCGGTATGTTCCAGCGCAAATACGCCAACGCGTATCCACCCAACCTGGACGTTCTCGTCAACGAGCACTTCCTGCGTAAGAAGTTCAAGGATCCCGTCACCAACGACGACTTCGTTGCAATCATGGCGGGCCAGAACACAGGCGTCAGCATCGGCACGGCGGGCGCGTCGGCGACGCCGGGAGCCATGCCGACCACCGGCGCCGGGCGAGGTGGACGCGGTGCGACGACGGCACCGCAACCAGGAGGCCTCGGCCCCGCGCCGCCAGCCGGCGCACCCGGCGGCGTCAGCGGCGGCATCATGGGCGTGACGAGCAAGAGCCGGGACAAATCCATTCGTGTTTACAACGGGCGCAACCACTACAACGAGTGGCAGTTCGTCTACCTCGCCCAGGTTGCGGCGCCGGCCGCCGGCGGCGCGCCGGGCTCAGCGGTTCCTGGACAGCCCGCTGTGCCCGGTCAAGCGGCGCCTGGCGTGTTCGGCGGCGGTCGCGGCGCGACGCCGGGCCGCGGCCCTGGACCAGGAGGACGCGCCACCGGACGTCCTGGCGGATTTGGTTCGGGCACTTCGCCCTTTCCGCCGCAACCACCGACCGGAACGCCGCGCGGACGGCCTGGACGTTAGGACGGGAGATGACGGGCGATGGCCGTGGCGGCCGCCGCGCCAATCGCAAGCAGAATGACGCCGAGTGCAGCGCTGTGAAGAAGCAGCTCTCCCACCCCAAACAGCGCTGAGTACACGAGCACGCAGCCGAGCGCCGCGTCGATCAGCTCACGTCCGATCGACGCGGACGTCGCGTCGCTCGACGGCGCTGGCGCAATCGGCCGCCATCCGCCTGAATAGGGACGTACTCGCTCGTAGAAGGCGACGAGCGTGGACCTCGGTTCAGGCGCAGTGAGCCACGTCACCGCCAGCCACGCGATCGTCGTGATGCCGACGGTGATCAGCATGATGTAGGCGAAGTCGCGCGGCCGATCGCTGTCCCACTTCAATGCGATCTGCAGATACAACGACACGGCCGCGGCCACGGCCATCGCCGACACTTCGGACCACGCGTTGATCCGCCACCAGAACCACCGGAGCAGCAGCACGGTGCCCGTTCCTGCTCCGGTGACGATGAGCAGCTTCCACGCCTGCTCGATCGACGCGAGGTGGAGCGTGACGTAGATCGACACCATCACCAGGCCGAGCGTGACGGCCTGCGACACGACGACGTACTCGCGCTCGCTGCGGTCGCGCCGCAGGAACCGACGGTATACGTCGTTGACGACGTACGACGCGCCCCAGTTGAGCTGCGTGCCGATGGTCGACATGTACGCCGCGGCGAAGGCGGCCAGCATCACGCCCCGCAGCGCGGGCGGGAAGACCTGCGGATCCATCAGCGTCCGCACGTAACCCGATTCCTTGTCGGCGAGCGTGGGGTAGAGCACCAGCGATGCAAGCGCCGTCAGAATCCACGGCCACGGCCGGACGGCATAATGCGCGATGTTGAACCACAGCGTGGCGAACAATCCGTGTCGTTCGTTCCTGGCGGAGAAGATTCGCTGCGCCACGTAGCCACCGCCGCCGGGCTCGGCGCCGGGGTACCAGCTCGCCCACCAGTTGACGCCGAGATAGACGAACAACGTGATGGCCGGCATCCACGCCGAATCGGTCGACGGAAAGAAGGCGAGCCGCGAGCCGCCACCGGACGCCGCATCGAGCGCGCTCACCTTCGACTCGAGGGCCGACAGTCCGCCGACGGCCCGCACCGCGTACCACGCGAGCGCGATCACCATTCCCATCTTGAGCACGAACTGCACCAGATCGGTGACGAGCACGCCCCAGAGACCAGCAAGCGTCGTGTAGAACGCCGTGAAGAAGAGCATCGCGAGCAGGGCCCACAGGGCGCGCGTCGCATCCAGACCGAGCGTCACCTGCAGGATCTTCATCATCGCCAGGTTCACCCAGCCGATGATGATGCAGTTGATCGGGATGCCGAGATAGAGCGCGCGGAAGGCGCGCAGAAACGCCGCCGGCCTTCCCGCGTAGCGCAGCTCGGCGAACTCGACGTCGGTCATCACGCCCGCGCGGCGCCACAGGCGCGCGTAGACGAACACCGTCAGCATGCCGCTGGCGGCCATGTTCCACCAGAGCCAGTTCCCGGCGATGCCGTAGCGCGCCACCATTCCCGTCACCACGAGCGGCGTATCAGCGGCAAACGTCGTCGCGACCATCGACGTGCCGGCCAGCCACCACGGCACGTCGCGGCCGGATAAGAAGAACTCCGTCGTGCTGTCGCGCGCGCGGCGCGCGTAGTACAGACCGATCGCGAGGTTCAGCGCGAAATACGCGGCGATGACGAGCCAGTCCGTGATCGTTAATGTCATAGCCGCCAGCACCTGGAGCGCGAGGCTTTAGCCGAGCGCGTCATCTCCTACTTTGTGCGTAGGGCCGCACCTCCACGCACCTGTCGCGGCTCGCTCGTTTTCAGTTGCTCGCGCATTCGCGCTCGCGAGGGCCGCGGGCGCTCGCTCGCCAGAGGATTCGCGGCAACTGTCGTTTAGCTTGGCAGCGCGTCATGAAAGGCTCTGCGAACGTCGCGCATCTGGTCGAGCGTGCCGCCGCCGCAGACGCGATTCGTGAGCAGCACGAAATAGCGATCGCGCGCCGGATCGATCCACAGCGACGTCCCGGTGAAGCCGACGTGACCGAAGGCGGCGGCCGACATCTTCGTGCCGCACGACGAGGTCGGCAGCATCGTATCCCACCCGAGCGCGCGCGAGCTTCCGGGTACGGCGCTCTTCGTCGTGAACTGTGCGACCCCGTCCGGCGAGAACGGACCGTTCGCATCGCCCCGCGCGGCGCGAAGGATGGCGCGCGCGAAGGCGCCGACGCCCGCGGACGTGCCGAAGAGACCGGCATGGCCCGCGACGCCGCCGAGCGCGGCGGCGTAGTTGTCGTGCACTTCGCCGATCAAACGCCGGCCACGTCGTAAGTCGTCGCCCATCGGCATCGTCGGCGCAGCGTAAGGCCGCCGGTCCAGCGGCAGATCGAAGGTCACATCTGACCGAAGCCCGATTGCCGCCACTGCCGTCGCCAAATCACGACCGAGGTCTTCCGCGATGAAGCCGAGAAGAATGAACCCGAGGTCGCTGTAGATGGATTTGGCGCGCGGTTCGTAATCGAGCCTGACGCCGCAGATCTCGTGCTCGAACTCGCGACGTCCCTCCGGCGGTCGGTCGAGGAGACGCGCCGGCAGGCCGGACGCGTGCTCGAGCAAGTCGCGGATCGATACCGTGTCGCGATCCTCTCCTCGCCACTCATCGAAGAACTCGGCGACGCGCGCGCCGGGCGTCACGGCGCCGCTCGCGACGCAATTCATCATCGCCGTCGTCGTCGCGATCACCTTCGTCAACGACGCGAGATCGAACGGCGTGTCGAGACGCGTCTCTTCCGCGTCAGCGTCGAAGGTCAGCGTACCGAGGGCGTCGCTCCAGAGACAATTCGCGCTGCCACCGACTTCGGCGGTTGCGGCAGGGAACACACGTGTACGGATCGCTTCCTCGAGGACACGGTGCGCTTCGGCGAAACCGCTCATGCCGTGCGCCGCTCGCGGCTGACCGCTTGAAGCAGAAATGCGGTGGCGGCGGTCGTTGCGGCGCCGATGAAGATGTACCAGGTGAACGCCGCCGGCGTCCAGTGCCAGACGACGGTCATCACGAGAAGCCCCGCGATCATGCCGCCGAACGCGGCGCGTTCGTCAATCGAGGGGGCGAGTGTTCCCAGCAGAAACGCGCCGAGCACCGGCCCGGCGGCGTACGACAGCACCGCGAGCCCCGCATCGAGCACCGACTGCTGCATCCATTGCGCGGCGATCGCGACGCCAATCTGCACGACGCCCCAGACGACCGTCCACACGCGCGACACGCGCATCAGTGTCCGCTCGTCCGCGTCGGGCCGCCAGTACTTCGCGTAGAAGTCGTTGACCGTCGTCGCGGCCATGGCGTTGATCGACGGCGACAGCGCAGCAGCCACGATCGCCGCGACGATGAAGCCGGCGGCGCCATGAGACAGGGCGGTGACGATGAACGTCGGCAGCAGTTCGTCGTTCCGCGCCAGCGTGCGCGGAAGCGGCACGTGCTGGTAGTACGTGAACAGCATGACGCCAATCATCAGGAACAGCACGAATTGGACGAACACGAGCAGCCCGCTGAGGATCAGTCCTTGCGATGCTTCGCGCGCCGACCGCGCCGACAGCAGACGCTGCACGAGGAACTGATCGGTGCCGTGCGTCGACAGCGTCAGCGCGACGCCGCCGATGATGCCGGCCCAGAACGTGTACGGCCGCGAGATCGAGGTCGTGAAGTCGAATACTCGAAACTTGCCCGCGGCCGATCCGGCGCGCACGACTTCCGTCCAGCCGCCGGGAATCAGCGAGAGCAGCGACACGAGCACGACGGCCGCGCCCGCCAGGTACACGAACAACTGCACGACGTCGGTCCAGATGACCGCCGAGGCGCCGCCGCGCACCGTGTACACGATCATGGCTCCGCCGATGATGACCACGGCCCACGTGACCGGTACGTGGGTGACCACTGAGATGACGAGGGCCGTGGCGAAGAGACGGATTCCGTCGGCGAGCGCCCGCGTGGCCAGGAAAATCAGGGCCGAAACGTTCTTGACGCGCGGTCCGAAGCGGCGCTGCAGCAGCTCGTACGACGTGAACAGCTCTCGGCGAAAGTACGCGGGGATGAACAGCACGCTGATGAGCACGCGGCCGATGATGTACCCGAATACGAGCTGGAGAAACGTCATGTTGCCCGCGTACGCCGTGGCGGGCACGCTGATGAACGTGAGCGTGCTCGTCTCGGTCGCGACGATCGTGAAACAGATCGCCCACCACGGCACCGATTGTCCGGTGAGGAAATAGTCGCGGGTCGTCTTCTGAAAGCGCGCGAAATACGAGCCGAAGGCGGTGATGGCGACGAGATAGCCGCCGATCACGAGATAGTCGATCCCGGTCAGGACCACGGCGACGCAGCTATCGCAGCATGCGGACCTCTGACGACTGCGCTGTTCATGAAGGCGTCGAACAGTAGCATAGAATCGAAACCTCATGCACGTGCTCGGCATCGACGCGGGCGGAACGAAGACGGTGTGCCTGCTCGCCGACGAGCGCGGGAAGATCCTGTCCGAGGGTCGCGGCCCTGGCGCGAACCTGCTGGCGGCGGGGGAGCTCGGCGTCGAGAAAGTGCTGCACGAGGTGATGGAAACGGCGATCGGCGACCGCGCAATCACGCCCGCCGCGATTTGCCTCGGTATCGCCGGCGTCGATCGCGAAGACGAGGCGCGGACGGTTCGCGCCATCATGCGGCGCATCGGCTACAAGTCTCGGGTGCTGGTCGTCAACGACGCGCTCATCGCGCTCGTCGCCGGCGCGCAGGACGCGCCGGGCATCGTCATCATCGCGGGGACCGGATCGATCGTGTATGGCCGCAACGCTGCCGGCGAGGCGGCGCGCGCGGGCGGCTGGGGACACATGATCGGTGACGAGGGAAGCGGCTACTGGATCGGCCGCGAAGCGCTCGCCGCTGTGATGCGCGCCGCCGACGGACGGGGACCGACCACACAACTCGGCAGCGAGATCCTGGCGCATTTCGGCGTGGACGACGAATCGCGGCTGCCGCGCATCGTCTACGACCGCGAGCAGCCGCGGATGAGCGTGGCGGCGCTGGGACCAATCGTGGAACGCGCGGCGGAGCTCGGCGACGCGGTCGCGACGCGGATCCTCGAGCGCGCAGTCGACGAGCTCGTGCTCGCCGCCGGATCGGTGACCTCGCGGCTGAACATGCGCGGCGATCTGTTCACGTTCTTCCTCGCCGGCGGCATCTTCCGTGTCGTCCCCTGGCTGAGTCGCGAGCTGCCGCGCCGCCTCGAGGAGGTGGCGCCGCGAGGGCAGGTGCAGCTTCTCGACGAAGAGCCTGCGGTCGGGGCGGTCTGGCTCGCGCTCGCCGAGGCGCGCGGCGGCGGCGCCCGGATTCCGCGCTACAAAGCATAAGAAGGGTCTCGTTGCGCATTCGCCTGTTCACGACCCCGAGGGCGATCGGCCGATCGTTTGCCGCCGACATCGCGCGCGGGCTCGCTGCCAATCCGGCGACGGTCCTCGGGCTCGCGACCGGCCGCACGCCGATTCCGCTGTATCAGGAGCTCGAGCGCTTGTTTCGCGCCGGCCGGATCGATTTCAGCCGGGCGACGACGTTCAACCTCGACGAGTTCGTCGGCATCGCGCCTGGCGACCCGCGCAGCTATTACGCGTTCATGCGCCGGCACCTGTTCGACCAGGTGAACCTGTCGGCGCGCCGCATTCACTTCTTGAACGGGATGGCGCCGGATACCGCGCGCGAGTGCGAGCGCTACGAGCGTGCGATCGCCCGCGCCGGCGGCATCGACCTGCAGCTGCTCGGCCTCGGATCGAACGGCCACATCGGGTTCAACGAACCGGCGCGGGCGCTGTTCGCGCGAACGCATCGTACGCGCCTGAGCCTGGCGACGCGCCGCGCCAACGCCGCGCTCTTCGGCAACCGCGCTACCGCGGTACCGCACGAAGCGTTGTCGATGGGAATGGCGACGATCCTTCACGCGAGGCGCGTGGTCCTGATCGCGACAGGGGGGACGAAGGCTCGGTGCGTGGAACGAATGATCCGTGGGCCGGTGACGCCGCGGCTGCCGGCGTCGTTCCTGCAGCTGCACCGGCACGCCGAGATCTGGCTGGATCGGGCGGCGTCAGCCGACCTTTAGCAGCTCTTTCAGGCGTTCTTCGACGTCTTCGCCGATCGCATCGCGGACGAAATCGTGCGCGTGGCGCAGGCGCGCGAGCGATTTTTGAAAGCTCGCGCCGCTTTTCTGCATGATGATCGCGGCCTTCACGTTCCAGTGAGCCCGCCGCAGCAGCTTGTCGGCCTCGTCGTACTCGAGGCCGGTGACGATCGTGATGATGCGGCGCGCGCGGTCCTTCAGCTTCTCGGATCCCATCTGCACGTCGACCATCAGGTTCCCGTAGGTCTTGCCGATTCTGATCATCGCCGCGGTCGTCAGCATGTTGAGCACCATCTTCGTCGCGGTGCCTGCCTTGAGCCGCGTCGAGCCGGCGATGACCTCGGGACCCACCGCCGGCGCGATCGTGAGATCGACGAACGTCTGCAGCTCGGTCCGCGGATCGCAGGTGACGAAGATGATCTTCGATCCGGCGCGCCGCGCCTTCGTCAGCGCGCCGCGGACGAACTGCGTCATGCCGCTCGCCGACACGCCGATGACGACGTCGCGCTTCGTGGGCCGAAGCCGATTGATCGACCGCGCCCCCTCTTCGTAGTTGTCTTCCACACCCTCGCGCGCGCGGAGGAGGGCGCCCTTGCCGCCCGCCATGATGGCCTGGACGAGGTCGGGGCTCGTGCCGAAGGTCGGCGGCATCTCGGCCGATTCGAGCACGCCGAGCCGGCCGCTCGTCCCGGCGCCGACGAAGATGACGCGCCCGTTCTTGCGGAGCGCCTGCGTGATGATCTCGATGCCGACGGCAATCCGCTC